>Ga0126376_10001854_pt1 | contig 11674 bp, 9 predicted proteins | sample PanSoiMetPlot_15_FD_92760 | JGI IMG/M metagenome (GOLD analysis project Ga0126376, IMG submission 92760) | Tropical forest soil microbial communities from Panama - MetaG Plot_15 | ecosystem: Environmental > Terrestrial > Soil > Tropical forest > Bulk soil | place: Panama | collected 2016-02-17
GTGGCGTCGAATGTGCGTGACCCGACGATCCTGCCGTTTTCACCGAGAATCTTTGCCGCGAATTCGACGTGAGCCGCCGGCGGCGTCGAATCCGCGGCAGCGGAACCGGTCCCTGCGGGTGAAATCTGGAAATTGCGAATGTCGACCAGCAGTTGATAGTCGGCGTTGAGCCCTTCCATCGGCCGCGCAACGGCGGCCACATAATTCGAGTTCTCGAAGCTCTCGATCAGCTTTGCCTGGAGGAGTTTCGGGATGTTGTCGCGCCATTGCGCAATGTCTACGGGTGGACCCTCGCCGGCTCCCGGAGCGACGATGATTTTTGGCGTATCGAAGGCGAGCACGGCGGTGGGCTCCGGAACGACGAGTTGGCTCTTGGCCGGCTTGTCGGATGCCAGGAAGGTGCGCGGCGCCGTGAGGTCGTAAAGTTCAGGCGTCGGTTTGGCGGAAGTCCCGGCAGTCATGCGCTCCAGGCCTGAGAGAATCCCGTCGACGCGATCGGAATTGCGTGCCAGCGCGCCGGTGAACGTATTGAGGTTGGCGATCGAGCTTTTGAGCGAATCGGAATTGTCCGCCAGGACGGCGTCAAGCCGGCGCAAGGCTTGGCGGGCGGCCTCGGTCATGCTCTGGCCGGCCGTTGGATCGGCGACAAGCGTCGGCGGGTCGCCGTTCAAGGGGGTGAGGCGTGCTGCCCCCGTCGCGCCGCCTCGCAGCGAGATCACCGGAACTCCGGTAAGGCCCTGGAACTCCAGTCCGGCCTGCGTGTCCGCGCGTACTGGCGTGCTGGCCACAACGGTAATCATCGCCGCGACTTGCTTGGGATCGTCGGGGTCGAGCCGGAGGTCGGTGACCTCGCCGATCCGAATGCCGTTGAACAGAACCGCGGCGCCGGTCAGCAAGCCCGAAACGGTATTCTCAAAGCGAATCCGATAAACGGTCCGCTCGCCCAGACCGCCGGTGTTGTGCAGCCAGTAGACGAAGCCGAACACCGCGCCGATGATGGCGATGACGAACGCTCCAATCAATGCATAGGGGGCGCGGGTTTCCATGGTTGTCCCGTCAGTTTGGCGCGGTTGCGAGTGCGCGTGCCGCGGAAGTAGGATTTCACCCAGGGATGCTCAGAGGCGAGCATCATCGTCATCGGCCCGTCAGCCACGACCTTGCCATCTGCCAATACCGCGATGCGGTCGCATACGGTGTGAAGGCTATCGAGGTCATGGGTGACCATGAAAACCGTCAGTCCCAGGGTTTGCTGCAAAGCCCGGATCAGGACGTCGAACTCCCCGGCCGAGATCGGGTCAAGCCCGGAGGTCGGTTCGTCGAGAAACACGACGTCGGGGTCGAGGGCAAGCGCGCGCGCCAATGCCACGCGCTTGGTCATGCCGCCCGAGATCTCGGCGGGAAACTTGTCGCCGTCCCGCGCATTCAGCCCGACCATCTCGAGCTTTACGGTCGCGAGCTCGTCGAGCAATGTAACGGACAAGCTCAGATTTTCCCGCATCGGGAACTGGATGTTCTGGCGCACCGTGAGCGAAGAGAACAGCGCGCCCTGCTGGAACAGAATGCCCTGGCGGCGTGCAATCGCGCTTGTGTCCGGTGTGGCGGCGCCCTCCAGGCCCAACCCGGGGAAGGAGATGGTGCCTGCGCGTTTCGGGACCAGGCCGATAAGGGTGCGCAGCAGCACCGATTTTCCGCCTCCCGACGCGCCGACGACACCGAGGATTTCGCCGCGGCGAAGCGCGATCGAAAGCCGGTCCAGCACGATCTGATCGCCGAATCCGACCACAAGATCGCGCGCCTCGATCACCGCCTGTCGGGCTGGGGCGTTCATGTCGTCACATTCCAATAGAAGCGAAAAATATCGCAAAGACGCCATCGAGTACGATGACGAGAAAGATCGACTTCACCACCGAGGTGGTGGTCTGCAACCCAAGCGATTCGGCGCTGCCTTTCACTTTCAGGCCCTCGCTACAGGCCACGATGCCGATAGCGAGCGCCATGAACGGTGCCTTGATCATGCCGACCTCGAAATGCGTCACCGAGATCGCTTCCCTGAGGCGGGCGACGAAGACCCCCGGACTCATGCCGCCATAGAGCCACGCCACCAGTCCGCCGCCATAAAGCGCCGCCATTGCGCCCAGGAACGCCAGGATGGGCAGCGCACAGATGAGCGCAACGATCCGCGGCAGAATGAGGATTTCGACCGGATCGAAACCCATGGTGCGCAGCGCGTCGATCTCCTCGCGCATTTTCATGGACCCGAGCTCGGCCGTATAGGCGCTGCCGGAGCGGCCGGCGGACATGATGGACACGATCAGAACGCCGATCTCTCGCAGCACGAGGATGCCCACCATGTCGACCACATAGGCTTCGGCGCCGAACTTACGGAAATGAAAGATGCCCTGCTGGGCGATGATGGCGCCGATCAGGAACGTGATCAGCACCATGATCGGTACCGCCTGCCAGCCGACCCGGTACAGGTGATAAACCGCGGAGGTGAGCCGAAAGCGGCGCGGATGCGCGATGATGCGGGCCATCGCGATGGCGAGTTCGCCGAACATGCCGAGAAATGTCGTCGCATCGGATGCCAGTCGGACCGTAGCGTGGCCCACACTGTTGAGCACGGCCCACAACCTGTTCGGTCTTTTTTGCGGCACGTGCTTCTGCGGGCTAACTCGGCGGAGCGCATCTATCAGCCCACGATAACGAGCGGGCATTTCGATAAACTGCACCTCCGGTTCCGAAAGAGCGGAACCTCGGAAGAGCCGTTCCAGCAGCCACGCCCCAAGCGTGTCAAGTTCCTGGACCCCCGCCATGTCGATCGAGATACCTTTGGCATTCGCAGCTGTAGGTGCAACTGCGTCGACGAGCTGTTCCAACACTTGAGAATGCGCTGCCGTCCACGATCCGGCTGGCACGAGTCGCAATCGGTCACCCACCATCGTGCTGCTCAGGAGCGGTTTCAGGGTCATCGTTTCCCCGCGGTAATCGTGTCAACAACTGCCAGAAGGATATCAATCTGCTGTAAGCACATTGATGTAACGCAACGACATGATGCAACGATATAATGTAACGTTATGACGCAGTCGGTGCTTCTTCGCCGGAGCAGCCAATAAGTGGATGATGTATTCCATCGCCTTGCCTTCGACAACAGGCGGATCAAGTGTGTAGGGAGGATGCCGCCCCGTTCGGCCTTGTTCGCGTGAGAATTGATCTTACGCAACTACGGCACCGGGATATTGCGTCATCATTTTACGATGGCTATCGAACCCGTGAACAGGATGGCGGCAATCGAGCGCGTGGTGCGCCGGGTTCTTGTGGCAGTCACCATCATTGGCTTGCTGGCGGGAATTGCGGCGCGCGTCGCCGGTCACCCGACCATTGCGGGTGCTTGCTGGACATTGACGACGATTGCAGTCGCGGTGGGCTTGGCGGTTTCGATCGTCCGCACCCTATTAGCCGGGAGGCTGGGTGTCGACGCGATCGCATTGTTGGCGATGGTGAGCGCGCTCGCGCTCGGCGAGCCTCTGGCGGGTGCCGTCGTTGCGCTCATGTATGCGGGCGGCAATGCGCTGGAGGACCTCGCTGCAGAGCGCGCCGAGCGGGACCTGCGCCTGCTGGTGGACCGTTCCCCTCGTGTGGCACACCGCCGTGTGGATCATCGCATCGAAGACGTGCCGATTGAGGACGTCGCCGTCGGTGACAGTATCCTGGTGCGGGCCGGCGAGGTCATTCCGGTCGACGGATTGGCCGAGGGGCCGGCGACAATTGACGAATCGGCGCTGACGGGCGAACCGATTCCTGTGGTCAAACGGAAAGGTGAGTCCGTCCGTAGCGGCTCACTGAATGCCGGCAATCCGTTCGAGATGACCGCCTCGTCGGTCGCCGGCGAAAGCACCTATGCGGGCATCGTGCGGCTCGTGACCTCGGCGCGGACCGCAAGAGCGCCGTTCGTGCGACTTGCCGACCGCTATGCGCTGCTGTTCCTTCCGGTCACGCTGGCGGTTGCGGGGATCGCATGGTTCATCTCCGGCGATGTGCTGCGCAGCCTCGCGGTCCTGGTGGCGGCGACGCCCTGTCCGCTCATCCTGGCGGCGCCCGTCGCATTCATAGCCGGCGTCGCCCAGTCGGCGCGGCGCGGGATTCTGGTCAAGGGCGGTGGTGTGATCGAGGCGCTGGCGCGGGCGCACACGGTGTTGTTTGACAAGACCGGCACGCTGACCGTCGGCGGCGCCCGGCTCCTCTCCATCGAGGTCGCCCCCGAAGGTGGAAACGCCGACGCGGCGCTGCAGCTCGCTGCGTCTGTTGAGCAGGTCTCGCACCACGTGGTCGCGAAGGCCATCGTGGCGGCCGCCGCGGCGCGCGGCCTGCAACTGAAGATTCCGCAGAAGGTCAGCGAATCTCCGGGCGCCGGCGTGCAAGGAGTGATCGACGGAAAGCGGATCAGCGTGGGCTCCGCTGACATGATCATTGCGCATCGGCATGTCGATGAATGGACGCTGCGGGCGGTGCGCCGGGCCTCATGGCGGTCGGCCCTGGTCGTCTTCGTCGCCACCGAGGAACGGCCGATAGGGGCGCTCCTGCTCGCCGATGAATTACGAACCGAAACGCCGCACGCTATCCGTCTGTTGCGCGCCGTTGGAGTTCGTCGCATCGTCATGGTAACCGGAGACCGCACGGACGCGGCGCAGACGATAGGCGCAGCATTGGATCTCGATTCCGTGCTTGGCGACCGCGTTCCGTCCGACAAAGTCGATGCAGTACGCGCCGAACAACGCCTCCATCCCACCGTCATGGTCGGCGACGGCATCAATGACGCACCGGCTCTCGCGGCGGCCGATGTTGGGATTGCGATGGGCGCCGGCGGCGCCACCGCTTCTTCCGAGGCAGCGGACGTCGTGATTCTCGCCGATCGGATCGATCGGGTTGCCGACGCGATCATCATTGCACAACGGGCCCGCCGCATTGCGGTCCAAAGCATCGCCGTCGGAATGGGCCTGTCCCTCATCGCGATGCTGGCGGCGAGCTTGGGCTGGCTTCATCCGGTACCGGCCGCGCTCGTCCAGGAAGCAATTGACTTGGCGGTGATCCTCAACGCCTTGCGGGCCGCAGCTCCTGCGGTTGGCCGCAGGCGGCGCACGATTTCGGCCGCTGCCGGACGTGAGTTGCGTCACGACCACGTCGCGCTCGGCTACAATCTCGATCGCCTTCGCTCGATTGCCGACGCACTTGACGATTCTGCGCCCGAAGCCGCGCTCGCGTTGATCAGCGAGGCTAACGATGTGGTGCAGCAACATGTCGTTATCCATGAGCGCGACGACGAGGGGACTGTCTATCCGACGCTCGCGGCTGTGCTCCGCGACAGTACTGGCCTAGCCGCCATGAGTCGGGCGCATCGGGAGATACTGCATCTCGCGCGTCTGCTCGCCCGTCTTGCCGCGGATGTGAAGTCGGAGACGGTAGATCGCTATCTCGTGCGCGACGCACAGCGAATGATCGAATCGATCGAAGCCCTGGTGCGTATCCATACGGCACAGGAAGAGGACATTTACGATGCAGTGCTGGCGCACTGAACGGAAAATCGCCTGCTTTCACGTGTTGCATAGCGGTGCCATGGAACCCACTTCATGCGGGGTGCAAAGGCATCCTTCGCGCGCCCTGCGGTTAGAAGTCGCGGCCGATCAAGATATCTGCCGTATTGCACCGAGGCACGAGCGATGACCTATTTGTCGCAATGCTAGGGGGCGGCCACCAGTGGAAAAGTCGAATATGTTCAAGAATTTCGTTCTGCCCCTCGCGATCGCGGCCATGATTGCCGCCGTCTTAGCCAAGGCATCGGACCGGCGCGGATTTGAAGAATTGGCCATCCGAGCCGCTGTCGCCGACGAGGCGCGTACTCCAGGTGCGAAATGCCCGCTATCGCAAGATTTCACCGACAAGGCGGACATCAGGCTGCTCTCGATATGCTTCAAATATGGGCTTGATGCGTTTGAGGCTGCACAGCGGTATCCGGCAACGGCTGCAAAGGTGTTTGCCGTATATGGCGAGGAGGAGACTTTTCAAAAGGTTCTGGATCGCTACGGGCATCAGGTCATTCCGGTTGTCGCGTACTTCGTCGAAAATGGCTCACGCGAGTTCCAAATTCGGCAGGCACTCGGGGACGCTCTGCAAAAGATTTGGGAAGGCAAAAAGCCAAAATGGGAACTGGCCGATATCACGCGAGAACAGATCGGTCTGATCGCAATCTACCACCTTGAGCACCGTGGCCATGAAATGCTCGCAGAGTTTGAGATTGTCGACGGGGTCGCGAAGCGGAAACTGCTGGCACGCTTCCTTCTTGGAGCGAAGGATCTGCTCCTTGGCGGTGTCGGAGATCTCGAAACAATCTTGGTGCGCGGGGAGCGCCTGCCGACCTGGAAAGAGGTCGGCTTTGCCGCTCTCGATGTCGCCATTGTCGCTGGGGGAGTGGGAGCGGTTGCAAAGGCGGCTCGTGTCGGGGGCGGTGCGGCAGAGGTCGTTGAGAAAAGCGCGGTTCGTCTAGGTGCAGAAGGCGCAGCTACGAAAAATACGATTCGTCTGGCCGCGGAAAGTACGGCCGGGAAAAATACGATCCGTCTGGCCGCCGCGGAAGGTGCAGCCGAGAATAATGCGATCCGTCTGGCCGCTGCGGAAGGCGCAGCTGAGAAAAATGCGATCCGTCTGGCCGCTGCGGAAGGCGCAGCTGAGAAAAATACGATTCGTTTGGCCGCGGAAGGTGCATACGAGGCGATCAGCGCAGTCGGTAAGACGGGTGTGCTCGTCGCTCCGGTCGCGTTTGTATATGTTGCGGTCACACGCCCGCAGCTCATTGCGTCTGCGGGCGGCTGGGTCGCTGAACAGCTCGGCGCCAATCGCTTGGTTGGTATATTCGTCGTCTATTTGATGGGGATCTTTCTGATCTTCCAGCTTTTGCGACCGCTTTTATGGTGCGGACGGACGGTGGGGAAGCCCATTTTTCGTCTCGCTCGATATGCCTATAATAAAGGAGTCACGTAATGTGCAGCGTAGGGGGTTGGGCATGAGGCTGCTGACGCTTGGGCTTTATCTGGTCTTCTTCATGTCGGCAGCGTGCGCCCAGGATGCCGCTGTCCTCAAGCGGGGAGAGGCTCTTCTCGCCAAGGACTGCTCGCGCTGCCACGCGACCGAACGCACCGGCGAAAGCCGACATCCCCAAGCCCCCCTGTTTCGCACTCTGGGGAAGCGCTACCCCATCGAATCACTGGAAGAAGCCTTGGGCGAAGGCATCATCTCCGGGCATCCGGATATGCCGGAGTTCAAATTCGAGGGCGATGATGTCGGTGCCATCATCGCCTATCTGAAGTCCATCCAGGAACGTTAGGGATTTGGGCAAAATCAATGCTCATGTCCGCGCTGCTCGTAGAAATAACATCGCTTCAGCGAGAGGAGCCTTTCATGAAAGCCTCCGATATCATGGTCACCGATGTTATCACGGTGAAACCCGATAGCGATGTCGCGGAGGTGGCCGCGCTTCTGCTCACCAACCGCATCAGTGCGGTGCCGGTCGTTGACGATGCCGGCACGCTCGTTGGCATGATCAGCGAAGGCGATCTGCTTCGGCGCGACGAGGCCGGCACCGGGCACGAGCGCTCGTGGTGGCTGAGGCTTCTGATGGGCCGCGAAATTCTTGCCGCCGAATTCCTGAAAGAACACAGCCGCCGGGTTGGCGATCTTATGACGCGGGAAATCGTCTCGGCGGCACCTGATACTTCGGTGGCGGACATCGCGACACTGCTCGAGCGCTATCGGATCAAGCGAGTGCCGATTGTCCGGGACGGCGAAGTCGTTGGCATTGTCAGCCGCGCGAATCTCATTCAGGCGCTCGCCACGTTCCGCAAGAAAGCACTTCAGCCGCAACCGATCACTGACGCCGAGTTGCGCGAAAAGGTCGTTTCGCGACTCAAATCCGAGCCGTGGGCGCGGCCGAACCTGGTCAATGTGACCGTCACCGATGGCATCGTTGACTTGTGGGGTATCGTCGACACGTCCGTGGAGAAACAGGCCCTGCGGGTTGCGGTGGAGGTCGTGCCTGGCGTGAAGGCCGTCAACGACAATGTCATCGTGCGTCCGGTAGCGTCGGGCACTTAGGATGTATGTGAGCCATGCGCTAGAGGCGTTCAGGCAATTTGCGGCCAACCGCCGGCGTTGCTCCCATCATGCGTTCGGTACCTAACGCCAATCCAAGGCGCCCAGCCGCTGAGCCATGAAGCCGTCACGACGCAGCCGAAGGCGATGGGGGCAAATTCTCAGTCAGGCATGTTAAGGTTCGGAAATGAACCCCGCTTTAGGGATTCGGCGCCCATGACTATCGGCTGACCGTCGTCCCTTGATCTGCCGCAATGCGGCGGACCGCTGGCGCGACGAATTAGCCGTGGATATTGTGTGCCGATCAGAATCAAACCGACAATGGGGATAATGGGGATCAAGGCATGACTGAGCTCGCTCAGCGTAAAATAATGACGGCCGGCGAAGGCGGCTTGGCGCTGATCTTTGCGGTGATGGTGTTGGTTTGCCTTATCGGAGCAGCCAAGGCGGAGGACGTGGCCTTCACGTTCCATGCATATCTTGCGGCCGCCGCGAGCGGTGCAGCCGTTCTGGCGATTTTCAATCGCTATTACGATCGGCCGGCGACGCCGCCGCCTCAGGAAATCGGCGGCAAGCCGAATTACCACTTTGGGCCGGTAAAGCTTGCGGCGGCGTTGTCGGTTTTCTGGGGCATTGCCGGATTTCTGGTCGGTCTCTGGGCGGCGCTTGAGCTTGCTTGGCCTGCTCTCAACTTCGACCTGCCATGGGTCAATTTCGGTCGCATCCGACCGCTGCACACCTCGGCCGTGATCTTTGCGTTCGGCGGCAACGTCCTGATCGCGACGTCATTTTACGTCGTTCAGAGAACCTGCCGGGTTCGCATTGCCGGCGAGCTGGCGCCGTGGTTCGTAGTGCTTGGCTACAACTTCTTTATCGTGATCGCCGGGACCGGCTACCTGCTCGGTGTCACTCAGTCGAAGGAATATGCCGAGCCCGAATGGTACGCCGACCTGTGGCTCACCGTCGTCTGGGTCGTCTATCTGTTGGTGTTCCTTGGCACGCTGATCAAGCGCAAAGAACCGCACATTTTCGTAGCCAACTGGTTCTACCTCGCCTTCATCGTCACCATCGCGGTGCTGCATCTCGGCAATAATCCGGCTCTGCCGGTGTCGGTATTCGGCTCGAAATCCTATATCGCCTGGGGCGGCTTGCAGGATGCGATGCTCCAGTGGTGGTATGGGCACAACGCGGTCGGTTTCTTTCTGACAGCCGGATTCCTCGGCATTATGTACTATTTCGTGCCGAAACGCGTCGAGCGGCCGATCTACTCCTACCGGCTGTCGATCGTGCATTTCTGGTCGCTGATCTTTCTCTATATCTGGGCCGGTCCTCACCACCTGCACTACACAGCACTGCCGGATTGGGCGCAGACCCTCGGCATGACGTTCTCGGTGATGCTGTGGATGCCGTCCTGGGGCGGCATGATCAACGGCCTGATGACGCTGTCGGGGGCGTGGGACAAGCTGCGCACCGATCCGGTGTTGCGGATGCTGGTAGTGTCGGTCGCTTTCTACGGCATGGCAACCTTCGAGGGACCGATGATGTCGATCAAGATCGTCAACTCCCTGAGCCATTATACCGACTGGACCATCGGCCATGTGCATTCCGGCGCGCTCGGCTGGGTCGGCTTCGTGTCGTTCGGAGCGATCTACTGCCTGGTTCCCTGGCTGTGGGAACGCAAGCAGCTCTACAGCCTGAAGCTCGTCAACTGGCACTTCTGGATCGCGACTATCGGCATCGTCTTCTACGTGTCTGCGATGTGGGTGTCGGGCATCCTCCAGGGGCTGATGTGGCGAGCCTACACGTCGCTTGGGTTCCTAGAATATTCGTTCATCGAAACCGTGGAAGCCATGCACCCGTTCTATGTCATCCGAGCCATGGGAGGGGCGCTGTTTGTCGCCGGTGCGCTGATCATGGCCTACAATCTTTGGATGACCGTCCGGCACGGCGAGGCGATCAGCGCCTCTCCGCGCGCAGCACTTCAGCCCGCGGAGTAATGATGTCATGTCGATATTGGCAAGGCACCACACGCTCGAAAGGAACTCGATCCTATTGGCGATCGGCATCCTCCTGGTCATCGCCGTTGGCGGCATCGTGGAAATAACGCCGCTGTTCTATCTCAAGAGCACGATCGAAAAGGTGGAGGGCATGCGTCCCTATACGCCGCTCGAACTCGCCGGACGCAACATCTATGTGCGCGAAGGTTGCTATCTGTGCCATTCGCAGATGATCCGGCCGTTGCGCGACGAGGTCGAGCGTTACGGACATTACTCGCTGGCGGCGGAGAGCATGTACGACCATCCGTTTCAATGGGGGTCGAAGCGAACCGGGCCGGACCTTGCACGTGTTGGCGCCAAATACTCCGATGAGTGGCATGTCACGCATTTGATCGCGCCACGCTCGATCGTTCCCCAGTCGGTCATGCCGGGCTATCCGTTCCTCGCCGATACCGATCTCGATTACCACGATATCGCGGCGCATCTGAAAACCAGCCGTACGGTTGGCGTGCCGTATTCGGACGACCAGATCGAGCACGCAGTTGCGGATTTGCGCGCCCAGGCCAATCCGGACGACAGCGGCGCGGACGATTTCCTCAAGCGCTATCCCAGGGCCAACCTGCGCGACTTCGACGGCAAGTCCGGACGGCTGACCGAAATGGACGCGCTGGTCGCCTATCTGCAGGTGCTGGGCACATTGGTGGATTTCAAGCTTTACGACGACAAGGCCGACCTGCGCTGAGCGGAGCGATGACGATGGAAACCCTCTTTTCGAATTTCGTCACCACGTGGTGGACGCCGATCTGCGTTGCGATTTTTCTGGCGATCCTGGCGTATGCCTTTTGGCCGGGCAACCACAAAACCTTTGCTGACGCCGCCAAGATGCCCTTGCGGGAGGACTAAAGCCATGGCGAAGCACGAGGTCGATCCGGTCTCCCGCACAGCCACGACGGGTCACGAGTGGGACGGCATCAAGGAGCTCAACACGCCCCTGCCGCGATGGTGGGTGTGGTTGTTTTACGCCACCATCGTGTGGGCTTTCGCGTACTGGGTGTTTTATCCCGCCTGGCCGACCGTCGGCGGCTACACCAGCGGCGTGTTGGGTTACACCAACCGCACCCAGGTGGCCGCCGATCTCGCTGATCTGCAAAAGGCTCGCGGCGAGAAGGGCGCGGCGCTGCGACGGACGTCGCTGGCCGATATCGAAGAGGATCCGACGCTGCTCGCCTTTGCGCAGGCACAGGGCAAGGCCGCCTTCGCCAACAATTGCGCGCCTTGTCACGGCGTCGGCGCTACCGGAGGAATAGGCTATCCGAATCTGAACGACGACGATTGGTTGTGGGGCGGTACGCTGACGGCGATCCAGGAGACCATTGCGTATGGCGTGCGTTCCGGCAACGACAAGGCGCGCCAAAGCACCATGCCGGCGTTCGGAAAGAGCGGCGTTCTCAAGCCGGACGAGATCGTGGCGGTCGCCAACTATGTGCGTTCACTGTCCGGCCTTCCGGCACGTCCCGGGGTCGATCTCGCCAAGGGCA
>Ga0126376_10001855_pt1 | contig 11674 bp, 12 predicted proteins | sample PanSoiMetPlot_15_FD_92760 | JGI IMG/M metagenome (GOLD analysis project Ga0126376, IMG submission 92760) | Tropical forest soil microbial communities from Panama - MetaG Plot_15 | ecosystem: Environmental > Terrestrial > Soil > Tropical forest > Bulk soil | place: Panama | collected 2016-02-17
ATTTCTGAGGTGGGCAGAGCGGTTGCAATCTCATCTGCGATATTCTTTACGGCCTGCAGACGATTTGTTGCTCCAAGGATCGGGCGGCCGACAACTAAGTGAGAAGCTCCGGCCCGAATGGCAGCTGAAGGTGTCGAAATACGTGATTGGTCGCTGGCATCGGATCCCGCCGGACGGATCCCTGGAGTCACAATCGCCAACTCGGATCCAAGAACTGAACGCAAAGCCTTCGCCTCATTTGGAGAGCTAACGACGCCGCCGCACCCTGCGGCCTTAGCCAGCGTGGCCAAGTGCCGGACTTGATTGCTCAGATCCACTCTCAAGCCTGACTCTTCAAGGTCGGACTGCGAGACACTGGTCAGAACAGTTACGGCCAGGATCGTTGGCGCGGGGGGATGGCTTTTGGCGACTTCGACCGCCTCCTTCAGCATCCTGCTACCGCCTGCAGCATGGACCGTTAGCATGTGAACGCCAAGTTCACATGCGGCCTTCACGGCTCCTGCCACGGTGTTCGGGATATCGTGCAACTTGAGGTCAAGGAAGACCTTCCGTCCGGAGTTCACAAGCTCCGAAACAATCTTTGGACCCTCTGCTGTGAACAACTGAAGTCCGACTTTGTAAAAGGAGACGGAATCCGCCAGTTCGTAAATGATCTCTTGGGCGTCAACCGCAGTTGGAACGTCCAAGGCCACTATTAATCGATCTTTTGGGGACCCCACTGCGCGATTCTAACTCGGAAATTCGTTAAAAGGGCTATCGCGAGGCCGGGTTATTTGGCTGGTATGGCGGTGGGGTTAGCATAGCCATGTCGGAGGTTTGTTCAGGTGCCTTCACGACATCAAGTCGAACCTTAGCTATGCCCCGGCGGCTCATGTTCAGAATGCGGGCGGCACTGTAGGACAGGTCGATAATCCGTTCGACTGGCACCGGGCCGCGGTCGTTAATTCGAACCAGAACCCATCGGCGGTTGCGGAGGTTCGTTACTTTTACCCAAGTTCCCAACGGCAAGGTGCGGTGAGCGGCGGTAAGCTCGTACATGTCGTACGGCTCGCCGCTGGCAGTGGGTTTGCCGTCAAAGTCTTTCCCGTACCAGGAAGCCGGACCGACCGCGAACGCTTGCTGCTTCTTCGCAACTGGCGGTTTCGCGCCGACGTTCGGCTTGTTGTCAGCGTTCGTCGGCGGCGCTGGAGGATGATCCGATCCAGTAGGCGCGGAAGCAGCCATCGACACGGTGACTAATGCCCCGAGAGCAATAGCATTCAACACGAGTTTGTGTGCGCGTTTCAAATTACTGTTCAGCTCGGTCGTCCGTAACGTTGTGTCTATTAATTATATGAAAACAAAGCACCTGTTCTCATTTTTTATTTTTCGGCCTTAAAATAACTGTTGCATTTTTGGCCTAAGTGTGAGCCGAAAAATGGGCAATTTTTGGTAGGGCGCGGAGAGTTAGAGGGTTAACCGAGCAAGTAGGTTGTCCTCGGGTTGAAACGATTCAACGTAGGCACATAAGGCATTATTTTTTAATAGTTTACGAGCAATGTCGCAAGCGCATCCCAAGATCATTCTCACCATAGCAGGCTTTGACCCGTCTTCCGGTGCCGGAATAACCGCCGACCTCAAGACGATTGCGGCTCATGGCCTCTACGGGGTCTCCTGCATCACAGCTCTGACGGTTCAGACGACTCAGGGCGTGCTCAGGTCCGAAGCACTGCTGCCGCGCATCGTCCGGGAGACCTTGGAGAGTCTGGTTGCCGACACCCCTCCGGCGGCGATCAAGATAGGAATGCTCGGTTCCGGGTCCGTTGCGGCGGAGATTGCAAGGTTCCTGAAGGCAAATTCGCTCCCGAACATTGTTCTAGATCCTGTCCTGCTGTCTTCCTCAGGGGCCGGACTACTCGACAGAGAGGGCGTGCGGATTCTTAAGGAACAACTTATTACTCTGGCAGATGTTGTTACGCCGAACCTCGACGAAGCCGCAAACCTAACGGGTCAGTCGGTCATCGATGAGGCGGGGATGGAACGTGCGTGCCGTGAACTTGCGAAATTGGGTGCGAAGAACGCAGTCGTAAAGGGAGGCCATTTGGCAAAGCCCGCCGACCTGCTTGCTGTAGAAACCACGAACGGGCAACGGCTCAGCTGGCTCCGCAACGAAAAGGTCGAGACTAGAAACACCCACGGGACTGGGTGCGCTTATTCCACGGCGATTGCCTGCAATCTAGCCCTCGGGCAATCCTTGGATGACGCAGTGCTGCGCGCGAGAAATTATGTGGCTGGGGCGTTACGGGAAGCTTATGACGTAGGGAAGGGCACCGGGCCGATCAACCATTTCCACTCTACGAGGCATAAGGTCTGAACCGGTGAGGCTTGGGTTTCCTTACTGACGAGGCTTCTGGTTGTTAGGGGTTGCAACAACCGGGCGACGGGTGCTTCGCTCCACCAAAACAGGTGCCTTTCCGGACCGACGATTTAGCTCCTGTTGGGCCTCAATGCTGGCTTCGGTCTTGCTGTCGTTGTTGTCTGCCACTTCTTCCAACCTTTTGCCTTCATCCTCGGCGCGCGTCGCCAGGGTGACATGGCGCTCGTGGTTGTCCGCCTCTTTGGCTTTGCTGTAGTAGAAGTTCGCAGACTCACGGTCCCCGTTCAGCTCGGCGACATATCCCATGTTGTTCAGGGCGAAAGCATCACCTGGATTGAGCTTGTACGCCTGAGTGAAGTACTTGAGAGCCTCAGCACGGTCGTTGCGGTTGAGCGCGGAAACGCCCTGCTGATTCAGACGCGCGACGCGATCCTCGGTACTCTCTCCATTTTCCAATGCTGATTGAACTTTCTTCGCATTGCTGGCAGCGACTTTGCTGATCGCGCGTCCTCGCCAGGATTTGTTCACCGTAACGATTACAGGCTCGTCGGAATTGGCATCGGCTGCGGCGCGATAGTAGTTGATCGCAGCCTCGAGTTCGCCTTCCCTTTCCTTTGTGTAACCCATATTATTCAGCGTGAACGGGTTTCGCGGATCAATACGCAATGCTTTCTGCAGAATCGCGTCCGCTTCCGACACGCGATCTTTGTTGAGCAGACTGACGGCTGCCACGTTTAGGACGTTCGCCTGAACATTGCCGGTGTGGGCGTGTCCAGCGACCTCGGCGACGGTTTTGCCCTTGATGTTGTCGTTGCTGGCGAGATCAACAGTAGCCTGCGACCTCTCGTCCTGAGAGAGCTGATAAAAGCTCTGCGCGCGCTCCACGTCGCCTTCAAGCTCCGCAATGTAGCCAAGGTTGTTCAGCGTGAATGGATCATCCGGATCGAGCAAATAGGCTTTGTAAAAAAGCTGCTTGGCTTTCGCGTAGTCGTGCTTTTCCACGGCTTTTACGCCATCGCGATTGAGTGCCTGTACGGGAGTCGGTTTGCTGCGCTTGGGAATGTTGATTCGCAGCGTCTTCTCTTCAGCATGGAGGAATGACGCAACGAGTAACGTCGAGACAGCAATTAATGAAATTCGAGTACGGGGACTTTTCACTAGGATCATGAGCCTCCGCATCCGGCCGTGGCACGAGGCACAGCGGCCCTCTACCGGAGCAGTTAATAGTGGGAGTAGCAGCTCGGGATTTTTGGTTGCATTGAGTTATGAATCCACAGCCGGGCGAGGCGCCCGGCGCTCCTGATTCTTTCTTTCTGCATCCAACCTTGTCGTGACGCAGAGCTGCTGCTCGTGCGTCTGCCGATCTCGATTCCCTTGGGGAGAACGATGTTCCGTTTTGCTACCAGCTTTTTGACTGCAGCTTTGATCTGCGGAGTTGCGACCGCACAACAGCCGTCCGGTACCTCGCCCACGCCAACTCCAGGCACCCATATGGATCAGTCGACGGTACAAAGCGTTGGAACAACACCGAACGGGGCTGGAGCCGCTGTCACACAACCAAAGCCGTCAGCTAATACGACGCCCACCGTCGCGACTCCGACCGTCGGTGCGGAAAATTCAATGGTTGCCAATCCTCCACAACCTGTCACTAAAACTCTTGGAGGCGGTGGTCTTGTCGATCCTAACGACGTTGCCGACCTGCTCGCGCCGAAGCCGCTGGAGCCAAGCAAGCTCTCGCTGATCGGTGGAACCGTCAAAAGCATCGATCAGATTCGCGACAACATGACGGTTCGCGTTTACGACGCGGGAACCATGAAGGTGAAGTTCGATCAGCGAACACACTTTTATCGCGATGGGAAAGAGACTACTCAGTTAACCGTGAAGAAAGGTGATCGCGTTTATCTCGATACGCAGCTCTTCGAAGGCAAAGTGTTTGCCAAGAATGTGCACGTTGAATCTGGGAGCCGCTCTGCGGATGCAAGCGGTCAAATCGAAAGCTTTAATCCCAAAACTGGCGAAATGGTTGTTCAAGATCGCCTAGCGGGAAGCTCGCTGAAATTCCGAATCGATCCGCAAACGACGATCAAGCAAGGCGACGCGAAGACCACTGCCAGCGCTCTACGTCCGGGATCGCTGATCGCAGTGAAGTTTTCGCCGCGCTCACGGAGCACCGGCACCGCCGAGGAAGTATCGATCATTGCGGCGGCAGGCACGTCGTTTACATTCTTCGGTCGCGTAACGCACCTAGACCTGCACGCGGGACTGCTGGCGATTGAGAATCAGGCCGACAGCAAGGTCTATGACATCAAGTTCGATTCCTCTACGCGGATCCCTGAACAGCTAACCGTGGGGAGTCAGGTCACAACAGTCGCGATGTTCCGCGGACACGACTACCTCGCTCTGAGTGTCGAGATAAATTCTGGTTTGGATCGAACGGCTACGACTGAGACCGAAGAGAACACGGCTGCGACTGCCGACAGCAAGAAGCACGGGAAGAAAGATAAGAAGGATGATCGATCTCAGCCCAAGGACAAAGATCGCAATAAGGATGAAGATTAAGGGTAGAGATGCAGCATGCTGCGTCTCTACCAAATAAAAAAGCCCGCCGGAGGCGGGCTTTTTGGTTCATGGGAGGTCTTTATATCTGGGGCGTTTTCCGGTTGTTCAAGAGGATGCCGCAAACGAATGCTACGCCAGCAGCGATGAGCCATTCGCCACGCCAAATCTGAATTGCCTGCCAATCCACTAACGTAGAAGCGGTGTAGATAAATCCTGTCGTTACGCCGGCTCCAATGGAGATCAGCCCTATAATGAAGCAAACCATCGCACCAACGCTCAACCCCAGCCGGCAACGGAGCTGATAGAAATCCAACGCCTCCCAACGGCTCTTCTTCCGCTTCGAATCGTTTTCGCGTGCGCGTCCACACATACGGCAGAAGGGTGAGTTCACAACAAACTCCGCGCCGCAGTGCGCGCACAGATCATGTCGTGTCTGCGGCTCGGCGACCGAGGCTATGGGCTCGCTCGTTGTTACTGTGTTGTTGGCGGGTTCGGGCGTTTCTTCCTCCCAACGCTCATAATCGAGCACGGGCTTCCAGTAACCACCTTCGCGCCTTAAAGGATTGCTGCTCATGGGAATGTCCTACTCCAACATTCGCACGTCGGGAGCCAAAACTCGCCGGTACGTAAGTCTTTGATTCTTAGTAGGTTGGATTTCCCATTTTACCTAGTAGAGCAAATGAAGCGTGAAAGTTTTACCGCTACCTTTCAAAATCGTCCGTGCCGGTACCACGTAAGTTACGGGGCGGCATCTGGATCAGCTTGGGCTGGTCCTGCTCGAGCCAGAACTTCAGCAGGATTAGATCAGTCGGCTGAAAGCTGACTGAGTCCGGACGCGTTGAACCGTCGTTGAACAGCTTCCGATCGAGAAGGTGGTGGAGCCTGTCGACAGAGATCTTCAACTCTGCCGCCGCTTCTGCTTCGGTATAGAACTCCTTAGTGGTCCTGGCGGGCCTATGCATGTTTGGTGGTTTCTCGATCTTTCCGGGGGCAGCATCTTTGTACCTGTTTCAGAGTACCCGGAATATCAGGTAAACTTCGCAAGTACCCCGCCATGAAGCCTTACCCGCTTCTTAGCTCCCCGGACCGACCTGCAGTGGCGCTTCTACTGTGTTTGCTCGGTGCCTTGCTAGTAACTGGCTTTTGGGCTCCTTTTACAACGCTGGCCTCCACGACGACCCCAATTCCAGCCACCCCCTATCGTGCCGATCAGGATCCCCAGGTAAAGGCAGCCCTGGACGACTTTTACAATCTGGAATACGACAAGGCGGTCTCCGAGTTTGAACGCATCGAAAAGGCGCATCCAGATGACCCTTTCGCAGTTGCTCACGTCCTGCAGGCTACCGTGTTCCGAGAGCTCTACAGGCTGAACCTGCTGGACACGACGCTCTATGCCCACGATGGATTCCTATCTGGGAAGGCGGTAAAGGGCGATCCGGAAGTACGAGCCCAGGTGGACCAACTGACGGCGCGTACGATCAAGCTCTGCGATGCACGGCTGGCGAAGGACTCCAACGATGTGGAAGCGCTTTACGTCCGAGGGGTCGCAAGAGGCTTGAAATCTACCTACATAGCCTTAGTCGATAAAAGTTTTCTCCCGGCCTTGCGGAGCGCGGTGGCAGCGCGTCGCGATCATGAGCGCGTTCTGCAGATCGATCCTAAGTACATTGACGCGAAGACCGTCGTTGGCGCGCACAACTATGTGGTCGGCAGCCTCCCGATGCCAGTGAAGGTGTTTGCAGGAATGGCTGGACTCGGAGGAAACAGGAAACGGGGGCTTGAGTATCTGCAGCAGGCTGCGAGGGAGGGTCGGGAGTCGAGCGCAGATGCTCGCGTTGCCCTCGCCTTTTTCCTTCGCCGGGAAGGCCGCTACGGCGATGCTAGCGCAGTGGTGGAGACGTTAACCAAGCAGTACCCGCGGAATTTCCTCTTTGCTCTTGAACACTGCAATCTTCTTAAGGATGGCGGCAAGGGACCTCAGGCAGTCACGTGCTATGAGAAGCTGCTCGACGGAGCGAAGTCCGCAGAGTTTGCGAATCCCCATATCGAATTTGCTGCCTTCGGACTCGCTGAGAGCTTGCGCGGACAGAAGGACTATGAGGGCGCGTTGAAGCAGTACGAGTTCACTGCGAACGTGCCTAGCGGACAGCTCAGCCTTAGGCAGCGCGCCAGCCTCGCCGCCGGAGAAATGTACGACTCACTGCGCAAACGCGATCAGGCTGTGATTCAATATCAGGCCGTGATTGCGCAGGACAATTCCTCGGCGCAGGCTGAGATAGCTCGTAAGCTATTGCGCGAGCCTTATCGACCTCAGTAGCGCCTCGGTACGCGGGAACTTTTCGGCCACTGACTGCGTTTCTTTCACCGGAGGCCTTCTATGTATTGTAATTTCTGTGGACGAACGATGGCAGATGATTGTCTCTATTGCTCGGCCTGCGGACGCCAGCTCGGAGCGAAAGTGGTCCGTCGCCCGCTGGAGCGCGCGCGCGAAGGCCGAAAGATCGCCGGCATATGCATGGGATTGGCTCGCCATCTCGACGTCGACGTAACGCTCATTCGGCTGCTCACGCTCGTTGCGGCGCTGTTCACGGGAGTCGGATTTATCGCCTACTTGATCGCCTGGATCGTGATTCCTGAAGAGCCGGTTATGATGCCACAGCACCAGGTGGCACCGACTCAATCTGGGCCGCACATTACCTAGATCTCTGGCTTCGAGCTTTAGCTTGGAGGAAGCCTCATGTTCTTCGGCCGATCCTGGAATGAATGGATCGTGCAGTACGCAGGCAGCCATCAGAATGCCGTGAATCGTGTTTGCCACACGATCGGCATTCCGATGATCATCCTTTCCTTACTTCTCACGCCGGTAATTCCATTCGTCTCCGGTTTCTGGCGAGTTCCTCTTTCACTCTTCGCAGTCGGTTGGATATTCCAATTTGTTGGGCATGCTTTTGAGGGCAAGCCTCCGGAGTTCTTTCATGACTGGAGGTTTTTGCTCGTGGGTGCGCGATGGTGGGTGGCGAAGATGAGAGGCAAGGCTTAGTCGTTCTAGCAAAGAACACCAACAGCGAATACCCATTCCGCTCCGCTCAGGGCAGGCTCCGGGCACGAAGGAACATCAAGGATCACGAAGCTGGCTGTTGCTGCGTCGCGCAATGGATTGCACCGAGTCCCCAAATGAAATCGCCGCTGTAAATGCCCACGACGTCCCGATCCGGAAATAGCTCTCCGAGAGCACCTAGGGCAACTCGATCGTTTGCGTCGTTGAACGTTGGAACGAGTACTGCCGAATTCGCTATGTAGAAATTGGCGTAGCTCGCCGGCAAGCGCTGTCCGCGAAACCAGACCGGGGAGGGAAGTGGAAGCTCAACCACATTCAGGCGCTTGCCATCCTGGTCGGTTGCGTCACGCAGCCGCTGCAGATTTTCTTGCAAAGGTTCGTGGTTCGGGTCGGCACTGTTTTTCTCCACGGCAGTGACTACTATATCCGGCGAAACAAACCTGGAGATGTCGTCTACGTGGCCGTGAGTATCGTCGCCAGCGAGTCCCCTTCCTAACCAAATTGTGTTCGTGACGCCGAGATAGTCAGCGAACAATTTCTCCAGCTGATCCCGCGTCGCATCTGGATTTCTTTGTTGCACGTGGCTCAGCAAACATTCTTCTGTCGTGAGCATCGTGCCGCGACCATTCACATCAATACTGCCGCCTTCGAGCACGACACGCTTTGGCGTGCCGTTGATTGCTAGTTCGGGTTGCCAGCTTTCGATTTGGAACTTCTGGGCGATGAGGGCAGGAAGCTTTTCATCTTTTTTGTAATTCGGGTATTTCGCCCAACCGTTGAATTGCCAGTGTGTAATCCCGAGCTTAGGATTCTTATCCCGGGTGACGAAAATTGGTCCGGAGTCGCGTGTCCAAACGCGGTCTGTTTTCCAGCGAAAGAACTCAACGCGATCCAGCGGCACATGCGCCTGCTTCAACGTGCGCTCGGCGGATCGTTGATGCATCGCGTCGTTAACGATGATCCGGGCCTGCTCGCCACGAACAAGATGGCGAACGATGTCGGCGTAAATCCAGGGAATAGGCTGGAATTTTCCCGGCCAATCGTCGCGATTGTGTGGCCACGCGATCCACGTCGCCTCATGCCGCTCCCATTCGGCAGGCAGGCGATAGCCGAGTGAGGCTGGACTTGATGTTTTGCGCGTGTTCTTCATAGCATGCGTTAGATATCAGAACAAAATTAACCACGAAGGACACGAAGGCGCACGAAGGAAATGAGAGCATGCGTTTCGTTATTCCCAATTTCTCCGGAATCGCTTATTCAGAATCCTTGGTGATCCTTCGTGGTTTCATCCGGGTTTAGTCCAAGAAGCGATGCGTAATGCCGCCGTAGCTCTCGATGCGGCGGTCGCGCAGAAACGGCCAATTCCGCCGGATTTCGTCGATCTCACTCAAATTCACTTCGGCGCACAGGATTTCTTCGCGATCGTGTGAGGCCTCCGCGAGAACGCGCCCGAAGGGATCGGCGAGGAATGAACCTCCCCAGAACTCGAGGCCGGCGCCTTTCGCCTCATTTCCGCGAATATTTCCGGTTTCGTGGCCTACTCGATTCACGACAGCAACGAATACGCCATTGGCGATGGCGTGTGCCCGTTGAATCGTCCGCCAGGCATCGTGTTGTGCGACTCCGTACTGCTCCTTCTCTGCTGGATGCCAACCGATAGCTGTTGGATAGAACAACACTTGAGCCCCTTGGAGTGCCGTGAGCCGAGCCCCTTCCGGATACCACTGATCCCAACAGACTAACGTGCCGACGCGTCCCATTTCGGTATCGAAAGTTTTAAATCCGAGATCGCCGGGAGTGAAATAGTACTTCTCGTAGTAAAGCGGGTCGTCCGGGATATGCATCTTCCGATATAGACCTTTGATCTGCCCGTCGCTCCCGATCAGTACTGCAGTGTTGTGGTAGAGGCCACGGGTCCGTTTCTCGAAAAGGGAGACCACGACTACAGCTTTGGTTTCGACGGCAACTTTCGACATTGCCTCTGTCGTCGGTCCGGGAATCGTTTCTGCGAGATCGAAGAGTGCGGGATCTTCGCGCTGACAGAAGTATTGCGTGCGGAACAACTCCGGCAGGCAGATGATCTGCGCGCCGTTCCTTCCGGCTTCGCGGACACGCTGCACAGCCTTCTGCAGATTGGCATCTGGATCCGGAGAGCAGGCGAGTTGAATCAGTCCGATTTGGAAACGTTCGTTGGTCATGAAAATCAAAAACAAGAGCGAACACGAAGGTCACGAAGGCAACATCGAAGGTCACGAAGAGTTTTTCGCGTCCTTCGCTTTCGCCTTCGTGACCTTCGTGTTCGCTCCTCCCGTTCTTATTCGAAAATCAAAATGGCTGCAGCGATCACCGTCGTCCAGCGGCCGTGCTTGTCGCCTACCGCCGACTGCGTCATATTGGCGGTGCGCACGATCTTGTTGGAGATGCGATAGATCTCTTTTTTCTCGTCCCAGGACTTGTCGGCGTCGAAGTCGACATCGAGAGTTGTAGCGAGCATCTCAGCAGCGAGTTCTTCGGCATAGTCACCTGCCTGGTCGTCGGTTTCGCCAAAGCTGTGATGCTCGCTCATGTAGCCGTAAGTGCTGCGATCAGTTGGAATGGCGACGCCGATACTGGAGGCGAGCAGGCGATGCGGCTCGCGAGTTGAATTCTCGGCCACGACGGCGAAGACAACTTCACCGTGGTTGAGATACTTCTGGCCTTCCTTGCGAGAAATCAACTTGCAGTGAGGCGGAAAAATCGAAGAGACGCGCACCAAATTCTGCGATGCGATGCCGGCATCCCGAAGTGCCAGCTCGAAGGAGGTCAAGCGCTCTTTGTGCTTTCCCACCCCTTTGGTGAGAAAGAGCCGCTTGGGAACCATGTCTTTGCCCAATTCAAAAATCCTCCCGAAAAGGCGTACCGAAAAATTAAAGCTAACAGAAATTGCGTATTGCGCGGGAAGGAAAATGTTTACACACTATGAATTTCCCCGGTTCAGGAGTGTGCAAGTTTCTTTACGGCTTTTTTATGAACTGCGATTTCCATGAAGGCGCGAGCAGCGCGGCTGAGAGTCTTGTCCTTGCGATACACGAGCGCCAAGTCGCGGGCAATCGGCGGATCGATGAAGTTCAACGGGACAAGAGTTCCAGCGCGGACTTCGTCGAAGATGTTCGACCTGGCGACAAAGCCAATTCCGACGTTTGCGGCGACGAAGCGCTTTAGGAGTTCGCTGGAATCGAGTTCCATCGATACGTGCGGTTTAAGTTGGGCTTCCTGAAAGACGTCGTCGATTGCGTCGCGTGTGCGACCTAACTTTGGAAGAACCAATGGATATGTCGCGATTTCCTCGAGGCGTGCCTGTGAAAGCTGCGCAAGGGGATGGCCAGGAGAGGTAATCAGCACAAGCTCGTCGTGGTGTATGGGAAGTGCCGCAAGGCGAGCGTCTTTCACTGGCATCGAAACCACGCCAAAGTCCACGGTCTGATCAATCACGGATTCGAGAGTTTTGGCTGTCTCGGCGCGCTGAATGCTCACTGAGACTTTTGGATACTGGCGTTTAAAATCCGCAAAGACCTCCGGCAGGATGTAGAGACAAGTTGCCTCGTTGGCACCGACAACGATCTCTCCCCGTGGCGTGCGCTCCATCTCTGCAATCGTGGTCTTGACCGACTTTAATGATCGGAGCGCCTCTTCCGCGTAGGTCCGAAATGCTTTTCCGGCAA
>Ga0126376_10001856_pt1 | contig 11671 bp, 9 predicted proteins | sample PanSoiMetPlot_15_FD_92760 | JGI IMG/M metagenome (GOLD analysis project Ga0126376, IMG submission 92760) | Tropical forest soil microbial communities from Panama - MetaG Plot_15 | ecosystem: Environmental > Terrestrial > Soil > Tropical forest > Bulk soil | place: Panama | collected 2016-02-17
AGGGGCGTCGCGGTGAGGTTCTCGTTGCCGCTGGTGCCGCCGAGCGCTACCGCGAATGCGAGGCGGAGGCTTTTGACGTTCGTTTTGTTGATGGCCGTGAGCGCCGAGTAGCGCTGTGCGGAGTAGTCGTGGTGGTTCATGAGCCAGTTGTGCGGCTCGGGGTTGACGAGGCGCTCGTAGGTGATGTCCGCAGCGCGCACAGAGGTGCCGACGGCGAGCGCGATGACGGTCATCATTGTGTTGGAGATTGCCGCGCGCATTTTGACATCGCCTCCCTGTTTCGAGCAGCCACGTTGCCTCTCATCAGATCAATCTACGTGATGATAGCGCGTGGCGAAGCCGATGCGAAGCTGCGTAGGGTGGGCAAAAGCGCCTAGTGCGGCCTTGGAAATCCTGAGCCGTCTATGGCGCGGTGCCGATCGCGGTGCTGACGGTGGGAGGCGCGATAGGCCCGTCACGCGATCGCAGCACGTAGCTCGGATTGAGCGCGGCCCTATCGATCCGGCAACGCCGGGGTTTCGCTGACGCTCAACCCGGGCTATAAACCCCTGCGCGAGATTTACCCCACCCGGTAGCTCCGCCCTCCATCTCCGCCGCGCAGATCGGCAATCACCGTCTCCCCTGCCGTAGCGGTCTGCCCCTCTGCCGCAAGTGGACGGACGCCTTCCGGCAAGTACACATCGACCCGCGAGCCGAACCGGATCATTCCAATGCGCTCTCCGGCCGCGACGCTGGTGCCTTGCTTCACGAAGGGCACGATGCGGCGAGCCACCAGGCCGGCGATCTGGACGACGCCGATAGTCGCGCCGGACGCCGTCGTGATCACAAAACAGTTGCGTTCGTTATCGTCGCTCGCCTTGTCGAGATCAGCGTTGACGAAAGCCCCCGGCCGGTAGGCCAAGCGTTCGATGCGCCCGGTCACCGGGCTGCGATTAACGTGGCAATCGAATACGCTCATAAAGATGGAGATCCGCGGCACCGGCCGCTCGCCGAGCGCGAGCTCGGCAGGGGGCACGGCGTTGATGATGCGGTTCACTCGCCCGTCGGCCGGGGCGATCACCAGCCCGTCGCGCAGCGGCGTCACCCGGGGCGGATCGCGGAAGAAGAAGAAGCACCATGCGGTGAGCACGAGGCCGATCCAGCCCAGCGGCGACCACAGCCACATCAGCACTAAGCTCGCCAATGCGAAGATGCCGATGAACGGGTAGCCCTCGGGATGCACCGGGGCAATCTGCGAGCGGATCGAGACGAGAACCGACATGATCACTCCGCTGCGATTTGCTTGAGACGCAACTGATCCGCTGCGACACCCTCCCCCGAATCGAAATCGGCTGTCGCCGACTTAGGGGAGGGTTGGCGTGGCGGGCCGAGCCTGTGGGGCACAGCGGTGCCGCGTCTTCCGACCGCCGCCCCCAACGCCCCCCCACCAGGGGGAGGAAAGGAGTGCGCGGCGCTGTCACCGCCTGAATTGGCGCCCATAGGAGTCATTCCGCGGCGTCGACGATCTCCGGCGCCGTCTGGTGGGGCGTCTCGCCGACCTTGATGTCACCAATTTGAGGCGGATTTCGGTTGGATGCAACCTCGTCCTCGCCCACCAGCGCGAGCCGTTCGCGCGCGGCTTCGGCCTCGCGCTGCCGGTTCCACATGCTGGCATAAAGTCCGTCGGCTGCGAGCAACCGCTGATGGGTGCCGCGTTCGACGATCACGCCATTGTCGAGCACGAGGATCTCGTCGGCGGCAATTATGGTGGAGAGCCGGTGCGCGATCACCAGCGTGGTGCGGTTGCGCGAGACCCTGTCGAGCGCGTCCTGGATCTCCCGCTCGGTATGGCTGTCGAGCGCCGAGGTCGCTTCATCCAGCACTAGGATCGGCGGCCCTTTCAGGATGGTGCGGGCGATAGCGACCCGCTGCTTCTCGCCGCCCGAGAGCTTGAGGCCCCGCTCGCCTACCTCGGTATCGTAGCCCTTGGGCGCCGCGCGAATGAAGGCGTCGATTTGGGCGTGGGCGGCGGCCTCCTCGACCTCCGCATTGGTCGCATCCCAGCGGCCATAGCGGATGTTGTAGCGCACGGTGTCATTGAACAGCACGGTATCCTGCGGCACCATGCCAAGCGCGTCGCGCAGCGAGGTCTGCTGCACCTCGCGGATGTCTTGGCCGTCGATGGTGATGCGGCCACCGGTGATTTCGTAGAAGCGGAATAGAAGCCGGGAGATCGTCGACTTGCCGGCGCCGGATGGGCCGACGATCGCAACCGTACGCCCCGCCGGAACATCAAAGCTGATTCCCTTGAGGATTGGCCGCGCCAGCTCGTACGCGAAGCGGACATCCTCGAAACGGATCGCGCCCTTGCTCACCACAAGCGGCCTCGCTCCCGGCGCATCCTTGATTTCGGGATCGCGGCTGAGCAGCGCGAACATGGCTTCGATGTCGATCACCGCCTGCTTGATCTCGCGATAGACCATGCCCATGAAGTTGAGCGGTTGATAGAGCTGGATCATCATGGCGTTGATCATGACGAAATCCCCCACCGTGTGGGTGCCGTCGCGAATGCCGAACACGCACAAACCCATGGTCGCGGTGAGGCCCAATGTGAAGATCACCGCCTGCCCGGCATTGAGCACGGTGAGCGACACATAGGCCTCGACGCTCGCCCGCTCATAGCGCGCCATCGAGCGGTCGTATCGCACCGTCTCGCGCGCTTCCGCGCCGAAATATTTCACCGTTTCGTAGTTGAGGAGCGAGTCGATGGCCTTGGTGTTAGCGTCCGAGTCGCTCTCGTTCATCTTTCGGCGAATACCGATCCGCCATTCGGTGGCGAGGTACGTGTACCACATGTAAAGCACGACGGTGATAGCGATCACCGCCACATAGCGCCAATCGAACTGATAGAGCAGCACGGCGGCGATCATGAGCACTTCCAAGATGGTGGGAACGAGCTGAAGGATCACCATGCGCACGATGGTTTCGATGGCATTGCGCCCGCGCTCCAGCACCCGCGTCAATCCGCCGGTCTTGCGTTCGAGATGAAAGCGCAGCGACAGCCGGTGCATGTGCTCGAAAGTGAGGATCGCGAGCCGCCGCACCGCATGCATAGCGACCTTGGCGAACATGCCGTCGCGCATCTGGGTGAACATCGCCATCAGGATGCGGGTGCCGCCATAACCGGCCGTCATCAGCAGCGGCGCTGCGATGACCCACCCGATGCGGGAGCTGCCGGTCGCGCCCTGCTGATGGGCGAGGCCGTCGGTGGCGAATTTGAACGTGAACGGCACCGCGATAGTGGCGAGCTTGGCGGCAACCAGCAGCACTACCGAGCCCAGCACCCGCCGCTGCAGGTCGGGCCGGTCCGACGGCCAGATATAGGGCCACAGATCGGCGAGCGTACGCACGAGCCGCCCGCCGTCGGCGGAAACCTCGCGCTTCATGCTGTGTGGAGATCTGAGGTGCTCGCTCATGTCGGTTTTGGCCGGTCCTTACTGACGGACCGGGGGCGTCCGTCGATCGCTTAAGCATATAGGCAGTTTCCCGGCGTCAATCACGATGTGCAAATGAAATCATCATGTGTTTCTCGCATGGGGGCGCCGCGCGCGCTGCTGCCGGGGGTAGCAATCAAGCCCGCTGCACAGGGCAAGGTCTCCGGCCGCGGGGTTCCTCTCCCCGCTAGCGGGGAGAGGTCGACGTAAGGGGCCTCCCAAGCGCGAACTCGTGGAGAAGCCACGCTCATCCGGATTGCGCGACGAGCGAGTAAAATCCGACCTTTGCCGCAAGCGGGAAGAGGTAAGGCTGGTGCGATGTGGGAAGGAAACGGAACGACTTGACGCCGGGCGTCGCCCAATGCCACACCCAATTATGAGCATTATCAGACGAGTCTGCGTCTATTGCGGGTCCAGTAAAGGACATGACCCGTGCTTCGTTGCCGCGGCCCGGCGCTTTGGCGAAATCCTCGCCGCCAACCGGATCGGGCTTGTCTATGGCTGCGGTTCGATCGGCTTGATGGGAACGATCGCGCGCGCAGTCCATGATCATGGCGGCGAGGTCATCGGCATCATTCCGGAATTTCTCAAAGTTCAGGAACGTCTGTTCACGGACGCTGCCGAGATCGTCATCACCGCCGATATGCATGAACGCAAGCGGCTGATGTTCGAGCGCGCCGACGCGTTCGTGGCGCTGCCGGGCGGTGTCGGAACACTGGAGGAGGTGGTCGAGCAGCTTACCTGGGCCCAACTCGGGCGTCACAGGAAGCCGATCCTGATTGCCAACATCGCGGGATTTTGGGATCCACTGCTCGCGACGTTCGATCACCTGCTCAGCCTGGGCTTTCTGACCAACGGGCGGCTTGGCTACCTGGTGGCCGACAACGTCGACGACATCCTGCCGACGCTGGTTGCTGCCGCCGCAAAGGTGAGCGAAGTGGAGAAGGTTGGGGAGCCGGAGCGGGTCGAGCGGCTGTAGTGCATCCCGACACCACCGCGAAGGGCGCAATAGCGCAGCGTATTGCGCCGGCGGGGCGGCGGATTACGCTGCGCCAATCCGCCCTGCGGGTTGGTAGGGTCGTGCGAGAGCGCGCGGGCGCGGAAAATCAAGCATCATGCCGGCGCGCCGGACTTCACAAGTTTGTACACGATTGAATCCATCAGCGCCTGAAACGATGCATCGATGATATTGGGCGATACGCCGATCGTGGTCCAGCGCTCGCCGCTCTCGTCCGCGCTTTCGATCAGCACCCGCGTTACCGCTTCGGTGCCAGCATTGAGGATGCGCACCCGGTAGTCGGTGAGATTGAGCCCCTTGATGTAGGTCTGGTACTTGCCGAGGTCCTTGCGCAGCGCGAGGTCGAGCGCGTTGACGGGGCCGTTCCCTTCCGCCGCCGAGATGAGCTTCTCGTCGCCGACCGTGACTTTGACTACCGCCATGCTGACCGTCACCCGCTCGCCGGTGGCGTTGACACGCTGCTCCACGTTCACATCGAACTGGGTGACATCGAAATATTGCGGCACCTTGCCGAGCATGCGTCGGGCCAAGAGCTCGAACGAGGCGTCGGCCGCCTCGTAGGCGTAGCCGACCGCCTCGCGTTCCTTCACCACGTCGAGCAGGCGAGCGACCCGCGGGTCGTCGCGCTCCACCGCAATGCCGATGCGCTCCAGCTCGGCGAGCACGTTGGAGCGGCCGGCCTGGTCGGACACCAGCAGCTTGCGGCGATTGCCCACCGCTTCCGGGCGCACATGCTCGTAGGTGGCCGGATCCTTGAGAATCGCAGAGGCGTGGATGCCGGCCTTGGTGGCGAACGCGCTGTCGCCCACATAGGGAGCGTGGCGATTGCCGGCGCGATTGAGGATCTCGTCGAGGCTCCGGGAAACGCGCGTGAGATGCGCGAGCTTGTCGTCGGTGACGCCGATCTCGCAGCTTTCTGCATACTCCGGCTTGAGCTTGAGATTGCCGATCAGCGAAACGAGATTTGCGTTGCCGCAGCGTTCGCCGATGCCGTTGAGCGTGCCCTGGATGTGGCGGGCTCCGGCCCGCACGGCGGCAAGCGAATTCGCCACTGCCTGCTCGGTGTCGTTATGGGCGTGGATGCCGACGTGATCGCCCGGCACCTCCGCGGTAACCGCCTTGACGATCGTCTCGATTTCGTGGGGCAGGGTGCCGCCGTTGGTGTCGCAGAGCACCACCCAGCGCGCGCCCTCCTCGTGGGCTGCTTTGGCGCAGGCGAGCGCGTAGTCAGGATTGGCCTTGTAGCCGTCGAAGAAATGCTCGCAATCGAGCAACACCTCACGGCCCTTGGCCTTGGCGGCGCGCACGCTGTCGCGGATCGAGGCGAGATTATCCTCGAGCGTTGTCTCCAGGGCGACGCGCACGTGATAGTCCCAGGTCTTTGCCACATAGCAGATGGCGTCGGCGCGGGCATCGAGCAGCGCGGCGAGACCAGAATCATTGGCGGTCGAGCGGCCCGGCCGCCGCGTCATGCCGAACGCGGTAAAGGTCGCCCGCAGGCCACGGTCTCGCCCGAACAGCTCGGTGTCGACCGGGTTGGCGCCCGGATAGCCGCCCTCGATATAATCGACGCCGAGATCGTCGAGCAGCGCCGCAATGGCGAGCTTGTCGTGCAGCGTGAAGTCAACGCCGTTGGTCTGCGCGCCGTCGCGCAGTGTGGTGTCGAAGAGATAGATGTGCTGGCGCGGCATGAGGTTCACTCGCAGATGTCGCGGGGCCGATGACAGATGACAGATAGCGGATTTTGCTTATTGTTTTTCGTCATTTGTCTTCCGTCCTCAACGTCTTCTTGACCGTCGTGTTGGTGAGCCATTCGTCGTCGCGCGGCACCGAGTTGCGCTGCTGCGGCACGAAACCGCGATGCGTGAAGAAGCCGAGCGCGTTATCGCTCGCATCGGCCGTGAGCTTGGTGGCGCCGCGCGCCGCCGCGAGCTTTTCGAGCGCGTCGCAAAGCTGCGCGCCGATGCCCTGCCCGACCACGGCAGGATGGACGTAGAGCATGTCGATCACATCGGCGCCTTTGAGCGCCGCAAAGCCGACCGCTGCGCCGTCGATCGTGGCGACCAGTGTCAACTCGCCGGCAAGCCGCGTCCCGAAGGCCGCCTCGTCGCCGGCGGACGCCATCCAGGCTGCCTGCTGGGCCTCGGTGTAGTCGTCGGTCGTCAGCTCGGCGATGCTTGCGCGGAAGATTTCAGCGAGGAGCGGCGTGTCGCCGGGGAGAAACGGCCGCAGCCCTGCGGCGGATTTGGCAGCGGAGGTCATCGGCCGCGCCCCGTCTTGCCCTCCCCCGCTTGTGGGGGAGGGCAGGGAGGGGATCGCTTCAACAACCTCAGTGCCGTGCATCGCCCCGTCCCCAACCCTCCCACGCAAGCGCGGGAGGGAGCCGCGCGGTGCTTGTTGAACGTCATCGCCCAGTCCATCATCGTGCGAGCTCCCAGGTGGTGCCGTCCTTGCTGTCTTTGAGCACCACGCCCATGGCGGTGAGTTCGTCGCGGATGCGGTCGGATTCCGCGAAGTTCTTGGCTTTGCGGGCCATGGTGCGGGCAGCGATCAGGGATTCAATCTTGTTCTCGTCAATGTCTCCATGCTGACGTTTCAAGATTTCCTGAAGACTGGCGGCGCGAAGGTCGAGACCGAAAAAATCGCAGGTCGCTCGAAGATCGCAGGCCGCCTGATAATCACCGTTTCGCGCCTGGTCTGCCAATCGATGGAGTTCTGCGATTGCCAGCGGCGTATTCAAATCGTCTTCCAGTGAAGCCAACACAGCCTCGGCGAGACGTCCATCAGCGGGATTGGCCGTATGCGTCAAGTGCCGAAATGTATCCAGCGCCGTCACCGCCCGTTCAGTGTTTGCCATTGTCCAGTCCATCGGCTGGCGGTAATGCGTCATCAGCATTTGAAAGCGGAGGATGACGCCCGGCCAATCAGCAAGCAGATCGTGGATGGTCACGAAATTCCCCAGGCTCTTGCTCATCTTTTCGCCTTCGACCTGGAGAAACCCGTTGTGCATCCAGAAATTCGCCATCACCGGCGTGTGGAACGCGCAGCGCGACTGGGCGATCTCGTTCTCGTGGTGGGGAAACACAAGATCGATGCCGCCGCCGTGAATGTCGAAAGTCTCGCCGAGATGCTTCCACGACATCGCGGAGCATTCGATATGCCAGCCGGGCCGGCCGGGCGCGGCGATGCCGGCGGGCGACGGCCAGGCGGGCTCGCCCGGCTTCGACGGCTTCCACAACACGAAATCCATCGGATCGCGCTTATAGGGCGCTACATCGACGCGCGCGCCGGCGATCATCTCGTCGAGCGGGCGCTTCGACAGCTTGCCGTAATCCGGCATCGACGGCACGCTGAACAGGACATTGTCTTCGGCCACATAGGCGTTGCCGGATTGCACCAGCCGCTCGATCAGCATGCGCATCTCGGCGATGTGTTCGGTCGCGCGCGGTTCGACCGTGGGGGGCAGACAGCCGAGTGCGGCCACGTCCTCGTGGAACTGCCGATCCGTCTTTTCGGTGACCTTGCGGATCGCCTCGTTCAGCGGCAGGTCGGGATATTCCTCCGCCGCCCGCGCATTGATCTTGTCGTCGACGTCGGTGATGTTGCGCACATAGGTGACGGTGGTCTCGCCTTTGCCGCCGTCCCACACGCCCTGCTTGGCGAGATGGCGCAGCAGGCGGAACAGCACGTCGAACACGATGTCCGGCCGGGCGTTGCCGATGTGGGCGAAGTCGTAGACCGTGGGGCCGCAGCGGTACATCCGCACGTACTGCGGATCGATCGGCGCGAATACCCGCTTTTCGCGGGTGAGAGTGTCGTAGAGCTTCAGTTCCATCGCCAACAATCCGTCGGAGGCCGATTGCCTGCATTTTCCGCACGACGTGGCTCGTCGCCATGGTCAGGCCGTGCGGACTCCCGGGTGCCCGCCCAAAGCCGACGGTCCCGATGCCCGGCCGCCTGAGATCAGGGTCAGTTGCGCGGAAAATGACACCGGCCTCCGCTAGCCGGGCGTCCATTCATCTCTGGGCGAGAAAAGACGGCCTCAGCCAGCGCGAAGCTAGCCGATAATTTCCGGGCAAATGCTGCAGATCGCCAGAGGGCCGTTCATGGTGGTGCACAATGGTCACACGCAGCGTCGCCGTCAAGGGGCGCCGCAAAATTCCGTAGCGTCGGCGACCCGACTCTGGCATATGCGTAACGCTCGCACGCAACAAAGCGCCATCTCGATCGTTAAGACTTCATGTACGGAATCGGACCAAAATAGGTTCGTCATTCTCGGCCATTCTGATGCGGTCCTAGTCATGCGTAAGCTCATCGCCCCCTTAACGATAGCCGTCCTTGCCGCTTTGGCGCTCCCGGCAGGCGCCGAAACCAGGATCTTCATTGTGGAAAACCAGCCCGACGGTTACGGCATCGATCAATGCCTGGCGAGCGGGGCGAATTGCGGCAAGCCGATGGCAAGCGCCTACTGCCAGTCGCGCAGATATGGCCAGGCCTTGTCGTTCCGCAAGGCCGAGCCTGACGAGATCACCCGGGGCGGAGCGTCCGGTGACGCGACCTGCCGCACCATCGGTTGCGTCAATTTCGTCGCGATCGAATGCGAGAGGTGATTCGGGCGACAGACGACGGATGACAGAGGGCACCCGCTGACGTAATTATCTTTCTTGTGTTCCCCTTCCTGTGTCGTCTGACCCATGAAACTCTACTCCTATTTCCGTTCGTCGGCCGCCTATCGGACGCGCATCGCGCTCAACCTCAAGGGCGTTGAGTTCGAGACCGTTTCGATTCACCTGACCCGGAACGGCGGTCAGCAGCATGCGCCCGAATTTCAGGCGGTGAATCCGCAGAAGCGAGTGCCGGCGCTGGCGTTGGACGATGGCGAAGTGTTGCTGCAATCGCTCGCCATCGTGGAATATCTCGAGGAGGTTTATCCCGACCCAGCGCTGCTGCCGAAGGACCCGATCGAACGGGCGCACGTGAGGGCGGTGGCGCAGATTATCGCCTGCGACATCCACCCGCTCAACAACCTCGGCCCGCTCAGCCATCTGCGCCACTCCATCAAGGCCGACCAGAGCGCGGTCCAGGAATGGTACCAGCACTGGATAATCACCGGCTTCGAAGCGGTCGAGGAGCTGATAAGGCCTGCGCCCTACGCGTTCGGGCGCCATGTGACGGTCGCGGATATCTGCATCGTGCCGCAGGTCGCCAACGCCCGGCGCTTCAACGTCCCGCTTGATCGCTTTCCCGGCATTATTGCGGTCGACGCGGCAGCCACGAAGCTCTCCGCGTTCGCGGCAGCCCGCCCCGACCTTCAGCCGGACGCCGAATAGCGTGCAGCGCCGGGATCTTGTCCGCGTCGTCCTGTGGATGACGGGCGCGCTGTTGTCGTTCTCCGCCATGGCGGTGTCGATCCGAGCATTGGCCGGGACACTGCGCATCATGGAAATACTGGCGATCCGCAATGGCGGCGGACTGGCGATCCTGCTGGCGCTGGCTGCGTTCAACCCGGCGCACATCCGTGCGCTCTCGGCGCGCCGTCTGGCGCTGCACGTCACCCGCAACACTATCCATTTCGGCGCGCAATTCCTGTGGGCCACGGCCATCACGCTGCTGCCGCTCGCGACCGTCTTCGCCCTCGAATTCACCATGCCGGCCTATGCGGCGCTCCTTGCTGCCATGTTCCTGGGGGAGCGGTTGACGCCGAGCCGCATCGGCGTCGTGGTGTTCGGCTTTATCGGCGTGCTGGTGATCCTGCGGCCCGGCCTGGAGAGCTTCCAGCCGGCGGCTTTGCTCGTTCTCGGCGCGGCCTTCGGCTACGCGGTGTCGTTGACGCAGACCAAGGCGCTCACTTCGACCGAGACCACTTTCGCGATCGTGTTGTGGATGAATGTGGTCCAATTGCCGCTGGCGCTGCTGGGGAGCGATCCGCGCTCTTACCTTGCACTTGGCGCGGCCAACCTGCTGCCAGTCGGCGCGGTCTCGCTATCGGGCCTTGCCTCCCATTTCTGCCTCGCCCAGGCGTTTCGCAGCGGCGACGCAAGCCTCGTGGTACCGCTGGATTTCATGCGCATCCCGCTGATCGCGCTGGTCGGCTGGTGGCTCTATGGCGAACCGCTCGATGCCTACGTGTTTCTGGGAGCGGGCCTGATCGTGCTCGGCGTGCTGTGGAACCTGCGCGCCGAGGCGGCCAAAAAGACCGGAATCGCCAAATAAGGCAGCAACTTGGTGCGCATTCGCGGCCGGGACACCGAGCCGCCGCGACATAAAAAGGGCTTCCCCTTCACTCGACTGAAGCCGTAGAAACAACAAATAGTTTTGCAAGCCTCCTCTCCGGGTACGCCGGGAGGAGGGAGAGGCTGCAAAATTTTCCTCGCCATGCGGAAACCTTCTGGAGCATCCCGGTGAGAGCGACAGTGATGATAACCTTCCCGCGCCAAATTGCGTGCACTGCGGTGCTGATTCTCGCTCTGCCGGTCGTCGCGGTGGCGCAAGTCACCTACCCGCAGTCAGGCCCGCCCGCGAGCCCGGCCGGGAACCCGGTTTGCGTGAGGCTTGAGGCCCAGCTTGCGGCCATCGACCGCGGCGCCGGCGCCGACCCGGTTCGCGCCGAACAGACCCGCCGTTTTGAGGAAACCTTGAGCAAGCAGCAGGCGGATCTCGATCGCACCCGGGCGGAATGGCAGCGGCTCGGCTGTCAGCCGCCGAGCCTGTTTTCCATTTTCGTCAACCAGTCACCGCGATGTGGACCGCTCAACAACCAGATCGGTCAGATGCGTGCTGACATCGATCGCACCACGGCGGAGCTGGAACGCTCGCGCCATGGCGCCGACGACGAAATGCAGCGCCAGGGTGTCATCGGGGCGCTGGCGCAGAACAATTGCGGCTCGCAATACGTAGCCGCGGCCCCGCAGAAGGGATTTTTCGAAACGCTGTTCGGTGGTCTGAGCAATCCCGGCGGAGCTGTCCCGCCCGGCGCGATGGACCCCCAACTTGGCGGCGGCTATCGGACCTTATGCGTGCGCACCTGCGACGGATATTATTTCCCGATTTCCTACTCCACGTCGCCGACGCGCTTCGCCGAAGACGAGCAGACGTGCCAGAGGTTGTGCCCCGCCATCGAAGCCGTGCTGTATTCCCACCGCAACCCCGGCGAGGACGTGGCTCAGGCCGTTGCCAGCAA
>Ga0126376_10001858_pt1 | contig 11660 bp, 4 predicted proteins | sample PanSoiMetPlot_15_FD_92760 | JGI IMG/M metagenome (GOLD analysis project Ga0126376, IMG submission 92760) | Tropical forest soil microbial communities from Panama - MetaG Plot_15 | ecosystem: Environmental > Terrestrial > Soil > Tropical forest > Bulk soil | place: Panama | collected 2016-02-17
ATCGATCGCTCGCCAATTCCGTGGCTGCACATCGGCGATGTTGTGGCGCAAGAGGCGCGGCGCAATGGCTGGAAGAAGGCTGGATTACTTGGAACTCGATTCACGATGACCGGTCCGACGTATCGCGATGCCTTCCGCCGTGTCGCTATCGATGTACTTCCGCCAACACCTGATGATCAACGGATTATCGACGACGCGATCTGGAACGAACTCGTGCACGGAACCTTTCCCGAGAGTTCCAGACTTCGATACAACGACGTAATCGCTCGTCTCAGAGACAAGGGCTGTGACAGCGTAATTCTCGGCTGCACCGAGATTCCCCTTTTGGTCAGAGCGGATGATTGCCCGCTGCCCACTTTGGATTCGACGCGTCTGCTTGCGAGGGCGGCCGTGAAACATGCCCTCGGACTGGATACAGGATCAGTTCTGGCTTCCTCGGCTGATTGAGGATTTATTCATAACGCAGCGCTTCCATAGGATCAACCGACGATGCACGTCGTGCGGGCATGAGACACGCGAGGGCCGAGCTCGCGATCAACAGCGCGGTCACGCCGAACAGCACGAGGGGATTCCTTGCGCTCCCCTCAATCCAACTCGTAAGCAGCCGATTGAACGCGAAGGCAAGAAGAAGTCCGGCGAGCACTCCCGATCCGACGCTGAAGGCCGCCGAACGGAAGACCATTAACACAACATCCTGGCGCATTGCGCCGAGCGCCATGCGAATTCCGAACTCGCCGGTTCGCTGGGCTACTGTGTACGACACGACGCTGTAGAGTCCGGTCGCTGCCAGTCCCAGCGCGAGGAGTGCAAACAGAGCGAACAGGAATGCAATCATGTGCTCACGCGCGTATTCAGGCTGACTCGTGATCCATTCTTCGAGACTTCTGGTTGACTTGAATACTTGCTGATCAGGATCGACAATTTGTATCTGTTGCTTTATCGAATGGAGCAACGCTAGAGGGTCCTTCTGCGTGCGCACCAAGAACTGTGTCCATACTGGCATCGAGACTGTATAGGGAATGTAGAACTGTGGCTTGATCGGCTTGCTGAGTCCATCGTCGCGAGCATCTCCGACAACGCCAATGATGCGGATCCAGGAATCGCTCTGTGGCACGGTGAGCTGAAACGGCGGCTCGCCTTTCAATTCGGGAACGCGGAATTGGCTGCCAACGGCGTCTCCATTCGGAAAGAAACGCTGCGCCATGGTTTTGCCGATGATCGCCAGCTTATCGCCGCGAGCCGTTTCCGCCTGATCGAAGATCCTTCCCTGCAACAAAGGAATGTGGAGCACAGAAAAATATTCCGAACTCACAAAGTTCAACGTTGCACGCTGCTGTTCGGCGGCCGGTTTTCCGGAAATCTCAAAGCGCAGCTCCCAGCCGTTATTCGGCGGAGTAGCGTTCGTCGAAATGCCCGCTGAAACCACCTCTGGCATGGCCGCAATCTTCTGCCTGAGCTGGTCGAAGAATGTGGCGCGCGCCTGCCAGGTCGTGTATGTGTTGTCATGAACGGGAATTCCCACCGACATCACATTGTGGGGATCGTATCCAAGGTCCACGTGCATCGTGCGTACGAAGGCCTGCATTGCCGCACCCGCTGAAGCAAGAAGAAGGAGTGTGAGCGCAATTTGTCCGGCAATCAGGCCTGTGTACATGTGACGGCCTTTCACGCCCGTCGTCATCTTGCGTGTGCTCGATTGCATTACCTGGGCGATATCCGGACGCGACGACCGCAACGCAGGCGCAATCCCAAATCCGATTCCCGTCAACAACGCCAGTACGACACTAAATACCAAAACGGGAAGATTCATCTTGATGGCAGCTTCGTGTGGAAACGAAAACGCCGGAAGCCAATTAACAATTACGTGCAGCAACAAGTAGCCAAGCAAGACGCCGAGCACTGTCCCAGTGAATGAGAGCAATAACGATTCCGTCAACAACTGACGAAGAATCCTGCTGGCTGCAGCACCAATGGCTGCGCGCACCGCCATCTCGTGCTGGCGCGCGGTTCCTTTAGCCAATAGCAAGATAGATACGTTGCCGCACCCAATCACAAGAAGCAGCGCAACCGCGATGAACAAGAGACGGAGTGTTCCTCCCAACCGTTCGACAAATTGGTCGTTTAATCCTTGAATAGCGGTTTTGAATTGTTCCGGAAAATGCTTTGGCGTCTCCTTTGCAAATTGCTCGAGAAGAATCTGGAACTCTGAGTCTGCAGCGGCGTGACTCACTCCCGGCTTTAGCCTGATCATAGGCATTACTGTCCGCGCAGGATCATTGGTAAATTTCCAGGGTAGATATACGTCTCCATCACCCCAGGTAAAGCGCGAAGGAGCGACACCAACCACGGTGTAAGACTTGTGCGTTAGCTGAATCGTCTTGCCGACAATCTCTGGATCGCCGTTGTAGTGGCGTTGCCAAAACTGGTAGCCCAACACTGCCACCGGCTGCGGATCTTGACCTTCGGGAGCGTCGGTCGGAAGCAGCCCTCGTCCCAGGAGCATTGGAACACCGAAATGATTGAAGGCATTCCCGGTGAAGTAGATTGCTGTGAGATCTTCCGGGACATCTCCGCCGGTCGTCGTGAGATTCCACTCGTCCATGGCGGCAACGCTCTCAACTGAATTTGCCTTGCGAAGTTGCTGGAGCTGCGGTCCGCTCAACCCAATCCACCGCTGGTTGCCGCCCTGATCTTTCAGGACGAGATGCGCCATGCGGTCTGAGTCCGCGTATGGATATGGATTCACCAGCACCGCGAACACAACGCTGAAGACCGCGCAGGTGGCCCCAATCCCGAGCGCAAGAGACAGAATCGCGACTAGGGCAAAACCTGGCGAAGTGCGCAACTGCCGAAGAGCAAAGCGGAGGTCCTGAAGTAAGGTCTGCATAGTGGCTCGGGTGAAGCCCTAGATGAGTGGGCAACTATTAGACCGATATGAACCGGAAAGGTTGGACCAGGTTTTTCGCAATTGCATTCATTAGTGAACAATGCTGCATGTGTAATCGCGACCTGGATGCGGTCACAAAGTAGGATGGATGGAGGCGCGGGCGGGATGAGTCGAAATACTGTGGTACGAACCTCGGCCGCTGCTCGATCTATTTAGAGCCAGCGGCTGTTCGACTCACCACGGTAACTCCGTCGGGATTCACTCGAAACGGGAGCACGCGACCGCCATTCTTCCGAATCGCTTCAGCAACCTTCTCATGACTGCCTTCGCGAACGAACAGCACAAAGCAACCTCCGCCGCCAGCACCGCAGACTTTCGCCGCTAATGCTCCTCTGCGCTTGGCAATTGCGATGAGCTTGTCGATGAGAGGTGTTGTGATGTCTGGCGCATTGGTGCGGCGAAGCTTCCATTCTTCGCCGAGGAGTCGCGCAACGTCATCCCACTTTCCCGATTCGAGTGCGGCATGCATCTGGCGCGCAATCTCGCCGATCTGCTGGAAATTGCGGAACACTCGTTTCTCGCCATTGATATGAGCCTTGAAGACCTCCCAGTTATTGATCCCCGATTGGCGTGGCGCACCGGTGTAGACGAGAACAAATCGCGATTCGATATCTTTAGGCACGACTGCAATCGATTGGCGGTGAATTCCGTCCACGTCGAGGTGGATCGCGTTCACTCCTCCATAGAGCGCGGGATAGTAATCCTGACATCCCGTGGGAACTTTAATGAGCTGGGCTTCGACATTCTGGGCAATTACGCGAATCTGCTCTCTATCGAGAGTTCGTCCAGTGAATTGAGCGAGCGCAGACACGGTTGCCACCATGAGAGCCGATGATCCTGAAATGCCTGCGCCCGCAGGAGATTCGGAATTCGTTTCGAGCGTGAATCCCCGTCCTTTGCGCAGGCCATTCGGCAGAAAAAAGCGGACAAGATGTTCGGCGAGATGATGCTTGGTTGCTTTCGCGCGACAAAATTCATCATAGCTAGCGAAGTGATCTTCGCGTCCGGTATCGATGGATTTGAAATGAATCGCACGATCCGTTCCGGGAATGATCTGGCAGCGCGTAAGGATATTAACGGCAAAATTCACAGTCACCGCGCCAGGATGAAAGAGGTAAAGCGGCCACAGATCGAGCGTGCTGCCAGCGAGGTCTACGCGACAGGAGGCGTGCGCAACGATGGTTTCGCTATTCACCGTGGATTGAAAGCCTTTCGATTTCGCCATCAGCTCTCGGTGAAGAACTGCGCGATATTTCGGAATTTGCTGTAGCGCGCTTCTAGCAAGCGATCAAGGGGCATCGACGCGAGTTCTCTTAGGCTTCTCTGCAGAACTTCGTCGAGCATCGCAGCAGCGGCATCGACATCGGTGTGAGCACCACCATCCGGCTCTGGAACAATTCCATCGATGCACTTCAGGTTTTGGAGATCAAGGGCAGTGATCTTCATGGCTTGCGCAGCAACTTCCTTCTTGCTCGCATCACGCCACATGATCGACGCACAACCTTCCGGTGAAATCACGGAGTAGATTGCGTTTTCCAGCATCAGGACACGATCCGCAACAGCGATCGCCAACGCGCCGCCGCTTCCGCCTTCACCAGTGATGATGGCCATTGTCGGAACTCGCAAGCGAGCCATTTCACGCAGGTTCAGCGCAATAGCTTCGCCCTGGCCTCGCTCTTCGGCTCCCAATCCGGGATAGGCTCCGGGGATGTCGATGAAGCTAATGATTGGCCGCTTGAATTTTTCTCCGAGCTTCATTGCGCGCAGCGCCTTGCGATAACCTTCTGGATTCGCCATGCCGAAGTTGCGTTGAACACGCTGCTTGGCGTCACGACCCTTTTGAGTACCGAGCAGCATGACTTCCTGGCCGTGAAAGCGCGCCATTCCGCAGAGTAGCGCAGGATCATCCGCAAAGCGGCGGTCACCGTGAATCTCGCTCCAGTCGGAAAACAATCGCTCTACATAATCCAGGAAATAAGGACGCTGCGGATGTCGCGCCAGCTCTGTCTTCTGCCACGCGGTGCTCATCTCGAACTGCGTGCGCAGGCTCTCAACTTGGCGGTGGAGTTCGTACAGCTGCTGCTTAGTTTGCACATCGGCGCCAGGAACGGCTTCCAGGTGCGCGATCTGCTTCTCGATGCTCTCGATGTCTTTTCTGGCTCGGGTAGCTGCGTCCATGAATGGAAATAGCTGAGGGCGAGAAACGATCAGTCGACGACCTGAACGCTGCCACGGCCACAGAGTTCTTCTGCGCGTGCGATAAAAAGCCGATCAGCTTGAACATTATAGCCGTCAGCTTCCATCACCACCATGAAATCACCGGGACGTTCCAAATTGAATAGTACTTTGGCTTCCCCACGGCGATCGCGGAAGAGATTGTGGAGCGCATCAACTGTCTCGGGCTGAGCGATATCGAGTGGCAAGCGAATGCGAACCGAGCGCGGGAGCTTCGGTCTGACTTCGTCGAGCGATGAAATCGTGGAGATCGCGAGCTTGGGATTGGCTCCTTCTTCTACACGCACTGATCCGCGTACGAAGACGGGGACTTCCATGTTCAGCTTATCGGCCAGCCTTTTATAAGCTTCCGGAAAAACGATCGCCTCGACTGAGCCGGCCATGTCTTCGAGGACAGCCTGTGCGTACAGCTCCCCTTTACGCGACTTGATCACACGAACTCCGGAGATGATTCCAGCGGTGGGAATCTCGTCTTTGCCAGTTCCCTGCTTCATCGCACCGATAGCGGCCGTATCCATGTAGCCGCTGAAATCCTGCAGCTTGTCGCGATACTTCTCCATTGGGTGGCCGGTAATGAAGAAGCCAAGAATTTCCTTCTCCGCAGCCAGGCGCTGATGCTCGTCCCATTCTGGGACATCGGGCAGCCGATCAGACTGCTGCGGCATATCTGATTCAAATACGCCGAATAACCCGTGCTGGCCGAACTCTGCATCGCGCTGGACTTTTTGGCCGCGTTCGATAGCGCGGTCGAGGCCGGCCATGAGCTGTGCACGTGTCCCGAGAGAATCCAAAGCACCACTCTTGATTAATGACTCAAGCACACGCTTGTTCAGAAGACGCAGATCAATCTTTTCGCAGAACTCGAAGAGCGAAGAAAACTTCTTAACCTCGGACCGGGCTTGAATGATCGAGTCGATAGCATTGCGGCCGACATTTTTCACGGCAGCGAGTCCAAACCGAATCGCTTCACCGTGAGGTGTGAAATTCGCATCGCTGAAGTTGATGTCGGGCGGCTCGACCGGAATTCCCATTTCGCGGCATTCATTGATGTACTTCACGACTTCATCTGTGCTGCCGGCTTGCGAAGTCAGCAAGGCAGCCATGAACGCGACCGGATAATGCGTCTTAAGATAAGCGGTCTGAAAAGCAAGAAGAGCGTACGCAGCAGAGTGAGATTTATTGAAACCGTAGCCGGCGAATTGTTCCATCAAGTCGAAAATCTTGACGATCTTCTTCTCGGGAAAGCCGCGCTCAACGGCACCCTTCACGAAACGGTCGCGCTGCTTCGCCATCTCTTCGGGATTCTTCTTCCCCATCGCGCGACGCAACAAATCGGCCTCACCAAGCGAGTACCCGGCCAGCCGGTTGGCGATCTGCATCACCTGCTCTTGATAAACGATGACGCCCAGCGTCTCCCTCAGAATCTCTTCAAGCTCCGGCAGTTCGTATTCGACTTTGCGTCGACCGTGCTTGCGCTCGATGAAGTCGTCGATCATTCCGCCTTGAATGGGGCCGGGACGATAGAGCGCGTTCAGCGCTGTTAGATCCTCGACTACAGTGGGCTGGTACCGTCGAAGCACATCCCGCATTCCCTGCGATTCAAACTGGAACACTCCGGAAGTAAGTCCCGTATGAAAAACCTTTTCGTAAGTCTCACGATCAGTGAGGGGAAGAGCCAGCAAATCGCGTTTCACGCCGCACGTTTGCTCGATGAGCCGCAGCGTGTCTTCGAGGATCGTGAGTGTGGTTAACCCAAGAAAGTCCATCTTGAGCAAACCAATCTTCTCGACCGCCTTCATGTCGAAGGCTGTGACGATTTCGTCGTTCTTCGTCTTATGCAGCGGAACGAGATCGGTGAGCGGCTGCGGAGAGATCACCACGCCGGCGGCGTGTACTCCGGAGTTCCGGACCAGTCCCTCAAGCCTGCAGGCAATGTCGATTAACTCGCGTACCTGAATCTCATTCTCATAGGCCTGCTGCAGAGGAGGGGAGTCGACTAGTGCCTGCTCGATGCTGATATTCAGCGCGTTAGGAACCATCTTGGCGATGCGATCTACATCGCCATATGGAATGTCCATCGCTCGGCCAACATCTTTAATTGCGGCTTTCGCAGCCATCGTTCCGAAGGTGATAATCTGCGCGACCTGTTCGCGCCCGTATTTGCCCGTAACGTAGTCGATGACTTCACCGCGCCGATTCATGCAGAAGTCGATGTCGATATCCGGCATCGACACGCGTTCCGGATTCAGGAATCGCTCGAAGAGCAGCTCATTCTGCAGTGGATCAATATCTGTGATCCCCATCGCAAAGGACACGAGCGAACCTGCCGCTGATCCACGGCCCGGTCCAACGGGAATGCGGTTTTCCTTTGCATAGCGAATGAAATCCCAGACGATGAGGAAGTATCCGGAGAACTTCATCTGTTTGATGCAGTCGATCTCGCGCGAGAGACGCTGCTCGTAATCGCTGATCGACTTTCGGAGCTCACCCTTCGCTTGCACAGCGCGAATCATCTCCAAGCGTTTCGCAAATCCCTGACGACAGACATGCTCGAAATAGCTATCGAGATCCTCGCCTGGAGGGACATCGAACTTCGGAAATGGATTCTTGACCTTGTCGATCTTGGCGTTGCAGCGCTCAGCGATCGCTATCGTGCGCTTGAGTACGTCGGGGATCTCGCCAAAGAGGCGATGCATTTCGTCTGCCGACTTTACGTAGAACTGATCACTGTCGAACTTGAACCGCTTTTCATCGTGAATCGAGGAAGCCGTCTGCACGCACAAGAGAACTTCATGTGCATAAGAATCTTCGCCGCAGATGTAGTGAGTGTCATTCGTCGCGACCAGGGGAATATCGAGATCTTTCTCTAGCCGCAGCAGATCCGGACGAATCTGCTTCTCGAGCGCCAGTCCCTGATCCTGAATTTCCAGAAAGAAGTTTCCGCGTCCAAAGATGTCGTTGTAGGTGCTTGCGGTCTGTCGCGCAGCCTCGTACTTTCCGGCCATCAAGTTCTCGCAGAGTTCGCCTGCGAGACAGCCCGACAGTCCGATCAGCCCTTTCGCGTGTTCCGCCAGAAACTTCTTGCTGATCCGAGGCTTGTAGTACATGCCGTGCAGCGAAGCTTCAGAGGTGATCTTCACCAGGTTCCGATAGCCTTCATCAGACTCCGCCAGAACCAGAAGGTGGTTGTACTCGTCGCCCTCGGGAGCCGAGCGGTGATCTTCCTTCTTGCAAACGTACAGCTCGCAGCCGATGATCGGCTTCACTCCTGCCTTGTTTGCGGCGTCGTAAAAGGCGACAGCGCCAAAAATGTTGCCGTGGTCGGTCATTGCGACAGACTTCTGACCAATTTCGGCTACCCGCTTGACCAACTTGTCTACATCGCAGGCCCCGTCCAGCAACGAATAATCGGTATGGAGATGAAGGTGGGTAAACTCGGACATCGTTGGAGGGTTCGTCATTTCGATTTTAATCGGACATCGATTCTGGCCGGTCTGAGGAATTCACGGTCTTATCGTGGAAAAAGGGAGCTCGCCCATTGCTGCTTCCCTATAAGCCGGCAACTTGAAATTCCAGGGCTCAGGCGAGGTCTATTTGTTCTTTAACTTGGCCCGCCTCAGTGGACCCCTCCCCCCTTTTTCATGCAAATTCAGCGTCTAAAGGACTTAGCTTTAGATCAACCTTGTCTGCAACACAACATCTTCGATTGCTCGCTTGGAGCAATCGAAGATTTTGTGTTTACCCGGAAGGATTGAAGAAGATTTGTCGAGTTCAGTGCTGATCTATCAGGCTCCAGCTTCCGTATCTCGTTTGTCTTCTCCATTTATTCGCCAAGCACTCCATGGAACCATGAGTTCGACGCAGAGTCAAATAAATTTGCGCCTCAAGAAACCACCTGTTCTATTTTGCTCGCATTTTTCTCTCTGCTGCCGATAACCGAACACTCGAACGAACCGAACGCAATTGCATCGTTAGCCTGACTCCAGCCCACGCCCATTCCATAAAAGCAATGCCGCCCCGTAGGGCGGCATTTGCCTTCTCAAAACCGGTGCGTTTTGTGGTTAAGGATGGATTTCCCAGACGCCGCGTCCGAAGCTGGCGGCGCGCAGGAAACTCCCATCGGGTGAGGCATAGATATCGTCAACTTCGACGAAGGGCAGGCCGACGCCGAAGCGGCTCCAGTGGGCTCCGCCGTCGGTCGTGCGATATACGCCAAGGAACGTGGCAGCGTACACCGTGCTCTTGTCCAGCGAGCTCACCACGAGCCGGGCAACCGGAACATCAGGCAGTCCCGTGCTGGCGTTGGTAAAGGTCAGGCCGCCATCGGTCGACTTGGCGACGCGCGAACCCGAGGTCGGGCTCTCCGAAGCGATATAGAGAGTGGTGTTGTCGGCCCATTCGGCGTTGGAGTTGAATCCTTGCCAGCCGGGCACGCCGCCGATAAGAGCGGCTTGCGTCCAGGTGGCGCCGCCGTTGTGGGTAACCACGACGAACCCTCCGTTGCAAACCAAGGCGACGTGATTTTGCCCGTCAGGTGTGGGGCTTACTCCGATGCCGTGTGGTGTATTCCGGAAGATACGCGCCGCGCCGATTCCGGGCGAAGGCGGAACGTCGGGGGTAGGCGGGTCAGTGGTTCCGGGGATTCGGGTATGTCCGATGTCGGTCCACAGGGTTCCGGCGTCGGTGGTTTTGTAAATCTGCCGGCTGGTGTAAGTATAAAACACCTGTCCGGTGGGATCGGTTGCGGCCGCAGGCGTTGCATATGCCGTGAAGAAGTTGCCGAAGCGGCGGTTGATGCCGTTGCGGGCAAAGGCCCATTTGTTTTGGATGTTAGGTGGAGTGTTGACAGCCACTAGCGTGTTAGTGCCGGGGAAGCTGGTGAAGGCGACGTCTATATTGACGGTGGCCCGACTCCACGCAGTGCCGATTCCGTCGCCACCCAATGTCTGTTCCCAAATATTGGTCTGGGCTACGCGGGAGAAGGTCCCGTTGTCTTGGGTGCCGATAATGGTAAACGCAGGATTGTTGGGAGAGACAGCGATGGAATAAGCAAGCTCGGTGACGATGCCTTCGTTCTTGCCGTCATCCCAAGTGGATCCGCCGTCATCGCTAACGAACAATCCACCGTCGGTGCCAAAGAACAGTTGTTTGGTAACGGGTGAGATTGCCGCAGCATGATAGTCGGCGTGAACATAAGGCATTTTGAACAGGGCCAGCCAATCGGCCAGGACGCGCCACGTCGCACCGCCATCAGTGCTCTTGGCGGAAAAGAGCTGCCCACCCAGATAGACGGTGTTGCGCCCGAGGTCGTTGGGATCCACCAACAGCATGTGGTTGTAGAACGCCTGGCCCCTCATCACGTTCATGTTGGGAGCATCCGGGTTCGGATTGACGGGCGTCTTGCTGCGCAGCCCGAGCGGGGTCCAGGTGGCTCCGCCGTCATTGGAGCGGAAAGCGTCGAGCTGGACACCATCCTGCTGCGTGGCGGTAAACGCATACACGCTGGAATCGCCTGTAGCGCCTACACCAAGGGTGATTCGTCCGGCCAGAATCGTTCCGGTGGGCGGAGGAAACGTTTCTGACAGCGAGGCCAGTGGCTGCCATGTAGCGCCGCGGTCCGTGGAAACCGCCAGCTTGCCTACACCGTCCGTTGCCGCAGTCTGTGCGATCCCGACAACCGGCGACTCAGTGGATGCCACCCACCCTTTGCTGGTGTTGACGATGCTCCACACGGTCTGGCTGAAAGTTCCCACAGGCGTTATATAAAGGAACGGCGCCGCGGGATTGCGGGTGAACGTCGCTCCGCCGTCCGCCGAGCGGAAGAGACCAAAGTCGGTAGCGACCAGCACCACGTCCAGCGCTCCGGTTGTGTCGACTTTCAGGTCGCGGACACTGCCTGCAGACGTGGCACCGAGCGTTAGACGCACAGCCGGTCCCCAAGTCTTTCCGCCATCAGTGCTCTTCAGCACGTAGGCCCCCGCTGCGGCGTTGCCGTCGAAGGGATCCCCCAGTCCAAGGTAAATTGTGTTCGGCGTACGCCCAAACGCCGCAGCTCCGCCCGAAGTTGTGATAAGGCCATCGGTAAGTGCAACCCAATCCGGCTTGTTCTTCTGGAAATTCGTGGTCTTCCACAATCCGCCAGATGAAGTGAGGAAATAAACAGTATTGGGGTCGGTGGGGTGGGGAAGAATAGTGCGGGCGCGTCCGCTATCGGTAACCGTGCGCAACACTCCATTCTGGATATGATTGCTCTTCACGGGACCAATGTTGAACCAGACCGGCGTCCCCAGCGCCGGGGTAACACCGGGCATAAGTTGCGGATTCGCCGCGCGCTCCCACCGCGCCTGAAGAATCATGTCGCCTATGAAATCGGGATTGCCGCCGCGTCGCTGACGGTTTGCCTCAAGACGCAGGAAGGCGTTGTCGTCTTCCGGGTCGGCGGTGGTCCAGTCATAGTTGAGCAGATAGCTGCTCGTAA
>Ga0126376_10001859_pt1 | contig 11659 bp, 11 predicted proteins | sample PanSoiMetPlot_15_FD_92760 | JGI IMG/M metagenome (GOLD analysis project Ga0126376, IMG submission 92760) | Tropical forest soil microbial communities from Panama - MetaG Plot_15 | ecosystem: Environmental > Terrestrial > Soil > Tropical forest > Bulk soil | place: Panama | collected 2016-02-17
CTCCTGGCGCAGCCGAGGCGAATGAACGGGCCGGACTCATGCTCATGCCCGACAACGGCGATTCAAGCGCGATGTAGACTGCGACCAAAGCCCCGGCAATGACGCCCGTAAATCGCGCGATGTGCGCGGAATTAGAAATGTTCAGGACCATGGTCATCATCACCAACGAGATGACCATTTCAGCAACGAATGCGACTCCGGTACCGCGTGCGCCCGGCATCGTAGCCGCGTAGCGAACATTCTGTTCGGCGATCGCATGGCCCCAGATCAAGCCGCTGAGAAGTACGCCGAGGGTCCCGCCGATGAACTGCGCGACGACGTAGAAACCTGCGTCCCAGGGCTCAACCTTTCCCAGCCGGAGAAACGTGAGCGTCACAGACGGATTCAAATGCGCGCCCGACTGCTTGCCCCACGGCGAATAGATGAGCGCGACTGCAGCCACTCCCATCGCAATACCCTCAAGAAGAAGGCGAACGAGTGCGCTCGGCAGCCTCTGCCGGATTGCTGAAGCCGGATGCTCGAGCAGAACTGTGAAGCTGCATGCCGATACCATGAACAGTCCCAGGCAGGCGGCCTCTATCAGGTATTCCGGCCAGTGCTTCGTCGCGGCCAAGACCGCGCCATGGAGCCAGGTTCGGTCTCCACTTTGCGGTTCGGCCGCCAATTCGTTTTGTGACGCTGTTTGCATTCGCTTTCATCCGATTCGCTGCCGATATTTTGGTGACAAGATGGCATCGGGAATTTTGCAGGCCAGACTTGCGCGAGCAAAACGGAAAGGAGGTTGTCACCTTTTTGGGCGGAACGGAATCTCATCTGCTTGAAGAAAGTGTAGGATTGCAGTGATGTCTTGGACTGGAGGCGTCGTGGACGTCAGTTGCTTGGAAGTGATCCGGGAGCTTTCGAATTACATCGACAATGACGTCACGCCGAAATTACGAGAGCAAATCCTTGCCCATCTGGCCGGTTGCTCGCGTTGCACCGCAGTCTACGACGGCCTGAGAAACACTATTACGCTCACCGGAGATCGACGTACTTTTGATTTACCCGCAGGCTTCAGTCAACGCTTACGTGCCAAGCTCGCGAAAGAATAAGGATCCCGTCTGGTAGTTCAGTTCGCCCTTCACTTAGAGGAAGCCTTCTCTGGGGCTCCGCCCCATCCGGGTGCCAGGAGATCGCGCATCTGCAAACGAGCTCGCGAAGTCCGCGTTTTGACGTTTTCTTCCGAAATGCCCAGCACCTTTGCTGTTTCGGCAATGCTCATCTGCTGCACGTCGCGAAGGATAAGGACAGTCCTGAATTTCTGCGGCAGAGAGTTTAACGCCTTATTCAGAGCCTCTCGCAATTCACTCTGCTCCAGCGCCTCACTCGGAATCTCGCGCCAATCGGCGAAATCAGTTGGGATGTAATCGCCTTCGCTTGTCTCTTGGCCGGCCTCGATCGATGCATGAAGATGACGCCGGTTTTTTCGCAACTTCATTTTGGCGTCGTTGATCGCAATTTGAATCAGCCATGTGCTGAATCTTGATTCCAGGCGAAAGCGGGCCAGGTTTCGAAATGCCTTCAGAAACGCCTCTTGCGCCGCGTCCTCAGCATCGGCGTCATTGCCGAGAATTGAAGCGGCGGCGAGAAATACGCCACGCTCACAGGGCTGGATCAGCTCATAAAACAGGTCCTTCTCACCCGCCAGAACGCGCTCGATCAACTCACGTTCACGCGCGACTTTGGAATGTAGCTCGGGAATGGCCGGCATCTGCACGAAGGTCGGTTCGTGCACATCGGCGACCGCAACAGCAGCAGTACCGGAGATCATCTCTGCTTTCCGTGCCATGTTCGCCTCCCGAAACTGACTCGTACCAGGCATATGCTCAAAACCTGGGTATCAGCCTCTTCTCAAAGACTTCTATTCAGGAATGAATCAGTCAGCAATGAGATGCAAGCGCGAACTCGAGGGAGACACATCCGGAGGGTTCGAAAATCAAGAAAGCGCCGTTTTCGCTACACCTGCGCAAGTTCGGTTACACGCCAATGACAAGAGCCACGTTCACTTCAAATAGCAGACTGATTCCTTCCTGGGGGGTACGGTGCCAACCCTTGGACCACATTTCGTTAACGAATCTCCCTGCGCCATTCCGATGGAGTAACACCAGTGACGCGCGCAAATGCACGCGAAAAGCCGATCCTATGGGAGAAGCCGCACTTTAATGCAATTTCCGGAAGTAGCAGGTTCGTATGCGTCAGAAGCTCCTTCGCGCGTTCGACTCGCCGCTTCGTGAGCCATACATGCGGTGTTTCTCCGACGCTATTCTTAAAAGCACGCGCGAAATGTGCCATGGACAGCTCGAATGCGCTTCCTAGTTCCGCGAGTGTGATGTCATCGCTGATTCGTGCTTCGAGAATCTCTATGGCCCTACATCGTTGTAATGGAGTCAGCGTTTCGCGGGGCCGGCAGCTTCCGATCCTGATTTCGGCATACTTGCGCAACAAGTGCGCCTGAAGAGCAAGATGGACGTGATCAATGAAAAGGCCACTCGCTTCCTCGGTGCCGGTGAATGCAGGCAGCAGCGCAGATGCAAGACTCGCAATAACGGGATCGAATGAACCAGGTGGAGGGATCCTGAGACCTTCGACCGGGCGCATCGAGTGTTCACGTGCGAACTGTCGAAGAGCGGTCTGAGGGACGTAAAACTGCACCAGTTCGAATGGGTCGACGAATTTTACGGTGGGCTTACGTTCCATATCGACCAAACAGATCGAATGACGCCCGTGATCAAGGTGAGAGACCCACCGCTCTTGATCCCAAAAAGCCTCTAACCGCATGGGCCGCATCGCGACACTGACGCGAAATGAAGACTCTGGCGTGGGCGGATCTGTAGGGCCAAAGTTCCCATCTTCCACTCGAAGATAGGCAGCAGCTAGATATATGACCATCGCCGGTGTCGTCCTGAACGTTGGAAACGACCCCAGTCGAAAGTGTTTCCAGCGAGAGACGGCTTCGAAGTCAGAATCATCTTCTGAGAAGCGTCGGTCAAGGTTAACCGATCGTCGCTCTCGATTAGGAAGGCATTCGAGAACCCCGGGATGAACGTGCAAACCTTTGATGCCAGGGTTGAAACCATATACAAAACCTTACTGATCGAAGAGCAGTGACTTGAAATGTCAATCAGGTAAGCACTGTAACTTCTTCCACTCTTTGGCGAATGCCTACCTGACAAGATGATGCGTTCTCGCGCTTTCGGTTGCAGGGCGTAACTTTCTCGCGCACCGCGCATCGACTTAACTGAAAGCATACCTATGCCAAGCAAAACCGCGTTTGGTTCATTGTTAGTCATTCTGTCAGTCATAGCATGGACGCTCGCATCGGGGTCGGACTCTGTTTCTGAAGTCAACGGTCGGACTCCCGTTTTGGTTGAGTTGTTCACATCAGAAGGATGTTCTAGCTGCCCGCCGGCCGATCGGTTTCTGGAAAAGCTCGATCATCAACCCGTTACGGGAGCAGAGATGATTGTCCTCAGCGAGCACGTGGACTATTGGAATCATATCGGCTGGAAGGACCCATATTCCGCCCACCTTTATAGCGAAAGACAAAGCCTGTACGGCAAACGTTTTGGCCTGGACAGTGTCTACACTCCGCAAATGGTAGTCGATGGCTCAAGCGAGTTTGTCGGCAGTAATCCTGCCTTGGCGGATGAAGCGTTTGCCAACGCATTGACCGTGCCGAAGATTTCTGTCCACCTCTCCTTGTTATCGGCAGATGCGTCTGGCGTGCAGGTCCATCTCGATACGGGAGCTTTGGGCCCCTCTTTCGGCGCACGAGAAGCTGAAGTACAGATTGCTGTTGCCCTGAGTCGCGCGGAATCGCAAGTCTCTTCCGGTGAAAATGCGGGACACAGGCTGACGCACGTCTCGGTTGTCAGAAGTCTGACGAAAGTTGGTATCTTGAAACGAGGTCAGGGCCTATCGCAAGACGTTCACGTGAATCTCGGATCTGGGTCGGAGTCACAAAATTTGAGGCTGATCGCGTTCGTGCAAGAGCCCCAACAAGGGCGAGTGCTTGGAGCAGCTTTGCTGCCGCTCAGAGTCAACTAAGTTCACACAGAGTTCAGATCCCTTTGATCTCCCCGCCATCCATCCGCATTGAGGCTCCCGTCATCCACTTAGCGGCTGGGGAAACCATGAACGCAAGAAGCTCAGCAATCTCTTCTGATTGGCAAGCTATTGGCGTTGGGCGCGTGGCGTTCCTTGGTCGGTTCGTTAATCAGGAAAGCGTCGCCTGGGCAGCTTCGACGATGACTTCTGCGACTTTATCCGGCGCGGTAAGGAGCGGCGTGTGGTCCACAGCAAAGGATCGAATCGTCGCTTTCATGCGTTCGGCCATGAAGCGCTGCGTGTCGGGATTGATCATCCGATCCTGCTCCGCAAGCAGATACCACACCGGCTTCGTTTTCCACGAAGGAGCATCGACTTTCTCTTGGATGCTCTTCAAAGCAATCGGGCGTTGCACGGCTCTACACAAGTTGATCTGTTCCGGCGTCGCGTTCTGAGCGAAGGCGTTCTCAAAGCCCGAGTCCGGCATCCAGATAAAGCCGTCTCCATCAGGAGCAAGCTTGGGCGCGTTCGGATAAGGTTGGTCCCGATAGAAGACCTGTGCAACTGTTTCTCCATGGTCCGGTGCGAGGGCGGCGATATACACCAGCGCCTTCACTCGCTCATCGGTTGCCGTCCCGACAACCGCGCCGCCGTAGGCATGTCCAGCGACAATTACGGGCCCGTGAGTTCGCTCAATTGTGCGCTTCAGGGCCGCAGCGTCGTCGCTAAGCGACGTCAGTGGAATAGGTGCGGCAACTACGTTGAACCGGTTCTTTTGCAGCGCGCGGATCACCCGCTCCCAACTCGATCCATCAGCCCAAGCTCCGTGGACAACGACAATGCTGGCATTCTTTAGAACTGACATGATGATTTCCTCTTCTCTTCTGTAATCGTCCGTATGGATAGTTTCGCGTTCGTGTAGAGGGAAAGCGGGGCCGCTTCTCAGCGGTCCCGCATCCTAATCCGAGTGCTTACGCTGCGATCTTGACCAGCTTCCGACCTAAGAAATCCCGAATCGCATTTCCAATTTCTTGAGCGTGTGTTTCCAAGGCGAAGTGGCCGGTTTCGAAGAAATGCACCTCGGCGCCTGGGTTGTCACGTTTGAACGCTTCGGCGCCTGGTGGCAGAAAGAACGGATCACTGTTGCCCCAGACCGCAAGCAGCGGCGGCCGCTTGGTCCGGAAGTACTCCTGGAACTTGGGATAGAGTGCCACGTTGCTGGCGTAATCCAGGAATAGGTCGAGTTGGATTTCATCATTGCCGGGCCGGGCCAACAGCGCGGAGTCAAGTTCGTACGATTCCGGTGCTACAAGGGCTGTGTCCTGAACGCCGTGAAGGTATTGCCACTTCGTCGCTTCAGGCGTGAGAAAGTCGCGCAGAGCTGCACGATTTTCTGTCGTCGGTTCCTTCCAATATTTCTGGATTGGGTTCCAGCCCTGGCTCAGGCCTTCCTCGTAAGCATTGCCGTTCTGCGAGATGATCGCCGTGATTCGTGCGGGGTGCGCCAATGCGAAGCGCAGTCCCACGGGAGCGCCGTAATCGAACACGTAGATGGCGAAGCGGTCGAGGCCAATCGTTTGCGTGAAGCCGCCGATGAGCTTGGCTAGGTTCTCAAACGTGTACCGGAAGCTCTTGCGGTCGGGCGCATCGGAGAATCCGAATCCGGGGAGATCGGGTGCCACGACATGATATCGATCGGCGAGCGCCGGAATCAGATTGCGGAACATGTGGGATGAGGTTGGAAATCCGTGCAGCAAGAGAATGGTTGGTGCGGTTTTCGAGCCGGCTTCGCGATAAAAAATCTTGATACCGTCGACTTTGGCGAATTGGTAACGAGTCATAAATGAGCCTCCTTGGAAGATATGGTCGAATCACCTGGGGACGCCGATCAGCAGCGCTGCCGCCTCACGGCTGCGTCTCACATCATGAGATTATCTAACCTGTAAAATGATTCATTATTGGTGTTACACTATAGATGAGCGTATATATGGCTAAAGCCAGGGCAGAAACGGATTCAGTCGGGAAGGATGGCTTTCTATTCCTTGGGAACCAGTTGGCACTTGATTTCCTGAATACTCGGCCAGTCCAGAACGGTGAACCGATGGAGTTGCTTCCGGACTTCAGCGCTCTTCTGCGCTGGTTTCAGGCGGCAGGTTTGCTCAGCTCCCGTGAGACGACACGCATTCAGAGCGAGTGGGGTCAATCGGGCGAGGCCCGGCAAATGCTGGAAGAGGCGCGGGCACTGCGGGAAGTCCTGAGGAAAGAGATTCTCGCTTGGGAGGATGGTAACGCTATTCATCATTCAACCGTAGCCGAACTGAATCGGCTGATGGCCGAGCATCCCATGCGCACTAGACTGCAGGGAAATCGGGACAATCAATTTCTGGAGCTCTACTTCACTGTTCAGAAGCCGGAGGACTTGTTTGCTCAACTGGCCCAAAGCGCCGCGATGTTATTTACCGGCGTGGATCGCACGCGCGTCCGCAAGTGCGGCCAGTGTGTGCTGCACTTTCTTGACGCCAGCAAGAAAGGGACGCGCCGTTGGTGCAGCATGCAACTTTGTGGGAACCGACTAAAAGTAGCCGCGTACGCGCGGCGGAAGCGGAAGAAGGTGGCTCGCTGAAATGCAAGGGGCACTGCTCGCTAGTCATTCGGTTAATCGAGTCTTGGTCAAGACGGCCGGCTTTTTCGTCCACTCATCCTCGACTCCAAGCGCCATTGAAGCCCGGTGCGAGGGCGTCCCTCATGTGCAGACGAGCACGCAGGAGTCTGGTCTTGACGTTTGATTCTGAGAGGCCGAGAACCTCTGCCGTCTCGCTGATGCTGAGATGCTGTACATCCCGAAGGAACAACACAGTGCGATACTTTTCTGGAAGAGAGTCCATTGCTCGGTGAAGAGCATCTCGAAGTTCTTTCCGCTCCAGAGCCTCCAGCGGAATCTCGCGCCAATCAGCAAAATCCCTGGGAATGTAGTCGCCCTCGTCGTTCTGTTGTCCCTCTTCGATGGACTCGTATCGGTGACGGCGTTCCTTGCGGAGCTTCATCTTGGCTTCGTTAATGCAGATCTGGATAAGCCATGTGCTGAATTTTGCCTCCTGGCGGAAGCGTGCAATATTCTTGAGCGCCTTCAGCACGGCTTCCTGAGCCACGTCTTCGGCATCGGCGTCATTCTTAAGGAGAGCGACGGCTGTCACAAATAGAGCGCGCTCGTAGGGACGAACCAGTTCGTAAAAGACATCCGTCTCACCACCCTGGACCCGGCGAATGAGAAGTGCTTCCGTGGAATCGATCGAGGGTTTGGCCGCCGAAAAAAGACCGGCTTCACCATGCACATTCTCTTTATGGACCGGCTTAGCACTCGATGGAGTCGTGGCCATCATCGCTCAACCTCCTTCATTTGCTGGATTACGAATTGCGAGCAATTCACCTGAGAGATCTGGCACCGGGAAAACTCCCGTAGTAAGGCGACACCTTGTGTGTCGACAAACCGAACGCCCCTCAGATCGAGGCTGACGGATTTCTTTTGTGACAGAGCGTCATCAGCTAGCCTTCGTAATTCTTCGACCCACGGACCCGCAAGATTGCCTTCCAGTTGGAACTGGACTGCTTGACCTGAATCACTAGCCACCGAAATCCTGAGCACCTGTGTTGTTCCTCCCCGACGGGGTGACTAGTGCAACAGCGATGCCAAGTGAACGGCAGAAGCGTAAAAAGATATGTCACTGAGATTGAAGGAGCTTATGGAGTTAGCAAGAGTTGCAGTCGTGTGCGTCCTACGAGCGTTCGTGGCTTCTTCGATTTTGGGAGTCGTGGCCACGATATTTCGTGGCCGGATTGCTACACTGCAGCTTCGCGTGGATTAGGTGAGGTTTGCGACGTATCTGCTTTGGCGCTTGAGCGATTGATTCCAAGCTTCTTCATCCGGCTGCGCAGAGTGTTCGGATGCAGATCGAGGATTTTCGCAGCGCCATGATCGCCCTCGATTACCCAAGATGTCTGTTCAAGGATATTGAGGATGTGACGCTTCTCAACTTGTTCGAGGGTGCTGTTCGGGCTCGCGGCGGAGTGAGCGTTGGCAAAAGACATTATTTCCTCCGCCGGAGCAGCACTGCGAGCCGGCAGCAGGTCGCTCCCCAATCTCAAGACTGTTCCTTTTGACAACACCACCGCGCGTTCGATCACGTTCTGCAATTCGCGGATGTTTCCTGGCCAATCGTACCGTGAAAGAAGCTCCATCGTGTCTTGAGCCACTCCACTGATTTGCTTGCCAAACTGCCTGGCGAAGCGTTCTACGAAAAAAGTGGTGAGAAGCGGAATATCGGACCGACGCTCCCGAAGAGGGGGCACTGTGATCGGAAGAACATTCAAACGATAGTACAGATCAGCACGGAATCGGCCCTCCTGCACTGCTTTCTCCAGATCACGATTGCTGGCTGCGATGATGCGGACATTCACTCGAATTGTACGGCTGCTGCCCAAGGGCTCGAACTCATGTTCCTGCAACACACGCAGCAGTTTCACCTGTGTATCCAGGGGGAGCTCGCTAACTTCATCAAGGAAAAGCGTTCCTCCGTCCGCCAGCTCAAATCTCCCGGTTCTTCGTTCGAGCGCTCCGGTAAACGCGCCTTTCATGTGTCCGAAGAGTTCACTCTCAACGAGCCCAGTTGGAATTGCTCCACAATTTACCTTTACCAGCGGCCGATGTTTACGTGAACCATGGCTGTGGATAGCGCGTGCGATTAGCTCTTTGCCACACCCGGTTTCCCCAAGAATCAGTACGGTGGAATCGGTTGGAGCCACCGTAGCAACTCGATCGAGGGCCTCCACGATCGCCTTGCTATTCCCCACAATCTCCTCGAAGTTGTGTTCCTTGGTGATCTCCTCTTGCAAGTAAACATTCTCAGCTTCTAGCTTCTTCTGCAAAGCGCGCACTTGCTCCAGCGCAGTTTGTAATTCGGCTTCGGCACGTTGCCGTTTCAACTCGGCCGCCGCTCTGGCTGCGAAGACCTTGACTAGGTCTATAGCGCGAGGATCCGGGTCCATCGGCTTATCATCCAGAATCGCAATGTGGCCGATCACGCGATTGGCAAGGTCAAGCATCGGAACGCCCAAATAGCTCTGGGCTTCCAGGTCTGCAAGGCCTGTATCAAGCGGAAACAACTTCTGAAGCCCTTCCCGATAGTGGCAAACCTCTCCTTGCAACACTTTCATGCAAGGAGTATCAGCGATATCGAACTCGAAATTCTGTCCGAAACGGTCTCCGTTCCAGAAAGCAAGGGCTTTGGCGTGTTTCTGATCGTCACAATCCGTTATGAAAGCGTAACGAACGCGCAGAGCCGAAGCCAGGTGACGCACGAGCGACGGAAAGAACTCCCTTCCCGTCGCAGAGGCTGTTCCGATGACAATAGATCGAAAGGTCTCTTCGGCAAGGTGCCGCTCTGTTACGTCGTGGACCAGGGCAATTACGCCCACAATTTGTCCTTCTGCATCCCGGTGAGGGGCAAAGGTGCAGGACTCCCAGACATCGTGGCCGTCCGCCGAATGCTTCGGGACGAGAACATCCTCCAGATGAACCACCCGCCCCTCAAGGGCGCGTTTCAAAGCGGCCTCAATACCACTCGGCCCAAGTCTAGGAAATACCTCGATAGCGACGCGGCCGAGGACCTGATCCGACTTCATTCCGGTTAGCCGCTCCATGAATGGATTAAAGAGTTGGTAACGCAGTTCGGAGTCGAAGCGGACGATGCCCTCGGCTGCGCTCTCGATGATCTCTTCATTGACTTGAAGAGCCTCGCGCAGTGCGTCTTCGTCTTCCTTCTGATGGCTCACGTCGCGAGAGACGGCTAGCAATCGCTCCGGAACCCCGCTGGCACCGTGGATGGGGCTAACGACGACATCCCACCATCTCGGCTGGCGTGAAACTCGGGGTTCGAAATACCCGACGAACCGACCGATGCCCCCGTTCCTCGCGGTCTGCACGGCCGTGAGAGCCGCCTCGCGATCCTCACCCTCCCAGAAATCGATCCATGAGTTGTGCATGAAGGGGCTGATGTCGCAGATCTCAAGAGCCTGCATTCCACCTTCGTTCATGAACAAGAGGCGGCCTTCGAGGTCGAGAACTTTAATGCAGTCGCGGCTGCAGGCGACCAGGCGGGTCTTGAATTCCTCAGCAGCCCGAAGGGACTCGGCAGCTTCTCCCTGTTGGCTCGCCAAACGAGCGAGTTCGTCCTTAGCTCGGCGCAGCTCGGACTCAAGCGCCTGCAGACGTTCCCTTTCGTTGTTGGATATGGGAGCATCCACCCCAGCACTCCCTTGTTCCTTCGCGCACCTAGCGGATGTGGCACGCCACCATAGTGTCACCATACCACAAGGAGCTCCAGGTCAGGACCGCGTACACGGGCGAGAGGCCTTGCTTCTTGCGGGTCTTGACACGCATGTGCAAAGACGAATCACACGCCGTCGGCGCCGGTTACTAGTACGACTTTGCCTTCCATCGATTGCTCCATTTTCTTTGGTTTGAGATTCCAGCAGCCGCGAGAAGTGACAAGTATTAGGAATTGTCACCATTGCCGCGCGAGACTTGTAACTTTGCCTGTCGCCGAGCGTCTGACGGAGGAAAAGCGATTCCCGACGCTTTCGGGAGAGAAATGGAAATAAACAAGTGAACTTTTCAAAGATCTCCAAGACTCTGCTGCCTGCGCTTTCTCTGATCTTGGCAACCAGCGCATTTGCGGCAAACAAACAAAACAAGGGCTCGATCGATCTGGCTCAGCCCACAACCATCGGTGGACATCAACTGGCTCCGGGAGAATACAAACTCAAATGGGACGGAGCCGGTCCGAATGTTGACCTGATGATCTTGTCCAATGGAAAACTGGTGGCGACTGTGCCCGCTCACTTGATTGAACTGAATCGACCCGAGCTAAGCAACGGGTACGAAGTGCACGCGAACGATGATGGCAGCCAGATTCTGACAAGCATCGAATTCGGCGGCAAGAAATATGAGCTGTCTTTGGTCGATCAGCCGACGATGACGGAATCGGCGTCGCAAAGCAGCAACCAGTAAGGGCCATCGAATACTGAGCCATCCCGCAGTTCGACTCTAGCCAGCGCAAACAATGGTAGCTGCTGTTGTTTGCGCACCGGCAGAGATCGATCGCGAGGGCACACACAGATTGATTAATGTCAATTAAGGTAGCGTCAGGAAGCTTCAATGTACGATGAATCCGAAAAGCCCCATGCTTTGGTCTGTACTGAAGTGTGGGGCGGCAACCGAAAGGTCAGCCGCTCAATAAAACTGCCCAGCCTGACGGCATGGGTAACTTCGAATCCCATCAACGACGACGAGGGAGGCGGCGACCTTCACTATATGTCGGTCTGCGATCACGACCTGATCTCTCGCGTTGCTCTGGCCGACGTAAGCGGTCATGGTCACGATGTGAGTGCCGTGACCCAGACGCTACGCAAGCTCATGCACAAGAACATCAACCTCTTGGACCAGTCAGATTTTATGCGCGGCCTCAATGACGCGTTCAACAAGAGTAAGAAATATGCCACGGCCATTGTCTTGAGC
>Ga0126376_10001861_pt1 | contig 11655 bp, 13 predicted proteins | sample PanSoiMetPlot_15_FD_92760 | JGI IMG/M metagenome (GOLD analysis project Ga0126376, IMG submission 92760) | Tropical forest soil microbial communities from Panama - MetaG Plot_15 | ecosystem: Environmental > Terrestrial > Soil > Tropical forest > Bulk soil | place: Panama | collected 2016-02-17
ACGCCACTTCGTAAACCGCTTAATGGTGCACCACTACGCAGGCCACTCTGTACTCCGCTTTGGACTTGGGCGAGTGCAGAAGTCGGCAGCGCCAAGATCGTGGCCGCTACTAGTATCCGGTCGCGCAACATGCTGGCCTCTCAAACAACAGATTGGTTCGGCCGAAAATAAATCAAGGTGTTCTCACGATTTGCGCGCCCGCTCGATCGGATTTCTATATGTCGTTGCCTTGTTTGGTTCTTTATTCCGCAAGCGGCATTGCAGGCGAAATTTGCATGCTGTTGCCAGAACTGTTGCCAAACCGAAATCTCAGGTGTGTAAGCCATCACAAGTCTTAGTACTAAGTGCTTGATTTTATTCAGTAGTCGCGATTGAGCTAGGGCCGCTAACCTATCGATTTAACACTAACGCGAACTCGCCTGCCGCAAGCGGTTGTTGCCAGTGTCCCGGCTGATATTCTGGTCCGCGAAAATTGGAGGCGCGGCGATGAACGAAAGACGAAAGAGCGTACGTTCGCGCACTTATCTCGGCGGCACCATTGCGTTTAATCGGCGCAAATCCACCATGGGTTGCCACGTGCGGAATTTTTCGGCGGATGGTGCCAAAGTTGCATTCTCCAATGTCGCAGGCATGCCCGACCAGTTCGATCTCTCGATAGCGCACACTGAGCGTTCGTTCAGGGCGCGTATGGTATGGCGTGGAGCCGACGAAGCCGGCGTCGCATTTGTGAGCGAATACGAACAGGCCAACTCGGTCCCGCAGAAATGGGCCAAACGCTTGCGCGAGAGCGAAGCCGAAAAGGCAGCCTTGCGTCGGCGCGTCGCTCAACTGACTGACAGCGTCGCGTGAATATGCCCCCGTGCTAACTGGCCCGCGGATGACGTCGGCGCCAGTCCCGTGGGTTCTCAAATTCACCCTGCCACAGTCCGCGCCGGCTAAGCCGAGCCTGGATTTCGGCAGCGACATAGCCATCACTCAGTTCCCGGGCGTAGCTCACCGCGAGGCCCTCGCGTACGAGGACTTCGCCAAGGTCGGGAATATCGCCCACAGAGCAGACTGCGAGCGTACGACCGAAAATGTCGCGCCAGTGTGCTACACACGCAACTTGCCCTGTTGAAACCAGTTCGGCGAGGCGCGCTTTGGCAGCCTGTCCACACGGCCATTCGCCGGCTTGACCATCTCGGCATGTCTGATGAAGTTCGGGAGCATCAATTCCGTTCAGCCGGATGTTTTCACCATCCACCTTCAATGAATCACCGTCGAGCACCTGCAAGCCTATTGCCAGATGACGGAGGCTGGTTTTGTGCAAGAGCCCGGTCGAGTTGGCGACAATTGCGGCAGCAAGCAAGCTGACACCGAAAAAGAGAAATACATCATAGCCACGCAAGGAGCGTTTGCGCGGCAGCCGTTTGACGACGGGGCGCTTACGGTTCGAGTTCAGACGATGAATACTGCCCATAACGGAAGGCTAGGCTCCATCCGTTACAGAATTATTTGTAAAATCCGTCGCTTTTCGTGGCGTGGCTCGGCTTAATGATCCTGTAACGGGACAATAGCAATTGGCGGGGGCGGCTGTGCTTCAACGGGTGAAGCCGGAGCCCTGGCAGTCGCCGCCGGCTTGCGCGCTTTGGCACTTGCGATCGTCTGGGATGCTTGCGTGCTTCCAGTGATCTCAGGCGGTGCCGTTATGGATGGTGTTGGCAAAGCGACCGGCGGCAAGGATATTGGCGGCAGCTCAACCGCTGGCTCCGCTTGAGCTATCGGTGGCGATGTTGTTGGTGAAGGCGCTATGAGTTCTGTGATGGACTGAATCAGGGCGGGCAGCAGCGCTACCTGTCGCTTGTTCTGCGCGTAGAAATACAGGCCGCCGAGCACAAGCACAATCACCATCAGAACGACCAGCGTATTGACGGTGGTGTCCGGACTGCCGGCATGCCGTTTCTTCGCTGGCTTGCGTGTCTCGCGCTTCTTGGCGGGGGCCTTTCGCTTTTTCGCCATATCGTAGAGCTCCCTCGATGGTGTAGCCAACTCACGGCACTGCACCTCAATGTCGCGTCAACACGCCATTCAATACAAAACAGACCAGGGGCTCATTCGTCCCGGCCCGCAAGGAAAAACCGAATCACTGAGCGAACACTAGCCGATTCGCCGCGGCCATGGGTGAACGCGATACCGCCACTTTGCCGAAGGCCCGTTGTCGGGCCTGCTTTGCTGTGGTCAGATTGCCCTGGGAATCATGTCGCAACGTGTCTTGATAACAGCCGGCGGTGCCGGCATTGGCCGCGAATTTGCGCGTGCCTTTGCTGCGAACGGCGCAAAAGTCTTCATCTGCGATATCGACGACAGGGCGCTCGCTACGATCGCGAAGGAAATTCCTGGCGTCATTGCCCGACGTTGCGATTTGGCGAGCCGTGCCGAAATTGAGCGCATGGTGCCAGAGGCGGTTGCCGCACTCGGCGGGCTCGACGTGCTTATCAACAATGTCGGGATTGCCGGCCTGACGCTTCCGGTCGCCGAATATCCACCGGACGACTGGGACAAGGTGGTCGCTGTTAATCTCACCGCCGTATTCGACGTTTCGCGCCTGGCGATCCCGCACCTGAAGAACTCGAAGGCTGGCTGCATCATCAACATGTCCTCGATTGCGGGACGTTACGGCTTTCCCAATCGTAGTCCCTATGCCGCGACAAAATGGGGGGTCATCGGACTCACCAAGACGCTGGCGATGGAACTCGGCGAATGGGGGATCCGCGCGAACGCGATCGCGCCCGGCGCGGTCGAGGGTGATCGGATCGTGCGCGTCTTTCGGGGGCGCGCGCAGATCAGCGGCCGATCGCTGGAAGAAGTGAAAGCCGATGCGCTGGCCGCATCATCGATCAAGCGGATGATTGATCCGAAAGACATCGCGCAGCTTGCCGTATTTCTCGCCTCGGATGCGGCAAAATCGATCTCGGGGCAGGTGATCCCCATTGATAGTGATCGACAAAAGGCGTGAAGGATCAAGGGACGACCGATGTTCTGCGTGCTCTTCGAAGTTCATCCGATGCCCGATCGACAGGATGCCTATCTTGACGTTGCCAAGATGCTCAAACCCGAGCTGGAAAAGATCGATGGCTTCGTCGACAACATCCGCTATCGCAGTCTTACTTGCGAGGGATGGATCCTCTCGTTGTCCAATTGGCGCGACGAGAAAGCGCTCGTTCGCTGGCGTACACACGCAGGGCACCATACGGCGCAGGAGAGGGGCCGCCGCGAAGTGTTTCAAGACTACCACTTACGGATTGGCCAATTGACGCAGGACACCCATCCGCCCGTTGGCTACATCCTGCATGAGCAGCGTCTGGATGAAACGGAAGCAGGTGATGCCACTACGGTTACCCTCATCGATGCCAGACGGCCGGCCAGCTGGATCAAGCATGCAACGCCCGGGCAGATTGCCGAATGGTTGGGCTTGAAGTCCGACGCGAAGGGCCTTGTTGTCTGGGATGTCTTCGACGCTGTTTTGACACCCGGCGACGTCATACTTTTCATGTCTTGGCGCGATCATGTCGCCGCCGAGGCGTTTGAAGCCGATGCTTCACTGCGGCCGAGCGCCCGGCTTCGGCGCGTGCGTGTCGTGCGGGACTATGGCATGTTCGATCGGCGAGAAGCGCCGCAATATTATCCTGAACTGCAAAAGGCCGCGCGGTAGCGCAAGGCCCGCACAAGCGCAAGGTGTGCAGGCGCTCGACTGCCTCAAACAGCGCGTGAAACAGCTGCCGCCCAATTGCCTCTCAAGGCAATGCAGGCGCTTTGAGCGGCGAGATGTGAAAGATTTTAGTCAGGCTCGAATCAGATCGTAACGGTGCGCGCAAGTACATCTTAAATTATTGAAACTTACGATAACCGCATGCTGCGCTTATTGGCCACACTGGCCTTTGCGGCCAGTTTCGACATCCTCTTGTTTGACGGCAAGTATATCACTGCCGTTGACAGGATCGCTGTGCAGATTATTCAGCATTTCTGAGCCCGCGCTCCACAATCGCAATCGATTGGGCGGTGGTATCTCGGAAGTGCGCACATCAAGCTGCGCAAAATGTGAGGATGTCTGATCGACCCGGGTGAGCGACTGGGCTGAATGCTGCTTCGCAGCCGATTGGTGTTTGGCGGGGCGTCTGGCTAGGAGCCGGGTTTTCAATTGAATTGGAATCGTGCCGATCAGGCCTGCGCGTGGGCGCAATTTTAGGCACTTGTGGCAGACGGTCGCCTTTGCTGGCGCGGTTGACAGAAATGGTGACGGTCGTTGCGTTGTCGGCGGTCACGGGGCTGGTCAATGCGCAGATGGCGCCTGCAATTATGCCGCTCAAAAGTAGAGCTGCACTAACATTCTTGAGTCGCTGGCCAAAAATATAACGCATAACACGCTCCACGGCGCGGGTCGCGATCGCGTCAATAGGAAATACCGTTGAGGATCAAGAGGCCGAGAAATACGGCCGTCAGCGAGAGACCAAATACCTTAGTAGCCACGCGCTCACTCGTATTGACCATGACGTCGACCCTGCATTTTGTTTTCATCTTGCAGGTGACGTTAGAGCGGGGCTGGGCAATCGCACCAGCATACGCAAGTAGCCATCAGGTATAGGAAACCGACAGCAAACCTATACGTAGGTTCAATAGGGAGGCGGTGGGGATGGTCGGCTGTGCGGGGGCCCTAGCGCCACCAATTAAAGAGGCCCTGCGAGCCGTTCCAGGAGCCGTTGGACGTGTCAATCGGCTTCGGTGGCCGGGGTATGCCGTCTCGGGACGGTTTGGGCGTTGAAGCTGAAGTTGAACTTGAAGTTGAATTTGAACCTGAAGCTGAAGCCTCTTCGTGTTTCGGCTTTTTCGATGCCCTATGCGTGGGCTTTGCAGCGTCCTTTTTGTGTTCCTCCTGCTTCGTATCGGCTGGAGCGGAGGCCAGCGCAGCTGCGCCAGGCGGCGAAGCGGCGTTAGGGTCGGCCTTAGCGTCGGCCTTGGGCTCCTCGGGCGTAACGGGCGCGATCATTGGTCTGGATTGCGCTGCGTCGGCGCTGCTGCTGCCCGGATGCCAAATAAAACTGTCTGCGCGTCCCGTTGGGGCGGTCACAGTCTCGCCCTTTGCCAGAACTTTCGTGGCGAGCGCGTCGCCATGGATGGGGTTGCTCCCAGGGGCTCCAAGCAATTCTTCCGAATCTTTCGGCGTTTCTGTCGCCTTTCCGGTCAGTGGCACCACGGGCCCCATCAGTGGCCGTTCGGCTGGCTTGGCTCCGGATGGTGAGGGCTCCACGGGGCCGGAGGGTAGTGCTACCGGCACGCGGTTGCTCATATAGCGAGTGAGTTCGTGTTCGACGTAACGCGCGAGCTTGATCGCTCCCGCTTTGGTGAAGAAAACGCCGTCGCCCAGTCGCAACCGCCGCACCTGTCCCTCGTAGTCGGGACCGTAGTTGGAGTATTTTCCGGCTTCATCCACGAACCCGTCCCAAACATCGATGTAGGTAATGCCGGCGCGCTCGGCCCGGGCGCGATAGAGTTCGTTGAGGTAGGCCGCGTCACCCGATGAGCGGGCGCCGCGAAGTGACGGTAAACCAACCCAGATAACGGGCACGCCTTTGCTTTTGAGAGCCGCGATCGTGTCGTCGATGCGTCGCGAGTAGACCTTTTCCCATTCGTCACTTCGAAATTCGGCGGAGCCACCCGTTTTCTTCGAACGTTGGGAAGGCGACGCGCCGGTCTCGGCTGTATCGTCCGTTTTGGCAGATTTCTGGCTGCCCTTTTTATCGGCGTCGTCTTTGGCCTGATCCTTAGTCTGATCCTTGGCCTGATCCTTCGGCTGATCTTTGACCTGCTGTTCCTTGGCTCTCGTTTCCGCTTCTTTGGCGATATCTTTTTCGCGGATGTCCCCGCGGTCGCTGAGCCCCAGCATCATCACGATGTAGTCGGCCTTCTCCTGCGCCAACGTATCGCGCGCGACATGCCACCAGTCGAGATCGCCTTTCGCGTCGTAGCGCAGTAGGCCCGACCCCAGTTTATTCTTACGAAGGATGCGGATCTCAGGCGAATCCGAGAAGACATCTTCCAGGCCGTAGGCAAGCCAGTCGGCCATATCGTCGCCCAAAACCACGACGGACGTCGTGGGCGCGCCCTGTTCGCCTTTCGCCTCTGCTTTACGCGGCGGCGGCGCACGCGAGCTCTCCGTCGGCTGTTGCGTGTGCTGGTATTGCCGCTGTGTCGGGGCGCTGTAATCGTCGTCGTGACGCCGCTGGTGCTCGGGCCGCGCGTTGTATTGGTCGCCCCCAAACCAATTGTTGAAAAATCCGCCGGACTGCGGCTTGCTCCGCTTGTTCTGGTACTGCTGCTGATCCCAGAAAAAAAATTGGGCCTGTACCGGCGCGCTGGCCGAACCCGCCATCACTAGGATGGCTGCCGCGACAAGCCAACGCCTACACCGCATTTCGCCACCTACAAGACTTTGCCAGCAGTTCGGTAGAGATGGTGGCAACAGATTCCGGCCGCAATGGGTTCCTTATGCGTCAATGCGATGAAAGGCGGAACAAAACTACCGGAGTAGGGACCGCCAATGTCTACCGTCCAAGGATGAGACACCAGTATCGGGTGCCACCGCCGGCGGCCGACGCAAGTCCGTAACTCTTGGCGTCGGCCAACAGCATGTTGGCGCGATGACCTGCCGATCCTTCCCACATACGGATTGCGCAGTTTTCGGTGCCACAGCCGAACGCCACATTTTCCGCGCGTGCGCCGGCCGGGCCGCGTTGCGAGTGGAAGCCTTCATGATCCATCGACCCACGCGCGGCCATGCTTCGCGCGTGGCGCGCCGCCATGGCCTGGAACTTCCCACTCTGATGGAGCGCTGGAAGACCATTGGCACGCCGGAAAGAGTTGACGGTGTCAGCCAGCGTTGGCGAGGACCCGGCAATGAATGCGGCGAATGCGATCAGGAAACGACAAGCAGCCATAACGTTACCCCCCATATCAATCTGATAATTCTTTGAGGCTATCAGTCTGCCAAGTCAATTTTCGAACGTGTGAAGCGGCTCACAGAGCGTTCGTGTTGCCGGCGCGATGCTTGCGGGCGGGGCGAATCATCGCAGGAGGCTCTTGTGGATCGTCAAATCGTCATCGCATCTGTTATCGCGCTAGTACTGGCCACTGCCGTCAAGATTCATGCACCAGTTGAGGCCGCGGCCAACACCCAGACGGCGAACACCTCGATTCAGATGACGGACACGGCCCAGCCTTCGGCGTTCATCCAGCCTGACCCGATGTGGCTGGTGGGCCCATAAGGCCATGGCTCCAATGTATTCGACGCGCACCCCAGGGGCCTTCGGCCTCGCAACCGGAACAAAAACTGGCGGGTGAGGATTTATAGGCAATAATCTCAATCACCTTATTTGAGATATAAGGGGCCATGAAGCTTCGGCCGTTCATGCGTGTCGCGACGACCATGGCGTTGCTTTGGCCGCTTGCGAGTTTTCACCCTGACACGGCAAGCGCCCAGATGATCGATTTCGGTCAGATCGATTCGTTTGAATCGATGGGCACCGGGACTCAACGCGGTGGGGCACGGCCAAAGACGATTGTCGATGATGGTGAATGGCACACTGTTTTATTCACTATTCTGGATTCCAGCACCGACGCGAAGATCTATTGGCGGTCGCCAGATGGCGATCAAACAACAATTGTCCACGGACCGACTGTGAAGGCCTTTCAAACTGCCGGAACATTCAAGGTCGAAGCGCTCGGCAGTGAAAATCAAAGTTTTAAATATGGATACGTCTTGTTTCGTTTGAAACGTGACAAGGGTACCTGATCAGCCTGTCTCTCCTGCGCCGCGCTGCCGGGATCGACTGATTTCACTTTGCCGAGGCTCTTATTCATCTTCATCCCGCCAGCGACGTCACCACGGCGGCGTAATGGCACCCAGCGGCGATCAGCACAAAGCCGTGCCAGATTGCGTTCTGGAAGCGCAAGCTCCTCCACGCGTGGAAGACAACACCGGTTGAATAGAGCACGCCACCGGCGGCAATGAGCCAGAGTGTCACCGGTGCAAGCGCGGCGGTGATGGACCCTATCGTGAAGATGCTGCTCCAGCCCATTGAAAGATAGAGTCCGACTGAAGTGCGGTCGAAGCGGCCCGGCCAAAATAGCTTGATCGCTATGCCGGCAACGGCGGTCGTCCAGATGATCGCGAGCACGACGGCGGGAGTTGCTCCGCGCATAGGCAACATGAACGCGGTGTAGGTTGCAGCGATCAGCAGATAGATCGACGAATGGTCGAAACGACGCAACCACCATTTAAGCGGCGACACTGGCCACAAATTATACGCCGCGGAGAAGCTGATCATCGCCAGAAGGCCGGCCACATAGATCGTGACCGCGGCGAACTGAGCGACACTTGCGCCGTGAACGGCGATGATGACGAGTGCAACGGCGCCGGCAACCGCAAAGGTCACGCCGATCACATGGATGACCGCGTCAGCGATGGTCTCGGCGCGGTCATAATCCCAAGTGAATGAAAGAGTCATGCCGGACGCATAGTTTTGCATTGCGGCGATGAGAGGGCCGAGATACCGGCGTCCGGCGGACTAGTCTGCTGCAACAAGGTCCAAGTGCGTAGCGGTCGCGTTCATATTTTCTTCTTCGCCGCAGCCTTTGATTTTGCCGCAGGCGGCGGCGCGTTCGCGGCAGCCTCACGGTCGGCGGCCTCCTTGGCGAGCCGGAGCGCCCTCAGCCGCTCAGTCTTGGCGCGCTCAGCACTGGCCGCGGCCTTGTATTCGGCCGTGGCCGAAGCGCCCTCGCGAGCTTGGGTTTCCTTCTTGTGGAACGCAGCTTGCGCGCGCTCCAGGTCTTTGGTGGTTTTCGAGCTACTCACGAACACCCTGTCGTTGATCCACACGTATCGCACTTCATGCAGGTGCCGTTGCGCACCAGCGTGAAGTTGCCGCATTCACCACATGCTTCGCCTTCGTAGCCCTTGGCGCGAGCCTCGGCCCGTTTCTCGGAGGCCGCAGCTTTGGCGTGAGCGCGCGCATCATGCGAATCGATGCGGTGCTCGAGTTGTTCTGCCGGTGAAAGCTTTGCCTCCGGCTCCGCTTTGAGGGCGGTTGTGCCCGCCACTTCGGCACGGGCACCGCTGACGGTGGCAAGCGCAGTGACATTGCCGCCCGACGCGGGCGTCGTGCCGCGCACGACGGAGAGTCGATCAGTGCGCGAACGCGTCAGGCCCTTCGACACGTAGTTTGTTGCCGGTGCAGCCTTGCCTTCTTCCACACCCTTGCCAAGTGCGTCGAAGCCGCCAGCTTCAGTCGGATCAACATGGGCGAGATCGAAACGCTCGAGGTAAGAGACCGCGAGTTCTCGGAACACGTAGTCGAGGATCGAGGTCGCGTATTTGATCGAGTCATTGCCCTGCACCGGGCCTTGCGGCTCGAAGCGGGTGAAAGTGAAGGCGTCGACGTACTCATCTAGCGGGACGCCGTATTGCAGACCAAGTGACACCGCAATGGCGAAATTGTTGATGATGGAGCGCAACGCCGCGCCTTCCTTGTGCATGTCGCTGAAGATATCGCCGAGCCTGCCGTCGTCATATTCGCCGGTACGGAGATAGACCTTGTGGCCGCCGACCACCGCCTTTTGGGTGTAGCCCTTGCGGCGGTCGGGCATGCGTTCACGCTCCCGCATCACCACGATACGTTCTACGACCTTCTCAACCATTTTCTCGGCCAGCGCCGTGGCGCGCGCCGCCGCGGGTCGCTCGAGGAAGGTTTCGATGGTATCCTCTTCGTCATCCTCATCAGCAATGAGTTGCGAATTGAGCGGCTGGCTAAGCTTGGAGCCGTCGCGGTAGAGCGCATTGGCTTTGAGTGCCAGTTTCCAGGAGAGCAGGTAGGCCTCCTTGCAATCCTCGACCGTCGCATCGTTCGGCATGTTGATGGTTTTGGAAATGGCGCCGGAAATGAACGGTTGTGCAGCCGCCATCATGCGGATGTGGCTTTCGACCGAGAGATAGCGCTTGCCCGTGCGGCCGCACGGGTTAGCGCAATCAAACACCGGGTAGTGCTCGGCTTTGAGATGCGGTGCACCTTCCACCGTCATGGCGCCGCAGACATGGATATTGGCGGCCTCGATCTCACGCTTGCCGAAGCCGATCGTAGCGAGGAGGTCGAAGTTTGGTGAGGCGAGGTCCTCGGCCGATATGCCGAGCTTGTCGCGGCAGAAATCCTCACCCAGCGTCCATTTGTTGAAAGCGAATTTGATGTCGAAAGCCGTCGGCAACGCCTTCTCGACCTTGGCGATCGCCTCCTCGGTGAGGCCCTTGGCCATCAGCGTGGTGTGGTTGATGGCAGGCGCCTGCGCCAGCGAGCCGTGGCCGACCGCGTAAGCCTCGATCTCAGCAATATCGGCTTCGCTGTAGCCAAGCGTACGCAGGGCTTCGGGCACCGCGCGGTTGATAATCTTGAAATAGCCGCCGCCGGCGAGCTTCTTGAACTTCACCAGCGCGAAGTCTGGCTCGATGCCTGTGGTGTCGCAATCCATCACCAAGCCGATGGTGCCGGTGGGCGCGATCACGGTTGCCTGGGCATTACGGTAGCCGTGCTTTTCGCCGAGGGCGATCGCACGGTCCCAGGCAGCCTTGGCGTGTGCAATTAATGTCTGATCGGCGCAGGACGCGTGATCGAGTGGCACCGGTGGCGTTGCAACTTTCTCATAGCCGGTGCGCTCGTTGTAGGCTGCGCGCCTGTGATTGCGCATCACGCGCAGCATGTGCTCGCGGTTTTTCTTGTAGCCAGGGAAGGGCCCAAGTTTTTCGGCCATTTCGGCCGAGGTTGCATAAGACACGCCGGTCATGATGGCCGTGAGGGCGCCGCCGATGGCGCGGCCGGCATCCGAGTCATAGGGAATGCCAGAGGTCATCAGCAGGCCGCCGATATTGGCGTAGCCAAGGCCGAGAGTGCGGAATTCGAAGGAACGCTCAGCAATCTGGCGCGAGGGGAATTGCGCCATCATCACCGAAATTTCCAGCACCACGGTCCACAGCCGCACTGCGTGCTCGTAGCTCTCGACTTGAAACTTGCCGGTTTTCTCGTCGCGGAATGTGAGCAGGTTCAACGACGCCAGATTGCAGGCGGTGTCGTCGAGAAACATGTATTCCGAGCACGGATTGCTGGCGCGAATTTCGCCCGAGGCCGGGCAGGTGTGCCAGTCATTGACCGTGGTGTGATATTGCAGACCGGGATCGGCCGAAGCCCAGGCGGCGTGGCCGATCTTCTCCCACAGAACGCGCGCGTCGAGCGTCTTCGCGAGCTTGCCGTTCTTGCGATAAGTGAGGTCCCACTTGCCGTCAGCCTCGACCGCCTTGAGGAAGCCGTCGGTAACGCGCACCGAATTGTTCGAATTCTGGCCGGCAACAGTGAGATAAGCCTCGCTATCCCAATCGGTGTCGTAGGTCGGGAAATTGATGTCCTTGTAGCCCTGCTTGGCGAACTGGATCTCCCGTTTGATGTAATTGTCAGGGATCATGGACCTGCGCGCGAGCTTGATCTCACGCTTGAGCGCTGGGTTCTTCTCCGGCGAGAAGCAATCATCGCCCGAGCCCTCGCAATTCACGCACGCTTTGAGGATCGCCTTGAGATGCTTCTG
>Ga0126376_10001863_pt1 | contig 11655 bp, 12 predicted proteins | sample PanSoiMetPlot_15_FD_92760 | JGI IMG/M metagenome (GOLD analysis project Ga0126376, IMG submission 92760) | Tropical forest soil microbial communities from Panama - MetaG Plot_15 | ecosystem: Environmental > Terrestrial > Soil > Tropical forest > Bulk soil | place: Panama | collected 2016-02-17
CTTCACAAGCCCAAGAATTTTTCCGCGACGATCGCGTCTCGAATCTTCTCGATATCACCCGACATCGATCGATCCTGCGTGAGTGGCGCCACCAGCTTGCGCACGATCGCGTACGCCTGCTTCACGCCAACGCCGGGTACGAGTGGCGCGTGATATTCAAGCGCCTGGGCCGCCGCCATCAACTCGATCGCGGTCGTCAATTCTGCCAGCTTCACGATCTCGCGCAGCTTTGTCGCGGCCGTCATGCCCATCGAAACGTGATCTTCCTTCCCGCCGTCGGTAGGCACGTTGTCGATACTCGCCGGATGGGCCAACACTTTCGCTTCGTTCAACAGCGCCACCGCCGTCACTTGCAGCATCATGAAACCTGAAGCGATGCCCGCCTGCGACGTCAAAAACGGCGGCAGTCCTTCGTTTGAATCGGGGTTCACTAAGCGATCGATACGACGCTCGGTGATACTCATCAAGTCGGTCAAAGCGATTGCGGCATAGTCAAAAACGAGTGCCAACGGCGCGCCGTGAAAGTTTCCACCCGAAAGTACTTCGCCAGTCTCCGAAAAAACCAATGGATTATCCGTCGCACTGCCGCTTTCGATCTCAACGACCTGCTTCGCATGATTCAAAGCAGTGCGAACTGTGCCATGCACTTGCGGCATGCAACGCAAACTGTAAGCGTCCTGCACGCGCGGATCATTCACGAGATGCGACTGCCGGATCTCGCTTTCACGCAACAACTCCCTGAGATGCGCCGCAACTTCGATTTGCCCTGGATGAGGCCGCGCCGCATGAATGCGCTCGTCGAAAGCTACCGGCGTACCTCTCAACGCTTCGAGCGACATCGCTCCTGCAACGTCTGCGAGACGAACCAATCGTTCCGCGCGATGCAGCGCCAGCGCGCCGACTGCTCCCATCGCCTGCGTTCCATTGAGAAGCGCAAGACCTTCCTTCACTTCCAATTGCAACGGCGCAATCTGCGCGCGCTCGAGTGCGATTGCAGCCGGTAATCGCTCACCGTGGTAAAAGACTTCGCCCTCACCGACCGCGGCGAGCGCCAGGTGGGCCAACGGCGCCAGATCACCGCTCGCGCCCACGCTTCCTTTTTCAGGAATGACCGGCGTCACGCCTTTCTCGAGCATCGCGGTCAAGGTGTCGATAACGAGCGGTCGCGCACCGCTGAATCCCGATGCGAGTACGTTCGCGCGCAACAGCAACATCGCACGCGCTTCCGGTTCTGACAGTGGTTCACCCAAACCGCATGAATGACTGCGCACGAGGTTGAGCTGCAACTGGAACAAGTCAGACTTGTCGATGCATACGTCCGACAATTTGCCGAAGCCAGTGTTGACGCCGTAGACAGATCGCCCCTGCGTGACGATATCCTGGACCACCCGTCGCGCTCGCTCGACGCGCACGCGTGCTTCGTCTGAGAGAACGACCTGTTCCCGGCCTTTGGCAACGTCGACGATTTGCTGGAGAGTGAGTTGTTGACCGTTAAGCTGAAGCATTGACCTACCTGACGTTCACTTCAGCCCGTTTGTCCGGCGTTTCGGAAATGTCGATTTTCTTGAATTCTGATGTCGTATCGGCACGGCTGCGCACGCGTTGACGCGCGCGTTTCGCGCGTACCGTCGTGCGTTTGGTAGTTGCGGCGGTCCAGTTTGTCATTCGTTTCAATGGTTGTAGTGAAAATTCGTGCTGCGGCAACACCTCTCCCGTCGCTTCGCGCAGTCGCAGTGTGCCGATGGCAAAAATAAAGACCGCGGCATTGAACACGATGCCCACCACGAAAACAATCCAGCCGGGAACGATTCCGACAGTCGCGCGATCGATGAACGCGTTGAAGTCACGCGCGGGCAATGGCGAGAGATAGACTTTTAAATTCCAACTCAAAGCGAGCAGTGCGAAGATCCAGAGATAGTTGCGGCGCAAGCGACGTCCCACTGCTTCCCACTCCGTGATCGTGAAGTGAGGCGTGGTGAGATCGGCTGCGAGATGTTCGGCCCACGCTTCGTCAGCAGGCCGCTTGTCAGGCAGCAGTATGTTTGCAAAGTATCCCGTTTCGAGAATTCTGACGCGGCTGGACCAGATCTCGTAGTAACGATAGCGACGCGCTTCCATCAACAGAAAGATCGCGACGAGGATCGAGTTGATTGGAATCACGAAATGGGGATTGTTCGGCGAGCTGAAGACGAACGAGAGCGTCGCGCCGGCAGTGATGACGGCCCAGTTTGTCGTGGTATCGAGCCGGTTGCGCCAGGTGTTTGAGCGTTGCACTTCACCGCGATAGAAGTGAATCATCGCGGTGTTGAACTCCGCCGGCGTCATGCGGCGCATCAATCCCGCGGGCGTATTTGCGGGGGCGTCGGCCAAAGGGTCGGCCACAGGCGCCGGGCGGAGGCGGCCGGTGCCTCGTTCTGTCGATAATGGACCACTTCCTCTTTGACTTACTTCGGTGGACATGGGGTTTGCGCCGAGGAGCGCGCCGGCCAGACAGGGGCGCGGAACTCCGGAAACTGATAATAGCATGCGCGGCCACAAAGAAGTACAAAGCCAGTACGCCGAAGGCGTTCGCTAATTTCTGCCCAGGGTTCGAACGTAGGTTTACCCAGGGTTGTCGCTGCGCTCCAACCCTGGGCTGAAACTGGCCAACGCCTTCGGCGTATTTGACACTGTTTCTACCCGCGCCCTATAGTGGCCGTTCGTTGTTTGAAGTTGATGAGCGCCGCGGAATTAGAGTTTGATGAGTACTGGATGCGGCAGGCACTGGCCGCCGCGCGCGAGGCGCGGGCAAATGGCGAAGTGCCCATCGGCACTTGCATCGTCAGCGAAAACAAACTCGTCGCTGTTTCCGGAAACCGCACACGTACCGACTGCGATCCCACAGCCCACGCTGAAATCGTTGCGCTTCGCGAGGCCGCGAGGAAAATCGGGAATTACAGGCTCACCGAGGTTGACGTTTACTCGACCATCGAGCCGTGCGCGATGTGCGCGGGCGCTTTGATACAAGCGCGCATCCGGCGTTTGATTTATGGTGCGCCGGACGAGAAGGCAGGCGCCGTAGTGAGCCGGTTTCGCATCTGTGATACAGACTTTTTGAATCATCGGATTCAGATCAGCACGGGCGTCCTGGAGGCGGAATGCCGAGTGCTGATGCAGGAGTTTTTCCGGAGTAGAAGAACAGAATAAAGACGCGGAGAGGTCGCATAGTGGATTAGTGCACCGGTCTCGAAAACCGGAGTGGGTTAACGCCCACCGTGGGTTCGAATCCCACCCTCTCCGCCAGATTTTGCTGGTATAGGTTCTATAAGACCTATCGGACCTATATTTTTGGAGAGGTGCAGGAGTGGTTGAACTGGCAGCACTGGAAATGCTGTGAACGGGAAACCGTTCCGTGGGTTCGAATCCCACCCTCTCCGCCATAAAGATCGTCCCCGAAGCCCCCGTTATCAACTAACTACACACTCGGGGGAATTCGATGAGCGACGATAAGTTAGCGATCGAAGAAGCAAGACGGGCGGCACAGCACGAGTCGGTCAAGAATCAGGTTGAAGGCGAGGTGCAAGCCGATATCGGCGCCCGCGCCGCCGCGCAAGGAACGCCGCGCGAGTCAGCTCAAATTGATCAGGTTGCGGGCGAGTTTCGTTCGAAAGCGGTTAACGAGGTCATTGACACTGAGCGCGAAGTGCAGCGCTCGAGAGGGCTCGCGCGAGTCTCCCAGATTGTCGATTACATCTTCTGGGTAATCTACGCGCTCCTCGGCATGCGTTTTCTCCTGGCCCTGCTCGCGGCCCGCAGCAGCGCCGGGTTCGTGCGATTCATTGTCACGGTTAGTAACCCGTTTTACGTGCCTTTTCGCGGCATTGTTGCCAGCCCAAGCACGGATGGCGGCCACACATTGCTCCTGCCGATAGTTATAGCGATAATCTCGTACGCGCTGCTTCATCTCGGCATCAATGCACTGTTGCGGATTGGCGCGCATCGAAAGACAGAAATTTAGTTATCAGATCCCGGGCTCCGCACAACGCTCGCCTTGTGAACCCCGCCAGGCCGGGAACGGAGCAACGGTAGCAACGGAAGCGTGTGTTGCGGGAAAGTCCGGGGTCTGGCCAGAAGAGGAGGCATGAGATGAGAAAGATTTACGTTTTCACTGCGTTACTCTCCATATTGCTACTCTCCTCGTTAACTGCATTTGCCCAAACTAAGTCGCGTGAAGATCTTTTGCGCGACATCGAAGCCAAACGCGCCGAGTTGAACGCGCTCGAAAAAGTCTTCCTTGCGCCTTCGGAAGAGGATCGCAACAAGTACGCTGAGTTCCTGCGCTCGCCGGACACCGGTTTGATCCGTCTCTTGCCGCGCGAGACATACGACGACAACGCAACCAAAGATAGACAAAGGATCGTGACGCGAGGGGGCGGTGCGTATTACTCGTTCACGCGGCTGACCCACGAATACGGATACGGCAGCGATATCGAACTCAGCCGAGGTGAACTAAGCACCGGATTTGCCGGAGCGGACTACGGACTGCTGACAATCATCGGCGACGTTCCACTCGAAAGCGTCAGCCTGGAAACGCCGGCGGCAAACATTCTTGCTGCTTATAACCCACCTTTGGAAGAACCAAAGGTCAGACTCGAGCAGCGCCGCATGGGCATGGGAGCAGACCTCCAGGGAATCAGCGTCAACCGGAGTGTGCCGTTAAAACTAAACTCGACGTATCTGCTGCGGTCCGTAAATTACGACACCTCGGACGTGCTCGTCGCGTTTCGAGTCGTTCGCATCGACTCCGACGAGAGCGCGATCCTTCTTTGGAAACTGTTGAAGAAATATCCGAAACCGCTTCTCGTTCGCAACAATAACAACTGAACTATCAACAACGCTCACATGGCCTATCAAGTAATCGCTCGCAAATGGCGTCCCCAGACCTTTGATGAAGTAACAGGCCAGGAACCAATTACGCGCACGCTCCGCAATGCCATCGAGCATCAGCGGCTGCATCACGCTTACCTGTTCTCGGGCGCTCGTGGCGTCGGCAAAACCACCAGCGCCCGTTTGCTTGCAAAAGCACTCAACTGTCACAAGGCAACACAACCCACGCCAACGCCGTGTCGCTCTGACGATCCGACTCAATGCGCATCGTGCCGCGAGATCACCGAGAGTCGCTCGATCGACGTGCAGGAGATCGATGCTGCTTCAAATACCGGCGTCGATAACGTGCGCGAAGCGATCATTGCGAGTGTCGGCATCGCACCTGCGCGCGATCGTTACAAAGTCTTCATCATCGACGAAGTTCACATGCTTTCGGGCGCGGCGTTCAACGCGTTGTTGAAGACGCTCGAAGAGCCGCCGCCGCGCGTGGTCTTCATCATGGCCACGACGGAACGTCACAAGGTTCCGGAAACAATTCTTTCTCGCTGCCAGCAGTTTGAGTTTCGCACGATCGCTACCGCGAAGATTCTCGAACGCCTCAAGCTGATCGCGAAGGAAGAAAAGATCTCGATACCTGACGACGCGCTGCGAGAGATCGCGCGCACGGGCGAAGGCTCGATGCGCGACGCGCAATCGGCGTTGGACCAGGTGATCAGTTTTGCAGGCGATAAGATCAAGAAGGAAGACGTCGAGATGGCACTCGGTGTGGCCGGCGCCGACATTCTCAAACGCATCATCGACAGCATTGCCGCGAACAAACCCGCGGAAGCAATTGCCGCGATCGACGACATCGTGATGCGCGGCCATGACCTGCGAAACTTCTGTCGCGATCTGCTCGCCCATTTCCGCGACCTGCTGGTGACGAAAGTTTCGGGCAACGAAGAGCTGCTCGAAGCGGCCGTTTGCGAGCCGCAGGAGTTGAAACGCCAGGCGGAGTTGTTTTCCGAGTCGGACCTGGTGCGGTTCTTTCATTCGCTGGCCGAAACGGAAACCAAGCTTCGCGCGGCGACTCAACCTCGTTACCAGTTAGAAATCGGAATCGTGAAACTGATGGAGCTCCGAGGCGTTGAGAGTATCAACGAGATTATCCAGCGACTAACAGCGCTCGAAACGGGCGGCGATTCCTCATCGAGCCGCACGCCATCGGGTTCTAGTAGTTCGAGCAAGACGAACCCGACAACGCCGGCAAGTTCTCGGCTAGCCGGATCATCCTTTGCCGGATCGTCCTTTGCTGCAGTTGCGGCCTCTCCCGCACTCGAAACACCGGTTCTCGAAACACCGATCGAGGAGAAGCTCGAAACTCCCGCCTCCCCAGCCGCAGAGTTGTGTACGATTGAGCGAATCAAAGGGGTTTTAGAAACGCAGCGCAAGATGTTGCTGGTGACGGCGCTCGAAGCCGCGCAGGCGACCGTTTTTGACGAGAGCGAGCTCTGCATCGAGTTTGCGCCGCAAGCGCGACATTTTCGCGACACGCTCTCGAAGCCGGAGAACGTGAAGGTTATTCGCGAAGCGTGTTACCAGGTTACCGGCAATGAGATGGGTATCAGGATCGTCGTCAAGGATCCGCAGGCTGAAGGCGAGCCACTCAGCCGCGAGGACGAGGAGCGTCTCGAAAAGCAGCGGCTGCGCCAGATGGCTGAAAACAGTCCAGTCGTGCAGCAGATGCTGAAGACTTTCCGCGGCGAGATAGTTGACGTCCGCCGGACGGACAACGAGCGTTAAACGAACAAATCGCCGGTCATCGTCGTATGAGGTTCCACGTTGGAGGTAGCTTGATACGATGCGCGATCCGATTATAGCGGGTGTTCTCAGTTTGATTCTTCCGGGCCTCGGGCAGGTCTACAACGGGCGCGTGCTCGCGGGGATTGTGTGGTTGATTCTCGCTTCGGGACTATGGTTTGGAACCGGCGGGCTGTTCGGTTGGGTATTGCACCTCGTGTCGGCGTATTGCGCTTATTCGTACGCGAAAGAGCACCCAGTAAGGGTATAGGTCCTATAGGACCTATTTCGGTCTCACCGGCTTCTTCGGCGGCACAGCCTTCGGAATATCATCGGTATCAACCGGCTCATCCAGCTTCGCCGATCCACCTCTCAACACCGGCGCCGCAATTTTCGTCACCGGTATCCTGACCTTCTCGATCGGATCACTGCGTCGCAGAATCGCGCCACCGCGCCCCGCGATCCAAACGTTCGTTCCGCCACGATAAGCAATCGAGAACAACGATGAGCTCGTAATCGTCGGCTGCAGTTCCCAGGTCTGCCCGGCATCATCGGTGTGAATGATGCTTCCCTGCTCGCCTGCGACCAGCACATCGTTACGACTAGCCACTGCAACCGCAAACAAATTGGTATTAATGCCGCTCTCGAGATCTTTCCACGTAGCGCCGCCGTCGTCCGTGCGCAGGATGATTCCGCGCGCGCCCACGATGTAACCTCGTTGCGCGTCAGCAAACGCGAGCGCGTAGAGCCACTCCTTCAGGTTGCGATCGACGCGCTTCCAGTTCTGACCACCGTCCTCGGTGCGCAGAATCGTGCCGCCGGAGCCGATTGCGATGCCGTGATCCTCATCGAGAAACTTCACATCCTCGAGCCAGTTGAGCGAGTTTGTTTGCTGAAACTGCCAGCTCACGCCTTCATCTTTCGTATGCCAGACAGCGCCGCGCGCGCCGACGACCCAGCCTTCAGCCGGCGAAACAAACGAAACACCAAAAAGATCCTCAGTCGCTGGACTCGGAATCGTGGCCCACGTTACGCCACCATTCAACGAGTGAAGAACCGTGCCTTTGTTACCAACGACCCAGCCCGACTTCTCGCTCGTGAAGTCGATCGCGTTGAGCGTGAGCGTCGTGCCCGAAGGGCGCATGGTCCAGTTCTTACCGCCGGAACTGGTGAAGAGGATCTTGCCGCGTTCACCGACGGCCCAACCGTGAGAGTTGTCGATAAAGAAGATATTTGCGAGATCGTCGCGACCGCCTTCAGTGAGTCGTTGCCACGACAAACCGCCATCGTCAGTGCGAACAACGAGACCATCAGAGCCCGCTGCCCAGCCGACCGACTCATCCGAAAAGTAGAGCGTCGCGAGACGCGGCGCAGTGCGCACGTTTACAGGCAGCCAGATGTTGCCGCCGTCGCCTGTAGTCAAGACAACTCCGCTGTCGCCTGCGGCCCAGCCATGCATCTCGTCGGTAAAGAAGACTGTGTAGAGATCCGTTGTGACGAGTGCGTCTTTGATCGTCCAGGACTCGCCGCTGTCTTCGGTTTGCAGAATCGTGCCGCGATAACCGACCGCGGTGGCTTTCTTGTCCTGCGTGAACGTGACTCCGGTGAGCGGGAAATCAGTCAGTTTCTTGACCTGTTTCCATTCGGCTCCGCCGGTCGCAGTCACAAGGATGGTTCCATGTGAGCCCACTGCGATCCCGTTCTTCGCGTCGGCAAAAGAGATCGAAAACAGGTGCGACGAAGTTTGGCTGGCTTGAGTTTTCCAGGTCTTGCCGCCATCGGTGGTGGCGATGATCGAACCAAACGTGCCGACGGCCCAACCGAGTAGTGGATTTTTCGGCGCAAACGTGACGGCGAAGAGATGATCGCGCACGCCGCTCGGCCGCAGCACCCAGCGATCGCCGCCGTTGCTGGTTGTCAGTATCACTCCGCGCGCGCCCGTAATCACAACCCGCGAACGATCCTTCACGTAAAGACCGTAGAGCGTCGTTATGGTCGGACAGCGCTGTTCGTCCCATTCAAAGCCGCCGTTGCCTGTGGTCAGCACGACTCCGTTTGAGCCGATGGCCCAACCGTGTTTCTTGTCCGGCGCAAACCTGATGGCGCTGATGGAATTCCCCTGCGGCAGCGGGTTTTGCCACTGCCAGCCACGCGACGGATCCTGGGCGTACGCCGCGGGCGCAAAGAGGAAGCAGATCAATAACAGGGCATGAACTCTGAGCATTTTGAAAGGGGAGGTGAATTATAGTTCGACTATGCCGATTTTATCCACGGCATCTCGCAGAATCGACTCTTCAACCTGCCCGGCGGCGGCAATGCGGCGTGCGGCAACGTCCGCCGCTTCCTGAAGCAAATGACCCGCGTGTCCGCGAGTCCATTCCCAGTGAACCGTGTGATTGGCAGCCGCGCGATCGAGTCGCTGCCACCAGGGAAGATTTGTCTTACGTCGAAAACGACCGTTCATCGTCTCGACGACGTAGCGTGAATCAGTGAAAACATTGACCTGGCACGGCTGAGTCAACGATTCGAGTCCAACGGCCGCCGCCGCGATCTCGGCCTGTTGATTCGTCGCTTTTCCTAAATATTCGCCGACCGCGCGCCAGTATCCTTTGTAACCGAGCAGCGCCACGGCTGCGGCGCGACTCGCTTGTTGTCCGTTGCCGAGGCTCGAACCGTCACAGAAAATCGACACCTGCTTGAGCCCCGTGGTTTGTTTGTCGTCGTTTCGCACAGTTGAGATTTGAACTGCTGCGACGTAGCCTATCACGCAATCGAAGGAAATTGTAGAATCGGCACTACCGGAGGAAATAAGACATGACACCGCAGGAACAACGATCCATTACTGAAGTGGATCGCATTCGCGATCAATTTCGTCGCGCGTTTGATGGGGAAGCATGGCATGGACCATCGGTGCTTGCGCTACTGGAAGGAGTGACTGCCGCGCAGGCCGCCGCGCATCCGATCCCGGGCGCGCACTCGATCTGGGAGTTGACGTTGCACATCGGGGCGTGGGAAAGCGCCTGCCTGCGACGACTTCAGGGCGACCCCGCGCAACTCAGTGACGAAGAAGACTGGCGGCCCGTCTACGATACGAGCGACGAAGCGTGGGAGAATACGAAGAAGTATTTGATCGACACTCATCGCGAACTGTTGGCCGCGATCGCAAACGTCGATGAGGCTCGACTGAACGAGCCAATCATCGTAAATTCGAGCACGCCGTTCTCGACTGTTTACGTGACTTTGCATGGCGGGGTGCAGCACGATCTCTATCACGCGGGTCAGATTGCAATGTTGAAGAAGGCGCTGGTGAACCTATGAGCGGACTATCACTAAAAGAATGTGTGCCGTGTCGCGGTGGTGTGCCGCCGCTGACTGGAGCGGAGATCGCGAAACTGTTGCCCGAGTTGCAGGGCTGGGAAGTGGTGAACGAACACCATCTCAAGAAGAGTTATCGTTTTTCAGATTTTCGCGAAGCCCAAACGTTCGTGAACCGCGTGGGCGATCTGGCGGAAGAGCAGGGACATCATCCTGATATCTGTTTTGGCTGGGGACAGGCGGAGATCTCGATCTGGACGCACAAGATCAATGGCCTGACCGAGAGCGACTTCATCCTCGCCGCAAAGATCGATAAGTTGTGAATAGGTCCTATAGGACTTATAGGACCTAATTACTCACTCGGCATAAATTTTTTCGATCTCATCAACCATTCGCTTCAAGCTGAACCTCGCGTTCGCGGCTTCGCGTGCGCGTGCTCCCATTTCGCGCCGGTCGTAATCACCTAACACCGCCGTGACGGCTTCGGCGATCCGAGGCACGTCACCGATCGGCACCAAAATCCCCGTCTGCCGATCTTCAATCACTTCTTTCGCGCCTTCAGTCTCCGTCGCCACGACGACAGTCCCGGCCGCCATCGCCTCCGCGATAACCAGACCAAACGATTCAGTCTCTGACGCCGAGACAAACACATCCAGCGCGCATAACAGTTTCTCAGCCTCGTCCAGCCAACCTAAAAAGTGAAAACGATCCTTCAGTCCCAACTGAACAACCAACGTCTCGAGCTGCTTCTCAACTTCACCTGAAGGCGTTGGATCAACTCCGGCCAGAACGAAGTGCGTCTCAGGAAACGTCTCCACAACCAGCGCCGCCGCACGCACGAAATCATCGTGACGCTTGAGTGTTCTCAACTCGCCGATACTTCCTACCAGCAAACAATCAGGCGGCAGTCCCACGCTGCGCAGGAATTGAAATCGATCGAACCCCGCCAGCCCGCGGTCAAAACGATCGACATCGACGCCATTCGGAATCACGACGATCTGTTGGTCACTCAGAATGCGCTGCGATCGCAGTTCGCGCCCGACTGCCGCTGACACTGCAATCACGCGCGTCGCGCGCGCGAGTGTGTGACGGTGCAGTCGATTCAATTGAAACAACACGTGACGAGTGGCGACGAATTTCGTTTGCCGGTTGCGACGCGCGGCGTAGGCAGCGAGCGAGTAGTCGCGCGCCATGTGCGCGTGAACAACCTCGATTCCTCGTCGCCGCACGTATCGATCGAGCTCGCGCGCGCTTTGCACGTCGAGTGCATTTCGCAATGGCAACGTCAGAATTTTTTCCGGCGGCAATTGCAAGTGCCGCGGCAGCGGTGACTGCGGCCGCACCGCGAGATAGAGATCGTGTCCGCGTGCGATCAAACTCTTCGTTAAATCGACGACATAACGCTCGCCGCCGCCGAAAGACGAAGCTGAACTGATTTGCAGAATCTTCAATCGTGGAATCCGTACGAAAGCCGTCCACCGATGTCAGAGATGACACGGAAATCTATGGAATCTGTGGATGGCACACGCGTTGCCGATTGCAATCTCGTAGAACTGTTTGTTGGGAGGATTGTATGACCAAGGCAAAATTAGTGACAGGACTTTTTAAGAGCAAGATAGCAGCGGAGTCCGCCGTCGATGCGATCCTGAAGCGCGGTTTCTCGCGAGACGACATCAGCGTGATGATGTCAGACGC
>Ga0126376_10001864_pt1 | contig 11652 bp, 8 predicted proteins | sample PanSoiMetPlot_15_FD_92760 | JGI IMG/M metagenome (GOLD analysis project Ga0126376, IMG submission 92760) | Tropical forest soil microbial communities from Panama - MetaG Plot_15 | ecosystem: Environmental > Terrestrial > Soil > Tropical forest > Bulk soil | place: Panama | collected 2016-02-17
AGCAGGTTCAGGAACCGTATCGGATGAAACGGTTTTTCATAGCGCAGGTACTTCGCAATCTCCGGTTGTAAAGGCTCGATGTTCGCCAGTACGTTGCCATGCGAAATCACCACTCCGCGTGGCTCCGCCGTGGTCCCGGAAGTAAAAATGATCTCGAGCGGGTCTTTGCGCGTCAGCGGTGGCGGCGAATACGGCGAGCCACTGAGCCTGCCGGCAATTTCGCTGGTCTTTTCCAGCAGCACCGCAGGGCAGGGAAGTTCGCTCTGCGCGGTACCCCGTGAGCGGAACACCAGTTTCGCCTTCACTTCCTGCGCCACGCGCTGCGCAAACTCTCCGCTCGACGCGTGATCGATCGGCACAATCACCGCCCCGCGCAGCAGGCACCCGAAAAACACGCTGATCCATTCCGCCGAGTTCTCTCCCCACAGTAAAACCGCGTCGCCCTTGCCGATCCCGCGGCATTCCAGTTCCCGCGCCAGCGCGTTCGCCAGCGCGGCAATCTTTGCGTACGTCCAGCTCTCCATGCGATAGCCGCACCGCTGACGCACGGCGACCTCTTTGCCATGTGCGCCGTACGCCCGGACAAACTCGATGAGTGACTCTGCCGGCATTCTGAACATCTATTCTACGCACTTCAGCGGCTCTGCACCCTTTGATAGGCTTGATTCACAGTGGGAAACATCCAAAAAGTCGTGGTCATCGGTGCGGGCATCTCCGGATTGGCCTGCGCCTTTCGCCTCAAGCAACTCGGCCTGCGCCCCCTCTTGCTTGAGGCCTCTCCCCGTCCCGGCGGCGTTATCGAAACCGTTCGCCGCAACGGCTTCCTATTCGAACTCGGCCCCCAGTCCCCGCGTTTCCCCGAGTCCGTCTGGTCGCTGGTGCGCGCCCTTGGCCTCGAAAGCCAGTTCCTTCCCGGCGATCCCAGAGCCACGCGTTACATTCTCAAAGATGGCTCCCTGCAACTCGTCCCTTTCTCTCCCGGTGGCCTTCTATCCACAAAACTGCTCAGCGCAAAGTCCAAATTCCGCCTTCTCAGCGAAGTTTTCCGCAACTCGTCTCCGCCGCCGCAAGAAGAAAGCCTGGCCGAATTTGTCCAGCGCAAATTCGGCTCCGAAGTCCTCGACTATCTCGCGGACCCGCTCGTCTCCGCGGTGTTGTTCGGCGACGCCCGCAAAATGGGCGTGCAGAGCGCCTTTCCCGCGCTCGTCGAATGGGAACGCTCGAGCGGCAGCCTGATCCGCGGCGCCCTCCTTGCCCGCAAATCAAGGAGCAATACCGTAACTGACTCCTTGCCGTCCCTCGGCTCTTTCCAATCCGGCATGGCCGCGCTCCCCGAACGCCTTGCCGAAGAACTAAAGGACGCCATCCGCTACGACCAACAGTTGGACTCCCTCGCCGTCTCAGCCGGCGGAAATGGCCCCTGGGAAATTCGTCTGCAAAACGCCGAACCCATCCTCGCCGAATCTTTCATCCTGGCCGTCCCCGCTTTCGCCGCCGCGGATCTTCTGCAAACCGCCGCTCCGCAAATTGCCTCGCTCCTCAATGCCATCGAATACGCTCCGGTTTGTGCGGTTGCCACCGCCTACAATCGTTCCCAGGTTTCCCACAATCTCCGCGGTTTCGGCTTCATGGCCCCGCGCGTGGAAAAACGCCAAACCATCTGCACCTTCTGGAACTCTTCTCTCTTTTCCGGCCGCGCCCCGGCCGGAAAAGTCGTCATGACCACCTTCGCGGGCAGGGAACGAAGCGATCCCGTTTTCTCGGCCTCCGAAAACGAGTGCGCGCAAATCGTCGAAAAAGAAAACGCCGAAACTCTGGGCATTACCGGTCCGCCCATTGACCGCGTCGTCTGGCGAAGCGCCCGCGCCCTCCCGCAATACAACGTCGGCCACGCGCAGCGCGTTCGGCAAATTGCCGAAGCCCTGCGCGCCTTGCCAAACCTGCAAATCGTGGGAAACTTTCTTAGCGGGCGCTCCGTCGGCGATTGCGTGCAAATCGCATCGCAGGCAGCGGAAAATCTGCGTAGCCGGCTCCGCGGAGAGAACATCCAAAGCTAGTGTTGCGAGTCGGAATTTCATTGCATGGCTTTTTAGGAGGCCGGGGCTTCAGCCCCGGCGTAAGATTGCCAGAAAGAAGGCGGGCTTTAGCCCCTGAAGTCGTTTTCGATTTCGCAAAGAATCTGTAACTCACTACAAAAGATGCCGCTTTAAAGGAAAAATCTGTGCTCCACGCGCTCATCTGGATTGCCGCAATTCTCCTGTTCGCTGCCGCTCTCGGCATGCTCTACGAGGCCTGGGGCACGCGCCGCGATGCAAGCGCCTATCCGCCTCCCGGAAGAATGGTCGACCTCAGTACCCATCGCCTCCACATCCTCGAAAAGGGTGAAGGGCCTGTCACCGTTTTGCTCGAAGCCGGTTTGATGTCCACGGTTTTGAGCTGGACCGGGCTTCAACAGGAGCTGTCGAAAATTTATCGTGTCGTCAGCTACGATCGCGCTGGCCTCGGTTGGAGCGATCTCGGCCCCATGCCGCGTACCTCCGGCCAAATGATCGAGGAACTTCATCGCATGTTGTCGCAGGCGGACATAGCGCCGCCCTACATTCTCGTTGGCCATTCGTTTGGCGGTCTCACCATGCCTTTGTATGCCGCCAAATATCCGCAGGAAGTCACCGGCTTGGTGCTCGTCGATGGCGTCATGCCCGGCGAATGGAATCCGCCTTCCGAAAGCGATCGCAAGCTGACGGGCATTGGAGCGAAAGTCTGCCGTCGCGCCGCCGTTCTTTCGCGGATCGGCATGCTTCGCTTCGTCCGCTTCCTTTTGACTACGAGAGCAAAGGACGTAGCGGGTCGCCTCGTCCGCCTCATTAGTCGCGGCACACCCGCGCAATCCGGCACCGTTTCCAGCCCGTGGTTTTGGGCCTTGCCGGAGAGCGAGCGCGCCATGGCCGCTGTCTTTTGGATTAAGGAAAAATTTGCGCTTACGATCGCCAGCCAGTTGGAGAATCTGCCCGTCAGTGCGGCCCTCCTGAGTCAAGCTGGCTATCCCCAGGACAAGCCCATCGTCTTTCTATCCGCCAGAACTTCCCCGCAGGGCCGTCGGGAAGAGCATGCGGCTCTGGCCGCCCGCCTTCCTCTCGCGCGCCATTTCACCGCTGCTAATAGCAACCATTGGATCATGCAGGGTCAGCCTGAACTCGTTCTGCAAGCGGTCGAGCATGTCCTTGCCGTCTCCCGCGAATCGCGTTCCGACTCTCCGGGAGGGCACGACTTTAGTCGTGTCGTAAATACCGCACCGCCAACACGGCATTAGCCGCTGACGGCGCCTCTACCGCGCCAGCCACATGGCGTAGCGAATGGCGCTAAACGCCGTCAGTTGGTAGTGCGACCTCAGCACGTTGTACCAGTAAAAAATCGATTGTGATTTCATAATTTCCTCGCTCTATAAAACCCTGAATTCCTCGAACAGTTGCCTGCTCTCGCCTTCATCTCCCGTTTTACACGCCAAGCAAATCCGGCACATCACGAGATGAGACGATTTTTTGCTCCCTCGGAACGTTTCCCTGCCTCTACTGCCATCGGGTTAGCAGCCACTCCCCAGTGCCCAAAACCAGCCCTCTTGTTTCCGCGAAATACCACGAAAGTGGTAGCCCAAAACTCCGAGCATTGGGTATTCGCCGTTCTTCCCCTTTCGTTATCCTTCCTCTAAGTAATGTCCAGGTGAGCGCCGCGCCATGCGAACAATTTGCAGCCTTGTTTCATCGCTTGCGGATAACCGCGTTTGCGCTCGGAGTTCTGCGAGGCCCCTCTTTCTCGGCGCTCTCCTCCTCGTCTTCACTTTGGGAATCTTCCACATCGCGCCTGCGCGGCCTGCTCCCCAGTCCAGTTCTGATTGGGTAGTGACCTGGAGCGCCGAGTTTAACGGTCCGGACGGTTTTCCTCCGAACCCCGCGAAATGGACTCCGATGGGTGGCGGAAACGGCTGGGGAAATAACGAGCTGCAGTCCTACACTTCGCGCCTGAAAAACGTCCACGTCGAGGGCGGCTACCTGGTCATTGAAGCCTTCCAGGAGGAATTCACTGGCAGCGACGGCATTCGCCGTCATTTCACTTCCGGGCGTCTCTCCTCGCAGGGACTCTTCGCCCAGAAATATGGACGTTTCGAAGCCCGCATCAAGCTCCCCGCGGGCCACGGTGTTTGGCCTGCTTTCTGGCTGCTCGGCGACGATTTTTCCACCGTCGGATGGCCTGCTTGCGGCGAAATTGACGTCATGGAAAACGTCGGCCAGGAACCCGGCTCCATTCGCGGCTCCCTGCACGGCCCCGGCTATTCCGGGTCGAGCCCGGTCACCACCGCCTACGCGCTCCCCCAAGGCCGCTTTAGCGACGGCTTCCACCTCTTCGCCGTCGAATGGGAGCCCCAGGTCATCCGCTTCTACGTGGACGGAGAGCTTTACGCCACGAAAACCCCGCGCGATCTTCCTGAAGGCACGCGTTGGATCTTTGATCACCCTTTTTTTGTCGTTTTAAACTTGGCGGTGGGCGGCGATCTGCCCGGCAGCCCGGACAGTTCTACGGTTTTTCCTCAACGTATGCTTGTGGATTACGTCCGGGTGTACGCGCGGAAATAGGTCAAAGGTTTCGGTAAGACCCGTTGATTGCGGCATCCAGGGTTTCCAGAGTCGTGATGCAAATTGCCCGGCTTTCATGTACGCTTTTTTCTCTGTGGCCGCGCCACATCGGGCCTGCCAGGCCGCGCCTTTGCGTGTATCCGATTGCATCCTTCGTGTTGAACAATATGATGCGGGTCGTTCTTCTCAGCTTGGTCGTGCTTTCGAGCGTCCCCCGCGGCCTTTTCGCCCAGACGGACCGCGCCACGTTGACTGGCACCATTTCTGACCCCAGCGGCGCGGTGGTTCCGGGCGTTCAGGTCATTGCCACCAATCCGGCCAGCGGCCTGCAATTGCAAAGCTCCAGCAACACTCTGGGTTTCTATTCCCTCGTCAATCTCCCCATCGGCCAATACACGTTAGCCGCCTCCAAACCAGGCTTTGCCGATTATCAACGTAACGGCATCGTTCTTCTCATCGGCCAGGACGTGGAGTTCGACATTCAACTTGCTCTCGAAACCGGCGCCTCCAGTTCCGTGGTCATCGCCTCCGAAGTTCCGTTGCTCGAGACGCAGACCTACTCCATGTCCACCAACTTGAACAACGCCGCCGTCAGCGAGCTTCCTCTCAATGTGCAAGGCGGCCGTAATCTTTCCGATTTCATGTTTGCTTACGTTCCTAGCGTCGAAGGGACCGATTTCGCCTCCCACATCGGCGGCGGCCTCAGCCATAACAAGGAAGTGATGATTGACGGCACTTCCGCTGTCTCGCAAATCGGCGGCTATCTCAGCGAATCGGCGCCACCTTTTGAAGCCGTCCAGGAATTCCAGGTCACCTCAGCCGGCATTCGCGCTGATGACGGCCGCACGGGCGGCGGTGTCGTTCGCTACGAGATAAAATCCGGCACCGATTCATGGCACGGCTGCGGCTTCTTCTACATGCACAACGAAGCCCTCGATGCCCGCTCCTGGGGCGACAAATACGATGAAGGCGTTTGCCTGGACTCCGCCAGTGGCGACCCCAGTCAGACCGCCAGTTGCCAACGCGCCTTTGGCAAGCCCGACGACCGCCTCTATACCTACGGCGCCAGCTTCGGCGGACCCATCCGCCGCGACAAACTCTTCTTCTACGCTGCCTGGGAGCGCTACACCTTTGCCAACACCGGCATCGGCGCTTTGTCCTCTACCGTGCCTACGCCCGCTTTCCTCGCTGGCGATTTCAGCGCCTTGCTGGGTGCCACGCTCTGTTCCAATCCCGCCAACGGCGCACAAGGACCCTGCGGCGGCGCTTTCACCACGCCCCTCAACGTTCAAAACGATGCCGGGCAGACCGTGCCGCTCCAGGCGGGCATGATTTTCGATCCCTCCACCGGCAATCAATTCACCGGAAACATGATTCCTTCCGGCCGCATCAGTTCCGTCTCCCAGAAAATCATTGACCTCTATAAAAAGTTCTACCAGCCCCTCGCTCCGACGCTCACCAATAACAATGCCTTGCCTCTCGCTTTTCCCGCCACCTGGTATCAGAGCAATCAGTACAGCCTGAAGCTCGATTACTACCTTTTTCCAAGCCAGCGCCTCGACGGCTCCTTCATCTACGCCTACATTCCGCGCCTTCTCTCCGACCAGGGCGGCATCTGGTCCGCGGGGTCCTCCGACGGTGGCCCCATGGCCAACGCCTACGACCACAACACCACCGCTCCGTCTCTCCGTGTCCGCCATACCTGGACTATTTCTCGCAATGTCGTCAACGTCGTCAGCGCCACCTTCAACCGCTTTCAGAATCCCAGCGTCGCGCGCACACACTCCCAGAATTGGCCGCAAACCCTTGGCCTCGGCGATTTCGGGGCCGGAAATTTTCCTGTCATCCGCTTTCAGGGAATTAATAACGACCAGCAACTTTTCGTAAATGGCTTGCCCGTGAATGAGACCAATCTCGGCAGCCAGTTCGACGATGCCTATGCGGCGAACACCTTTATTTATGACGACACGCTTTCCTGGGTTCGCGGCCGCCACACCTTCCGTTTCGGCGCGGACTTTCGCGTCCAACAGCTCAACTCCCACGGTGATTTCGGCGTTCCTACGTTTGCTTTTGATCCCGCGCAAACCGCAGGCTCGTTTGGCCCCAACACCGGCTTCGGCTTTGCCAGTTTCCTGCTTGGCGATGTGAACCAGGCCTTTGTCAGCGAACCCAACAGCACCTATGGCCGCCGCAAATCCGTCTCCCTTTTTGCGCAGGATGATTTTAGGCTCACTTCAAAATTCACTCTGAACTTCGATGTGCGCTGGGACTTCAACGGCCGCTATCACGAAAAATACGGCCACTGGTCCACGTTCGACACCACCGCCCTCAATCCTGTAACCGCGCTTCCCGGCGCGCTCGTCTTTGCCACCGGCGGCGGCGACTCCTTTGAGCGCAAACAGTTTTACCATAACTTCTCGGGCTCTATCGGCGGCGCCTATCAACTCACTCGCCAGACCGTCGTCCGCGCTTCTTTCGGCGTTTTTTACGTTCCGCTAAACCTGAACACTTACAGTGGCGTCCCCTACGGCTTCAACCCCGGCTACGTCTTGAACAATCAGGTGCTCACTCCGTTCGATTGGGACAACGGCTATCCCGGCCAGGCCGTCGACATCGGCAAGAATCCCAACTTTGTCCGCTATGGGATGGTTTCCATCGATCCCCGCATGCTCGAACTCGGCAACATCCAGCAGTGGACCGTAGGCGTCCAGCAGGAAGTCGGCCATGATTTCGTGTTCTCCGCAAACTTCGTGCAAAACCACGGTTACCACCTGGAAAGCGGATACGTAAACGCCAACCAGCCCATCCTTTCCAACTACACCACTTTGGCACAGTCCGGCCATTTGTTCGACTTCGTCACGCAACCCGGCTTCAGCGGTCCCGCCTTCGCTTCCGTCGCTCCTTTTCCCAACGTCGCCGCCACCTTCGGCCCTCTCTTCTTCGTCGGCTCGCCCCGCGGCAACAACCACTATCAAGCGCTCCAGCTCTCGATTCAAAAGCGGCCCGTGCATGGCCTCTCTCTCCTTGCCAGCTACAATCTCTCCTCCTGCCATGGCGACGTTGACGATAGCTTCGAAGATCTCTTCTTCGCCGGTCCCCTGCAGAACGTTTACGATCTGGAGCACGAGCGCCGCGCCGTCTGCTCCTTCGACCAGAAACACATTGTCAAGGGCTATGCTCTCTATGAACTTCCCTTTGGCCGCGGCCGGCGTTTCCTCAGCAGCGCCGGGTCTGCTGTCAATGCTCTCGTCGGCGGTTGGACGCTCAGCGGCGATTTTCACTACGCTACGGGAATGCCCATGCGCATTCCCGCCAACGTCTTTTATCCGGGAATCACCAACGTCTACTCTGATATTGTCCCCGGATGCGACTTTCACAAGCACTACAACGGTCAGGTGGGCGGCACCTATTTCAATCCCGCCTGCTTTGTGAATCCCCCCTTTGGGGATTTCGGCGCTGCCCCCGGCTATCTGGCCGGGCTGCGCAAGCCGAACCTGGCCACCGAAGACCTCGGCCTCAGTAAAACCTCGCACTTTGCCTGCGATGCCTGCCAGCTCCGGGTCTACTTTCAGGTCTTCAATGTTTTCAATCGGCACGGTTTTGCCGGGCCGAATACGCAAATCGGCTCGGCGGGCTTCGGCCAGGTTCTTCCGCAAGACCTGAACGGTCTTCCGGGTCCTCGCGTGGGACAGCTTGGCGCGCGCTTTACTTTTTAGGGGAGGATGCGAATCAAATCCAGCGCCCAAATTCCTGACTCGGCTTTCTGTTGGCTACGCGCCCCTCGACGCGGCCACGTCGTGCTGCATTTGGCCAAGCTACCCGGCTTTGTCAGCGCGGCTTTATTGCTCTGCGGATCGTTTCTCCTGATTTCTTGTCAGGAACACCTCGCTGTTTCGCCCACAGGCAAGCCCATCATCGAATTCACCGGCGTTCCCACCGCCGGCCAATTCGACGCCGTCGGCAACGCCGCCAAGATGAGCACCATCAAGGGCCGCGTGCTTGGCGCACAACCGGGGCAGCAAATCGTCATCTACGCCCACGCCAGCAACGAGTCTGGTCAGCCGACCTGGTACGTTCAGCCATTTGTCCGGAACCCCTTCACCAAAATTCAGCCCAATGCAAAATGGCGTAGCGAAACTCACCCCGGGCGCGAGTATGCCGCATTGCTGGTGGGGCCGGGATTCCAGCCCCCCTGGACTACGCCCACGCTTCCCACCGACGGCGTCTTCGCCGCTGCCGTCGCGCCCGCCTGGCCTCCCATTTGGCGCAGTTGGTGGTTTCCCTTGGTCACCGCCATGACCGCTGCCGCGCTAATATGGGCCTTGTACCAGGCGTGGCTATTACACGTGACCAACAAGCTCAACCACCGCTTTGAAGTGCGTCTCGCCGAGCGCATGCGTATCGCCCAGGATTTGCACGACACTCTTTTGCAAGGCGTGGTCAGTGCCTCCATGCAACTCCATGTGGCCGTGGACAATTTGCCCCCTGACTCCCCCGCGCGCCCCAATCTGGACCGTACTCTTCAGTTGATGGCCCACGTCATCGAAGAGGGCCGCAACACCCTGCGGGGTTTGCGCTCTTCCGCCGGCGACACTCAGGATCTGAAAAGCTCGCTTTTGCAGGTTCCCCACGAACTAGCAAATCGGAATGTCGAATTCCGCATTGTCGTGCATGGAGAAACACTGCCTCTGCGCGCCGCTATCCACGATGAGGTCTACCGCATCGGCCGCGAGGCTCTGGTGAATGCCTTCCGCCACTCCCACGCCACGAATATTGACGTCCAGCTCGAATACCATCCTCACCGTTTGCGCCTCCTGGTCAGCGACGACGGTTGCGGCATTGACCCCCACGTGCTGCAAACGGGCCGCGACGGCCATTGGGGCCTCTCCGGAATGCGCGCGCGCGCCGAGCATATTGGCGCGAAACTCCGGCTTATGAGCCGTCCGGCGGCCGGCACAGAAGTCGAACTTACTGTGCCCGGCCACATTGCTTTTGCATCAAAGCCTGCAAGCGGATTATCTAAATGGATTGCCAGGGTGTGGCCCTGGAGGCCTGCGATGGGATCATCTCAAGGCGAGCACAACTCATGAGCGATCAACCCAGCATTCGTATTCTCTCCGTGGACGACCATCCCCTCCTGCGCGAGGGCCTCGCCGCCATTATCAACAGCCAGCCTGATATGGTCATGGTGGCCCAGGCTTCCAACGCCCAGGAAGCCATTGAGCAATTCAGGAAACACAAGCCCGACGTCACACTGATGGACTTGCGCCTCCCGGACCGCAGCGGAATTGAGGCCCTCATCGACATCCGCTCCGAGTTTCCCGATGCCCGCGTTATCATGCTCACCACTTTCGAGGGCGATGTGGAAATCCAGCGCGCCTTGGAGGCCGGCGCCCGTGGCTATGTCCTGAAGAGCATGCCTCCCAAGGAGCTCGTCGAAGTCATTGTCCAGGTTCACGCCGGCAAAAAGCGCATCCCCACGCAGATCGCCGCTCAATTGGCCGAACATCTTAGCGACGAAGCGCTTACCAGCCGCGAGATCGAAGTCCTGAGCCTGATCGCGGGCGGCAATCGCAATCGCGACATCGCCGAAAAGTTGTTCATTGCTGAAGAAACTGTAAAGGTCCATATCAAGCATATTATGGACAAGTTAGGTGCTAGCGACCGTACCCAGGCCGTGGCCATTGGTGTACGTCGCGGCATTATCCATTTGTAATGTGCGATTTTCTTCAGTCTCGTAACCCGAAAGGGTTATCGAAATATTCCGCAATGAGGGGTTTTCCCGCTGGCCGCGGGTTCTGTAACCTCTACTTTCGCACGTAAATTTCCCTGCGCGGCGGAGGTTCCCCTGCAGCGGCTGTTTTCTACCTTTCCCGATGGCGGGCCAGGCATTGGCCTGCTCTTGCTGCGCGCGTCCGTTGGCGGACTGGCCGCGGTCACCGGGGTACTGTGCCTTTCCGGGAGTGTCGAGCGTGTTCCCGCCGTCTGGGCTACTGGGTTGGGGTTGGCCCTCTCCGGTGCGGCGCTTCTCCTCGGCTTCATGACCCCCTATGCCAGCCTGCTTCTGGGGCTATGTCTTCTGGCTGGCCTTTTTCCCTCGGTTCCCGCCTCGTTCCTCAACTTCCTTGGACCTAAGCACTTGACGGGCATCCTGGTACTAATCTCCGTCGCCATTGCTTTGCTTGGCCCGGGTGCGTATTCCGTGGACGGCTATCTGTTCGGTCGCCGCGAAATCGTCATTCCTCCCCACACGCCTCAGCCCTGAATCCATCCACCAAAGGTGGTATTCCGCTTCCCCCGCCGAGTGGTACGCAAAAAGCATTCCATGTCGGGATGTTTTCTGTTTTGCAATCCGTCAATCTGCTTCCCGACATCGCTTCTAATCCCAATTGATGTCTCTGAGATTCATTCCAGCAGGAAGGAAGAAACCATGAATCGCCCCGCTTCTTTCGGTCCCGTGAAGGAAACTCGCTCCGCAGCACCCGCTGCGTCCCATCGCACCGAAGCCCAATTGCTGGCCGCCGCTCGCCGCGGCCGTTCTGAGGCTTTCGAAGCCCTGTGCCAGCCGCTCACCGCCAAGCTGCTCAAGGCCGCCTTCTACATCACCCGCAACCGTGAGGACGCCGAGGACGCCCTTCAGGATTCCCTCCTGCGCGCCTATTCCCATATCGACGGCTTCGATGGCCGCTCCAGTTTTTCCACCTGGCTCACGCGCATCGTCATTAACTCCGCGCTGATGATCCGCCGCAAGGTCCGCAACGCGCGCCAGGTTTCCGCCGATGAGCTCAGCGAATCCTCCGAGTCTCGCCCTCATCTCCAGATCCCGGATCTGGCGCCGAATCCCGAGCAGCGCTTCCTGCAATCCGAACGGAAACGCGTCTTGCGCGACGCCATCGGCACGCTCCGCCCGCGTATCCGCGCGGTCGTCGAAATCGGCCAGTTGCAGGAGCGCCCCATGAAAGAAACCGCCCGCCTGCTCGATATCTCCGTCGCTGCTGCCAAGGGCCGCCTCTTTCACGCCCGC
>Ga0126376_10001865_pt1 | contig 11645 bp, 7 predicted proteins | sample PanSoiMetPlot_15_FD_92760 | JGI IMG/M metagenome (GOLD analysis project Ga0126376, IMG submission 92760) | Tropical forest soil microbial communities from Panama - MetaG Plot_15 | ecosystem: Environmental > Terrestrial > Soil > Tropical forest > Bulk soil | place: Panama | collected 2016-02-17
CCGGCGGCCTGGCGCGAGGTGGTGCACAAGATGCGCGCACGCGCGCCGCTGCTGATCGGTCGGGAGGACGTTCCCGTCATCGTGCGCTACCTGGTCCGGGAGCTCAAGCTGACCCCGCCCCGCGCCCCGACCGCAGCGCGAGTCGAGCGGCCGGCCGCCCCGGTTGCGCCCGTGGGCGCGGGCCCGCCGGTCGCAGCTGCCGAGCCCGAGGAGGCGGAGGAGGAGGGCGAGCCCGAGGCGCCCGGCGCCGGTCCGCCGGCGGGGGCGGCGCCCGGCCGAGCGACCGGAGCGGCCGCTGGCCCGATCCCGGTCCCGCCCGCACTCGCGCACGCGACCGAAGAGTTAGACACCGAGGCCGAGGCCCAGGGCCCCACGCTGCTCAAGGAGCGCTGCTCCAAGTGCCACACCCTGTTTCGCGTTTTCACCAAGATCGATTCGCTCGCGGCCGGCGACTCGGTGATTGAAAGGATGCGCCGCAAGACCGGCTCGGGCATCTCGCCGCGCGACGCCGACATGCTCAGGCGGTTTTTGCGCTCACGCGCGGCGCAGTAGTGCGTGCCCAGCAAGAACCCTCTGCGATTTCTCGGCTCTCAGCGGCAGCAGCGAAAGCCGATGTGCCCGGCCCCGCCCTGACCGGGTAGGAAGTAGTCGCGCGCGCGGCACGACACCTGGCCCGCCGATTGCTCCCAGAAGCCGCCCTTGACCACCTTCTGGGCCGAGCCGGGCTGGAACGGGCTGGACGTCCACTCGGCGACGTTTCCGCTCAGGTCTGCCACACCCGCGGGAGTGACGCAGCCGCGGCGGCTGCCCGCGGGCTGGGGGCCCTCGGTCTTGGCTCCGGACACGCATTGATCGGGCTGATAGACCAGGCCGTAGGGGTAAGTCAGGCGGTCGGCGCCGCCGCAGGCGCGTTCCCATTCCTGCTCGGTGCACAGGCGTTTGCCCGCGCGCCGGCATAGATCCTCGGCCGTGCTCCAGTCGACGCGCACGAGCGGCGGCGAATCGCGCAGGTTCGGATACTCGTAGCGATCGATCCAGAAGTCACCCACTCGAACCATGCCGGCCCGGCTGGCAAATGCGCCCGCCTGAGCGGCCCGGATCGCGGCTGTGACCTCGGCGTCCGGCGGCGCGACGGTCGCGCGCCGCTCGAGCAGCGGCAAGGCCTCCTCGAACCGCCCCGCGGCCAGGGCGGCCAGGCCGGCCTCTTTGAGCGCGCGCGCCAGGGCGCCGGCCAGCTCCCTCCACTCGGGACGATCGGGAAAGCGCGCCTGGGCGGCGGTCAGGCGCTCGGCGGCGCTGTCTCCAGGCGGTCCCACCAGGCTGTGCTGCGCAATGCGCTCTCGGATCACCTCGGCTGCGCGCGCGGCCGCCCGGTCCTGGACGCGCGCGCGCACGATCATCACCACCAGCCCGGCCGCCGCCAGCGCGACTGCGAGCGCGGCCAGACCGATCAGCACCCACGCGGCTCGCCGCCGCCCCGGGCCGACTGCGGTCAGCCAGGCGCCTCCGGAGTCCCCGCTGGACTCGGGGCCGTACGGAAGAATCGCCGGCGGCGCCAGGCGCACCTTCATACCCGGATCGGGCGTGCGCACGATGTCCACCACCTGCCCCTGGACGCGCAGAATCGTGGAGCCGTCGGCCGGCTGCAGGAGCAGGTGGACTCGGCTTGCCAGCGGCGCCGGCTCGTCGGTGGGAACGAACACGGGCTCTCCACCCTCCCGCGCGCCGTTCCAGCGTTCCAGCGCGGAGCCGTCCAGACCCGCCACCCGGACCGGGTAGGCTGCCGCCTCCTGCGCGCGCGCGGCCCCGAACAGGCGCCCCAGGTCGGCTTCTTCGGCCGCTTTCTCGTCGGCGAACAGGTGGCCCAGGAAGGCCTTGAGGCTCGCGCTCGGCAGGGTGCGTTGGATGCTCGCGAGCTCGCTCTCGAGCTCGCGACAGGTCCGCGGCCGGTCCCTCGGGTTGGGCCGAAGGGTGTGCAGGACGGTCCGCTCGAGCGCGCGCGGCAAGTCGCTCACCTGATCGCGCAGCGGCGGCACGTCGCACTCGCGCACCTTGGCCAGCGTGTCGAGCGCGGTGTCGGCCGTGAACAGAGTTCGCATGGTGAGCGCCTCGTACAGCACCACGCCGAGCGCGAAGACGTCGGTCTGCTGCGTGATCAGCTCGCCGTTGACCTGCTCGGGCGCCATGTAGCTGCATTTGCCCTTGACCCCGCCGGTCGTGGTTTGGAACAGGCGGTCGGCCGCCGTGGCGATGCCGAAGTCGACCAGCTTCACCTCGCCTTGGAACGAGAGCAGGATGTTGGTCGGGCTGACGTCGCGGTGCACGATGCCCATGGGCCGACCGTCGGGATCCTTGCGTTCGTGCGCGTAGTCGAGCGCCCGGCACAGCTCGACTCCGATGCCGACCACGAGCGCGGGCGGCATCCGCTGCCCCCGGTCCCTGAGCGCGGTCAGCACCTGGTACAGCGACCGCCCCTGCACATACTCGAGCGCCAGGTAATAATCGTCCCGGATCTGACCGAAGTCGAACACCTGGACGATGTTGGCGTGCTGGAGCGAAGCCGAGATGCGGACCTCGTCGAGAAACATGCGTGTGAAGGACTGGTTGGAGTTCAGGTGCGGCAACACGCGCTTGATCACGATGGGCCGCTCGAACACGCCGCCCTGCGAGACTCGCGCCAAGAAGACCTCGGCCATGCCGCCCACACCAAGGCGTCTGAGAAGCTGGTACTTGCCGAATCCAGGGATCTCGCCCATCGCCTGCGACCGACGGTCTCTTAGCTTAACGGGTGTGGCGGCGCGAGACAAATCCGCCACTTTCGACTACGCTCGCTCGCCGATGTGGACCTTTGTCCGCTTTTCCTTGCTGCTGCTTGTCCTGGCGGCGTCGGGCCGGGCGGCGGCGCAACCGTTTGCGCCCGATCTGTGGAAGGAGCTGAAGTGGCGCTCGATCGGTCCCTACCGCGGCGGGCGCACCAAGGCCGCCGTCGGCATCCCCGATCAGCCCCACGTGTTTTACGTGGGGGTTTGCAACGGCGGCGTGTGGAAGACCAACGACGCCGGGCGCACCTGGCAGCCGCTGTTCGATGAGCAGCCGACCGGCTCGATTGGGGCCCTCGCCATTGCGCCGTCGCAGCCGAATATTCTCTATGTCGGCAGCGGCGAGGGCTTGCAGCGGCCCGACCTGTCGACCGGCGACGGCATCTACAAGTCCACCGACGGCGGCCGCACCTGGCGTCACCTCGGCCTCCGCGACGGTCAGCAGATCCCGCAGATCATCGTCGATCCGCGCAATCCCAATCGGCTGTTCGTGGCCGTGCTCGGTCATCCCTATGGTCCCAATCCCGAGCGCGGCATCTTCCGTTCGCTCGACGGCGGGGAGAGCTTTCAAAAGGTGCTGTACAAGGATGCGGACACGGGCGGCGTGGACGTTGCGTTCGATCCGCAAAACCCCGACGCCGTGTATGCGGTGCTCTGGGAGTCGCGGCAGGCACCCTGGGAAAACGGCGAGTTCGAGGGACCCGGCAGCGGCCTTTTCAAATCCACCGACGGCGGCACCAGCTGGCGCCCCATCGGCAAGGGCCTGCCGAGCTTCGAGCGCGACGGTCTGGGCCGGATTGGAATTGCGGTCGCTCCATCGAGCCCCAAGCGAATGTTCGCAACCGTCGAGGCGCGTCGCAACAGGGGCCTGTATCGATCGGACGACGCCGGCGAAACCTTTTTTCGGGTCAGCAGCGACGAGCGTGTGACCGAGCGCGCGAGCGACTTTGCCGAGGTCCGGGTGCATCCCAAGAACCCCGACATCGTGCTCACGGCCAGCGTGGTGGTGTGGAAATCGACCGACGGCGGCAAGACCTTTGTGGCCCTGCGCGGCGCCCCCGGTGGCGACGACTATCATCGCATCTGGATCAACCCGAAGCAGCCCGACATCATGCTGGTGGCGTCGGACCAGGGCGCCATCGTGACGCTCAACGGCGGCCAGAGCTGGAGCTCCTGGTACAACCAGCCGACCGCGCAGATGTTTCACATCGCCGCCGACAACGCGTTTCCCTATCGCGTGTGCGGCAGCCAGCAGGAGAGCGGCTCGGCCTGCGTGTCGAGCCGCGGCATCGACGGCGCCATCACGTTCCGTGAGTGGCACTCGGCCGGATTCGAGGAGTACGGCTATGCGGCGCCCGATCCGCTCGATTCCGACCTGGTCTACGGCGGCAAGCTGAGCCGCTACGATCGCCGGACCGGGCAGTCGCACGAGATTGGACCTATGCCGGTGCGCGAGCCCGGCTACCGCACCGTGCGCACCCAGCCGGTCGTGTTTTCGCCGATCGATCCGCACACGCTGTACTTCGCGTCGAACACGCTGTGGAAGACCCGAAACGGCGGGCGCACCTGGACGCGCATGAGCCCCGATTTGACTCGCAAGACCTGGGAGCTGCCGAAAACGGTGGCCAAATATGCGAGCGCGCCGGGCGCCCGAGTGTGGCAGCGCGGCGTCCTGTACACGGTCGCGCCCTCGCGCGTCGACGCCGGCACCATCTGGGTGGGCTCCGACGATGGGCTGATCCATGTCACGCACGACGGCGGCAAGAGCTGGCACGATGTCACGCCGCCGGACCTTTCGCCGTGGGCCAAGGTGTCCCTGATCGATGCCAGTCCCTGGGGCGCCGGCACGGCCTATGCGGCCATCAACACACTGCGGCTCGATGATCTGCGGCCCCACATCTACCGCACGCACGACGGCGGCCGCACCTGGACCCCTATCACGAGCGGGCTGCCCGACGGCGCCGACGTCAACGTGGTGCGCGCGGATCCGAAACGCAAGGGACTCCTGTACGCGGGCACCGAGCGGTCGGTCTATGTCTCGTTCGACGACGGCGCGAGCTGGCAGCCGTTGCGGCTCAACCTGCCGGCGACCTCGGTGCGCGATCTGGTGGTCAAGGACGACGACCTGATCGCGGGGACGCATGGTCGCGGGATCTGGATCCTCGATGACATTGCGCCCCTGCGCGAGATCGATGCGAAGATCGCGCAGGCCGAGGTGCACCTGTTTCGGCCGCAGCCGGCCTGGCGCATCCGCCACAGCACCAACCCCGACACCCCCCTGCCGCCCGACGAGGCAACCGGCTCCAACCCGCCCGACGGCGCGCTCATCGACTATGCGCTGAAAGCGCCGGCCGCGGGCGCGGTCATGCTCGAGATCCTCGATGCCAAAGGTCACCTGGTGCGCCGGTTCTCGAGCCAGGACCCGGCGCCGCCGCTGCGCGACGAGGACAACATCCCGAGCTACTGGATCCGGCCCCCGCAGATCCCATCGGCCCAGGCGGGGCTGCATCGGCTGGTCTGGGATCTGCATTATCCGCCGCCCTCGGCGCTCGAGCACACGTACTCGTTGGCGGCGGTTCCTCACGACACGCCGCGCGAGCCGCGCGGGCCGGTGGTGCTGCCCGGATCGTACGTGGTCAAGCTTTCGGTGGCTGGCCAGAGCTACTCGCAGCCGCTGACCGTCAAGATGGATCCGCGCATCAAGACCCCGGCGGCCGGCCTGCGCCAGCAATTTGAGCTGTCGCAACGGCTGGCGGAAGCGCTGCAGAAGGACTCCGACGCGCTCGTGGAGCTGCGCAAGCTGCGGGCCGATCTCAAGCGGCAGGGTGGGGCCGGTGCGCCGGGCGCGGCCGGTTCGGCGGGCGCGGCCGACCTCGACAGCAAGCTGGCGGCGCTGGAGGGGACTCCGGCGCCGCGCTTTCAAGGCGCCGAGCCGACCCCGCCCAAGCCGGCGCTTTTGAGATGGAACGAGCGGCTGGCCAAGCTGCTCGAGACCGTGCAGGCGGCCGATCTGGCTGCTTCGCCTGCGCTGGCGCAGGCCGCCGAGAAATGCCTCAAGGAGGTTGCGGATCTGCTGGCGCGCTGGAACGCGCTGAAGGCCCCGGCTGGACGGTGAAACCAGCTGGCGGCTGGTGTCACATTCGAGAGGAGGTGTCACGTGCGTGAACGATCCATCCTCATCGCGATGCTCTTGTTGCCCGCGCTGCCGGTTTGCGCGGCCGAGGTCACCGGCAGCGGGCGCGTGGTCGAGCAGACCCGCACGGTCGCCGATTTTTCGAGCATCGAGGTGGCGTCCGGCATTCAGGTGCGTGTCGAAAACGGACCCAAGAGCGGGCTCACCCTGCGCGGCGAGGACAACATCCTGCCCCACGTTCGCACCGATGTCAGTGGCTCCACGCTGCAGATCGGATTCGAGCGCGGGCTGTCCGTGCACACGCAGGTGGGCGTGGTCGTGAGCATGCGGGCGCCGCGCCTGGACGGCATCGGCGCCAGCGGAGGGAGCGAGGTCCAGGCGGGGACGCAGTCGGGCGAGTCGCTCGAGCTTCGGGCCTCGGGCGGCGCGCACATCCGACTGTCGGCGGCGGTCAAGCCACGCAAGCTGCAGCTGCAGGCCTCGGGCGGCAGCGAGATCGCGGCCGAAAGCATCGATGCGGGGACGGTGACGGCCCGCGGTGCCGGGGGCGCAGTGCTGCGGCTGGCCGGCCGGGCGCAGCAGCTCCAACTCGAATTCTTGGGCGGGACTGTCGTGCGCGCGAGCGGGCTGACCGTGCAGGCGCTCACCGTGGATGGCAGCGGCGGAGGCGTCGCCAAGCTGCGCGTGACCGGCAGCGTGCGCGGCGCGCTGTCGGGCGGCGCCACGCTCCACGTGGGGCCCGGCGCCAATGTGGAGGTATCGACCTCCGGGGGCGCGGAGGTCGTGAAGAACTGATGAAAAAGATAAATCTCTCCGAGAAGTTTGCGCAGTTCCAGGAGCACTGGAGCCCGAAGGTGATTGGCGAGCTGAACGGACAGCAGGTCAAGCTGGTCAAGTTCACCGGGCCCTTCGTGTGGCACCACCACGAGGCCGAGGATGAGCTGTTTCTGGTCGTGCGCGGCCGTTTCCGGATGGAGTTCCGCGATCACGCGGAATTGATCGAGCAGGGCGAGCTCATCATCGTGCCGCGTGGCGTCGAGCATCGACCGGTGGCGGATGAGGAGGCGCAGGTCCTGCTGTTCGAGCCTGCCAGCACGCTCAACACCGGCAACGTGCGCAACCAGCGCACCGTCGACGCACCCGAGCACATCTGATCAACCTAGCGCGGGTGCGGCTCGGGCGCGCGCGCGAGCAGGCGCGCGATCGCTTCCAGCGCCAACGCCAGTCCGACCAGCGCCGCGCAGCCGATGACGTTGTACCAGAGGAAGCCAATGCTCGAGTACAAGAAGGTGCCGATCACGATCGTCTGCGCGATCAGGGTAGCCACGAAAACCGGCGTTCCGCGCACCCACTTGATGAAGAAGCCCACCAGAAACACACCCAGCATGGGGCCGTAAAAGATCGATCCGAGGATGTTCACCGCCTGGATCAAGTTGTCGAGCAGCGCCGCCGAGGCCGCGAACGAAACCGCCAGCAGCCCCCAGAACACCGTGAACAGCTGCGCGGCGCGCAGGTAGTGCCGGTCGCTCGCCTGCGGCTTGATGCTCCGCTTGTAGAGATCGATCACGGTCGTGGTGCTGAGCGCGTTGAGCGCGGCCGCGCTGGCCGACATGGCTGCGCAGAAGATGACCGCGACCAGGAGCCCGAGCAGACCGGCCGGAAATTGGTCGGTGACGAAGCGGATGAAAATGTAGTCGGCGTCCTTGAGCTCGGCCCGGGGCGCGGCGCGCCCGATCACGTCCTTGGTGTCGCGCCGGATGGCCTGCGTGCGCGCTTCGGCCGCCCGCAGCCGCTCGCGCGCCCGCACCAGCTCGACCGAATCGCCGTCGTGGCGGGCCGCCACCAGCGCCTCCAGGTCGCGCTTCTTGTCACCCCACGCGCCCGCGAACGCCGACTCGAGCGCGCGCAGCTCCGGGGCCGCGGGCGTGGCCCGCACGCGCTCGAGCTCGGCCTGGTTGAAAAACACGGGCGGCTGATGAAACTGGTAAAACACGAACACCAGCACACCGACCAGCAGCACGCCGAGCTGCATCGGGATCTTGACCAGCCCGTTCATGAGCAGCCCGAGCCGACTCTCCGACAACGTCGATCCGGACAGGTAGCGCTGCACCTGCGACTGATCGGTGCCGAAGTAGGCCAGCTGGACGAACAGGCCGCCGGTCAGGCCCGTCCACAGCGTGTAGCGCGTTCCCAGATGCGGCGACAGATCGACCGCTTTCATCTTCCCGAGCACGCCCGCGATGCCGAGTGCGTCACCAAACGAGACCTGCGGCGGCAGGCGGTGCAGCAGAAATCCGAACGCGGCCGCCATCCCGCCCAGGATCACGATCATCTGGTAGGTCTGGGTCTGATTGACCGCGCGCGTGCCGCCCGAGACCGTGTAGAGGATGACCAGAAGGCCAATCGCCAGGTTGGTGGCCTGCAGCGGCCACCCAAACACCGTCGACAGGATGATGCTGGGCGCATAAATCGAAAGCCCGGCCGCCAGCCCGCGCGCGATGAGGAACAGGAGCGCGGTGAGCTGCCGTGTCTTGCGGTCGAACCGGCGCTCGAGATACTCGTAGGCGGTGTAAACCTTGAGCCGGAAATAGATCGGCGTGACGATCGCCGCCAGCAGCACCATCGCAATCGGCAGCCCGAAGTAGAACTGCACAAACCCGAGCCCATCTTCGTAGGCCTGGCCGGGCACCGACAAGAACGTGATGGCGCTGGCCTGCGTGGCCATGATCGACAGCCCAACCGCGTACCAGCGAATGTCGCGCCCGCCGCGCAGGTAGGTCTCGACGTCGCGCACGGCCCGCGATTTCCAGGTGCCATAGCCCACGATGAGCGCAACGGTTCCTGAAAGGACGATCCAGTCGAGCGAGCTCATGAGTAGGCCCGGCTGAGCAGCCCGAGCAGGAGGATGACAAGCGCCAAGGTGCCCAGCACCAGCCAGTACAGCGGGGCCCAGCTCGTAAGCGGAGGCGGCGGCAGCTCGGCGCGCTCGTCGGCGCGGTCGCCCGCGCGGTCGTCCGCGCGCTCGTCGCTATCGGCCATATGCGATCAGGTTGGCCAGCAGCCGATACGCGCCCGGCACCCCGGCCGGGAGCTGCCGGAAAAACGCCAGGCCCGAGTAGATGAAGGCGCCTTTGCCGTGGCGCGCCACCAGAAGGCTGCCTTTTCTCGCGGGCTCGCCCGGGTCGTTCATTGCGAGCGGCGTCTGGTAGTGCGGATCCCACGTCCCCGCGAAATACAGGCCCCGCTCCTGGACCCAGCCCTGGAAGTCGGCGGCCGTGATGCGGTTGGGCGTTCGCAGAAGCGCGTGCTCGGCCAGCGCGAAGCCGACGGCCGCATTCTCGTCGGTGACGCGGTCCTGTGAGATCTCGAACGGGTAGGGGCCGATGTCGGGCGGCGCCTGGCCGATCCGGTTGTTGGTGTTGTACTGCACGACCATGGTGCCGCCGGCCGCGACATAATCCATGAGCTTCTGGTGCAGGAGCGGGAGGCGGCGATTGGTGTTGAACGCGCGTACGCCGATCACAATCGCGTCGAAGCGGCCCAGCGGCTGGCTGGCCAGCGCCTCCTCGTCGAGCATGGTGACCTGGTAGCCGACCTGTGAAAGCGCCCCCGCCACCTCGTCGCCGGGGCCGGGAACGTATCCGATGCGGGTATGCGCTTTTGCGAGATCGAACCGCACCAGCTTGACCTCCGCTTCCGGCAGCACGGTTTGCAGGGGGATGTGCGCGTGATCGATGTGCACGATCCCGCGCGACAGCGCTTTGCCGCCCACCTCGGCCACCAGGCGCAGGGTCCCGCTGGTGTGGCCGGCCGGCGGCTGCAGCCGGAAGGTAACCGGGTGCTCCTGGCCCGCCTTGTCGATGCGAAAGCTCTGGCTGGGCGGATCGGCTTTGAAACCCGTCGGCAGTGCGGGCTTGAGGGTCCCGGCGGCGCCGTCCACGCTCGCCTTGAGCGTGACCCGCAGCGTGCGCGCGCTCCGATCCGGAAACATGAGCACTGCGCGCTCGGTATTGATCAGCACCTCGGGCACGATCTCGACCGCGCGCTGGCGCTCACCGGCCACCGGATCGGTCCACTTGAAGATGAGCGGGCGCGCGAGCACTAGCTTCTGCTCGCCGAACGAAACCACGAACTGGGCCTCGAGCGCGGGCGCGCTCTCGGGCAGACCGATCATGAGCGGGTCGCGCACCGTGTAGACGCCGGCCTCGGGCCGCTCGCCGAGCCAGTACGGATTGGAGTAGGGCGTGCTTTGCGGCACCGCCAGCGGGCGCTCGATCTGGACTGGCTCGCCGGTCGGCAACGGCTTCTTGACCGCGACCCGGCTGCCGTCGGGCAGGCGCACCTCGTCGAGCGACAGGTGGGCGCCCGAGCGATTGAGCGCGGTCAGGGCCAGCCCGAGCGGCCGTCCCGGCACCGCGCTCGCGTCGGCGGCCGCGGCCTCCAGCCACAAACCGGCGCAGCTTGCCAGCACGTCGTCCAGCTCCCGGCGCTTCTGCTCTTTCCACGGATTGGACGGAAGCGCGGCCAGCTCGGTGCGCGCCTCGAGCAGAACCGGGATCACGGCCTCGGGGCGGTCGGGCCGGAAATCGCTGCGTGCGCGCCGGAGCAGGTTGGCCAGCTTGTCGCTGCCGCGGACGCGCGCCCAGGTCAGGTCGAGCCCTTCGAAGATGCTGTGCCGGGCCGGCTCGCCGGCCAGGACCTGGAAATATTCCAGATTGATCCCGCGCGAGGGCGCCGCGCCGAAGCCCTGACTCTTGTGCATGCTGCGGCTGCGCGCGGCGATCTCGCCGTACGACAGCCCCAGCCAGGGGTTGTAGCCGCCGATGTCCATCTTTAGATAGGCCGACAGATCCTCGCCCGGCTTGCTGTTCCAGAGGAACTTGTTCCAGAGCAGGCGTCGGGCCTGCCAGGGTGCCGCGTGCGCGAGCTGATCGGGGCGGAAATGCGGATCGGCGGCCGCCCGGAAGGCGGCCTCCGCCAAAAGGGCCGACGCAGTGTGATGGCCGTGGGTATCGAAGCCCTTGCTCGGAAAGCGGCTCACGATCAGGTCGGGCTGGTAGCGCCGAATCACCCACACCATGTCGGCCAGCACCTCGTCGCGACCCCAGATCGCAAGCGTCTCGTCGGGCGTCTTGGAATAGCCAAAATCACGCGCGCGTGTGAAGAACTGATCGGCACCGTCGATGCGGCGGGCAGCCAGAAGCTCCTGCGTGCGGATGAGCCCCAGGAGCGGTCCCTGCTCGGAGCCGATCAGGTTCTGGCCGCCGTCGCCGCGCGTGACCGACAGGTAGGCCGCGTGCAGCAGCTTGTCGCCCACCAGGTAAGCCAGAAGGCGCGTGTTCTCATCGTCGGGATGGGCGGCGATGTAGAGCACGTTGCCGACCACGCCGAGCCGCTCGATGGCTCGCTCGAGCTCGCCCGCGTTCATCTGGCGCGGCGGCTCTGCGAGGGCGAGGGCGGCGGCCGCGAGGGCAACCGGGAATAGGGGCATGTCGTAGTGAGTTATCGTACCATCTCGGGATACGAGTGCACCGGTCGTTTCTGTCCGAATACGCAGCCGGCGCGCCGCAGGCGCTCGCGCTGCTCCCGCCCGGATTTGGCGATCCGGAGCGGCGGGTGGCCCGGGTGCGCCGGGCGGCCCAACGCACCGTGGCGCCGGCCCTTTTGGCCGAGCTGCGGGCGCAAGAGGCTTC
>Ga0126376_10001866_pt1 | contig 11645 bp, 9 predicted proteins | sample PanSoiMetPlot_15_FD_92760 | JGI IMG/M metagenome (GOLD analysis project Ga0126376, IMG submission 92760) | Tropical forest soil microbial communities from Panama - MetaG Plot_15 | ecosystem: Environmental > Terrestrial > Soil > Tropical forest > Bulk soil | place: Panama | collected 2016-02-17
TACTGGTAATGGCCGTTCGCAGCAAATAGTCTCCCGTCGGGGCTGTTGCAGATAAGAATTGACTTATGGCTCTTGCAGACAAGAGCAGAGTAATACTTGCTGGATTCTGACGACGTAACTAGGACGTTTTTAGGTATTTCGATGTTTTTATCGCCATCAAGAGTTCGATATTGTCGCCACACCAGAATATTCTGCGGCGTCTCTTTTAATGTTTGCCTGTTGGCGGCCACAAAAATGACTGAATTAGCTTTGTGTTTTTTAATCAGATGATGGATTGATTGATCGATTCCCGGTTCGCCAATACCCCACCAAAATTCATGTTCGTGCTCATCCTTTCCAGATTGTCGCTCCCATTCCTTTCTACGGAGAATCTTACAGGCGACCTGGCGAAAACACGAGAAAGACCGAGCATGATCATCAGGCGTCAGCCGTCAGCCGTGCTTACTGCCGAAGAGGCAAATGTCCGATGAGGGTCAATCGCGTTACTCTCGCGCTCGCCGGCCACGTCAGCTTAACCTCAACGACCGGACCTGAAAGACTGAGGCCAGTCGCCGAAAAAAGTGCCGGGAACAGTGCCCACCTTTTTGGAGAGCCTTTCCGAGGTTCCTCGGTAGCCGAGACCTGCATACGCCAGGATGCCCCCGCCACGCCCGCCAGCGACTCGCTGGATGACCTTCGGGCCCGTCCGCACTTGGGGCGCAGCCGAAAAGCCGCAAAACCGAATCCACGAGTCCCGCAGCCGGGATTTCGACCTATCCCGCACCCGCAGCGCCTCCGGATGCATCCGCGCCGCGGTGATGCTAGGGTGCCCAAACATACGCACGGTCCCCAAGGACGGGCTTAACGCGAGACAAGCATGACCGCGATCCCACCGCCTCAGTATGACCACCCGCCGAGCATTCCGGTGATCGAGAAGGTGCTCAGTTACGACGCCGTGCAGGCGATTTGTCCGAAAATCTACGGAGTCGCTCTTTTGCCGGGGCAGCACTACAACGGCTGCGGCGTTGTCATAAAGAACGTGTGCTACATTTGGCGCGTCGATAGCGATCTGGTGCGGCGCCACGAAAGGGCTCATTGCTCAGGGTGGCCCAAAGATCATCCTGGAGGCCATTGACGTGGTGCGCATGGCTGCTAACTGGTCCTCACAGTTGCAACGAACCGGTCGCGCGAGGATCGCCGCGCCACCCACCTCGACCTATTTAACGGACAGGACGAGAATCCGAGCACGTGGGGTTTGAACATGAGGACGAACCCAAAAACGATCTTGTCGGCAATCGGGATCGCCGCGTTGCTGGCATCTCCTGCCATGGCGAAGACAGTGAGGCATCGCCACGCCGCACCATCGATCGTGTGTATCCCGAATGATGCGCACAGGTCTGTCGCGCCGTACGGGTACGGATCGTTCGACAATCCTGTTAACCCCCCTTGTCATGAGGCTTTTGGCTTCTGCAGATAATGGTATCCGCGAGACTCCGCCGGCCTGACCAGGGCGATCAGGCGGTGGCCGCGATGCGCCGGAGCGGCGTCCTCCCGGCGTGGCGAGGTCGATGTCGGACGCGGGCTGCCGGCGCTCGAAAGGCACTTTCTAGGCGTGCGGGCGCTGGCGCGGCTTTACTGACGCACGGCGCGGCGACTGAATTGGTTGCGCGTGGTAATACGGGCTCGGGACGCAGATGCCGCCGATGCCGGACATTGTTGCCCTGCACTGCTCCCAGCTCGTGTAATAGCAGGACAGGGCATTCGAGTTCCTGGGGCCACCGAGCGCGCACCATGGATAAGAATAAGGCGATTGCGCGCTGCTCACTTGCATTTCGCCCAGCAACCCCGCGGCAATGACAAAAAGCACGATGGGTGTGCGCATCGTTGTTTCCCTCCCTGTCGTCGTTTTCGCTTGCCTCTGATATTATCAGTTTTGCCGAGGGGGCGGAACGCCGCGGGCTCAGCTGTCTGCCTGCATCGACAAGCTCAATACCCATGGCCCCGCGGCTAAGCGATATGACAAACACCGGCCTGAATATCATCGCGAGCCAAATTTCACCCCGCGAGCGGAAACAGCGCCAGAACCGCCACGCATGTCGGCACGATGTAGCGCAGCAGGAACCGCAACAGCCGGCCTGCGCGAGGGCCGATACCGATTTCATCGGCGAGCAATTGCGGCGGCAGCGTCCAGCCGGCAAACAACGCGAGGGAAATGCCCCCGAGGGGAAGCATCATGTTCGATGTGAGATGGTCGAGCAGATCGAACACCGTCGCATCGGCAAACAGCGGTACGGCGGCAAACGGATGCCAGGTCGCCCAGTAATTAAACGACAGCACGGTCGGGAGGCCGCACAGCCAGATGGCGGCTGCGGCCGCTATCGTCGCGCGACGGCGTGACCAGCCGCGATGCGTCAACATTGCCACAGGCATTTCCATCATCGAGAGACCCGAGGCCACGGCCGCTACCACCAACAGCACGAAGAAACCAACCGCCGCAATTGTTCCTCCGGGAATTTTGGCGAAAGCCAGTGGCAGCGTGACGAACATCAATCCCGACCCGGCCGCAGGGTCGAGCCCTTCGGCGAAAACGACGGGAAAGACGGCAAACCCGGCGGCCATTGAAACCGCCGTGTCGCCGAGGATCGTGACAATGGCAACCTCGCGCAGATCGACCTCGGCGCCCGCATAAGCCGCATAGGTAATCATCAACGAGAACCCCACACCGATCGAGAAGAAGCCGAGGCCGACCGCATCGAGCGCTACCCGCAAGGACATATGCCCCGGGTCGATGCTGAACAGAAATCTCCATGTCGCCGCCAGGTCGCCCTGTGTCATCGAAAACAGTCCGATAATGACGATCAGGCCGATCAGGATCGGCATCAGTATCTTGCATGCCGCCTCGATGCCTTTGGAAACGCCCCCGGCGACGATGAAGGCAACTGCGGCCATGAAAACCAGATGATAGGCCGTCATGGTCAGCGGTGCGGCCAGCAACGCATCGAAACGTGCCTGTACGGCACGCACATCCGCGCCACCGAGACCTTGAAGCGCCGTATTCACTGCGTAGGCGATCGCCCAGCCGCCGATCACCGAATAGTAGCTGAGGATGATGAAGGCGGCAGCAACGCCGAGCAGACCGCACAGCCCCCAACGGCGCGAAGCGCCGGCCGCAGCCGCGACCGCAATGATGGCATATGCCGCGTCGGCCCGGCCGCGCCGGCCGATGGCGAATTCAACAAGCATTAACGGAAATACGATAAGCGCCAGTCCTGCGAGCTAGAGAAGCAAAAAGGCGCCGCCGCCATTGGCGCCGACCTCGTATGGGAATTTCCAGATGCTCCCCAATCCGACGGCAGCACCGATCGTTGCCAAGACGAAGCCGGTGCGACCCGACCAAAAATCGCGCGATTGAGCCATTGAACGATACTTGCAGACCGGTCACCATTGGGTAAGGGGAATCAGTTTCGAGCACACAACGGATCACGCTAGCATCGCAAAACCGCGACGCACAGCTCTTGAGATCGGTCAGCCGGCGGCCGGATCGCCTGATGGAATGTTCGATGTCGTAGGAGTATTCAAGTAAAAAAGGTGCCCGGTCGCCAAGGTGACTTCGGAGCGGTTGAGAAAGATCAATGTGCAGTGGGCCATCTGCCCGTAGTCGTTTGCAAATGGTGAGGGACGCGATGACAATCAAAGACGTTTTGCTGCCGCTGACCAGCTACCCGACGCCCACGGAGACACATGCAATCGAAAGTGCCGTCGCTTTGGCTGAAAGTTTCGGCGCGCAGGTTTCAGCGATCGCATTCGAGATGGACATTCAATCTCCTGTCGGCTTGTACGTCGATCCCCTTGGGGTCGGCGGCATTCTTGCGGCCGACCGCAAGAAAAGCGCCGATAATGCACGCAACCTCCTGAGCACTTTTGAGTCAATCGCCACCAGACACGGCATAGCCCACGATCACAGACTGCAACGCTGCAAGCCGCTTGAAATTCCCGGATACGTTGTCGGTGAAGCCCGATTTTGCGATATCGCCGTGGCGGCGCTGCGGGACACTGACCCGGGCGAGCGGGATATCGCGGAACAACTCGTATTCGAGTCCGGCCGACCGATTTTAATTTTTCCCGGCGATTCCAAACGCGAGGTGGCCACGTCGTTCAAGAACGTCGCTGTGGCTTGGGACCTCAGCCGCCCCTCCACAAGGGCAATCGCAGATGCCTTGCCCATCTTGCAACAAGTGAGGCAGGTGCGGGTATTCACGGTCGTCGACGACAAGCCGATCGACAAATCGAAGTCGGGCGTAAAGTTGGCACGATATCTCGCGCGACATGGTGTAGAAGTCATTCTCGAAGAGGTGGCGTCGAACGGCCAGCCGATCGGCGCCGTGTTCGAGGCACATGTAAACAAGCACAACATAGACCTGCTTGTGATGGGAGCGTATGGTCACTCCCGAATGCGAGAATTCATTCTTGGAGGCGCGACCAACAGCATTCTCAACCGCCCTCCGACCTGGGTGCTCTTGTCCCACTAGAGCGGGTTTCAGTCGCATTGAATCACTACCGCGTCGTCGCCGGGCTTGTCCCGGCGACCCCGAACCTCAAGGCACGGAGCAAGAGTAATCGAGGTGGCCGGGACAAGCCCGGCCACGCCCCGGAGAGAGGGCAGGTGCTCAAACCTGACCGGAATCCGGTCTAGAGTGAGTTTCGATCACTTGTAGGGCGGGCAAAGGCGCGTTCCTCGCGCCGTGCCCGCGCGGAAAGGCCCAACCTGGGCACGCTCGCTTCGTCCACCCGACGACACCATAACAACGGCCAAAGCCGTCCTCTCACTTTCGCGGATCGAGGATTTCATCCAGCCGCGCCGGCATGCTCGTGATTCGTTCCAGGCGCGGATAGCGCAGCCCACCGTGATAATCTACGCGTATTGTGCTGTAATAATCGCCATTTTTTACCAAAAACTCGATGATCGCGTTCTTTGTCTCGGTGCCTTTGACGATTTCCTTCAAGCGATCGCTGTCGTAGGCCTTACCATCCACAGCAATAATCTGCGTGCCCACGGTCAGGCCCGCCAGATATGCCGGACCGCCCCATCGCACATCGGTCAGCTTGTTCTCCCTGCCCACGACGAGCCCCAAGGAAAAGGTGAGATCGGTGAGCTTGCCTCGACTCTCCCTCCTTTTGGTGTAGTCGGTCGGAGTATTGGAGTAGCTCAGTTCATAGCCTCCGCGCGAAATGCCGTCGAGGGGCTCGTATGTGCGACTTTCGAGACGATCCCGCAGGAACTCCTTCCAATTGTAGGGTTGCACGGTTTTCAACGTTTGGACCACGTCATCGAACTCATAGGTATAGGATGACTCCCACTTGCCGCTATCGATCCCGAAAAATACCCTTGCAAAGTCATCCAACGACTTTTGCCCGGCTGAGAGTTCTCGAATCAAGGTGTCTACAGCAAGCCAGAGCAACTGGCCTTCCGAATAATAGTCCTCGCTCCGCTGCCAGGTACGCCACGGGAGGTCGCGCCGTGGTGTAACGATCGGATCGTTGGTCGTGTCCTGAAGCGATTTCCATTCACGGCCCGGCCGCTGTCCGTAGATTGCAGCGGTCTCTGCCAGAGCGTCCCGGGCTTGCTCCTTGGTGAGAAGCCCCGCTCGCGCCGCCAGCACGTATCCCCAATATTGAGTTTGGCCTTCATAGACCCACAGCAGGCTATTGCGCATGGGAACGTTATAGTTTGCCGTCCAAAGATCGGCTGGCCGCCTGAACTTGCCATTCCAAGAGTGAGTGTATTCATGCGGCAACAGGGTACGTGTATCCGGATTCTTGTCCCATTCGGTGAAGTAGGTTGGTGCGGTGGCATTTTCACTGGAGCGATGATGTTCCAATCCGATGCGGCCCATGCGATCAGTCAGGGCCAACAGGAAATCGTAGCGATCATAGTGACGGGAACCGAAGAGCTTATCGGCTTGGACTACGAGCGCGCGGTGCGCTTCAATATGCTCGGGCTTTGCTGCCAATAAGTCGGCGCGATCCGCAAAGATATTCAACCGGACCGGCGCGGACCCCGATGCACCCAAATCGAGCCGCTTGGCATAGCGCCCGGCGAATACGGGTGAGTCCACGAGGATCTCGAAGGAAACCGGCTTGAACGTGGCAGAAGGACCGGGCGCGGAAGTTGTCTCAAGGGCAGTAGCGAATTGCCAACCGTCCGGAAGCTGGATGCTCGGCTCGAACACGATCTGCCGCACAAAATGGCCGGCGGGATAGAGGGCGACGCTACTCCATTGCAGGTTCAGCATATCCGGCGTGGTGACGATGCGGCCTCCGCCTTGAAGTCCATCGTTGCCGGTACCCGCCGACAAAAACTGAAACTCCAAATCGAGACGCGTTACACCGTCAGGCACGTCTACGTGGAAAGCAAATACGTCCACCGTGTCGCGCACCCATCCCAACTGCGTGCCGTTGGCTTTAATCATCAGTCCGGTGAATGCATCGATCCGCCCAGAAGGAGCGTGATTCCCCGGTATCCATTTGGGATAGAGCAATGTCAGCGCGCCACTTCGCACCGGAACCGTCTCCTTGACGCGGAAGATGTGGTGTGTGACGTCCCTTGCATCGACCTCAAGGCGAATCGTGCCGGGATAGGGAGTATCACTTGGCGCGGTTATGTGAGGCGGCAAGGGCTGAGGTACCGGCGCCTCTTGTGCTGATGCAACGTGACCGGCCATCAGCGCGACGCATCCTGCGATCAGGTCCAGGGACAACAATTTTCGACGGCTCATTTGGGCCCCCGCGCACATGTCTTACGGCCCCTCATGCACATGTCTTGCCGCATCCCATCATATCGATATCAAGGTTTACTTCTTCGGCTGAAAATACTTCTGCAGATACTTGGGATCGGGCGCGCTCTGTCCTTTCTGGATCGGCATCAGATAACCCTCCCCGTCCGCGAGATAGAGTTCGCCGCCGATCGCCACCCAGCGATTGTCCTCGGTGCAGGGATATTCCTCGTAGATCGGGTTGTGCTCGCGCCGATAGAACCGCGACACGGTCCAGGGGCGCGTCAGTGCGTGATCGTAGGTGGTGATCTCGTTGCGCAGGATATCGGGATCGTTCTTATCGAGATAAAGCTTTTCCTTGACCACCGTCTCGTTGTCGGCGTGAAGCGGAATGCCGGTGGAATCGAACAAGCGCGGGCCGCGCATGTTGCGGGTTTCGACCTCAAGCGTGTCGTAAATGCCGTCGCCGTCGGTGTCGAGCCATTTCCCGATGGAATAGCCGGTGAATTGCGGATCGGGTTCCTTGGGCCAATCGCGTCCATCGGTATAGATGCGCCGGATCGGACTCATGGACTCTAGGAGCATGTAGGTGGTCTTGGGCCGGATCACGATTTCCATCGGCTCGTAAAGGATCATCATCCGCGGCATACCGACCGGCCCGCAGGTGCCCTTTATGTCGAAAAAGACGCCGGCCTTGCCCTTGGCGAGGTTGGCCTCGAAGACTTTCTGGTATTCGGGTGTGAGTGGAGCTTGCTGACCGAGACCGCTCGGTTTGGTCGGATCCCACACGCCAACCGGGCTGCCGCGTTTCCACAGCCCCTCCCAGTCGGGATACTTCTTGTCGTCCTCGGCCTTGGCGCCGGCAACCGATAGGCACAGCGTCGTTGCCAGGACGACCGCGCCGATCCAAGTTCGGTGAAACATGCGGATTCTCCTCGTGCAGCCGCGACGCTGGCGCGCCGCGCGGTGTGTTTTGCGGGGCAAGCCTACAGCGCTTTCGACCGATTTTGAACCGGATGGGGCGGCGGAAAAGCGATTGGATTGATTGTCGAGCCGCGACTGGACCGGACTAGCTGCGGGATTTTGCGGTGAGGCACAATGGCGCTGACGACCGGCTGAGGCCATGGAAATCGAACCCCGGTCCGTCACAGGCCACGATGGGCGCGCCGCAATGCGAGCACACCTTCGACCTTCTGTTACGGACGACGTTCTCTTGTGGAAGGTATTGTGTAGAAGGTTCTGCGGAAAAACGCGGAAGCTTTACAGAGGAGCGCCTCCGCGAGCGGCACTTCGACAAACCCACACTGCGCCGAAGTTGGCCGCTCGCTTTATTTGGCGGCGGGAGCCGGCGACACGTCCGCCAACGTCTCCACCCCGGTACGCCAAACATCCCCCCGGGACGATGTCGGACAGACGCCAAGCCCCCGCCGCAGACTACGATACTCCGCATCCAACAAGACCTCAGAATGGCTGGAAAGTGGTTTTCTGGGGGTTATCCGAATTTCCTGCGATCATGATCTGCACATGATTTGCAATTGCAAATCCCGAAATTCAAATCGAAGTTCATCGCCTGAACGATCGGAGACGCCCGTTAACTACTTTCGTCGCCCCTGTTGATGCGGTTAAGCGGGCCAAAATCGGCCATAGAAGTCCACTTGCAGCGACAAAAGGAATGAGATCGGTGGTAAAAGCTGCTTGACACGAGCGACAAGTGCCGGTTTCTGTTTGTAGAATCGGCGCTAGCCGCGTCAGAGCAACCCCGGAGGTCATGGTGGTCAAGAAGTCGAAAAGGCGGGAGTGGACCGCGCAAGAGGTACGCGAGCTCAAAACGCTCGCGCGGCAGAAGACGCCGGCCGCCCAGATCGCCCGCAAGCTCAAGCGAACCGAAGGCGCAACCCGCCAGAAGGCTTTGACATTGAGTGTGTCGCTCAACTCGCGACCGGGCAAACGCAAGAGCCCGAAGTGAACGAGTTTGAATGCGTGACTGGTCGGTTTGAGCGGTGGCCGGTTTGAGCAGTCGACTATGCCGCCAGACACTGCGGCTTTGCAAGAGCAGGCGCTCCCGCGCGCCTGTGGAATGCAACCTATCAGCCAAGCTGCAACTGGTGAAGTCTGAAGACGATTGGACGGATTGCTTGGTGCTTACCTGAACGATAGGCTCGAACATGGACAAGAGCATAGGTGTCACCCGCTCCCAACTGGGCATACGCGGGTTGGCGTCGTGCTCGCAATCCCATGGATGGCTCTCCACATTGATTGCTACCAGCAGCGCCGAAGGTGTAGCCCGCCAACCTGAGCTGATTAACTTCCAAAGTGGGATCTTGACCTCAAGGGATTTATTTGGAAGCCGCCGGGAGCTGGTCCGTTTCCAGCGATCCTCTGGAATCACGGGAGCGAGAAGCGCCCCGGCGCCGTTGATCCCATGGCCATGTTTTTTACGACCCGCGGGTATGTGTTCTTTGTGCCCCATCGTCGGGGTCAAGGGCGCTCCCCAGGGCCTATATCTTGGATCAATTGAAAACAGCCGGCTCGGCGGCAGGACGGAGTCTTATGCTGGTCAAGTTGCATGAGGCTCAGCTCGACGACCAACTGGCGGCGCTGGCCTATCTCAAGGGCCTCCCTTTTGTGAATCAGGGCCGGCTGGCCGTAATGGGCTTCTCTTTCGGCGGTATTCAAACCATGTTGGCTGCGGAGCGAGGGCCCGGATATCGCGTTGCCATAAATTGCTCGGGAGCCGCTCAAACATGGAACAGCTCGCCGGATCTACAGCGCCGATTGATCGCAGCCGCGCGCAAGGCGGCGATGCCTGTCTTTTTTCTGCAGGCCCAGAACGACTATGATCTGGTGCCGAACCGCGTTCTGAGTGAACAGGTCAAAGCGGGCGGTCAGAGCGCGGAGTCGAGAGTGCACCCGGCTCATGGTATCAGCACTCAGGACGGTCACGATTTTTGGGTGTGCGGTGTGAACATCTGGGGCCCGGACGTAATGAGATTCGTCGAAGTTTACTTGAATTGACGTTTGAGTAACCCCCCAGCGATGCCGCGGAGTACGGCATTCCCGCTTTTTTGCGGGAATGAGACCGGAGAATTGGCAATTACCGCTTCCAAAGCCCGCCCTACCGGACCTTGCTCGAATAATGCGAGGCATTAAGCTCGCCGGCGCAGGCCTTGCGCGCGAACGTGATCAAATGCTTGGCGATGATCCCAGTGGCGATGATTTCCTCGATTCGACCTTCCTTCAGGCGCGGCCAAGCATAGCCCCAGAAAGCCCTGCGATAGTCGGCCAGCGTGCCGAGCTTCCAGCACACCTTGAACAGCATGGTGAGGCCCCGTTTCAAGTTCTTGAAAGTGAGCTGGCCCGGCCGCGGCGGAAGCTGGCGGCGATGCGGATAGGTGCGGCGGATCTGATAATCGTAGCGGCGGAACAGCCGCACCGGATCGTAGGCATGCTCCAGGCAGGCGCGCCAGATTGCGATCGTCTGATCGTAAGGCATCTTGAAGACGACGTTCGATTCACGGTCGGGGTCATCGCTGAGCCGGTCTTCGCGTTTGAGGCGGTCCCATAACGGGGTGCGCGGCAAAGCCTGCAGCAGATTTAAGGTCAGCATCGGAATGTTGGATTGCTCGATGAAGGTCGTTATCCTTGTCTTGGTATCGATGCTGTCGGTATCGAGGCCGATGATCATACCGGCCACGACTTCCATCCCATAGGCGTTTAGCCGATCGACCGCTTCCAGGATCGGCATCGTCATGTTCTGTTTCTTCGACATCTGCTGCAGCGCCTCGGGCTCGGGAGTCTCGATGCCACAAAAGATGGTGGTGAAATACGCATCGCGCAGATTGGCCAGAAGATCACTGTACTTTGCGATGTTGAGGGTCGCCTCGAAAGCGAAAGGGAACGGAAACGAATGACGCTCCTGCCAGGCGATTAGATGTGGGATCAGCTCGCGCACCGCACGGCGGTTGGCGATGAAATTGTCGTCGACGAAATAGACCGAGGTCGAAAGCCCGCACGCCCGCAGCTTGTCGAGCTCCGCAATGATCTGTTCCGGCCGCTTCATGCGTGGCACCCGGCCATAGAGGCCCGGAATATCGCAGAATTCGCAAGTGAAGGGGCAGCCCGAGGAAAACTGGATCGAGCCTAGGAAATAATATTCTAAGCTTGCCAGCTCATAGGCCGGGATCGGGAACCGGTCGAGCGGCAGGCGCTCCCGCGTCTCAAGCCTGATCTGGGCGCGTGGGCGCGTGCAATCGCGTGCCAGCATGGCGAACAGTTCGGTAGTTGCGTCGCCGATTTCGCCGATGTGGATGTAGTCGAATTCCGGATAGAGTTCCGGGCTCGCCGAGACCGAGGGACCGCCCAGCACGACCGGCTTGCGAGCGGCATGGGCGCGCCGGCAGATGTCGATCATGCGGTGGCACTGGACGTGCATTCCGCTGACGAACACCGCGTCGGCCCAGGAAAAGTCCTCAGGCTGCGCGGGATCAATGTTCTCGTCGATGAACCTGACCTGCCAGCCGGGCGGCGTCGACGCCGCGATGACCAGCAATCCCTGCGGCGGCATGAAGGCGCGCAGGCCTCCGGTGATATCATAGGCGTATTCGAACGAGCCCAAGGAAGGCTCGTAACGGGGAAACACGCAAAGAATGCGCCGGACGGCGCTCCTGACTTCGGCAGCCACGCGCCGTTTGGCTGGATCGGTTCGCTCGATGACGGCAGAGCACGGATCGGACATGGTCCCCCCGGACATGAACCTTCAGAGGGTGCGAAATTGGCTGCTATCGTGTGAGAAGGCAAGCCCCGAGGGAGTGACACGCAGGGCCAAAGCTAGATCGCTGTCACGGCAAAAGCGACCAGACTGAGCCCAGTCCCGACGTATTGCAGTGCTCCCCA
>Ga0126376_10001868_pt1 | contig 11643 bp, 4 predicted proteins | sample PanSoiMetPlot_15_FD_92760 | JGI IMG/M metagenome (GOLD analysis project Ga0126376, IMG submission 92760) | Tropical forest soil microbial communities from Panama - MetaG Plot_15 | ecosystem: Environmental > Terrestrial > Soil > Tropical forest > Bulk soil | place: Panama | collected 2016-02-17
GGATCGATGTCCGCGAAAACCGGACGCGCTCCGATCCGAGTAATAGAACTCGCGGTCGCGAAGAAGGTAAAAGGCGTAGTAATGACGTCGTCGCCGGGCCCAATACCCGAGGTGGCCAAAGCCAGGAAGATGGCATCAGTTCCCGAGGCGCAACCAACGCAGAAATTCACTCCGAGGAACTGAGCTGCTCGCGTTTCAAAGTCGTTAACGGCCGAGCCCAATATGAACTGCTGGGAATCGCAGACGGCCTCAATTGCCGGTAAGACTTCCTCCCGAAGAGCAGCATATTGACGGGATAGGTCGAGCAGCGGAACGCTCTTGTGGCGTGCCGAACCGGAGGTTCGTTCGATCGGAATTGCTTTGGTGTTCACAGCAAGAAGGCGATTTTACATCCTACGATCTTCTGCAATGACCGCGTCTTATCCCTCCGGCGAAATTCCAAAAACCATTCGCAGGGGAGAGGTTGCTATGAAACTTGGAACTTTTTAATCCCGAGTATTCTACGTCTTGTACCAGGTGCCCGAACGCGGCACTCCGCGTGATTTCACCCATCTCGGCCCAACTCTAACGCACCTGCGGGGATAGCTGTGTTGCTACGAGCAATAGCTCCATTGTGACGAATGGTCTTCTTTTCGGTCGAGAGATTGCATGGGCTGATACGTCGTTCTCTCAAGTTACAAGCAGGAAGATACCTCTTCGTCCCCATCGTGAACATTCAACACAGGAGAAACTCATGGCAACGTCGAGACTCAGGGGTGCTATTACCGTCATTTTTCTTTGCACCTGCCTGGCTGTGGAGGCTTTTTCGGCAGATGTGACCGCCCGCATCCGTGGGACGGTTACAGACCCAACTGGTGCAGTAGTCGCAAATGCGACGCTCACCGCGACTAACGTTCAAACCGGTGTTGCATACAACACGAAAGCGCAAAGCAACGGCATTTATGAACTCCTGAACCTGCCGGTCGGCACTTATAACTTGGCGGCGACCGCTCCAGGTTTCCAGGCATTCGCGGTCTCCGGCATCAAGCTCAACATTGATCAGCAGTACGTGCAGGATGTGAGATTGAGCGTTGGGAGAACGACCGAAAGGGTCGAGGTACAAGCCAACGCCGTACAGATCGACACCACGAACATCCAACTCATCAACGTTGTCGAAGCGAAACAAATCGTAGATTTGCCGCTGATTGGACGCGACTGGACGCAACTCGAACTTATCGAACCTGGCATTCAGGCGGCGAGCGACCGCTTTGGCAGTGCCTATTCCGCCAACGGCAGCCAGAGTCAACAGTCGAGCTACTTGATCAACGGTACCGACACAAACGATTTGCCCTTGAATACGCGGCTCTATGTACCCAGTCCGGACGCATTAGCACAGTTCAACCTGATCAGTAGTTCACTGAATCCGGAATACGACCGCAACTCGGGAGCAATCGTCAGCGCCTCGATCAAGAATGGCACCAACGAGTATCACGGCAATGTCTTCGAGTTCTATCGCGACACGTTCCTCAACACCCACAATTTCTTTCAAACAACCGCGCCCAAGTTTCACCAGAATCTGTTTGGCGGCACATTCGGTGGACCTGTCCTTCGCGACAAGGCCTTCTTCTTCCTGTCTTATCAGGGGCAAAGGGCTGTAGTGCCGCAGACCGTTGCCAATAACACGGTATTTACCCAGGCGCAGTTAGGAGGAAATTTCGGGGCTCCTCTGAAAGCAAATCCGATCCCTGGAACTCTCCTTGCGGCTACGGGATGCCCAGCAGGATCGACGTGGGCCTCATGCTTCCCCACTGGGAACATTCCCGCCTCTGCATTCAATCCGGTTGCAGTTAACCTGACAAAAAAGTACGTACCACTGCCGAACGCGGCCAATAATCAGTTTCTCTTCAACCCTACCCAAAACAACGTGCAGGATCAGGGCATTGCCAGGTTGGACGGAAACGTTACTTCAAAGGATCAACTGTGGGGAGTACTCGTATTTCACCACGCACCGCAAACGCGAACGCTTCCTTTTACTGGTGCTACGCTGCCGGGCTTTGGTGATCAGAGCCAGTCCGATACGCATCAGTTCACAGGGTCGTGGACACACCTCTTTAGCTCAACGACTCTCAACGAATTCCGACTCGGTTATTCACGACTGAATTTTGATGCCGTCGAACCTCAGCAATCGGTGCTTCCGTCTTCAGCGGGATTTGCGATCACACCGCAGAACACCAAGTCTGCAGGACTACCCCGGATCAACGTAACCGGCTTCTTCAACTTAGGATTTAGCAGCAACGGTCCCCAACCTCGTATCGATCAGACTTATCAGGTTACCGACAACTTCTCTAAAACTGTCGGCAATCACTCGTATAAGTTTGGTTATGAAGGCCGCCGCTTCAACGTGGACAATCCTTTCTTCGGCCGTAATAACGGCTCATATGCTTTTGGAGGCACCGGTCAGTACAGTACGGGAAATGCGGGACTTGACTTCCTGCTTGGTAATCCTGACAGCTACGGGCAGGGAGCCGGCGGGGTAATCAACGCAAACGCATATGAGCACTACATCTATGGACAAGACCAGTGGAAATTCCGCGACAACTTGACAATTACTTATGGGGCGGGCTGGCAAATTGATACACCCTTTCACAACCGGCAGTTCAAAGGTGTAGGCACTAACTGCTTCATTCCCGGACAGCAGTCCACTGTCTTTTCGACTGCTCCGACAGGTTTGAACTATCCCGGTGATCGAAACTGCAATGACGCAAGCGGCGCGAAGACGGCGTGGAAGGATGTGGGACCACGGATCGGCTTCGCCTATGCTCCGACTCTTGGATTCTTGTCGGCAGGAGAATCTCATAAGCTTTCCATTCGCGGCGGCTATGGCATCTACTTCAATCGCACCGAAGAAGAAACGTCGCTGCAGAATTTAGGTGCTCCGCCGTTTGGATTGAATTCCTCGGGAGCCCAGGATTTCGGCACTTCGACTACAGCTCCTGCATTTGCGAATCCATATCAAGACATCAATTCCGGGACCGCCTTTGCCAACAAGTTCCCGTTCACCTTTCCAACCCCGGGCGCTCCGGTTGATTTCACGAAGTTTGAACCGATCACAATCAGCGCCTATAGCCCGCATTTCAAAATTCCATATTCACAAAATTTCAACCTGACCATTGAGCGGGAACTCCCAAGCAACATTGTGGCGAGAGTCAGCTATGTTGGAGCGCTTGGCCGTCGCGAGCAGATTACCTATGAAGGCAATCCGATCACCCAGGCAGGACACGATGCTTGTTTGGCTACTCCTGCCTGTGTATCGGGCCGCAACAACCAAGCGAAGAACTTCCCGACGCACAGTGCGTTTGCACCGGGCAACCTGATTGCGAGTGTGGGAACCATCGATACGATCGGTAATTCGAGTTACCACTCCGTGCAGTTGAGCGCGACCAAGGGAACAACGCATGGACTGTTGTTTCAGGCGAGCTACACGTACGCTCACGCGCTGGATAACGGCTCGAGCTTTGAGAATTCGGGCTTCGGTGGAGCTTTCCGCGCGTATAACCAGTTTGTGCCGGGTCTCAATTTTGGAGACTCCGCATTCGATGCCCGTCATCGTTTCGTCTTCAGCCCGGTCTACCAGATTCCGAACTGGCGACATCTGCCAGGAATGAGTTGGTTGCCGGACGTTGTCGGCAGAGGATGGGAGGTTAGCGGCATTCTGACCTTATCGACAGGCTTCCCAATAGACATCCGTACCAGTTCAGGTTCGCTGTCTCTATTTTGCGCTTCCACAACAACCTTCTACGCTTGTCCCGACGTCCCCAATCAGGTTGCGCCGGTCAAACTGTTGGATCCACGACAAGGAAAGAACTTCTGGTTCGATACCGCCAGCTTCCAGCCAGAGGCGGTGGGGACCTTTGGAAACACTCATCGCAATCCGTTGCACGGCCCCGGAATTAACAGCACCGACTTTGCGATTTTCAAGAACATCTATTTCTGGCCGGGAAGCGAGAGCAAGTACATTCAGCTCCGACTGGAGAGTTATAACGTGTTCAACCACACCAACTTCTACGATCCCGGAAACGTGTCGAACGTTTCGAACTCGATCACGAGCAGCACCTTCGGCCGTATCCAGTCGGCAGCTCCTGGTCGTCAGTCACAACTTGCTGCGAAGATCTACTTCTAACCACTTCTGTAATTCACCTCGGGCGCCGCGAAATCGGCGCCCCTTTTTTGTTCTTCGACGCTCACCGCAAGGGACAAAATGGGGTTATTTGTACACAAAATGGGAGTAGTGTTGTGATTCTCCGTAAAAGCATATCCACAGGCGGGACAAAACGGTGTGAATTAGGGATGTAAGCAATTGATTTTTATATAAAATAACAAAAATTTTACTGTTGGTACGAAGACTGCTGCATATCCGGGCGTCGTTTTCCCTTTTGGGAACCAGGAGGCTGCGAGTCCCCTTGCTCGCACCGGCTACAACCCCCACCGTAGCTGTTGAGGCTTCCCATCAGGCAATCCAAAAAGCTTTCCAGGAGGCAGCATGCAGAGAGTTCGCTTCGTGAACTGGAGTACTGTTGCGCGGCTGACAGCGCTTCTCACCTTTGCGGTTTTCATCTCAGCCCCATTGTTCGGCCAGACTGCAGGCCGTATTACAGGCGTAGTAAAGGATCAGTCCGGCGCCGCCGTCGCGGGAGCGTCGGTAAGCGCGACAAACGAGGCTACCAACGAGAAGAGGGTTTTCACGACCGGATCAGAGGGCGGATTCGTGATTCCGGCCCTGCAGGCTGGGTCGTACACCGTGGAAGTGACCGCCGGTGGCTTCAAAGCCGCTGTTTATAAGAACGTCCAGGTTGATCCAGCGAAGGAACATTCGTTAACCATCAGCCTGAAGATCGGGGGTGCGATTGAGACAGTGGAGGTGACAGCTGGCCAAGAATTGGTGAACACAACTACAAATGAGGTCACCAATACCATCAGCATGGTTCAGGTACAGAACCTGCCAGCACTGGACCGCAATCCGCTGAACCTCGTGCGGTCCCAAGCGGGCACGCCAGCGGTCAGTAACCGCACTAGCACGAATATCAATGGTGGCCGGCCGACATGGACAGCAGTAACGCTTGACGGCATCAACATTCAGGACAACTTCATCCGCACGAACGATCTCGACTTCCTGCCCAATCGTCCGTCGATCGACACGATCTCCGAGTTCACTATCAGCACGAACAACGAGAGCGCGGATACCGCAGGCGGAGCTTCGCAGGTGAAGATGGTCACGCCTACGGGGACAAATACCCTTCATGGCAGAGTGTTCGAATACAATCGCAACTCCGCATACGCGGCAAATTCATGGTTTAACAATGCTTCGAACGTTCCCCGGCCATTTCTGAATCAGAACAATTTTGGTGCGAATCTAGGTGGGCCAATTCTGAAGAACAAGCTGTTTTTCTATGGCTACTATGAAGGTCTGCGTGTGCGTTCTGCAGCGACACTGAATCAAGTCGTTCCGGCCCACGACGACTATCTGACTGGAGTATTTCGCTACGTTCGACCGTCAGATGGATCGGTGCAGACGGTGAATGTTCTCAACCTGAACAGCCCGAACCGGCCGGCGCTCAGTGTCGACCCGAAGGTTCAGAGCATCATTCTGAGCAAGATCCCATCAGCGTCGACCGTGAACAACTTCGATCGCGGTGACTCGTCGGCTATGCGGCTGCTCAACACTGCAGCGTTCCGTCAGAACCAGCGCAACAACACGAACCGAAACATTGTTGGCGGCAGGTTTGATTACAAGCTGAACGAAAAGCATAAGCTGGGATATACGTATTCGCGCACCAGCGACTACATCGACCGGGGCGACCTCGATCCCGTGAACGTGATCCCTGTTATTACCAATGATGAAGCCATCAGTTTGTACTCAGGCTCATGGTTGTGGACTGTCTCACCAAACTTGATCAACGAATTTCGCGCCGGCGCTGATCTTGCTCCTGCGTTGTTCAATAGCAGTTACCAAAATCCAGCCGGGCTGTTTTTTGATACAGCCTCGACTCCGGGAGGTGCCCAAGTAGAAGGCAGAACAGCGACCTTGGCGGGCTTGCGTGTCCAAACCCCGCTCGTTACCTTCCAGCCCCAAGGGCGCGACACTCGTACCCGCCAGTTGAACGACAACCTGTCTTGGGTTACCGGAAACCATTCCTTCGGGTTTGGTGGCGGGTTGCAGCAAGTGCGCGTACGCGCATACAACGCACGTGGCCAGTTCCCAATTCCGACCACGGGATTTAGCCCTGCAGCACCGGCAAACCTCCAACTCGTGGCAGGAGACTTCCCGGGCGGCAGCATTAGCGCAACTGATTTGGGTAACGCTAACGGCCAGCGTGCTTTCCTTGGCGGCGTGATCAGCCAAGTGCAGCAGACTTTTCAAGTGCTCGATCAGAAGTCAGGCTTCATCGCCGGGCTGCCTAACATTCGCAACTACAGGTTGGACAACGTAAATCTCTATGTGAAAGACACCTGGCGGATCAAGTCCAATTTCACCCTGAGTTACGGGTTGAAGTGGGAGTACTACACGCCGATGCAGGAAGATCACAACCTGGCGCTTATACCAGTAGGCGCTACTGACAGCGCAGCGGTCCAGGCGGCGCTACTGTCGCCTTCTACCACCCTGCAGTTTGTGAATGGCGACTTCTATAACAAAGCACTGAACAACTTTGGACCTTCAATTGGCTTCGCATGGGATCCGTTCAAAGATGGCAAGACGTCCATCCGCGGGGGCTACACAATGGCCTTCGTGAACGAGGAGACACTGCGAGTCGCAGGTAACGCTACAGTTGACGGGAATCCCGGGCTTTCTGCGAACGGCTTGGTCAACAACCAGTTCACAACTGTGAATGCAGGTGTGCCTGTTGTGCCCACACCTGTCTTCAAGGTGCCGCGTACGTTTGCGGATCAGTTGGTGCTAAGCCCAACCAGCGCCGCGCAGGCAATGAATCCCAACATCCAGACCCCATTCGTGCACGAAATCGACTTCGGAATCCAGCGTGAAATCGGCAAAGACTTCGCGGTCGAGGTGCGTTACGTGGGTACTCTTGGTCGCGATCTCTGGCAGGGTATCGATTTGAACCAGACCAATGCTGGACACAACGCGGCTTACCTCGCAGATTTCGCGCGCGCCCGCTCCAATGGTTTTATTGCCTTAAGCACTCCCGCGTCGACGCCTGGATGCACGCCCAACACGGCCACAGCCTGTGGAGTTTTCAATCCGGCATTCAACCCTAACTTGCCAGGGAGCCAGCAGCTTACGGTCATTCCTACTGTGGGATCGAATGGTCTGTTAACCAACTCGACTGTGCGAAACAACATTCAGACGAATCAGGCCGCACAACTCGCTGACTTCTACGTATCAAATCGCTCCACATTCACCGCGGCTCCGGGTTTGTTTTTGCCCAATCCGGGAATCTACGCTTCTGACTTCTATGACAATGGAGCCTATACGGATTATCACGGGCTTCAGGCAGAGGTTCACCGCCGCATGCGTAATGGCTTGCTTTTTGAGGCCAATTACACCTGGAGCAAGGTGCTCACAAACTCGAGTGGTACCGCTCAGACTCGCCTTGAACCGTACCTCGACAATGCCAATCGAAGTCTAGAGAGGTCGCGTGCGGAGTTCGACTTGCGCCACGCAGTCAAAGGGAACTTCGTCTATCAGCTTCCTGTCGGTCGCGGACAGTGGCTGGCTAGCGGCGCCAATGGCTTCCTGGATCGCGTGATCGGTGGTTGGCAAGTCTCTTCAATTCTGGGTTGGCAGAGTGGCTCACCTTTCAGCATTTTGTCAACTCGCGGGACCCTCAATCGCGCTGGGCGCTCAACGAATCAGGCTGCGCTCTCATCGCTTACGCAGGAACAGATCAAGAATCTGTTTGGCGTTTTCAAAAAAGGTGATGGCTCGGTGTACTACATCAATCCGAGTGTGATCGACTCTGCCACGGGACGCGCAGTCGGGCCCGACAACCTGGCCAACAGCGCAAGCAGCTCGTTCAACCAGGTGTTCTTCAATCCTGTTGCGGGTCAAACTGGGAACATTGGCCGCCTGGCGTTCGATGGTCCATCGCTATTTCAGTGGGATGCAGGATTGGGGAAGAAGACACGAATTACTGAGCGCATCGTCACCGACTTCCGCGCAGACTTCATCAATGTGCTGAATCACCCAGTGTTCCAAACGGGCGACCCAGGATCTTTCGACTGGGAAGTCAATAGTACGAACTTTGGCAAGATGAATAGCGTAGCGTTGAATGCCCGAAGGATTCAGCTCGGGTTGCGCGTGGAGTTCTAGCTGCAGCTTGGAGTCGCTTCGAAATGCCCTCGCGTTAGCGAGGGCATTTTTTTGTGGGTGCGCTCTCTCGAGAGATTTGTCATTCACTTGTTTGGTGTAGAAAGGGCCGGTGAAAACTGCACAAATCTAAACGCCGAAGAGCGGGAAGTGGCTGGCCGTACTCATGAAGAAAATGATGACGAACGTCAGATAGAAACTGAAACGGGAGGTGAGGGCCGCTTGCCGGGCGAGGGCTGCCGCTTCCGGCGGCATTGGCGATCCGTCTTTGCTGGCGGCTTCCATCCAGCGCAAGATCTTCTTGTTTGCGCGCCATACGATTCCCCAAACGTTGAGCATTAGAAAGAATCCCATTCCGCCGCCGATTCCGATCGATAGCGATCGATTGCTTTCCCAGCCGTGCGAATTCAAGTGCAGGAACAACCAGCTGGCCGCGATGACTACCGCAGTTGATCCGATAAAGAGCAAGGCGGCACTCCTGGCGCGCAGCAGGGCATAAAAAACGATCCACACAGCAATCCAAATCAGGATCCAACTGCCGAAGAACGCTCCGGCGTTGCCATGTCCGTTCCTGGCTTCGGCTCCTGCGACTTGGCCGAAATAGGCAAAGCCGCTTAGTACGGCTACTAGCGACGCCCAGCGGAACCAGTTCAGGGCGCGCCACATCAGCGGCGGCAGCACACGCGTGCGCATTGCTGGATCAAGTTCGATGGAGAATTGAGTACTGACCAGGTTGAAGAAGTAAAGGAAGCCGATCCAAAGGATGGCGCTCACGATGTGAAGCCAGCGCCAGAACAGCTCGACGTTGACGGTCATCCCTTGCGGCCAGTGAACCAACGGAGCGGCGGGAGCCATTCGTGCGTGCTACCGGTAAACCAGGAAGGCGACGCCTGCAATCAGTACCGCAAGAGTAGCCGAGACGGCGGTGCAAAGCAGCAGCGTAATTCCAAACTCAAACGGGTTTCCCGGAGTCTGGTTGTGCGGTTGGTAATCGCTCATGCGGATAATGTATGGCCTGCACGCATGAGTATGCAACTCAAGGCGAGATGCCTTACACTTTCGGGTTCAAAATATGCGGCCAACACTCCTTCTTGGGTTTCTGTTAGCTCTTCCGATCGCCGCGCAGCAACCGCCACAAGCTGCAACCCCAAAATCCGGGCCTACGGTGCAGGAGAAGCTTGGTTATCCCGCGTCGGCGCGGCTGCTCATTATTCATGCCGACGATTTTGGCATGTCGCATTCCGTGAATCGCGCAATCTCGGAGGCCTTGGAGAACGGTTGGGTGACGTCCGCCAGTATTCTCGTGCCCTGTCCGTGGTTTCCGGAGGTCGCGCGCTGGGCACAGTCTCATCAGCAGGCCGATTTGGGAATTCATCAGGCGCTCAATAGCGAGTGGACGGATTTGCGTTGGGGACCGGTGAGTCCGAAAGACAAAGTCACGAGTCTGCTGGATGAGCAAGGATATCTTCCACTCCTCGAAAGTCAGGTTGTACCGCGAGTCAGGCCCGCAGAAGTAGAAGCTGAACTGCACGCGCAAATCGATCGAGCGCGCAGCATGGGTGTTCCTCTCACACATCTCGATACACACATGGGTGCGCTTCTGGGATCGCCTGAGCTGATCCAGGTTTATCGCAAGGTTGCACAGGACTATCACCTGCCAATTCCGCTGAAGCGTGCTAAGAACAGCGATCAGCTAGTGCTTGCTCCATCGGAGAGTCTGGTTGACGCGGTCCTCCAGATCACGCCGGGAGTTTCAGCGGATCAATGGCTGAAAACGTACAAGGACCTCCTTCAGCCGCTCGGACCTGGCCTCTACGAGTTGATCGTTCATCTTGGATATGACGATGACGAGATGCGAGGCGCGACGTGGAATCATCCGGATTGGGGAGCGGCATGGCGTCAGCACGATTTGGACATGGTCAAGAGTGCGGAGTTTCGGCAGTTCTTGAAGGACCAGGGATTCGTGCTTGTGGGGTGGAAGGATTTGGCGAGAGCCTGGGCTAAGTAGGGCAGTCGCGAACGTTTTCTTTTCTGTCATCCTGAGCCCCTCTGTTGGGCGAAGGACCTCCCGCGATGCCTCGGGTTTGTTTGCTGCTGATCGGCATTTTGGCCAGCACACTAGCATTCTGGTGAAAAAGCCGGACCGACAGCGACTAAGTCCGCAGCATTCCGAGAGGTCCCTTCGGCAAGCTCAGGGCAGGCTCTTCGCCCAACAGAAGGGCTCAGGATGACAGTTGAATCTTAAAGATTTAGAAGATTGCTGAAGATTAAGGAGGAAGCATTGTCATCATTTAGACCGTTGCTCTCTTGGATTCTCATTCTCACCTTTATTCCATACATCTCAGCACAACAAACGGGATCATCTGGCAGCAATTCCGCGAAACCTCTGATCGGATACTCCACGGAGTCCTCCCGTACTGAGCGCGACTGGGAGCAGAAATTCCGCGAAATTCCTGCTCCTGATCAAGTGCGCGAGAACATGCGCCGGCTGAGCGCATTTCCACATCATGTGGGCTCAGCCTACGACAAAGACAACGCCCAGTGGATGCTGGCCAAGTTCAAGTCGTGGGGCTTCGATGCGCAGATTGAGAGCTTCGACGTTCTATTCCCTACGCCGAAGGAGCGACTGCTAGAGCTGATTGCGCCGCCGAAGTATCGCGCCAAGCTGCAGGAGCCGCCGGTTCCAGGTGATCCGACCTCGGCCCAGATGCAGCAGCAACTTCCGACATATAACGCCTACTCCGCCGATGGCGACGTCACCGGTCCTCTGGTCTATGTCAATTACGGAATGCGCGACGACTACGTGCAACTCGAGCGCAAAGGAGTCTCGGTGCAGGGCGCGATCGTGATCGCACGCTACGGTGATGGATGGCGAGGCATCAAGCCGAAGGTTGCGTACGAGCATGGCGCCAAAGGCTGCATCATCTATTCCGATCCAGCAGATGACGGTTACGTGCGGGGGGACGTTTTTCCACAGGGCGCATACCGTCCCAAAGAGGGCGTGCAACGTGGAAGTCTGGAAGATACTTACTATCCCGGCGATCCGCTCACGCCGGGTGTAGGCGCTACCAAGGACGCCAAGCGGCTCGCGATTAGCGAGAGCAAAGTCATTCAGAAGATTCCTGTGCTTCCGATCTCATATGAAGATGCGCAGCCCTTGCTGGTCGCTATCGGAGGCGAGGTTGTGCCGGAGAAGTGGGTCGGCGGATTGCCGATTACGTATCACCTGGGACCAGGACCGGCGCAGGTGCACCTGGTTGTCAAGTCGAATTGGGACATGAAAGCTCTCTACGATGTCATCGCGCGAATTCCTGGCTCGACGTATCCGGATGAATGGGTGA
>Ga0126376_10001869_pt1 | contig 11641 bp, 12 predicted proteins | sample PanSoiMetPlot_15_FD_92760 | JGI IMG/M metagenome (GOLD analysis project Ga0126376, IMG submission 92760) | Tropical forest soil microbial communities from Panama - MetaG Plot_15 | ecosystem: Environmental > Terrestrial > Soil > Tropical forest > Bulk soil | place: Panama | collected 2016-02-17
CACAACTCGTAATGACATGCTCGATGCGCGCAAAAAACGGCTTGAGAATTTCAATTTGGAGCCGGCTGCCAGGCTCCCAGGCAAGGCCTTCGGTCCAATCGATCGAGCCGTAGATTTCTGCAAAAGAGTTCCAGCGGCTGCAGTCAGAAAAAAGGTCCCAACATAAACCGGGTTCGGCCTTAGTAATAACCGAGTACTGAAAACGAAACATATTAGTTCAGACCTCAAAAAGCTCTCCAAAGGGTGTATAGGGAACCCCGGGAGAAAAATATGAATTGGCAAAACCTATAGTTTATACACTGTATTTTTAACGATGTAAAGAGTATTATTTAGGGGTGGTTAGGGACCGGAGGGTGCTTGCCGCGCAAACCAGATGGCGCTTTAGAAGGCAAAATCGTGGATGTGGCCTACCGTCTATGGAGCGAGCAAGGCGAAGAAGCCTTGACGATGCGTGCAGTGGCGCGAGCCGCAAGAACAACCACGCCGACTCTCTACCAACGCTTCCGTGACAAGAAAGATCTCAGGCATTTTCTAGAGGAGCGGGCGCGCCAGAAACTGTTTGACACCCTGCAGCCAGCACCAACAGCGTTGGAAATTTGCAGCAAAGCTCTGGAATTCGTGTCGACACATGGGCATGAATATCGGCTGCTGGCCGCGGACTGGCCCCAGCGGTTCGTTCAACGCATGCCGATGCGATCTTACGATCACCTGAAAACAATTCTGGCGAAGGAATTGGGGGGCGAGTCCGCACAACACGACGAACTGGCGTTTCAGCTGTTTTCCCAAGTGCATGGAACAGCTCTGCTACGCCCAGCCGGAGAAGAACATCGCTCGATTTCTGAATCTCTTACCGAGACGTGTCTAAAAGCGTGCTCTGCGCTTCTGCAAGCAGCTGCTACGAAGAAATTGCGCTCAAAATCCAAGTCGCGCTGAGCCTTTGCCGCAGGAACGACGACCTAATTCAACGTTTCGGCCCGTGGCTGTCGATTGCCGTCACACGAGCGGAGAGCGGAGATTCCATCAAGAACGTCGCCGTCGCCAGATTCGGAGGATGCTTGGCGAAGTGGCGAATTTGCGCGCCGCAATGTTGCAGGACCAAACCGGTATTTTGCGTGGAAAGCTGTGGTCCCAAAGGAACACCAGAGTCAATCGGAAGCAGATCCAGAACGTGACCCAATTCGTGAAGCAAAGTTAGAATGCGTGCTTCGCGAGTTGCTCCGCCGAAATTGCCAACTTCGAGCTGCCTGAACGCTTTTACATAACCCTTATCTGCATTGTCGACCATCACCCGAACGCGAGCCCAATCCTTGAAGAACGCGCCCTTGGCGTTGATCGTGATCGTCGAACCCCAGCCAACGTTTTGGCCTGTGTGCGCGACGTAGGGCTGATAGTAGGTAAGCGATTCCTGCCATTTGTCGATTCGTCTGATTTCACCGTTTGCCGATTCGTCCAAGGCAAAGCGCAACGAACGAAACTTTTCCGCAGCTTCCGGTTCAGCGGAGCGAAACCACGCGGAGCAAGAATTTTCCTCTGTCAGGATGGACATAACTTCGACGCGTGCCTGCTCGATGATTGATCCGTCTCCCCCGAACGTCTGCAATTCATCGCCGCTCGGATCGGCGATGCGATCACTAGCAAATCGCAGGGAACTGACGGGTACGCTGACTAAATTGGCGGGAGCTTGTGCGACGGTCGAAGTCGCCCAAGTGTGAGAAATCAAGGCGGCGACAAGCGCTGCAACCAGGGATCTGAGCACAGGATGCATGGAACTCTCCCGGCCCGGACTGCCTTTTCCCACCACGAGGCGTTCGCATTTGCGGCCGCTGCTAATCGCAGGCGATGCACGGTTGCGAACGGTCGAACCGTCATCCGGTAGTCGAGTGACGGACGGCGGATGGCGAATGTTTGGTGGAAGCGCTGGATTTGAGGAAGATTTGAGCGGGAAGGCAGATGTGATTTCCGCTAATTCAGATGTTACGTAGTTTGGTGACTTTTTTCGTAGACAGAATGGCTGACCTACTTTGTGAATGACTTTTTATGACGAGGATTTCGCGCTGAAGTTTTATTCCTTTGGGATCAAGCCGTAGCTAACGAAAGCCAGCTTTGATCCGTCGGGGGACCATGACGGAACGTTAATCGTTCCCTGGCCGCCGAAGAGTTTCGCCAAAACGGTGATCCTGCCGTCTTTGAGCGACATCAGGCGGAGCATGACGTCCTTGTTTTCAGGGTGGCCTTCGACCTCCTTTGGATAGGAGAGAAAGACCATTTGGGTTCCATCAGGCGAGAGGTGTGGAAACCAATCATTCAGCTCACCATTCGTGATTTGCGCTTGCTCGGAACCATCGGCGTTCATTCGCCAGATTTGCATGTGGCCAGTGCGAACAGAATTGAAATAGATGTGTTTCCCGTCGGGTGAGTATTCGGGGCCGTCATCGAGGCCTTTTGCGGTGGTAAGCCGCCGCTCTTCGCCTCCTTGCGTGGAAATGGTGTAAATGTCGAAGTCGCCGTCGCGTTCGCCGACAAATGCCAGCATCTTTCCATCCGGCGACCATCCATGCCAATACGAAGGGGAGTTCTTTGTAATTGGCCGCGGGGGCCCGCCCGTCAGAGGCACGATGTAAATCTGCGATTTGTGGTCACCCTGAGAATTGTCGCTGATCACGAGTTGCTTGCCGTCGGGGGAAATGCCGTGGTCGTTGTTGCAACGATTTGCAAAGCCGGTATCGATGAGTTGCGTGGGACCGCCAGTGGCAGGCATGCGCTCGATGCGGCCACTGCGATTGAAGAGAAGAAACGAACCATCGCGGGACCAGTTGGGCGCTTCGATGCGGCCTTGCGTTTGATAAACGGCGGTGCGGTCGGCGGAATTAACGGTTATCAATTCGAGCGTGCTGTAAAGAGTCGCGTTTGTCCAATTCGCGTCTGGTGATTCGGAAATCTTCACATTGGAAAAGACCGCTGTTTCGACCAAGTCTTTTTCATGACTGCACATGCCGAGACCAACGTAGAAAGAATCGCCGAGCGGAAGGCGCGGCGAGCTTGCAGCGAGATGGAATTCACCATCATCGCCGGCGAGCCACATGGTGAAATAGTCGCCGTGCTTTTCGATGCGCGCGCGTTTTGGAGACCAGAGAGTGGCTTGGACTTCGCGCGTCATGGCGGCTTTTTCGTCGCGGAATTGAAGAGCGGTCATTCCGTTGCCATGAAGAGCGATATCGACATAACGTGAGTCGGGATCCAGGGAAGGCCGGGCCATGAGCAGCGCTTTGCGATGGGGATTCATCCCTTTGCCGAGGAATTTGACGTCAGCTTCGAAATAGCCGTCGCCGGAAACTTTCATCCAAACGAAGTGAAAATTGTCTTTGTCGAACCAGACGTTCTCGCCGCTCGCGGTGATGGTGTAGGTCTGCTGCCCGGGATCGTAAACGAGCTTGCCTGGCTGCTTCAGAACTCCTACGTCGCTTTCGGATTCGAAGATGCCGAGGTTGCCGGCGCTGTTTTGAGCAGTAACGGCACTCGGCACAGCCGAAAGGAAAACGAGTGACGAAAGAAGAGCAAATCGGCGAAGCATGGGATACCTGCCTTGCACGGAATCTGAAGCACTCTACTCCAAATTGCGATGACGCAAGATAGAAAACGATGTGGCTACAAGCTCCGAAAATTCTCTTGGCTCTTTAGGCGGTAGTCTCTTAGAGTTTCTTCTCGGAAGGAGCCCACTCTTGCGAATTGCATTCCGACTAGATTTCAACTTTCTCCTGAAACTTGTGGCGAGTGCCTTTCTGCTTGTTTCGCCGCTTACCGCGCAGACGCCGAAGTCCTACGAATTCACGGTGGAATACAACGTCGAGGTGAAGATGCGCGACGCTGTCACGCTGCGAGCTGATATCTATCGGCCAAAGACGGATGAAAAGCTTCCTGTCCTGCTGACGCGCACTCCGTACGACAAATCGAGGATATGGGTGACGCCATTTGCGCACAAAGCCGCAGCACGCGGTTACGTTGTGATCATTCAGGATGTGCGCGGGCGGTATGAATCCGATGGGGAATGGTATCCCTTCGTTCACGAAGCGAACGATGGATATGACACGGTGGAATGGGCTGGTTCACTTTCTTACACGAATGGAAAAGTGGGAATGTTCGGCGGGTCGTACGTTGGCGCAACGCAAATGCTGGCGGCGATTGCAAGACCTCCGCATTTAGCTGCCATCTGTCCGACGGTGACTGCGGCAAATTACCACGACGGCTGGACGTATCAGGGAGGTGCATTCGAACAATGGTTTAACGAAAGCTGGTCCTCCGGCCTTGCAGAAAACACCGCTGTGAGGCGGTTCAATTCGTTTTCGGAATCGATGGAAGGAGCCAAAACTCTTCCGCTCGCAGACTATCGAATCATGAAAGTGGACTTGGAAAATCTGGCGCCATATTTTCGCGACTGGTTGGCGCATCCGAGTTTTGACGACTATTGGAAAAAGATTTCGATTGAGGATCAGTACGCGCAAATTCAAGTGCCGGTTTTTTCAGTCGCTGCGTGGTACGACATTTTTCTGGGTGGTTCGCTGCGAAATTACGTGCGACTGCAAACTGAAGCAGGAACGGACGCGGCGCGCAAGGGGCAGAAGCTTTATGTTGGGACTGGCGGCCATGCCGGTGGATGGGGCGGCAAGATTGGTGCGGTGGACTTTGGCGACAAAGCACTTCTGGATCCCGACGATTTGATGCTGCGGTGGTACGACCATTTGCTGAAAGGCGAAGCGAATGGCGCCGAAAAAGACAAGCCAGTGAAGATTTTTGTGATGGGGAAAAATGTCTGGCGCGACGAGGAAAATTGGCCATTGGCTCGGGCGCAATCGACAAAATATTTTCTGCACTCGCATGGCGCGGCAAATGGGGTCAGCGGAGATGGGACTTTGAATACGACGACGCCGACCGTCGAGCAGCGTGACGCATACGACTATGACCCGGCAGATCCAACTCCAACAATCGGCGGGCCGCTTTGCTGCCAGAGTTTGCCTTCCGGCAATGGACCACAGGATCAGCGGCCAGCGGAAGCACGCAGTGATGTGCTTGTATTCACGACGCCTCCGTTCCCGCAGGACTTTGAAGTCACGGGACCAATCACAGCCGAGTTGTATGTGAGTTCTTCCGCCGTGGACACCGATTTTACGGCGAAGCTGGTAGATGTTTGGCCGAATGGATTCGCACAAAACCTAACCGAGGGAATTTTGCGAATGCGTTATCGAAATTCGCAAGCAAAGCCAGAGCTGATGACGCCGGGCGAGATTTATCACGTCACTGTGGACATGTGGGCGACGAGCAATGTGTTTTTGCCGGGACACAAGCTGCGGCTGGAAATTTCGAGCAGCGATTTTCCGCGCTTCGACCGGAATTTGAATACGGGTGAAGAACAAGCGCGCGGAACGCGGATGGTGAAAGCATCGACCGCGCTTTTCCACGATAAAGAGCATCCGTCAGCCCTGATTCTGCCTGTGATTCCTGTCGCCAAACCATAATCACCGATTTGCTTTTTTTCTACAGAGCGCCTAGAAAACGAGAAGAAAACTAGCCGCGCAAATGCCGCAACTAGTGTGCCAACTTGACACGATTTTGAATGCAGCCTACACTACGGAGTTTTTAGATGACCTCCCGGAACACACAGGGAGGCGGGGCTCAGCTAAAACAATGGACAAGAAAAGACTCGACTACTACAAAAAGAAATTGCTCGCGCGGCGCGAAGACTTGCTGAAGACGATCGCGCGGACGGAAGAAGAAGGACGACAGGCGGACGACGATCCGACGGTAGACCTTGCCGACAAGGCGGCAAATTCCTACACGAAAGAGTTTTTGTTTGGAATGACGAATACCGACCGGGCGCTTCTGAACCAGATCGACGTGGCACTAAAGCGCATTGCAGAAGAGGAATATGGCACCTGCATGAACTGTGAAGAAGAGATGCAGCAGAAGCGGCTCGAGGCTGTGCCCTGGGCCAGGCATTGCATCAATTGCCAAGAAAAAGCAGAAAAGGGCCAGCTGTAAGCTTTGTCACCTGCTTCCTACAGAGTAAAATTATCTTTCAATATGGCGCTGGGGGAGTAGGCTTCTGCCGAAATGGCCGTGCCCTCTCCCTCTCGTTTTCGGCTCCGGCGCTGGACAGCGGACGTGTGCGATGCGCTGCCAGCATTCTGATTCCGGCGCCATGCCGGTTGTGCGGTCACCTGTTGAATCACTCCTCACGAATTCCCATCTGCAAGAGCTGCTTGGAAAGCTTTTCTCGCGTTCCGGAGAAATCTGCCTTGTCTGTGGACTACCGATGCCGGATATCGTGGAAGTTCCAGGCGAACAATTAAAATGTTCAGCATGTCGGCTTGAGACGTATGGTTTTGAACGCGCGCGTAGCCTCGGCGTCTATGAGAACGACATTGTGCGCGCCATTATGATGCTGAAATTCGAACGAATCGAACCGCTCGCGAAATGGTTTGCCGGGCGCCTGGCGGAGATATATATCGTGAACGAAGAAATGTTCAGTGCGGATGTCGTCGTTCCAGTGCCGCTTCGCCGCGAACGCCAAAAAGAGCGTGGTTACAATCAGGTAGAATTGCTTTCGAAACCTCTCTCTAAAATGCTGCGATTGCCGCATCGCGGTGTTTTGCTGATGCGAACAAAGCCACTCCCGCAAAAGCTTGTGTTAACGCTGCGTGAACGTTGGGCCGCAGGGCGTGGCGCTTTCGAAATCCGGCCAGGCAGCCAAGTTGACAATCAACGCGTCTTATTGCTAGATGATGTAATGACGACTGGCGCGACGCTGGATGCCTGTTCGAAGGCGCTTCGCGACGCTGGAGCCAAGTCGGTGGTGACGCTCACGGTAGCCCGAGCGGCGCACAATCCGCTTGGGTGCTGGTGAGAGTTACCCCAAAGGGAAGCGCCATGAGCGCAATGCGGCAGGAAACGCCGAACCCTCGGGGGCACAGGCCCCCCATAGCGGTTGATTCCGCTGTGTCTTCCAGCGACACGCCCGCTGGTAGTAGATTCCACAACTCATCCGGGACCCGGCGCGGTTCGCTGATGCAGGAACCCGTGTTGGTGCTCAACGCGACGTACGAGCCGATCAACGTGACGGCGGTGCGGCGCGCAATGGTGCTGATGCTGAAAGGCGTGGCGCAAGCGGAAGAGTTGCACAATTCGGAAGTTCATTCTGCGGCCCATTCGCACAGGGTCCCCTCTGTAATCCGGTTGGTTGCGTACCGGCACATTCCGCAGCAGAGCCGCGCGCTTTCTCGGAAAAATATCTTGCTGCGCGACCGTAACACATGCCAATTCTGTGGGCGCGTATTTCCAAGTTCAGAATTGACGTTGGATCACGTTGTGCCGCGTTCGCGAGGTGGGCGTTCGACCTGGGAGAATTTGGTCGCATGCTGCTACCGCTGCAACAACAGCAAGGGCGATCGGACGCCGGAAGAAGCCGGTTTCAAACTGGCGCGGCGGCCAAGGCCGTTTACGTTGCACACTTCGCGGCAGTTGATGCGCTTGATCGGCCATCGCGACGAGCGATGGCGCAAATACTTGTTTTATTGAGTGTTTTCTGCAATTTAGCGCCTAGTATAAAAAAATCATCCAGCCTGGAAACCTTTTTGGCTGGCGCGCATCTAAACTATCAAAACCACTTCGAGGACACACCCCGGGAGGCAGCTAGGGTTCAACACCCTAGCTGCTTCTCTCCTTTTGGGCCCAATAAAAATGCTTTAATACTTATAGGGGATTCGGATTTCCTGTATTTGACGGAAAGCTGTCGAGCGCCGCTTGCTCATTGGGAAATTCTGGGAAGACCTTGTAAAGCTGCGTGATTTTCAAAATATCTTCAACTTTTTGCGAAAGGCCTACGACCTTCAGGGATCCCCCAGTCTTGATCACTGTCAGATAATTCCGCACGAGCTCTCCGATGCCGGAGCTGTCCAAATACTCAAGGCCGCTCAGATTCAAAACAATATCTTTGCGTTTATCAGCAAGCAGATCTGAAATTGCCTGCCGCAGAGCGCCCGATTCAAATAGAGTTAGGCTGCCAACCACATCAATAAGCGAGGCCGGGCCCGAGTGGCGGATTGTTATTGAGAAATTCTTCGCGCGAGGGGGTATTGGCATACACCCTTAGTTTACCTGGGCATTGCGTTTTTGGGGAATGTCGGGAAATTACTGTCGCAGGACGACGCGAAGACCGCGGCGCCAATCCTCCGCCAAGCCAACGCGAACGACATCCAACCGCGGCGACAAAGCACGAAGCAGCGCGTCCGTTGCTGGATGAAAGCGAAGAGCGGGCGCTACAAGATAAACGAGCGGTGGAGCAGATTGCAGCTCAATTCCGGGAAAATAGCCATAGCGGGCAATGGCACCCTGCTCGAGATGGCATTTAATGCGGAGCCAGTAGTCTGCGGCTTGCATCGCTAGATTTAGCGACTCTGAAGCTTTCAATTCGAGGATGGCAAGACGGCCCGTATGCGTGACTGTCAAGACATCGAGGATGCCATGTTCTCCGCCGGCGTTTGCAAGCACCTGAGTATAAGCAAAGCGCGAATCGAGCAAGGCATCGACGCGAGTGACGTCTTCGCGGACCAATGTTTCAAGCCAACGCTCGGGTTGCGCACGGAAAAGGGAATGCATCACATCGGACGCGAGTGGGTGGCGATGCATTTCCAGCTTGCCGAGCACTTCTTTGAGAGTCTTGTACGAACTTGGGTTGAGCTCCTCGCGTGATTCAGGAAGTCCAAAAAAATCTTGCCTTCCTCCCACCGAGCAAACGACAGGCCCCGAAAAACGAAGAACGATCTGTCGCTGTGGCACGGATGGGTGAAGGGTGATCTGCGATGGAGCCAGAGAAACGACAGAATTCAGGTCCGGCTGCGCAAGGTCCAGTAGCGATTGCGCTTCACGTAGAGGCACAAGCCACGAGGAAATGTTGGCCAGGGAGGATGGATTGATTTTCTCCAGGATCTCCCGAGTGCGGTCGTATTCGTAAACCTCGATTTGAAGATTGGGCTGGAGCGACTGACGGGACGATTGCTCCTGGCAGCAAACGCAATCCCCTCACGGATGGACGGCCTGAAGAGGCGCGCAGCTTTCCCAGCCAGAGCAGACCAAACGTTATGCAACGGTTTGCATTGATCGAAGATTCCTCTTCGGGTGCGGCAAGCACTGCCCAATTCGCTTTTCCGTTTTTGAGAACCCCGCGAGCATAATTCCCGGAAAGCGAATGCTCCAAATCTGGATGAATGAAAAAGGATTCCGGAGTTTCATCCGGGAATTGACGCGCAAAGAGCAGCAATCCACTGGCAGAACTCTTCGCGCGATTGGTCGCGTGCGGAACGCTCCGCAACCATGCGAACAAATTCAAGACGATCCGGACGCGAACGGCCAAAACGTTCGACTGCCAAAGTGAGGCGGTCTTCGGGATGATCCGTAATCGCCAGAACGCGGCGAGTCAGGTGGTAGTGGGCAGGCCAGAGGTGCAGTAGCGGTTTCGCGTCGTTGCCGCGAACTTCCCAGGAAAGCGCGGACAGAGGCGCCACACGCGCTCCATTTTCGCGCAATTCAACCGGCCCCGCCGAGGCAAATTCACGCAGATTGGCTTCCAGCTCGTTGGATAACCCCACGCCGGAGATTGTAGGGGAGCATTTACCAAAATGCTACTTCTTGTTATCGTAAAATTTTATACTGCTAACGGTAACACGCGGCATGACGTAATTCCAAGAATTGGGAACGTGGTCGAAGGAAATCTCAAAATGAGCTACCTGGCCGGGCTTTAGACCTTCTGGGGACATAGGTAGAAGCGACCGCGTCTCGCGTAGAGCAATCTGGTCCATACCATCCCGGAATTCGATCGTACCGTCGAGCGCAAGGATGGTGCGATCGCCGGAGTTAAGAACATCCCCTTCCAGAATTTTTACTTCCTGATTCAGAAAATTTTCCGCCTGTTTCATCGTGAAATTGCCGAGATGCAGGTTTGGTGCGTATGCTTGCTCTTGCGGACCGAATGCCAACTGCGCCGCCCGTTGTGGGGCGGGGCCTTGGGCGGAGCGAAACAAAATAAAATAAACACCAACGCCCGCAAGTATTACAACCAGAGACAGCGCCACTTTGCGCACTGGGCTTCCGCGTAATTCCTTAGGCTTGGTTGTTGGATCGTTCTGAAATGGCGCTTCCATTGCGATGCAGGGTTACCTGCCAAACTCGAGCCGCTGTACAAGCGGTTCGGGCAAACCCGCCTTCCTCATTCGCGATTGTACTTTGCCGATTTCGTAAGGGACACGCCAAAATTCGACGGTGTGATTGGTCAAATCTGCGATAGCAAACGCGGCGCGGGGATCTGCGTCACGGGGCTGCCCGATGGAACCTGGATTGAGAAGATAGCGTTTTCCCGGCTCGATTCGCAGTGGAGCAAATAACTCGTTCGATTTGGGCCGAATGTGGAGAACCTCAAGATTGCTGTCTTGATACGCAAAGCCGCCTTGATGATGTGTATGGCCGAAGAAAGTGACGGACGCCGTCGAGTCGAGCAATCCCTCGAGCGCCTGAGCGGGAGTAAAAACATACTCGTCCTCGTCTTGAAATGCGCCATGGACCAGAACGACTCCATTCGATTCCATTGGGCCTTGCGGCAACGCTGCGAGCCATTGTAAGAGTTCGGGAGCCAATTGGCTCCGCGTCCAGTCGACAGCTGCTTTCGCCACCGGGTTGAAATCTTCCGTGCTCATGATTCCAGTGACTGCCTTATCGTGATTGCCACGAATGCACGCCTGCGCCAGGCTGCGGATTTTTTCGCTGACCTCGGCTGGATCCGGACCGTATCCAACAACGTCGCCCAAACAAACGGCGACATCCCACCGTCCCGCCACTTTCGCCAGTGACGCTTCTAGCGCCGTGCAGTTTGCATGGATGTCGCTCAGAATCAAAATGCGCATCGGCAAGGTCCGAAGAGTGCAGTCGAGTATAGATGAACCTGCCCGCGGATGCACGGGAAGGAAAAACAGCAAGACGAATTGGACGCGGCAAAATAAAAAACGTTGCCGGATACATCAGAAAATTTTGCGGGGATTTGATGGAATTAAGCCGCGGGCTGCACCAGCTTTTCTGTTTTACACGCATTTAACGCAACTTTCCCAAAAGTGACAATTTAATTCGGTCAACAAGCGAAACATTCTGCGAGACCAATTCGTCTATGGGACTGCGACCGGACCTTGACTGGTTTTCGCAGAGAAGAAAAACCCCGCGGTGGCAGCCGCGGGGCGCATGACACGCAAGTCTTTCCGGCGGTTAGTCCAGGAAGAAACGGTGTCGGAGGGCGAATCTACTCGCCCCGGCAGGTGCGTGTCAACTCCTCTCGCGGCGTTTATCAAGGCCGGTGGCAGACTCGATCCCGCGCGAAAGGAATGACACTCATGAAATCCATTACCCTGGTTCGTACTGCGGCACTGCTGGGCGCTTTTTGCCTTTCAGTGCCGGTCTTTGCGAAGCCGTTCGTGAAGACACTCAGCATCTCGCAACCGGCCAAGGTTGGCCAAGTTACCTTGCAGGCCGGCGAATACAAGTTTTCTATCGACGGCGACAAAGTGACCGTGCAACGTGGCAAGGACCAGGTTGCACAATCCGAGGGCCG
>Ga0126376_10001870_pt1 | contig 11635 bp, 10 predicted proteins | sample PanSoiMetPlot_15_FD_92760 | JGI IMG/M metagenome (GOLD analysis project Ga0126376, IMG submission 92760) | Tropical forest soil microbial communities from Panama - MetaG Plot_15 | ecosystem: Environmental > Terrestrial > Soil > Tropical forest > Bulk soil | place: Panama | collected 2016-02-17
AGGAGCGCATGGGTCTCACGCGTCCGGCCGACATCGAGCGCGCGCGGAGCGAGGTGCCGGTCAGCGCTGCGTTCTTCGACGCGCTCTCGCTCGACGGCCGCGATCTCAGGCGGCTGCCGCTCGAGGCGCGCAAGGAATGCCTGAAGCTCCTTCTGCCGCCGCGCGGCGTCGTCTACTACGGCGATCACGTGGTCGAGCACGGTGCTGCCTTTCTCGCGGCCGCTTGCGAGCAGGGGCTGGAGGGCGTGGTCGCGAAGAAGCGCGACAGCCCGTACGTCGGCAAGCGCTCGAGGGACTGGCTCAAGATCAAGTGTCAGCTGCGGCAGGAGTTCGTGATCGGCGGCTACACCGTACCCCAGGGCGCGCGGGCGCATTTCGGTGCCTTGCACCTGGGCCTCTACGAGCGGGGCGAGCTGGTCTACGTCTCGAAGGTTGGCACCGGATTCGACGAGCGGGCGCTCAAGACGATCAGCGAGAAGCTGCGGCCGCTCTCGCGTGCGACCTCACCGTTCGCGCGCGGCACGCCCGGCGGGCACGGCCACCACTGGGTCGAGCCGCGGCTCGTCGCGGAAGTGCGCTTCACCGAGTGGACACGCGATGGGGGGATCCGGCATCCCGCTTTCCTTGGGTTGCGTGATGACAAACGTCCTGAGGATTGTGTGCGCGAGACGCCCGTCGGTACGCGTGCCGAGGAGGCGGGGGCGGGGGGAATGGGCGGGGCTTCGTCACCCACTCGCCCGCTCTCCGCGGCTCTGCGAGCCGCGGGCGGGACGAGGGGGTCCCACTCCGCGCCACCCATCCCCCCCACCCCCGCCTCCTCGGCACGCGGTGAGTCGGGCGATCGCACATCAACCGCCGGGCGTGCTTCATCCGAGCGCGAGGCGAGCGCGAATGCGGATTTCAGGCGCGCGAGCGTAGCGAAGGGGCGGACGCCCGGCGTCTCACCTCAGGGTGACGAGCGTCCGGGCACAGAGCGTGCGGGCACAGGGCGTGGGAGCGCAGGGCGGCGTGCGAGCGCGGGGCGTACGCGTGCAGCTGGAGGCGGGCGGGCGGCGGGTCCTGGGGGTGAGGGAGAGAGGCGGGTCACGATTACGAATCCGGAGAAGGTGTTCTGGCCGGATGAGGGGTATACGAAAACGGATCTGGTCGCGTACTACGACGCGGTGTCGCCGTGGCTTTTGCCGTACTTGAAGGAGCGACCGCTCGTGCTCACGCGGTATCCCGACGGGATCACCGGCAAGTCGTTCTTTCAAAAGGACGCGCCCGAGTGGACGCCGCCCTGGGTCCGCACCGCGCGAATCCACGCCAGCGACGTGGACCGCGACATCGACTACTTCATCGTCGACGACCGCGAGAGCCTGCGCTACGTCGCCAACCTCGGCACGATCCCGCTGCACCTCTGGGGCTCTCGGCTGACCTCGCTCGATAACCCCGACTGGCTCGTGCTCGATCTCGATCCCAAGGGCGCGCCGTTCACCGACGTCGTCAAGGTCGCGCGCGCGCTCCATGGGATCCTGGATGACCTGGGTCTGCCGAGCTACGTGAAGACCTCCGGGGCGACGGGCCTGCACATCGTCCTGCCGCTCGGCGCCGGCTACGACTACGAGATCACGCGGACCTTCGCGCGGCTCCTCGCGGTGGTGGGCGTCCAGGCCGAGCCGGAGATCTCGACGATCGCGCGGCCCCTGCGCTCGCGCGGCGGCAAGGTATACATCGACTTCGGTCAGAACGGCCGGGGCCAGACCGTCGTCGCGCCGTTCTCGGCCCGCCCGCTGCCGAGCGCGCCGGTCTCGTGCCCGCTCCGCTGGGAAGAGGTCACTGCAAAGCTCGATCCCAGGCGCTTCACGATCAAGACGGCGCCGGCGCGCCTTGAGAAGATGGGCGACCCGCTGGCGCCGGTGCTCACCGGCCGCATCGACGTCGCGAGCACCCTGAAGAAGCTCGAGCACCGCGCGCCCGACCGCTGAGCGCGCGGCCCTCCGCCCGCGGCGCGGCGCTTCGCGTCCGGGGCGTCGCGTCCGTGCCCTCAGGCGCGGCCCTGGAGGGCGCGCTGCAGCTGCGCGAGATGGTTCGCGTCGTGCGCCGCCAGCGCCTCGGCGTAGTCGGCGATCGTCAGCGGTCCGCGGGAGGGATGACGGCCCCCGCGCCTCCACTGGGCGGGTGAAAGGCTGCCGAGCAGCGCCAGCGTCTCGCTCCGGCGCCTGACGAAGGCCCTTCGGCCCGTCGTTGGCGAGGTACTGACGCTCCTCCGCCCAGCGGTCAGGATCCAGCGGGTGGCCGATCGCGGCGCCGATCCCCCAGGCGGCGAGCGCCTCCGGCGTCGCGCTGAACGCCAGGATCGTCGGCTCGTCGTTCGCGAGCATCGTCATGAAGCGGACGAGGAAGAGCTCTTCGACGTCGCGCAGGTGGCACACGATCTCTTTCGCCGACCAGTTGCGGCCGTCGGGGCGGCGAGACCACGCCGCGTCGGAAAGGCCGCGGACCGCCGCCCCGAGCTTCTCGCCAGCGCGCGTCAGCGCGTCCGTCACGCGGCCAGACACGCCTTCAAGATCGTCAGCATCTCGTCGATCTCGTCGCGGGAGACGGTGAGCGCCGGCATGAAGCGCAGCGCGTCGGGCCGCGGCGCGTTGACCAGGAGCCCGTGATCGAGCGCCGCCGCCGAGACTTTCTTGGCGTCCTGCGCCGGGAGCCCCAGAGCCTGGAGCAGGCCGCGACCGCGCACTTCGCCGAGACCAAACTCGCCGGAGAGCACGCGCAGGCGCGCCGTCAGATAGGCGCCGTTCGACGCGACGGTCTCGAGAAACTCGGGCTGCGCGACGGTCTCGACGACCGCGCACCCGACGGCGGCCATGAGCGGGTTGCCGCCGAACGTGCCGCCCTGGTCGCCGTACTCGAAGCAGCTGACGGGGCCCGAGGCGATCAGCGCCGCGAGCGGAACGCCGCCCCCGACGCCCTTGCCCACCGTGACGATGTCCGGGCTGATTCCGGCGTGCTGATAGCCGAAGAAACGCCCGGTCCGCCCGATCCCGGTCTGGATCTCGTCGAGGATCAAGAGGAGGCCGTGCTCCTTGGTGAGCGCCGCGAGGGCGCGCAGGTAGTCGTCGCCGGCCGGGAAGACGCCGGCTTCGCCCTGGATCGGCTCGAGCATGACCGCCGCCGTGCGCGACGTGATGGCGGCTGCGACGGCGCCGAGATCGCCGAGCGGGACCTTGCGAAACCCGTGGACCTTCGGCGGGAAGAGATCGTCCCAGCCGGCCTTGCCCGACGCGGCCATCGTCGCGAGCGTGCGCCCGTGGAAGCTGCCGTGCATCGTGATGATCTCGTAGGCGCCGTCGCGATGGCACGCGCCCCACTTCCGCGCCAGCTTGATCGCGCCTTCGTTGGCCTCGGCGCCGCTGTTGCAGAGGTACACCTGATCGAGCCCGGAGGCCTCGGCCAGGAGGTTGGCGAGCCGCGCCATCGGCTCGTTGTAGTAGGCCGGGCTGCAGTTGATCAGCCGAGACCCCTGCGCGGCGAGCGCGTCGAGCACCACGCGCGGCGAGTGGCCGAGCGAGTTCACCGCCCAGCCCTGGACGAAATCGAGATAGCGCCTGCCGTCGCGGTCCCACAGCCACGACCCAGCGCCCTTGACCATCAGCGACGACGGCCGCTCGGTGATCTTCATGATGTGGTCGAGTTCCTGGTTCATCGCGTCGTTCTCCTTTGTGATCGGTTCACAGGTTCGGGCCGCGCTCGGCCACGCCGGGTCCGCGCGCCGCGCAGCGGCTCGGTCAACGCGGGTCGAGCCGTCGCTGCATGATCGCGACGTCGTGCCAGCGGCCGAGCTTGTACGCCGACTCGCGCTCGACGCCGACCTCGCGGAAGCCGTGGCGCGCGTGCAGCCGCAGCGACGCGGCGTTTCGCGCGGTGATGCGCGCCACGATCGAGTGGTGCTCGAGTGCCCGCGCGCGACGTACCAGCTCGGCGAGAATCAGTCCGCCGAGGCCGGCGCCGCGGTGATCGCAGGCGACGTAGACGGAGTCCTCGACCGTGCGCGCGAAGGCCGGCTTGGGCCGGTACGGTGACAGCGATCCATAGGCGACGACTTGACCGTCGTGCTCGGGGCAGTCCGCAGCGACGGTGGCCACGACCACCGGATAGCGCTCGGTGTGCCAGGCGAACCACTCGCGCTGGGCCGCCGGGTCCCTGGGCTCGGTGTCGGTGGTCGAGTCGCTCGAGAGGACCTCGTGGTTCCAGATCGCGGCGATCCCGGGAAGATCCGCCTCGCGCGCGGCGCGGAGCGCGACGCGTGGGGGCGGGGCGCTACGCGCAGACGGGCAGTGCTTGAGCGAGGCGAAGGAGCCTCCGGCGCCCCGCATCGAGCCGGGCGCGGTCGAGGCGATCCTTCGCGAGCACTTCGAGGGCGTAGTAGCTCGTGTCCATGCCGCGCATCATGCCTGGCCTTGTCCTATCAGGAAAATCAATTGTCTTGATTATTACGATCAGGTATTTTTTGAGCTCTCCGACGTGAACGTCCAGCTCGCGCATCTACAGACGCTCGCCGCCGTCGCGCGCCACGGGAGCTTCTCCCGGGCCGCGCGCGAGCTGCGTCTCACGCAGCCGGCCGTCAGCATGCAGGTGCGCCAGCTCGAGCAGGAGCTGGGCCTCTCGCTGCTCGAGCGCGTCGGCAAGCGGACCTACACGACCAAGGCCGGCGAGCTCCTGCTGGCACACGCCGGGCGCGCGATGCGCGAGCTCGAGCGCGGCCTCGAGCTGGTGCAGGAGCTCCGGGGCATCGTGGCCGGCCGCATTCGGCTCGGCACCAGCGCCTCGTTCAGCATCTATCTCCTGCCGTCGGCGCTGCGGCGGTTCCGCGCGCGCTATCCGCGGACCGAGCTCGTCGTCGTCACCGGCAACGCGCCCGAGATCACGCGCGCGGTCGTGGCCAACGAGCTCGACGTGGGAATCGTGAGCCTGCCGGTCCGCGAGCGCGAGCTGGTGGTGACGGCGCTCCACCGCGACGAGCTAGTGGCCATCGGGCCGCCCGGGCGGCGCTGGCCGCGCCCGCGCGCGACGGCGGCCGAGCTCGCGCGCGAGCCGCTGATCCTGTTCGAGCAGGGCGCGACGCTCCGCCGCGTGATCGACGACTGGTTCCAGCGGGGCGGCGCGGCGCCGGCCTTGCCGATGGAGCTCGGCAACACCGAGGCGATCAAGAAGCTCGTCGAGTCGGGGCTGGGGCTCTCGGTGACGTCGTGGTTCGCCGCCAAGGCCGACGTCCGCGCCGGCCGGCTCACCGCGTCGAAGCTGACGCCGCCGCTCTTCCGTCAGATCGGCATCGTGCTCCGGCGCGACAAGCCTAAGACGCCCGTGCTCGACGCCTTCCTCGGCACCCTGGACGACCTGCGCCGCTCGCTCGCCTAGCGCGGCACGGCGCTGCTCGGCGCCCGGCGTCGACTACTGAATCAGCTGATCCGCGCGCTCCAGCAGCGAGCGCTGCATGGTCAGCCCGAGCGCCTTCGCCGTCTTGAGGTTGATCAGCAGCTCGAACCTCGTCGGCCGCTCCACGGGCAGCTCGGCAGGCTTCGCGCCTTTGAGGATCTTGTCCACGTAGCCGGCGGCACGGCGATAGATATCGGGCGTGTTCGGCCCGTAGGACACGAGGCCACCCGCTTCCACGTACTCCCTCAACCCATACATGGACGGCAGATGGTTCTTCCTCGCGAAGCCGGCGATCTCGGCCCGTTTCGAGAACGCCACGGGATTTCCGGGGAGCACCAGCATCGCCTGCGCGTGCTCCCGCGTCACAGTCGACAATGCCTCGTCCAGATCCGTCGGGCTGGCCACTTCGACGGATAGGAGCTTCAGATGAAGCAAGCCGGCGGCCGCCTCGGATTCTTTGTAATCGAGCACGGTGCCGCGGGCGTCGGGGTTCCAGACAAGCGCCACGCGGGAGAGCCCGGGCACGACTTCCCGCAAGAGCTCCAGCCGCTTGCCGCTGAGATCCGCCGAGACATTGGCGAGGCCCGTGACATTGCCGCCCGGGCGCGCGAGGCTCGCCACGAGCCCGGTCCCGACCGGATCGATACTGTTGACCATCACGATCGGGATCGTCCGAGTCTCGCGTCTGGCCGCTGTGATCGGCTCATCGGTGCTCGCCACGATCACGTCGACCTTCCGTCCCACCAGCTCCCGCGCAAGCGCCGGAAGTCGTTCGCTCTTGCCCTCGCCGTAGCGAAGCTCCAGGCTGAACGTCTTCCCCTCGACGTGGCCCAGCTCCCGCATTCCCTGTCTGAACGCGTCGAGGAGCACCGCGTGGCCGGCGGCAGTGGCGCTGCTGAGAAGTCCGACCCTTGGGACATGGGTTGGCTGCTGCGCATGGATCGGCGCCCAGAGCACGACAATCGCGAGAAGACAGACCGCGGCAGCGAGCGACCGAGAACGCGCGACGTGCCGCGGGGGCCGACCCGACGATCCGTCGCGTGCGAGGGGCACGCCGATCGTGTCGTGGCAGTCGGCCATGGCCGAGAGAGTGGAGCCGCAGCGCGAGCGTGTCAAGAGCGCCGTGACGCTTCCAGCGTCGCTACGTGACGGTTGAGAAACGTGGAAGTAGCTCGCCGATCAGGCGCTCGAACTGGTCGGTCTGGCGCCACGACGTGATCCGCAGGGTGATGGACTTGGGTCCCTCCGCGGAGAGCTCGCGCAGGTGCTCGACGCACTGTTGCGGCGTGCCGGCCGCCGTCCATGCTTCAACCATCTGAGGCGTGAACACCGGCCCGTAATACGCGTCCAGAAAGCGCTTGGTCTCCTCGAGGGCGGCCTGACGATCCGGATTCAGGTTCACGTTGTGGTAGGCCATCGTGGGAAAGCCGTTGGGGTCGCGGCCCCGCTGCGCGAGCGCGGCGGCGATGCCGGCCCAGTTGCTTCGCGCCAGACCGGGGGCGAGGCGGGTCGTCATCCAGCCGTCCGCGAATTGCGCGACCCGACCCAGCGCCCGGTCGAGCGCCGGGCCGGCAAGGGGGGCCCGCGGGTTCGACGCGATCCAGATCGGGCACGGCCGCTGAACCGGACGGGGCTCGAGCGTCACGTCCTCGAACGAGCGGAAGCGGCCCTTGTAGGAGACGCGCTCCTCCGACCACAAGCGGCGGCAAATCTCGATGTTCTCGGTCAGCCGCGCGGCGCGCTCGCGGTCGGCGACGTTGAACGCCGCGCCCTCGCGCGCGCTGGCGCCGCCGGCGACGAGCCCGGTGCACGCGGCGAGCAGCATGCGGCCGTTCGAGATGAGGTCGAGCGTCGCCCACTGATATGCGAAGACGAGAGGGTCGCGCACGGGAAACGACGCCATGCAGCCGACGCCCAGCCGCAGGCGCTTGGTGACCGAGGCCAGGGCGCCGAGCAACGTCAGCGAGTCGGGCCGCGGCTTGGCCCCGAGACTGTCGCCGACCCAGACGGATCCGAAGAACGGGCTCGCGTCGGCCTTCGCGGCCAAGGTGAGCATCTCCGCCATGGTGGTGACGCCGAAGAACACGCCCCGCTGTGGGAGCGTGAAGCCTACCTGGCCGCCGTCGTCCATTGACCGATCTGAATGCGGGCGACCAGCGCGAACCCCTTTCCCTCGGGCTTGAAGACCTCGAACCAGTCCTTGCCGAAGGCGTCGAGGATATTCGGCTTGTGGGTGACGATGAGCGTGTTGGTGCCGGGGTCTGGCGCCGGCGCCACGAGCGCGCGCAGCGCCTGCGTAGCGCGGTTGTTCTCGTCCAGCGTCACGGCCAGCCCGCCCTCGGAGACATCGAGCGTGGCCTGCCGCTCCTTGCCGATTAGCCGCGCCGTCTCGACGGCGCGCTGGAAACGGCTCGAGTACGATTTCCCGATCGGGACGCGGGCGCCGCGAAACGCGTCGCCGACCGCCTTCGCGTCCGCGCGCCCCTTGTCGTTCAGCTGACGCTGCTTGACGACGTTGTCCAGATGCAGCGGGTCCGTGCCGGCCTGATCGGAAAAGGTCGCGCCATGGCGGAACACGATGACGTAGCCGCCGGTCCGCAAGAGCTTGAGGACGTCGCCGATCGACGGCGACGCCGGGCCCCAGGCGGACCCGACAGCGAGAACGGCGACCAGCGACGCCAGAGCGCGTAGCGCGATGCTCATGCCATTGCCTCCCGTTCAGCTTCCGCCGCCCGCAGGCGAGAAGTCGATCATCCGGCCCTCCGGAGCCTCCGGCACGCGCAGCGTGAGATACGGCTTCTCGGATGCCTGATGGCAGGCATAGCAGCCAGCCAGCGTATCGCGATACGCCTTCGAGAACGCCGGTAAATCTCGCGCCTCGATCGTCCGCTGCACGCCGGTCAGCAGCGAGCGGTCCAGGCCGTCGAGGATCCCGCGCAGGTCGAGCTCGCCGCTGGTCGTCCGGCGCACCGGCCGGATCCGTACGGCCCACCTGAGGTGCGAGCGCGTCTCGTTCAGGTAGAAGCCCGCGAGGGGCCAGTTCTGAGCCTGAGCTGCGAACCACAGATTCGAGAAGTGGTAGGCGATGTCCTTCATCACGTGCGACTGGTCGGGCAGCATGCTCTTGAGACTCTCGATCTCGCTCTTGAGCTTCGCCACTTCGCTCGCCACGTCGCCGGCCGTCGCCGATGCAATCCGTCCGGCGTGCTCTATCGTCGCGGCACGAGCCGATCCGCCGGCCAGCGCTGCCACCAGGACAACGATCAGCGCAGTTTTCATGACTTCTCCTTCGGTCGCTTCGCTTGAGCCGCGTCTATTGCCAGCCCGCGAGCGACAGCAGCGCGCCCCCGCCGGCCGCGAACAGGACGACGAGCCATGCCGGCGCCTTCCAGAAAGCAAGCAGGCCGAACACCGCGAAGGCGAGCGCGACGTCGAAAGGGGTCCGGATCGCGCTCGTCCATACCGGGTGATAGAGCGCCGCCAGGAGCAGCCCGACCACCGCTGCGTTGATGCCGGAGAGGGCCGCGGCGAAGCGCGGTTGCGCCCGGAGGGCCGCCCAGAAGGGCAGAGCGCCGATGACCAGGAGGAACGAAGGCAGAAAGACCGCGATCAGCGCGAGCCCGGCGCCGGCGAGGCCGTTGGGGCGCGGCCCCATCACGGCACCGAGGTACGCGGCGAAGGTGAAGAGCGGCCCCGGCACCGCCTGGGCGGCGCCGTAGCCGGCCACGAACTGCTCGTTGGTCACCCACCCGGGCGGGACGACCTCGGCCTGGAGCAGCGGAAGGACGACGTGGCCTCCGCCGAACACCAGCGAGCCGGCGCGGTAGAAGCTATCGAAGACGGAGAGCGCCTGGCCCCCCACGAGCTGGCGGGCGATCGGCAGCGCCAGCAAGAGCGCGAAGAACAGCCCGAGCATCGCCGCGCCGAGACGCCGCCCGACGGGGACCGTGAGCGGTGCCGTCGCGCCCGAGGCCGCGCCTGGCAGAAATCGTAGCCCGATCAACGCCGCGGCGGCGATGATGACGACTTGCGCGGCGCCGCCCGACCACGCGAGCGCCGCGACCGCTGCGAGGAGCGCGATCGTGGCCCGCGCCCGATCGGGCGCGAGCGAGCGCGCCATGCCCCAGACGGCGAGCGCGACGACGGCGACCGCGGCCACCTTCAGCCCGTGCAGCCACCCGGCATCGGTGACCTGCAGCGCGCTAAGACCGTAGGCGAACGCCACCAGGGCCGCGGCCGACGGCAGCGTGAACCCGAGCCACGCCGCTACGCCGCCGAGCAGGCCGGCGCGCGTGATGCCGACGGCGATTCCGACCTGGCTGCTGGCCGGGCCGGGCAGAAACTGGCAGAGCGCCACGAGGTCGACGTACGCGGCCTCGTCGAGCCATTTGCGCCGGACGACGTATTCCTCGCGGAAGTATCCGAGGTGCGCGACCGGCCCGCCGAAGGAGGTCAGTCCCAGGCGCGTCGCGACGCCGAGCACCTCGAGCGCGCTCATCGCCGCCGCGTCAGGCGGGCTGGGGAGACGCCGCGCGCAGCGCCAGGAACCGCCGGGCGAGCGCCGGGCCGGAGCCCGTGTCCTCGTGCTTGAAGAACACGTAGGCCTCGCGCCAGCCGGCGCCGATCCGGTCGATCGTCTCGATCCAGTTCTTCAAGGCTTCTTCCGTGTACTCCACGGCGCGCAGTCTGAGATAGCCGAAGTCCGCGGTGGCGACGGCCGGTGTCGCGCCTTCCTCGGTGTCGGCGATGCAGAGCGCCGCGTTGCGCGCGCGCAGCAGCGCGTAGACCTCGTCGTCGAACCAGCTCTCGTGGCGGAACTCGAAGGCCGCGCGGAACCCGTCGGGTAGGAGCGAGAGCGCCTCGCCCAGCCGGTCGGCCGCCTTCTTGAAGTTCGGCGGGAGCTGGAAGAGCAGCGGGCCAAGCCGGTCGCCGAGCGCGCGCGCCGCATCGCAGAAGTAGCCCAGCGGCTCGCCGACGTCGCGCAGGCGCGCGAAGTGGGTGATCCGCTGCGGCGCCTTGAGGACGTAGGTGAACCCGGCGGGCGCGGCCTGCCCCCAGCCCGCGACCGTCTTGGTGTTCGGCATCCGGTAGAAGCTCGCGTTGATTTCGACGGTCGTGAAGCGCTCGACGTAGTACGCGAGCATCTTCGACGCCGGGAGTTTGTCGGGGTAGAAGGTACCCCGCCACTCCGGGTAGTTGTAGCCCGAGGTCCCGACGTGCGTCTTCAGCCGAGCACCGCCGCCAGCGGCGTCGCCGGCTCGCCGAACGACTCGGCCACGCCGGGATGCACGACCTTGCCGCCCCAGACGTTCACGCCCTTGGCGAGCGCCGGATTGGCCCGCGCCGCTCCCGCCGCGCCGCGCGCCGCCAGCTCGATCGCGTACGGCAGGGTCGCGTTCGTGAGCGCAAAGGTCGAGGTGCGCGGGACCAGCGCCGGCATGTTCGCGACGCCGTAGTGGACGACGCCGCCGACCAGGTAGACCGGATCGAGCAGGGTCGTGGGATGGATGGTCGCGACGCAGCCGCCCTGGTCGACCGCGATGTCGACGATGACCGCGCCCTCCTTCATCTGCGACACCATTTCCTTGGTGACGAGCATCGGCGCCCTGGCGCCGGCGACGAGCACGGCGCCGACGACCAGGTCGGCGCGCCGCACGGCCCGCTCGATGTTGAAGCTGTTGGACATCAGGGTGACGACCTGGCCGCGGAACAGATCGTCGACGTGCCGCAGCCGATCGACGTTGACGTCGAGGATCGAGACGTCGGCGCCGAGCCCGACGGCGGTCTTGAGCGCGTTGAGCCCGGCCGCGCCGGCCCCGATGATCACCACGTTGCCCGGCGGCACGCCGGGAACGCCCGACAACAAGATTCCGCGGCCGCCGTGCGCGCGGCCCAGATAGAAGGCGCCTTCCTGGACCGAAAGACGTCCGGCCACTTCGCTCATCGGCGTCAGGAGCGGGAGACTCCCGTCGGCGCGCTGGACGGTTTCGTAGGCGATCGCGATCCCGCCCGAGTCGCGCAGGCCGCGGGTGAGCTCGGGCGCCGGCGCCAGGTGAAGGTACGTGAAGAGGACCTGGCCCGGACGCAGCCGCGCGACCTCGGGGGCGAGCGGCTCCTTGACCTTCAGCACCAGCTCGGCGCGGCGCCAGACGTCGTCGACCGAGACCAGCTCGGCGCCGACACCGGCGTAGTCCCCGTCGCTGATGCCGCTGCCGGC
>Ga0126376_10001871_pt1 | contig 11634 bp, 8 predicted proteins | sample PanSoiMetPlot_15_FD_92760 | JGI IMG/M metagenome (GOLD analysis project Ga0126376, IMG submission 92760) | Tropical forest soil microbial communities from Panama - MetaG Plot_15 | ecosystem: Environmental > Terrestrial > Soil > Tropical forest > Bulk soil | place: Panama | collected 2016-02-17
GAAACTGCATCCCGCAACAAAAACGTTTCTGGCGCTGCGGATAGCGGTGAATCGAGAGATGGAGGAACTCGGGCAGTTTCTTTCTCGGACCCCCGCCACAATGAATTCAGGAGCGCGATGGGTTGTGCTGACGTATCACTCGCGCGAAGACCGCGTAGTCAAGGAAGCATTTAGAGAAGGCGAGCGGCAGGGCACGTTGAAGATTTTGACGAAACACGTAATTCGACCCAGTGAAGAAGAAGAGCGGGCGAACCCAAGATCGCGAAGTGCGAAGTTGCGGTGCGCGGAAAGAGTCTGAGCATGAGAAAGAAAAAAGCAGTGCCGATGAGGGAGTTCCGCACTGTGAAGCGGATCGATAATTCGCGGCTGGTGCGCCATGTCGAGCCAGTGAAGCTGAGAAATTTTTACAAAACGGCTACGCTCGGCGGCGCCATTGCGCTTTGCTGCATGTTGTATGTCTTTCAGCATTTTCGGTGCATCGATTTGAGTTTTCAGCTGGAAGACCTAAGGCAGAAACAGGCGCAAGCCGCTGCATTAAATTCGGAATTGAAGCTGAATATCGCCACGCTAAGCCGACCGAGCCGCATCGACCAGATTGCGCGTTTGAAGCTGGGACTTACTCAGCCGCTTCCAGATCAGGTTCGCGAATACGACTTGCCCAGCAATGCGCAAGTGGCAGCTGTCCGCTTTACACATAGGAATCGCGTTCAGTAACGCTTCTCGCTTCACGCCGCTCCAGGCAGGAGACCGGTTATGAAAGTCGAGTTTGGCGGGATCGATGTCCGGCCTGGAACATAGATGCAGGAAAATCGCACCCAGCTTCGTTTGCTCATAGTTTCCGGAATCGTCGTACTCTGGATGAGTTTTGTTTTTGCGCGACTCGGTTTTCTGCAGCTGATCGAGCATAGCGATTACCTCGCTCGCGCGCACCGGCAGCAGCAACGCGCCATCGAAATCACTCCCAAGCGCGGCGCCATCTACGACCGCAACATGCACGCGCTCGCGATGAGCACGGAAGTGGAATCGGCGTTTGCAATTCCAACTGAGCTCGCCGACAACAAAGCCCAGGCGGCGCATCTGCTCTCCGGAGTCTTAGGAATTCCGCGCGACGTGCTCGAAACAAAATTCAACTCAGGCAGCACCTTCGTTTGGGTCTCGCGCAAGCTGCCGCCGGAAAAATCGGACGCGGTGAAGGCGCTGAATCTTAAAGGCGTCTACACGATGAAGGAGAACGAGCGCTTCTATCCCAAGCGTGACATGGCCGCCCATGTTCTCGGCTACGTAGATCTCGACGAAAAAGGCCAAGGCGGCATCGAGCATCAACTGGATAAGCAGATTGGCGGAAAAGCCGAAAAAATTCTGGTGATGGCGGACGCCAAGCAGCGCTGGTTTGACAGTACACAGGCGCAGCGAGATCAGGGCGCAAACGTCGTCCTAACGATTGACGAAAAAATTCAGTACATCGCCGAGCGCGAACTTACCGCGGGAATTGCGCACACGCATGCGATCGCAGGCACGATTATCATTCAAAATCCGAATACCGGCGAAATTCTTGCGCTAGCGAACTGGCCGAAGTTCAATCCGAATTCGCCCGGTGAAGTGAGGCCCGAAGCGCGGATGAATCCTGCCGTCAGTGGGATCTACGAGCCGGGATCTACCTTTAAATTGATTACGCTGGCGGCGGCGATCGACCAGAACCTAACGCGACCTGAAGAAGTTTTCGATTGCGAAAACGGCGCCGTAACGCTCGCGGGCCACAAGATTCACGACCACAAGAAATTCGGCATGCTCAGCGTTTCTCAGATTCTTGCGCAATCAAGCGACGTTGGCGCGATCAAAGTTGCTCTACGCCTCGGTTCGCCGAAATTCTACGAGTACATCCGTGCGTTTGGCTTCGGCCAACAAACTGGCATCGAACTTCCCTGGGAAAGCAGGGGGATGCTCGGCAAGCTAAATACTTGGTCGGGAATTTCCATTGGCGCGATTTCGATGGGCCAGGAAATTGGCGTCACGCCGATTCAACTGGTCACTGCGATTTCTGCAATTGCTAACGGGGGCTATTTGCACAAGCCGTACATCATTTCGGAAATCCGCAAAGGCGACCAAGTCGTCTTTTCTAACGACACTATGCGGCCGGAACCCAAAACGGTTATTCGCCCAGAAACGGCGGCAACTCTGCGTAATATGATGGAAGGCGTGGTGCTCGATGGCACTGGAAGATTTGCACGGCTTGATGGCTGGACGGCGGCGGGAAAAACCGGTACTGCCCAAAAAATCGATCCGAATACAGGGCGCTATTCTCCCTCGAAGTACATAGCTTCCTTTACGGGCTTTGCGCCAATCAACAATCCAGCCGTCACGATTCTGGTTTCGCTCGATTCGCCCGTCGGTTTGCACGAAGGCGGAGTGACTGCAGCACCGATTTTTAAGCGTGTTGCCGAACAGGTGCTCCCTTACCTGGATGTTTCCCGCGACGTGCCAGTGACGGCGAAGCTGGTTCAGGCTTCTTATAAAGATGTGTCGGAGCTTCCCGATCCTTCGCTCGACGATTTCAATCCGCTCGATTTTAATGCGGCGCCGGAGCAACCAACGCCACAACCTGCAGCAAAGCAGGAACCGAAACCCAGTGTCACCGTAGCTCTCGATGAAGGCGGCGACATTGCGGTTCCCGATTTTCGAGGCAAGACTGTGCGCGAGGTCACGGAAATGTGCCTGCAGCTTGGCCTCAATCCGACTTTGATTGGCAGCAGCCTTGCACAAGATCAATCGCCTGCAGCCGGAACGAAAGTCCAGCGTGGCGCAAAAATTACCGTGCGGTTTGATGCCACGGTACCGAATTCGAAATCGGCCGCAAAGCCCGCGCCAAACCGTGCGCGGCATTGGAATTAGAATGAGAGTGGAGATTCAGGAGAGCGAAACCAAACTGGTGAACGAAGCGGAGACGGATTCAAAGAACGGTGTGGTTGGCAAGCCGCAGAGTGTGCCGCAGCGGCTGGATGCCTTGCTGGCTGGAACGGGCGCAACGCTAAGCGCAACGCAAGCTGCGATTTTGATTCGCAATGTCGCTTACGATTCGCGCAAGGCTCATCCACAGGGCTTGTTCTTCGCATTGCAAGGTGCGAAAGAAGACGGCGCAAAATTTGCGCGCGATGCGGTTTCGCGCGGAGCGATCGCCGTCGTTAGTGAATCACCTGCGCCTTCGTTGCTGCCGGATAGCATTACATGGATTCAAGCTCCTGCTGCGCGCAGAACGCTTGCGATCGCAGCTACCAATTTCTACGGCCATCCGGCGGATGCTCTACAGCTCGCAGCCGTCACCGGCACGAACGGCAAGACGACGACAACTTCGCTGATCGATTCAATTATTAAGGCGTCCGGCGCAAAGACCGGTTTGTTCGGCACGATTGCTTACCACACACCGCTCGGCGACTATCCTGCACCAAACACGACGCCAGAATCAGTCGACTTGCAGGGTTTCTTCGCTGAAATTCGCGACGCGGGCGGCAAATTTGCGGTTCTCGAAGCGAGTTCCCACTCATTGATGATGGACCGCCTCTGGGGTTGCCACTTTCAGGTGGCTGTTTTCACCAACCTCACCCGCGAGCACATGGACTTTCACAAAACGTTTGAGGACTATTTTGCCGCCAAGCGCCGTCTGTTCGAAGGCACTGGGGCAGGTCCCGCAGAAGTGGCGATTCTCAACGCTGACGACGAATACGGGCCGCGCCTCGCAGGCGTTGCAAAATCCACGGTTACCTACGGCATCGAAAATTCCGCCGAAATAAGCACGAAGAAATTTCAGCTGAACTTTTCTGGTCTCGTTTTCATAGCGCAGACGCCGAACGGCAAGCTACAAATCGCGAGCAGCCTCGTCGGCCGAATCAACGTCTACAACATTCTTGCTGCAATTGGCGCGGCACAAGCGCTCGGCATTTCGAATGAAACGATTGAGGCTGGAATCAGGAATCTCGCCAGCGTTTCTGGACGCTTTCAGCAAGTAGCCCTCGGCCAACCGTTTCTCGTTATTGTTGACTACGCCCATACCGATGATGCTCTCGAGAATCTCATCAAGACTGGGCGCGAGCTGAATCCCAAAGGCCGCGTGATCACGCTTTTCGGCTGCGGCGGCGGCAAAGATCGGACGAAGCGGCCGGTCATGGGCGAAGTCGCCGGCCGTTTGAGTGATCTTACGATTCTGACGAACGACAATCCACGGCAGGAAGATCCACTGAAAATCATCAGCGACGTTGTCGTCGGCCTGCAAAAAAGCAACGGAAAATATTTGATCGAACCGGATCGGGGAAAAGCGATCAGCATGGCGATTGATGAAGCGCGCGAGGGAGACATCGTGCTCCTGGCTGGAAAAGGCCACGAGGACTATCAGCTTCTGGCCGACAAGACTTTGCCTTGGGATGACCGCGAAGAGGCGCGGCGGGCTTTGCGCGATCGCGGCTACGGGGAAGAGCCTCCCGCTGGACCCGCCCCAAGCTCGGGGATTGGCACCTAGCGCGCTATCCTACTAGGTAGGTTGCGAGTGGGTAGAGGGCGCCGGGGTTCTGGTAGGTCAGAACATGCCAGCTGTCAGCTTCCGAAAAGGAGGAGCCCTCAATCCGGTGAAACACAACCGAATCCGTAGCAGTTGGTTTAAGTCAAACCCTTTGAGGCACTTATGCGGTGGACGATTGCACAGGTGGCTGGCGCTTTGGATTCCCGGCCGGGAGCGGGGCTCGACCCCCTGGCCCGGGTGGCCGGCGTCTCGATTGATTCTCGGGCGATTCGTCCTGGAGAGCTGTTCTTCGCCGTTCACGGACCGCGTCATGACGGACACACTTTCGTCGCTGACGTCCTGGCGGGCGGCGCTCTTGCGGCCGTGGTGGCGCAAGGCAAAGTTGCGCAGATCCCCGAAGATGCGCGCGCGCTCTGCATCGTCGTGGCCGATACCTTCGTCGCGCTCAAGCTGCTCGGCCGCAAGGTTCGCGAAGCATGGAGCGGCAAAGTTGCCGGTATCACGGGCTCTGTCGGTAAAACCACCACGAAGGAAATCCTGGCGGTACTGTTGGGCACGCGGCTCCGCGTTTTGAAGTCGGAAGGGAATTTTAATAACGAGTACGGGCTGCCGCTGACGTTGTTCAAGCTCGACGAAACGCATCAGGCGGTCGTGCTCGAGATGGGAATGTCGCGGCGCGGAGAACTTTCGCGGCTCGCGGAAATTGCGCTGCCGGATGTTGGCGTCGTGACGCGAGTTTCGCCGGCGCATTTGGAATTTTTTTCGTCGGTGGATGAAATTGCGCTGGCCAAGCGTGAGTTGATTGAAGGATTAAACGGCCGCGAATCGACCGCGGTGTTGAACGCGGACGATCCGCGCGTTGCTGCGTTCGGGGCATTTGCACCTGGGCGCGTGCTGACGTACGGAATTGAAAAGCCGGCGTTCTTCACTGCGGAAGCGATTGAAGACCGCGGCGCATTGGGCTCGGCGTTTGATTATGTGAGCCCGGAAGGCCGCGTGCGCTTGGAGTTGGCTTTGCCGGGGCGGCATGTGATTGCCAACGCGTTAGCATCGCTCGCGGCTGCGAGTGTTTGGGGAGTTGGCGCGGCGGAAGCGCAAGCCGTGATGCGTACGATGCGCGCGCCGTCGATGCGCGGTGAACTCCTGCGCTTTTCGAATGGAGCGGCCCTGATCAACGACAGTTACAACTCAAGCCCTGCAGCGCTTCACGCGATGACCGAGCTTCTTGCGGCGACACCTGGTTTTCAACGACGCATTCTTGCAGCCGGAGAAATGCGCGAGCTTGGCGCTACAAGTGGAGAACTTCACCGCGAAGCAGGAGCAATCGCCGCAAAATCCGGAAAGATTGACTGGATCATCAGCGTTGCGGGTGATGCATCGCAAATCATCGAAGGGGCCGTTGCCGCAGGTTTTAGCCGTGCGCACACAAAGTCTTTCTCTACGTCCGAAGAAGCTGGCGCTTTCGTTCAACAATTCTTCCAGCGTGGCGATTTGTTATTGGTAAAAGGCTCCCGCGGCGTAAAGATGGAAAAAATTGTCGAAGCCCTTATCGCCGCGCACGCGCCTACTGAAGCGCCACGCGAGGAGGTTCGGCACTAGGATGCTCTACTTCCTCCTTTATCAGGTTTTGCAGCGGTACTTCAGCCCGCTGAACGTGTTTCGCTACATCACCGTTCGAACGGTCTACGCAAGCCTCACGGCGATGTTTCTTGCGCTCGTGTTTGGTCCGTGGCTCATTCGCCGCTTACGCGAACTGCAAATCGGCCAATTCATTCGCGAAGAAGGCCCGCAAGGGCATAAGAAAAAAGCAGGCACGCCCACCATGGGCGGCGTGCTTATTGTTCTTTCCACTGCTGTTCCTGTTCTACTCTGGGCTGATTTGCGAAATGCTTTCGTTCTCGTCGCTTTATTCGCACTCCTTGCTTTCGCCGCGATCGGGTTCATTGACGATTACGCAAAGGTCTCCAAGCAACAAAATCTCGGCCTGACAGCCAAGCGCAAATTCTCTTTGCAAATCTTGATCAGTCTGATCGTCGGAGCTTCGCTGCTCGTTCTGGCCACGTACAGCGCTTACTCAACGCAGCTCGTGCTTCCATTTTTCAAGCGCATGCATCCGGACCTGGTCATCCATTCGCTCATCAATTCGAAGCATTTCTGGCCCTTCGCGTTCTTGCCGTTTCTAGTTTTCGTGGCGATCGTTATCGCGGGTGCTTCGAACGCGGTAAATCTCACTGATGGTCTCGACGGCCTTGCGATCGGTTGCACTGTCATCGCCGCCGGAGCACTTACGGTGCTCACCTATGTCAGCAGCAACTACCGCTGGGCCAGCTACCTCGAAATACAATACATCCCTCGCGTAGGCGAACTCACCGTATTTTGCGGCGCGCTCGTTGGCGCCTCGCTCGGTTTTCTTTGGTACAACGCGCATCCGGCTGAAGTTTTCATGGGGGATGTAGGTTCGCTTTCGCTTGGCGGCACGCTCGGCGTCATCGCGGTCATCATTAAGCAGGAAGTTCTGCTCTTTTTTGTTGGCGGCGTTTTCGTCATCGAAGCGCTCAGCGTGATCTTGCAAGTCGGCTCTTTCAAATTGCGCGGGAAACGCATTTTTCGAATGGCGCCGATTCACCATCATTTTGAATTGCTTGGCTGGAGCGAATCGAAGGTGATTGTCCGCTTTTGGATCGCCGCCCTCGTTTTTGCGCTGTTTGCATTGACGACTTTGAAATTGCGGTAGGGAAATGTCCGAGCTTACTGGGAAAAAAGTTCTGGTCATCGGCCTCGCGCGCACGGGTCTCGCCACTTCGCTTTTCTGCGCAAGACATGGCGCCATTGTGACTGCGACGGACACGCGCTCTGAATCCGAGCTTGCCGAAGCGGCTGCCAAGCTGCGCGCCGAGGGGATTTCCCCGCAACTTGGTGGTTACGCGGAAACGATTCTGGATGGACAGGAACTTATCATCCCGAGTCCTGGCGTCCCGGCAAATTCCGATATTCTCAAGGCCGCTCGCGCACGCAACATTTCTGTTTGGAGCGAAATCGAACTCGCGGACCGTTTTCTCCACGGCCGTCTCATCGGCATAACTGGTTCGAACGGCAAAACAACAACTACTTCCCTGATCGAATACATTCTTAGGAATTCTGGTTTCTCCACGCTTCTTGCCGGCAACATCGGCACGCCGCTCATTGGCGTCGTTGAACAGACGAACGATCAAACGATCACGGTCGCCGAACTGAGCAGCTTTCAGCTTGAATGGATCGAGACTTTTCGTCCCAACATCAGTGTCTTTCTGAATCTCACGCCGGATCATCTCGACCGCCACGGCTCCATGGAAGTTTACGGCGCTGCAAAGGCGCGCATCTTCGAAAAGCAAACGCCTTCCGATTTTGCCGTGCTTAACGCCGACGATCCTGCGAGCACTCCCTACGCGCCCACAACGCCGAAAGTGTTCTGGTTCAGCCGCAAGCAACGTGTAGCTCAGGGAGCGTTCCTGCGCGGTGAAGAAATCGTTTTCCGCTATCACGGCGAAGAAGAAATGATCCTAAAGCAATCTGAAATTCCGCTTCCCGGCGCGCACAATCTGGAAAATTTTCTCGCGGCAGTTACTGCCTCACGCCTAGCCGGTGGTCGTCCGCACGAAATCCAAAAAGCGGTACGGTCCTTTAAGGGAGTTGAACATCGGCTGGAATTCGTCGCGGAACTCAACGGCGTCCGCTACTACAACGATTCGAAAGCCACCAACGTTGACGCCACGCTCAAAGCGCTCGACGCATTCCCCGGCCGGATCCTGATAATCCTGGGCGGCAAAGACAAAGGAAGCGATTACACCGTCCTGCAAACGCCGCTGCGCGAAAAAGCGATTCTTGCCATGTTGATTGGCGCTGCCGCACAAAAAATCGAGTCTCAAATTGCGGGCAGCGTTGCTATCGAGCGGGCAGACACACTGCAACGCGCTGTCGAAATCGCATCACGCACCGCACATCCGGGCGACATTGTTCTGCTCGCACCTGCCTGCGCCAGCTTCGACCAATTCGAGAATTACGAACATCGCGGGCGCGTCTTCAAGCAGCTTGTGCACGAGCTGCAGAACCATACGGCCACAGCTTCGGGAAAGAGGTGACCAGTGCCGAGACGACTAGAAATCGACCGCTGGCTTTTCATAGTTACGCTGACGCTGTGCCTGCTCGGATCCGTTATGATTTACAGCGCCTCCGCCGTCACTGCTGAACATGACTTCGGCCATTCCTATTATTTTCTTCTGCGCCAGTCCGTTTGGCTCTTTATCGGCATTGCCGGAATGTTCGCGCTCATGCGCATGGACTATCGCAAACTGCGCGAACCAATCGTAGTTTACAGTGCGCTCAGCCTGGTCGTATTCCTGCTCGTTGGGGCATTTTTTCTCGACAAATCCCACGCTACGCATCGGTGGATTCGCTTTGGTCCCGTCGGCATCCAGCCGTCCGAAATGGCAAAGCTCTGTGTGATTCTTTATCTGGCGTGGTTTCTCGATCTAAAGCGCAAAAGCGCCGCCCATCTTGAATTCTGCAAAAAAGATTTTCTACACAACATTCTTCCGGCCGTTGGGCCCATCTTCGTTTGTATCGCCCTGATTCTTTTGCAGCCGGACCTCGGTACGTCCGTTGACATCGTTCTTATCGCCACAGCAGTTCTCTTTGTCGCCGGACTTTCCTGGAAATGGATCGCCGCCGGGGCAGCTGCAGCAATCCCCGCGCTCTTCCTTCTCATCATGAGCGCCTCCTATCGCCAGGCGCGCCTGATGGCCTTTCTTCATCCCGACAGCGATCCGCAAGGTGCGGGCTTTCAGCTGATGCAATCGCTCATCGCTGTCGGTTCCGGCGGATTCACCGGCGTCGGCTTGATGGAGAGCAAACAAAAGCTTTTTTACCTCCCCGAAGCGCATACCGATTTCATCTACGCCGTTATCTGCGAAGAACTAGGCTTCATCGGCGCGATTATTGTCATCGCACTCTTCGCTATTTACGGATGGCGCGGTATTCGGGCGGCATTCTCTGCGCCGGACAGTTTTGGCCGCCTGCTCGCGCTGGGAATTACGGCGATGGTTCTCTGCCAAGCGATCATTAATTTTGCCGTTGTGCTCGGCATGGTGCCGACCAAAGGAATTCCGCTGCCGTTTGTCAGCTACGGCGGCTCGAGTTTGCTTGTGATGTTGTTGGCCACAGGCGTGCTTCTGAATATTTCGCAGCAAGCGCAACCGGATTGAGGAGCGGACACGTTTCGTGAAGCTACTCATCGCAGGTGGTGGCACAGGCGGTCATGTTTTTCCGGCAATTGCGATTGCTCGCGAATGGCTTTTACGTGGAGGGGAAAGAGAAGTCGTGCTCGTAGGAACGCAACGCGGAATTGAAATGAAGCTGGTACCGCAAGCCGGGCTACCGCTCGAGACGCTGCGCGCCGCCGGCTTAAAAGGTAAAGGTGGCTTCACGCTTGTAAAAAATACCGCCATGTTGATTCCGGGAATCGCCGACGCGTTTTCGATCATCCGCAAACACAAACCGATCGCCGCGTTTGGCGTTGGCGGCTATGCAGCCGGCCCGATGCTTCTTGCCACCTGGTTGCGCGGCATTCCCAATGTGATTTTCGAGCCCAATGCGGAGCCGGGCTTCACCAACAAAGTGTTGGCGCACATTTCGCGCCGCATTGCCACGGGCTATTTTGTTACCGCGGAAAGGTTCGGCAACAAAGCCGTTCTAACCGGGAACCCCGTTCGCGCCGAATTTTTTCAAATCGCGCCGCGTAAACCGGGGAAGCCGTACCGTATTCTCATCACCGGCGGAAGCCAGGGCGCGCTACCCATCAATCGCGCGGTGGTTGATACCATGGATCGGCTCGCCGCGCGCAAATTCGAATTGCGCATCGTGCACCAGACCGGCGAGCGCGACTACGATGCCGTGCGTACCAGTTATGCGCGCCGCGAGTTTTCGTCTGCAGAGGTGGTTCCTTTTCTTTCGAACATGGCGGAGCGCTTTGCTTGGGCAGATCTCATTGTTTGCCGAGCAGGAGCCATCACCGCTGCGGAAATTGCCGCCGCCGGGCGAGCCGCCATCTTCATCCCCTTCGGGCACGCAACGGATAGCCATCAACTACGCAACGCGCAGGAAATGGTCAAGGCGCAAGCGGCGCGGTTAATTGTTGAAAATGAACTGACTGCAGACCGTCTTGCGAACGAAATTTTCTCTCTCCTCGATACGCCCCAGCTCATCGAGCAACTTGCAGCAAACGCGCGTCACTTAGGAAGACCAAATGCCGCGCGCGACATCGTGGACTTGATCGAGGAAACGGCCGGTCTGCGGGTCAATCAAGGCCAGGAAAAACCGGGGCGTGCCTCATGATGGTCACATTTCGCAATTTTCAGCGCATTCACCTCGTCGGCATTGGCGGCATCGGCATGAGTGGCATCGCCGAAGTGTTGCTCACGCTCGGCTATTCCGTCTCCGGCTCGGATACGAAGCCCTCGCCGATCACAGAGCGTCTCCAGAATCTTGGCGCGACGATTTATGAAGGACACAAAGCCTCGAATGTAGAAGGCTCGCACGTGGTTGTCGTTTCCTCGGCAGTCAAAAATGACAATCCAGAAGTTGTCGAGGCACACAAACGCAAAATCCCGGTCATCCCGCGCGCGGAAATGCTGGCTGAGTTGATGCGCCTCAAATATGGCATTGCCGTCGCGGGCGCGCACGGCAAAACCACCACGACGTCGATGGTCGCGAGCATTCTAACCGCCGCACACCTCGATCCGACGTTTGTTGTGGGAGGCAAGGTTAATCAAGCGGGAACCACAGCCCGTCTCGGCAAGGGCGAATACTTCGTCGTCGAAGCCGACGAAAGCGACCGCAGTTTTCTTTACTACGCCCCAGTCGTAGCGGTCGTCACCACAATCGACCGCGAACATCTCGACCAGTACAGCTCGCTCAAAGAGATTCAGTCCGTTTTCGTAGAATTCGTCAATCGCATACCGTTTTACGGCGCGGCCATTCTTTGCCTCGATGAACCAAACGTCCAGGCCATCATTCCGGACGTGAAGCGCCCCATCATCACTTACGGCACTTCGACACAGGCCGACCTCGTCATCAGCGATATCAGCATGGAA
>Ga0126376_10001872_pt1 | contig 11633 bp, 13 predicted proteins | sample PanSoiMetPlot_15_FD_92760 | JGI IMG/M metagenome (GOLD analysis project Ga0126376, IMG submission 92760) | Tropical forest soil microbial communities from Panama - MetaG Plot_15 | ecosystem: Environmental > Terrestrial > Soil > Tropical forest > Bulk soil | place: Panama | collected 2016-02-17
CCGGGCTGGCTCTCGGCCACGGTCAGATGCAGCGGCCCGGGCGTGCGGGCCAGCGCGGCCAGAATGGTCGATGAGCGCGAGAGCGTGACCACGCGCAGGGCGGGCCGCAGCACCGCCACCGCTGCCGCCACCGCCTGCTCGATGCGGGGCCGGAAGGGCTGGCCGCGGCCGGCGGCGCGGGCAGCCGCCACCACCGGCGCCATGGTCGGTCGCAGCGCCGCGACCAGCTCGGCATGCTGGGGCGACTGTGCGGCCAGCGCCCAGGCTTGCGGGGCCAGCTCGGCCGCTCCGCGCACATGATCCTCGCGCAGCGCACGTGCGGCCGTGCGCAGGGGCTCGGGCAGCGCGGCCACCGGATCCCATACCCGCGCGAGCGCCTCCGACAGGCCGGGCACCGTGTCCAGGGCCGCCAGCTCTTCGGGCAAAACCCAACGCGACTCGGCGGCTTCCCAATCCAGACGCGGCTCCGAATCGGCGGAAGCCGCGACCAGGAATGGATGCACACGCCAGGCGCGGTCGGTTTCGGCGTCGTCGACATCGAGCGGCAGGCCGCCGCAAAGGAGCCGGGTGAAAAGGCCGGTCTCCTCCCACACCTCGCGCAGCGCCGCGTCATCGGGCAGCTCGCCGCTGCCGACGTAACCCGAGATGCCGGCCCATTTGCCGCGATAGCTGCTCACCCGGTCCGAGCGGCGCACGGTAAGCACGCGCTCCTGGCGCCGAACGAAAGCAGTCACCACCCGCCGCCGCTCGCTGTGCACGGGTGCATGGTAGCGCAGGGGCCGTTGGCACGCAGCGGCCGGATCCTGGAAGCGCTCCCGCTGCGCACGGGCAGGCAGCGGCCGGACGGATCCCCGCAGCGCTCCCCCTGCGCACGGGGGCACGCGAGGATCCGTGCGCAGATGGAGCGCTGTCAGATATGCTTGGTATCGTGGGACGATGGGAGGAGATTCTCGCGCAGGCGGGAGGCGACGTGCACGCGGCCGCCCGGCTGCTCAAAAGCCACGGCCTGCATCTCACGCTGGCGCGCGCCGACCCGCAGGGGGCCTCGGTGCGTGTGGAAATCCTTTCTCTCCACGACGGGTTGTGGGCGCAGATCGAGCGCCGGCTGGGCGTGGCCGGCCTGGCCGCACGCGCGGCCGCGGTGCCGGTCGACCGGGTGGCGGCGCTCGAGGCCGCTCTGCGCGCGCGTCGAGCCGCCTATTACCCCGATCCGGTCGCCTTCGTGGGCGCACCGCTGCGCGAGCGGCCCGCGCTGGCCGCGCTGGCGCGCCGGGCCACGGACCTTTTCGGGCTCGGCGGAGCCGTGGTGGCGCCCGTCGGCGAAGGCGGCCGCGCGGTGCTGGTTGCGGTCGGGCCGGCCGCGGGCCCCGAGTTGGTGGCCCCGTTTGCCAGCTGGGCGCGCGGGCTGGTACTTGATTGACCCGTTACGTCAAGCAGACTTATAAAGGGGACAGTGAGATGACTGTAGCCGCACAGCAGCAGCCGGCCGAGCCGATCGTGGTGCGCAACCCGGCCACCGGCGAGATCCTGGGCCAGGTGCCCGATCAGGATCCCGAGCAGGTCCGGGCCGCGGTGAAGCGTGCGCGCGCCGCGCAGCCGGCCTGGGCTGCCCTCTCGGTGTCCGAACGCGCCCGCCGCGTGCGCGCGCTGCAGGCCCGCATCGTCAGCCACACCGACGAGATTGCCGACCTCCTTTCGCGCGAGTGCGGCAAGACGCGCCAGGAAGCTCTGATGATGGAGGTGGTGGGGACCTGTGACCTGGCCGGCTACTTCTGCAAGCGCGCGCCCGCGATCCTGGCGCCCGAGCGCATCCCGCTGCACCTCATGCTGCACCGCCGCAGCGATCTGCATTTTCTGCCCCGTGGGGTCATCGGCATCATCTCACCCTGGAATTTTCCGTTTGCGATCCCGATGGGCGAGACCATCATGGCGCTTCTGGCCGGCAACGCGGTCGTGCTCAAGCCGTCCGAGGTGACGCCGCTGATTGCGCTCCTCTCAAAGCAGCAGTATGACGCGTCCGGCCTGCCGCCCGACCTGTTTCAGGTCGTCACCGGACGCGGTGGCGCCGGCGCGGCCCTCATCGACGCTGGCATCGACATGTGCATCTTCACGGGCTCGACCGCGACCGGTCGCAAGGTGGCGGCCGCGTGCGGCGAGCGGCTCATCCCGTGCACGCTCGAGCTGGGAGGCAAGGCGCCCGCCCTCGTGTGCGCCGACGCGGATGTCGAGCGCACGGCCAACGCTCTGATCTGGGGCGCCTTCGCCAACGCCGGCCAGGTCTGCGTCTCGGTCGAGCGCGCCTACGTCCACCAGGCGGTCTACGACGAGCTTCTCGAAAAACTCGTGGAGCGCACGCGAAAGCTGCGCCAGGGCGCGCCCACGGGTGCCGACATGCCCGACTGCGGCTCGATGACCTGGGAGCGCCAGATCGAGATCGTCGAGCAGCGCGTGAAGTCGGCCCTGGCGGCGGGGGCGCGCGCGCTTCTGGGCGGCCGCCGCCGGCCCGGTGCGGGCTTATTCTACGAGCCCACCGTGCTGGTCGACTGCAAGCAGGACATGGAGGTCATGCGCAAGGAGATCTTCGGTCCGGTCCTGCCCATCATGAAAGTGCGTGACGAGGAGGAGGGGATTCGTCTGGCCAATGATTCGGAGCTGGGCCTGATGGCCTACGTGTTCACGGGCGATCGCAAGAAAGGTGTCCGGCTGGCCGAGCGGCTCGAGGCCGGCACCGTGATGGTCAACGACGTGCTGAGCACCTACGCGGCGCCCGAGACCCCCTGGGGCGGCATCAAGCAGTCGGGCATCGGCCGCACCCATTCGGCGCAGGGGCTGCGCGACCTCTGTATCACCCGTCACATCAATGTGGACCGGATCCGCCCCCCGCGGCGCGATCCGTTCTGGTACCCGTACAGTGACAAGGCGTATCAAAGGATGCTCAAATTGACCAAGTTTCTGTTCGGAGGAGGGCGACGATGAGGGCGCTCATGGTGGCGGCGGCGCTGTTTGCGCTCGCCGGTGGCAAAAAGACCGAAACCAAGGCGGTCGACCCCAACGAGGCGGTCGCCAAGGCGCATGGCGGGAAGGTGTGGGTGCAGCAGAGCCCGGTCAGCGAGGCCAACGGGGCCGAGCTGCAGCAGTGGCTGGGCGCGCACCCCAGCCAGCACGAGGTGGCGCGCAAGGGCAAGGACGCGCCCTGGTCGATCCAGTTCCTGGCCGTGTTCAGGAAGATTGCGCCCAAGGGGCCGATCATCGTGCAGTTCAGCGATAAGAAAGAGCCCAAGGATGTGGTCGATCTCCTGCCCCTCTCGACCGAGGCGCCCACCCTCGTGTTCCGGTCGAACGCCGACCTGGATCCCGACAAGGGCTTCAACTCGGGCCACACGTATCTGATCAAGGTGGGTCAGATCCTGAAGAAGCAGTTCGTGGCCTACGCGACCGCCGAGTTCACCCTCAAGTAGGATGCGGCGCGTCGACAAGCCCTGGGGGCACGAGCTGATCTGGGCGGAGACCGACCGCTACGTCGGCAAGGTGCTCCACATCAAGGCCGGCGAACGGCTGTCCCTCCAGTATCACCAGCGCAAGATGGAGACCATCCTGGTCGCGCGCGGCAAGATGGAGCTTGAATTTTTCCGCGAAGGGCAGGCGCCCGAGCGGCGCGTGCTCGGCCCCGGGGAAGCCTTTCACATCGATCCCGGGTTGCGGCACCGGATGATTGCGCTCGAGGACACCGACGTATTCGAGGTCTCGACGCCCGATCTCGACGATGTCGTGCGTCTCGAGGACAAATACGGCCGCGTCGGCTGAGCGGAGCCGGCCTTACTTGCCCTTCTTGGACGGCTTGGCCGGCTTGCCATCGGGCGCCGGGGCGGTCGTCGCCGGCGAATCGGGAGTGGGTAGGGTCTGGCCCGGGGCCAGGCCGCCCTTGGTCTGGGCAGCGGCAGGCGCCGCGCCCCCCGGCTGCGTACCGGTCCCGCCGGTCGCACCCGCGGCCGGCTCGGGCGCCTCGGTCTCCTCGGGCGCGCGGTCCCACTTGTCGACCCGGCCCGAGCCTGTGGTGTCGTAGCCGATCCGGTCCAGCTTGCCGCCCTCGTAGTACTCCCAATAATCGACCCGGCCGTCATGGTTGGTGTCGCGCTCGACCCGCACCAGCCGGTCGCCCTCGTAGTACTTCCAGATGTCCGGCTTGTCGTCGAAGTCGGTGTCGAACTCCGAGCGCACCTTCTTGCCACCCTCGTAGTAGATGGTCTCGTCGATGCGGCCGTCGAAGTCGAGGTCGAACTTCTCGAGCACCCGGTTGCCGTTGTTGTCGTAGTAGGCCAGCTCGTCGACCTTGCCGTCGTGATTCAGGTCGACCTCCTTGCATACCAGCACATCGACCGTCTGCCCGCCCTGCGTGGTCGGCACGTACATCTTCCAGACGTCGGGCTTGCCATCGTTGTTCGTGTCCAGCGTCTCGACCCGTTTGCCCTTGGGGTCGCAGCGCGACAGGTCCACGGATGGAGCGGCTGGTACGTTCGAGCCCACGTCTCCGGGGTTTTTGGGCCCGGGCGAGCCACTCGATGAGCAACCCAAGGCCAGCAGACCCAACACCCCCCACCTAAGCGCGCGCATGGCCGACAGCCTAAATGAAACCCCCGTAAAGCGCAAGGAGAATCGGCAGTTTCGGGATTCCGGCAATTTGACAATACACCTCTTGTCACGTAGCCTCATTTTCATGCGGAAGAAGATCTCGACGACGGTCTACATCACGCCGGAGCAGAACGAGCAGCTCAAGCTCCTGCATGACAAGACCAAAGTTCCAGTCGCCGAGTACATCCGCCAGGGCATCGATCTGGTGCTCGAAAAGTACAAGAACCATCTGCCGGGCCAGCTCACCTTCGACGTCGCCCGCCCCGCGCAAAAGTAGTAGGCTCTAGCGCCGCCAGCATGCCCGCTCTTCCGCGCCAGATTCGGAATTTCTCGATCATCGCGCACATCGATCACGGCAAATCGACGCTCGCCGACCGACTTCTCGAGTTCACGGGCGCCCTGTCCGAGCGCGAGCGACGCGACCAGTTCCTGGACAAGATGGATCTCGAGCGCGAGCGTGGCATTACCATCAAGGCGCAGACGGTTCGCTTGACCTACCGGGCCGACGACGGGCAGAGCTATGAGCTCAACCTCATCGACACGCCCGGCCACGTGGACTTCCATTACGAGGTTTCGCGGTCGCTGGCCGCGTGCGAGGGCGCGCTGCTGGTGGTCGACGCCGCCCAGGGCGTGGAGGCGCAAACCCTGGCCAACGTCTACGTTGCCATCGACAACAACCTCGAGATCATCCCGGTCATCAACAAGATCGATCTGCCGTCGGCCGATCCCGAGGGCGTCAAGCGCCAGATCGAGGAGGTGATTGGCCTGGACGCCTCGCGCGCCATCCGGGCCTCGGCCAAAGAGGGCATCGGCACCAAGGAAATCCTGGAGGCGATCGTGGCGCGCGTCCCGCCGCCCGCCGACCCCTCCGAGGCGCCCCTGCGCGCGCTCATCTTCGACTCCTGGTACGACTCGTACCGGGGCGTGGTGGCCCTGGTGCGGGTCAAGGAGGGCGAGCTCAAGGTGGGCCAGAAAGTGCTGCTCATGGCCGCGCGCAAGCACTTCGAGGTGCAGTCCCTGGGTGTGTTCGCGCCCCATCCGACCGAGGTGGAGGCGCTGGGCCCGGGCGAGGTGGGCTTTCTGACCGCGGCCATCAAGGAGGTCGCGGACGCCAAGATCGGCGACACGGTCACCGATGCCAATCGCCCGGCCACCGAGCCGCTGCCCGGGTTCAAAGAGGTCAAGCCGATGGTGTTCGCGGGCCTGTATCCCACTGATGCCAACGACTACGGCTCGCTGCGCGACGCGCTCGAGAAGCTGCATCTGAACGACTCCTCGATCACCTACGAGCCCGAGACCTCGCTCGCGCTCGGCTTCGGCTTCCGGTGCGGATTCCTGGGCCTTTTGCACATGGAGGTGGTGCAGGAGCGGCTCGAGCGCGAGTACGAGCTGAGCCTGGTCACCACCGCGCCCACCGTGCGCTACCGCTGCGTGACCAAGGGCGGCCAGGTCATCGAGATCGACAATCCAGGCAAGCTGCCCGAGGAAGGCGAGATCGAGCGGCTCGAGGAGCCCATCATCGCCTGCACCATCCACGTGCCGCAGGAGTATGTCGGCAACATCTTGAAGCTGTGCCAGGACCGGCGGGGCACCCAGACCGGTATGCATCACGCCGGTCCCGGACGGGTGATGGTCAGCTACGACCTGCCGCTCAGCGAGATGGTGTTCGGCTTTTACGACAAGCTCAAGTCGGGCTCGCGCGGCTACGCCTCGCTCGACTACGAGTTCAAAGAATACCGCGCGGGCGACCTCATCCGGCTCGATGTGCTGGTCAACGGCGACAAGGTCGATGCGCTGTCCTCGATCGTCCACCGCGAGCACAGCTACGAGCGCGGACGGGATTTGTGCATCAAGCTCAAGGAGTTGATTCCACAACAGATGTTCGAGGTGGCCATCCAGGCCGCTATCGGCTCGCGCGTGATTGCGCGCACGACCGTCAAGGCGCTGCGCAAAAACGTCACCGCCAAGTGCTACGGTGGCGACATCACGCGCAAACGCAAGTTGCTCGAGAAGCAAAAAGAGGGCAAGAAACGTATGAAGCAGGTAGGCAACGTGGAAATCCCGCAAGAGGCCTTTTTGGCCGTTCTCAAGGTAGAATAAGAGACATGAGCGGCCAGGTCAGAAGCCGCGAAGGGAAAACGGGATGAGCGGCGAGCGCAGGGGCGGGGTTTCGAGGCTTGCGAGCGGAGTGCGTACGCAGAGAAGCGCGCCCTGCTCGCGCGAGCCAGCCGAGCCGCCGAGCCGCGCCGAAGCGAGCCGCGCAGGGAAAACGGGATGAGCGGCGAGCGCAGGGGCGGGGTTTCGAGGCTTGCGAGCGGAGTACAGCGAAGCGAGCCGCCGAGCCGCGCCGAAGCGAGCCGCGAAGGAAAAAAATGGTGAGCCGCGAGCAGGATCGCTCCTCAGACTCGAGCCTCGGCAGCGGGCCCGAGCCGCGCCCCTTCGTGCGCGCGATTGCCTATTTCTATTGGTCGTACGTGGTGCTGTTCATCACGATCGGGCTGGTGGTGGCGGTCTGGGTGGGCGAGGGCTTCCCGCTCGAGAAACGAGCGCTGGCCAAGGTGGGGCTGTTCGCGATCGCGGTCGCAGTGACGGCCGGCATCGCGGGTGCGCTGCGGCTGATTCTGGGCGCCGAGTTCGACGAGGCCATGCGGCGCCGACGCGCGGCCAAGGAAGCTCGGCTTCTATGTCAGGAGACGCGGCGCATCCTGCGCAAGCATGGCTATCGGGTCAAGCCCGAGATTGCACGCGAAATCTCGAGCCACGAGCAGGCCCTGCGCGCGGCCCTGGCCTCGGGCGATTTCGAGAAGCTCAAAAGTGAGCTCGGCACGCTCGACGAGCTGGTCGACAAGCACCTGCAGTCCGCGCGCAAATCGACCGTCCGCGAATACGCGGAGTCGATCGGGGTGGCGGTTCTGATCGCGCTCCTCTTGCGCTCGTTCGTGGTCGAGGCCTTCAAGATCCCGTCGGGCTCCATGATCCCGACCCTGAAAGTGGGCGATCACATTTTCGTCAACAAGTTCGTCTATGGGCTCGGCTACCCGCTCTCGGGCATCAAGTTCTGGATCTACAACAAACCCAAGCGCGGAGACGTGATCGTCTTCAAGTATCCCGAGGATCCGGACAAGGACTTTATCAAGCGCGTGATCGGCGTCGAGGGCGACACGGTCGAGATCCGGCACGGCTTCGTGTTCTTGAATGGCCACAAGCTGCCGCGCGAGCACGTCGGTGTGGTCAACTACACCGACATCTCGGACGATGTCACGCCGCCCCGCATCGAGCAGCGCACGGCCGACGAGTACAAGGAGACCATCGACGGCCGACGCTTCTCGATTTTCCTAAACGTCGGCTTCCAGTCGGGCGGCTGCCCACCGCCGGCGCGCTATGGCTGTGGCGAGCCCATCACGGTGCCGGCCGACAGGGTGTTCGTGATGGGCGACAACCGCGACAACAGCCACGACAGCCGCTTCTGGGGCTTCGTGCCCGACAACTACATCAAGGGCAAGGCCCTGTTCATCTGGTACTCGGGCGACCCGACCAAGACGTTGCCGACCGGGATCCGGATCGAGCGGCTGGGGCACCTAGTGCGCTGAGCGGCCGTGCCTATATTGCCGGCATGAGCGGCGAGCCCAGGCGCGGGGTTTCGAGGCCTGCGAGCGCAGTGCGTACGCAGAGAAGCGCGCCCTGCTCGCGCGAGCCAGCCGAGCCGCCGAGCCGCGCCGGAGTGAGCCGCGAAGGAAGACAAATGATCGATTTCATTCGCCCCTATCCCTTTCTGGTGGCGGATGGCGAGGGTCGGCGCTATGCGTGCCGTGCCTACGGCCAGCCGCGTCCGGACGATCTCTGGGAAGGCTGGTTCGTGTTCTTCCCGGTAGACAACGGCCGGCGGGCGCTGGCGACCGACCGCGAGACCACCCAGCCGCGCCGTCAGCACCTGGCCTACTGGGCCGACGGCATCAGCAAGACGTTTCTCGAGGGGGCGCTGGCCCGCGCGCTCAGGCTGCGGCCGGAAGCGTTGCTCGAGCGGCGCGCCTACTGGGCCGGCGAGGAAGCGGCGCAGGCGCGCATCGAGGCCGAGCTGTATGAGCGCGCGGCGGTCGAGGCGCGCGCTCAGGCCGAGCGCGCCGAGCGGCTGCAGCGGGCGATGGAAGCCCGGCTGGCCAGGCTGGAGGACGCTCCGGTCAGCGATCCGACGAAGCGGCGGGCGGATTGAGTAGCGCCCGCGCGTGCCGCTGGCCCAGGGCGCGCGCGAGCAGAGGTCCTACTGCGCGGTCGGTCATGGGCCCGTGCACGAACCGCAGCTCGGCCTGCCCGAGGTAGGTCTCGACGACCTGGGCATGCAGGATAAATGGCGGCTCTTCAGCCACCGCCAGCTCGACATCGAGCAGGTCTCCGGGGGCGCAGCCGGGCGGGGCCTCGCACAAGATGGTCTCGCCACGCCGCATGCGACCCAGGAAATGGCCTAGAAACGCGTTGATGCGCCGATAGGTGAGCCGTACGACGGCTGCGCTCGGGGCCGCCAGGGTGGGCTCGGGCTCATCGAGCGCATCGACCGGGGTTTCGAGACGATCCCAATCGAGGGCCAACACGCCCCATCTGAAAAGCAACCCCCGTGCCACTGTGTAACTGTGCAGGATTGGAGCGCGCGAGGCAAGCCTCCCTACGGGAATCGGAGTGGCCACGGCCACTGGAATGGCCGGTTGCTACTTGGGCAGCTTCGGCATCTCCATGGTGGCACCGAGCGCCAGATCGCGACGCTCGAGATCGGTGAGCTTCTGGGCGAGCGCGCACGCTTCGCGCACCGAATCGGCTGCCCCGGCACGGGGATCCTCGGGCTGAACCTCGAGGCCGCTCTGGGCGGCGCGGCGGCGCAGATAGGGCAGGATCGCCGCCCGCACCTGCTCCGAAAGCGCCTTGCGGTGGGCGCGCCCGGCCAGGAAGGCGCCTGCGAGCGCTACGAACGCGCCGATTGCAAACAGCGCCAGCATCAGGCCAGCCCGGACGCTGCAGCGAAGGCCAGCGCGACGTTGTTGCCGCCGAAACCGAACGAGCTCGAGAGGGCGGCCCGTGCCGCCAACGCGCGCGTGCGGCCGGGCACATAATCGAGGTCGCAGGCCGGATCGGGCGTGCTCAGGGTGACGGTTGCCGGCGCAAATCCGCCCGCGAGCGCGAGCACGGTGGCCGCGGCCTCGAGCGCGCCGGCGGCGCTCTGCGTGTGACCGATCTGCGATTTGGTCGAGCTGACCAGGACTCGGCGCGCGTGTGGGCCGAATACGCGGTGCAGCGCGGCGGTTTCCATCGGGTCGTTCTGGGGCGTACCGGTACCATGCGCATTGACGTAGTCGATCTGGTCGGGCGCCAGGCCCGCATCGGCGAGCGCGGCCAGAAGCGCCCGCTCGGCCCCGCGGCCCTCGGCGTCCGGTGCGGTCATGTGGTGGCCGTCGCAAGAGGCGCCCCAGCCCACAAGCTCGGCCCAGATGTGCGCGCCCCGCGCGCGCGCGTGCTCGAGCTCCTCGAGCACCAGCACGGCCGCCCCTTCACCCAGCGAGAGCCCGCGCCGGTTTGCGTCGAACGGGCGGCAGGGCTCGGGCGCGAGCGCGCGCAAAGCCAGAAAACCCGACAGGGTCAGCCGCGAGCGGGGCTCGGTGCCACCCGCAAAGGCGACCGGCACGCGACCCCTGCGCACCAGATCGAATGCGTGGCCGAGCGCAGTCGCCGACGAGGAGCAGGCGGTCATCAGGGCCAGGCAGGGGCCGCCCGCTCCCACCGCCTGTGCCACCGCGCGACTGCTTCCGGCGGGCGGAAAGGTCACGAGGTCGGACGGGTGGGCGCGCCCGGGCCCCGCGCTGTCATGGGTGCGCACATAGCGCTCGAGCGCATCCAGGCCGCCCGCACCCACGCCCAGCACGACCGCGGCCTGAGCCTGCACCGAGGTGGGCAGGGCGGCATCGGCTGCCGCCTCGAGCGCGGCCGCGAGCGCCAGCCGGTCGGCGCGACTCGACCGGCGGAGGTGCGCCCGCGCGATGGGAACGTCGAAATCGCCCACCGCGCCGAACGGCAGCCCCGCCAAATCGGCGACTTCTGGGTGGTCGAGCGGGGCCAGCGCGCAGCGTGCCTCGCGCAGGCCACGCTCGAGCGCTCGGATGCCCGATCCGAGCGCGCACAGCGCGCCCAGACCGGTCACCGCCACCCGGCGGCGGGTCATGACGATTTGGGCGCGTCGGCGGAGCCGGGGGGTCGGGCGGCCGGGGCCGCCTTGGCGTCCGGGGCGGCCGGCGGCTTGGCGGCCGTGGGCGCGGGGGCAGCAGCCGTGGGGGCAGCCGGCGCCGCCGGTGCAGGCTTGGCTGCGCCGTCCTCGGCGTCTCCCTCAGCGTCCGCGGCCTTGATGCGCTCCTTCCACTTCCAGGGACGTGGATCGGGCAGCCATTCGGTGGTTTGCTCGACGCGTGGCCCACCCGGTTTGGTCGTGATTTCACAGTCGGCCAGGATGCGGGCTTGGCAACCCAGCCGGATCAACCCGCGGATGCCGGGCTTGATGCGCTCGAGGAAACCCTTGTCGCTGAGCGCCGCTCCGCTGCCGAGCGGCTTGACCCAGACCTTGCAGCTTCCGCACAGGCCGATGCCGCGGCAGTGGGCCCAGCTCCAGAATCCACGATGCAGCGTGATGCCGTTGGCGTTGGCGACCGCTTGAATGGTCTGGCCGGATTCGGCCTCGACCTCGACGATCTCGTTGACAAAATACACCTTCGGCATGGCTTGCTTTATATCGGACGCGCTGCGGGTCGTCAAACCAGCTACGGGTAGATCGGTTGCATAAGGCCGGTGCCACCCGGATTGCCCGCGCTGGCACCGCCGGGACCGCCCATCCCGTTCGCTATCATGACGCTGGGATCTACGTTGACCATCGACCCGGCGTCGGCCTTGAGGATGCCGAGGCTGGCGCCGCCCGCTCCGCCGCCCCCGTGACCGCCGCGTCCGCCCGCGCCCCCATTGCCGCCCGCACCGCC
>Ga0126376_10001873_pt1 | contig 11630 bp, 7 predicted proteins | sample PanSoiMetPlot_15_FD_92760 | JGI IMG/M metagenome (GOLD analysis project Ga0126376, IMG submission 92760) | Tropical forest soil microbial communities from Panama - MetaG Plot_15 | ecosystem: Environmental > Terrestrial > Soil > Tropical forest > Bulk soil | place: Panama | collected 2016-02-17
CGCTCGCGTGGTGCAGAGGTTTACGTTTGCACGCGTGATCGTGCGCGTCACCAGGCGTTGGCACACGAACTGGGCGCAACGTGGGTTGGTGATGCTGCCGAAGAACCGCCAGTCAAACTCGACGCGACAATCATCTTTGCGCCGGCAGGTGAGCTTGTTCCAGTTGCACTTAAGGTGTTACGAAAAGGCGGCACACTCGTTCTCGGTGGCATTCACATGAGCCCGATTCCCTCGTTTCAGTATTCACTGATCTACGGCGAACGAATGGTCAGGAGTGTTGCCAACAACACACGCGCCGATGGTCAGGAGTTTCTTCACGAAGCCGCGCGCATACCCGTCCACACACACGTGCAAACATTTACGTTCGCTCAGTTGAACGAGGCACTGATTGCGCTGAAGAACGACGCCATCCGCGGCGCCGGCGTGGTAATCATCTAGCCACGGAAAAGAGGCAGGCAACGGGTGCCTGCCTCTACTTGAAAAAACAGCGAGTACCGAGCTTAGTAGTCAATGCTTCCGACGCCCGTTACCTCATAAGCACCAGTTAGGAAGTTTTGCTGGAGCACGTAGCTGATCATGCCAGTGGCGTTTGCAAATCGCCCCGTGCCACCCGTAATGCGAAAGTGTCCACTGCCGAGACCGGTGGTGATGTCCTGAACGCCATCTGCCACGACAATTACCAGCTTGTCACCGTTGGCGGCTGTCAAAGCTCCTTCGCCCGACGGATGGACCAGAATCGGATTGTCAGGATCCGGGGTGAAAAAGATTTTGCCGGCGTTCGTATATAAGCCGAGATGAGTGCCGGTGCCGGAACCTGTCACGTCTGCGCCGATCGGGTGACCATCCGCGTCTGTGATCGGAACCGCAACTCCGCCTCCGCTGAATGACATAGGGCGTTCGGTCGCCGTTACAGCGACACTTCCGAGCAGGGCTGTGAGCGTAAGCACGAGAATTTTAATACTGAGTGAACGTTTCATTGTCTTTCTTCTCCTTCAAAAAATTTCATTTGCAAAGTTTCCTTTGCGTCACGCTCTAACGTGGTCGCTAATCACAAAACGTCACATCCGCGTTTTTAGACAGGATTAGCCACAGGGGCACAAAAGATCTTTTGTGATTTTTGTGCCTTTTTGTGGCTGTTATAAGGAACAATTTGAGGCGAGAAAAAGTATAGAGCCCCATGACTACCACAAAATCCCTCCGACTGTGGCCAGGCATCGTCGCGGTCGTACTCCAGTGGCTCTCCCGGTTCGGCGTTAAAGCCCTTATCCCCGGTATAAACGGTTTCGGCAAAGCCGTGATGGGCTCGTTAATTTTCACGCTCGTGCTGATCGTATGGTGGGCATTCTTCAGCCGCGCACGACGAATTGAGCGCTTTGGCGGGCTTGCATTGATCGCAGCCGTGCTGGGTCTAACGTGGCTGCTCAAACACGATTCGATGTGGCTGCCATGGCTGTTGGCGTACGCCATCCCCGTCCTTTGTCTTGCTTTTGTGATCTGGGCAGTCGCCACACGGAACCTTCCCGAGCGCGTCAGGCAAGCAACCATGGTCGCAACGATCCTGATCACCTGCGGAGCGTGGCTGCTCGTCCGGCAAAACGGCATCAACGGCGATCACAATGCAAGCTTTGGATGGCGTTGGACGCCGAGTTCTGAGGAACGACTACTGGCCCAAACAGCAAATGAACCAGCGAATCAACCAGCGCAGTCCGCAGCACCAGTAGCAACTCCCTCGATTCAAACCGCCGCGCCAGTAGCTTCGCCCTCTCCTTCGCCATCACCAACAGCTTCGAAGAGTCCGGCAGCGCCTGTATTAACAGTCGATACTCGCGCTGAGTGGCCCGGCTTTCGCGGTCCGAGACGCGACGGGATCGTACGTGGCGTTCGTATCGACACTGATTGGACAGGCAAGCCTCCCGTGCAGCTGTGGCGCAGGCCAGTTGGACCTGGCTGGTCGTCGTTCGCAGTCCGCGGCGATCTCTTTTACACGCAGGAACAGCGCGGTGAAAACGAAGTGGTAGCGTGCTACAACGCAAAGACGGGACAGCCGGTCTGGACCCATAAGGATGCCGCGCGTTTCTTCGAGTCGAATGCGGGAGCTGGTCCACGCGCGACACCGACACTCAGCAATAATCGCGTCTACAGCTTCGGTGCAACAGGAATTCTCAACGCGCTTGATGCAAACAGCGGCGCGGTAGTGTGGACGCGCAATGTGTCGTCTGACACAGGCGTGAAAGTTCCCTTCTGGGGCTTCTCCAGCTCACCGCTCGTGCTTGGTGATCTCGTGATCATTGCGGCGTCAGGCCAGCTCGTCGCCTACGACGCAACCAACGGCAATCGTCGCTGGCTTGGACCAGCAGGCGGCGGTAGTTACAGCTCGCCACAACTCGCAACGATCGACGGAGTGGCGCAGGTACTACTCGTCAGTAGCGCGGGCACAACGAGTGTCACACCGGCTGATGGCAAGGAGCTTTGGGAACACGCGTGGGCCGGCAACAGCATTGTGCAACCAGCAGTGACTCCCGACGGTGACGTACTCATCACCAGCCAGGACAACGGCACGCGCCGCATCGCGGTGGCGCATAACGCTAGCGGCTGGACGGTCCAGGAGCGCTGGACTTCAAACGGTCTTAAACCCTACTTCAATGACTTCGTTGTTCACAAAGGCTATGCGTACGGGTTTGACGGCCGCATTCTCGCGTGCATCGATCTCAGGAACGGCGAGCGCAAGTGGAAAGGTGGACGTTACGGCAACGGACAACTCGTGTTGCTGCCCGATCAAGATCTGTTGCTGGTGTTGTCGGAAGAAGGGGAGCTGGCGCTGGTATCGGCGACGCCCGATCAGTTTACTGAGACGGCGAAGATTCAGGCGATTCAGGGCAAGACCTGGAACCATCCGGTGCTGGTCGGGGACACGTTGCTGGTGCGCAATGGGGAAGAGATGGCTGCGTTCCGATTGCCACTAGCCGGACGTTAGCCGCAAAAAAGGTTAGCCACAAAAAGGCACAAGAGGCACAAAAGTTTTTTCTGAATTCTTCTTTTGTGCTTTTTGTGCCTTTTTGTGGCTACTTGAATCGTTCGTTGCCAATGCGGTAGCGCTGCCAGTCTTTGTAGTCGAAATGCCACCACTCGGCTTCGTAAACAGTAAAGCTCTCGGCCTCCATCGCCGATCGTAAGAGATCGCGATGCCAGCGTTGCAATGAGGTGCCGCCGGGATAATCCGGGTGAGCGCGATCAGTCGTCTCGTCGTAAGTGCTCACCATCTCGATCGGCTTTCCCGTCTTCAGATCGTAGAGCGTCAAGTCTACTGCCGCGCCGCGATTGTGACGCGAGCCTTTCGAAGGATCGGCGACGAAGATTTTCTTGTCGTCAGGCGTCGCCTCCCAGAAGACTTTCGTCACGTACCAGGGCCGGTAACCGTCGTGAACAAGCAAACCGTATCCCAACTCTTTGAGCTTGCGATTAACACGCACGAGAGCCTCCGCGGGAGCACGTTGCAGGAACGCGCGTGGCTGAGAGTAGAAGACGGTACCGAAGAGGTTGTTGGTAGTGGCGTAGCGAATATCGAGTTTGATTGTGGGATCAAGCTTCGTGAGCTCAACGAGATCTGACGGGAGGAAGTCGCCAGTTTCCTGCGGAGGCTGCGCCGTCAGTGCTTCCTTGAGCAGGTCGGGCACTGGTCGTAACGGTGTGACTTTGAGTTGTGTCGCTCCTTCTTCCGGCCCGAGTGGTTGACGTGTGTAGACGAGATTGTCGAGTTTTAGCTGATTACGAGCGAAGGCGTTAACTGAGACCTCACGCATCGAGGCAGGCTGGGCGCCTTTGAGCAACGCGTAAAGTTTTCCGTCGCTTTCGAGGACGATGACGGTTTGATTTTCGTGAACGTACTCGCCGAGGAGTGGGCGGAAGCGAGCTGGCGCTGGACGAGGTTTAGGTGTCTGCGCGATCGTTATTGCGGTTAGCAGAACAATTACAACGACCGCATGTAAACGCAGTTTTGTCACAGGATTTCAGGATTCATGATTTACAGGATTCTCTTGTTAATCCTGAAAAATCTTGTAAATCATGTCAACGCCTTCTGTATCTTCTCCAGGGCGCCACGCAGGATGTCGTCTTCGCGCGCAATGCAAAGACGCATGTAGTTGTCGTACTTGTTGCTGTCCGCAAACGCGCCCCCCGGCACACCGGCGACGCCCTTGCTTATCAACATCTCGTTGAAATCGATTGCATCACCAAAGCCTTCCGGAATTCTCGCCCAGATGTAGAACGCGGACCCGGAATCGTAGATCTTGAATCCAGCCTCGCTCAGCACCTCAACCGCCGTCCGACGCTTGTTCGTAAACTTTTCGTTCAGTGCAGCATAGTAGTCGGGATCGGACATCAGTACCTCACCCAGCGCCAGTTGCAACGGCGTCGGCGAGCACACGTAAAAGACGTTGTTGGGATTATTCAACGGCGCAATAAGTTTTGAACTTCCGTACACGTAACCCAGACGCCAGCCGGAGATGTTCCACGACTTCGAGAACGAGTTAACTGTGATGGTGCGCTCCCACATGCCTTCCAGCGTCGCAATCGAGGTGTGGGTCTTGTTGCCCACAACATAGTGCTCGTAGACTTCATCGGCGATGCAGAGCAGATCAAACTCCTGACAAACTGCCGCGATGCCTTCGAGCTCAGCTTGCGTGAACACCTTTCCCGTCGGATTCGCAGGACTGCACGCAATGATCGCGCGTAACGGATACTGTTGCTGGTTCTTCCACTCACGACAACGCGTGCGCAGCTCTTCAATATCAAGCTCGAGATTCTCACCGTGCAATGGCATAACGTTCGAATGGCCACCCAGCTCATCGAGTATGCGACGGTGATAAGGGTAGTAAGGTTCAAAAACGAGTGCAGAGCAGTCTTTCAGATGCGCGTGCGCGATTGCGATGAGAGCACCCGTGGCGCCCGGAGTAATCAACAACTCCTGCGGCGTAGCTTTTGGATCAACCTGAATACTATTGAAGCGTGCAATCTTCTTAGCGACCGCTTCGCGTAGTTGAGCGACACCTTCAGCCGGACTGTAATGATTGCGGCTTGCTCTGATGCAATCATCGGCGGCTTGCGCGAGTTTGGGATTGATCGCTAATTCTGATTGTCCTTGTACGAGGTTTCCGCTCGGTGGAACCAGTCGAGTAATGGTCCTGATTTCAGGCTGAGGTTTTGCGGTCATTTCCGTTGGAGCTAATCCTTGCATGGCGTCAATAGTTGGAACTGAAATGCAAAAGATTACCAGCGAATGCGAACCAAAGCACGCCGAGAGATATGAGCAGCAAAATCGTGGCTTGTAATTTCATCCAGATACTGCGGTTTTTACTGAGCCACGTGACCACTGCGTTAATGAAGACAGCCACAGTGCCAATCGCTCCGACCAGACCTACGATCTGAATCAGTCGAAACCAAATCGTACCGCGATCACTAAAGACTTCGAGGTGTTCGAGGCCGTAAACCGTGAGACTAACCAGGGCTGCGATGAAGATGATATCGAACAGAAAAACCACGCGCACCAGAATGCGCAGCAGTACGTCCCTCGAGCTCCATTCCAACCTGTGGCCGAAGTGTCTTCTCACAAACCAGCTCACCGGCCACAACACCAGTGTGAGCAACATGAGACCGAGTGAAATTCCCAGCACCGTCAGAATGAGTTTTCCATTTTCCAGCATGCCGACGCGCTGGCCAATAAAGAACGGATACGACAGGATCATCTGCATGTGCCCGTTCTGATCGAGCTTGAAAATGAGTTTGTCCTGACCGCCGCGCTCGACAAACGTCATTGGCCCGACAGCTTGCCAACGTTTTGGCTTGCCATTCGCGCCAGTCAACTGTGGTATTTCGATGTCGCCGTCACCGACCGGTGAGACTTTGAATTCGCCGATCAATGAAGCAGTCTTCAGGAACGAATTCTCGCTGCGACGGCTCAGGATATAAGTGCCCGCGGCGGCTTTGGCGTCGTCTTTCGCAGTCGTTGATGTTGTCGCGGGTGCGTCGTAAGGAAAGTATCGATCGAGAAATGCATACCAGAGGTTAAGCCGGCCCGGACTATCCCCGCGACCGGCGCTGTTGTAGGAGATGAAGAAACCGACGTTCTTGTCCAGGACGAGGTGCAGGTCACTGTGAAAGTAGATGGTGTCGCCGGCGTGTCCGATGATGCGATGTCCGTTGCGTGACTCTTCATAGAACCCGTAACACATCGCATTCGCGCCGTCGTCGAGCGCAAACAGACGGCTGTGCATCAAGCGCGCTGTGTCAGGTTTGAGTATCCTCGCATTGCCCAACTGTCCATCCTGCAAATGAGTAATCATGAACTGGGCCATGTCAGTTGCACTGCTGCTCAAACTGCCGGCGGGAAACGGATTGATAATTTCAAACGGCTGGGACGCACCGGAACCGAGACGGTAACCGCTGGACATCAACGGTGCCAGATTCGAGGGCAGCGGTTGAGTGAACGTCGAGTGGACCATATTCAGCGGCTTGAAAATGTTTTCGGCAACGTATTCGTCAAAAGGACGTCCCGACACGCGCTCGACAATGTATCCGGCCACCGCGGTGGCATAGTTTGAGTAAGCCGGAACTGTTCCCGGCGGATAGATGCGAGCGGGAATATGTGTTTTTAGATACTGGCCCAGATTAGGACTGGCGGCGTTGATACTGAACAGATCTTTAATCTGCTCTTCGAAGCCAGGCGTGTGAGTCATTACATTTTTCAAAGTAATGGGCTTGCCGAAGGCGTCAGGAATTTTGAAATCGAGATAGTCGTTGATGTCGCGGTCGAGATCGAGTTTCCCCTGTTCGTACAACTGCATGATGGCGGTCCAGGTGAACAGCTTTGAAATCGATCCGGGACGGAAGAGCGTTTCCTGCGCCGAGACTGGCTTCTTCTTTTCGACGTCTGCGTAACCGTATCCCTTCGCGAAGAGAAGCTTGCCGTCCTTTACGACTGCAATCGTGACGCCCGCGATGTCGTCGTGATTGATTTGCAGCGGAACCAGGCCGTCGAGAAATGCTTCGACGTCGGCGGCAGTCATTTCATGGGCGCCGGCCGGCGCGGATGAAGAAGCGGGTAATTGAGATCCTTCCCTCTTCTTTATAGCCTCATCAGGCGCCTGGCCGAGGACGCAAAACGCAAACACGCAGGTCAGCACTACCGCAATTATTTTTCTCACGATTTCTGCTCCTGATATGTCTCTGTGGCTCTGTGTCTTCGTGGTAGTAACAACCACAGAGGCACAGAGAACACCGAGAAAGCCTTAGACAGTCCAGATTTGCGCGAGCACGCGCTCGAAGTTGCCACCGAGAATGCCCTCGATATCTGCGTCGCTGTACTTGCGGCGAATCAAACCGTCCGTCAGGTCAAACATTCGTTTCGGATGGTTGAGACCTTCGATGTCGAGCTTTTCGCGGAACGCATAGGTGCCTTTGTAACCGGCGCGCAACTGCTTGTTGAGCTCAGGTGGCATCGCGTCATAACCGTAGAGATCGATATCGCTGCCGACACCGAGATGCTCCGGCCCAATCAGTTTCCTCACATGATCGAAATGATCCAGCACGTGCTCCACAGTGGTGGGCTCATCACCTTTGACAAACATCCGCACGCCGGTGATTCCGATAACACTGCCGGCATCCTTAACCTTCTTAATTGCCTCGTCAGTCTTCAAACGCGGGTGATTGGGCACGAGCGCGCGGCAGTTTGAATGAGTAATCAGTACGGGCTTCTTCGAGATCTCGAAGGCGTCAAGAGTCGTGCGGTCGCCGCAATGCGACACGTCAATAGCCATTCCGACTTTGTTCATGCGCTCGATGATCGTAATACCAAAATCTGAGATCCCTTCATCTCGTCTTTCAGTTGAGCCATTGCCGATCAGATTGCGGGAGTTGTAAGTGAGTTGCGATACGCGTTGGCCGAGTGAGCGAAAGAAATCTACATCGTCAGGACGCCTGCAGTGTTCCGAGTTCTGAAGACCGAGAATGATCCCGATCTTGCCTGCTTTCTTCACTCGTTTGAGGTCCGCCGGGCTGTCGACACGCATGAAGTGCTCGTCATCATTGGCGATAAAACCGTTCCACGACGCGAAGAATTGCAGCGCGCTGTCGTAAGCGTTTGGGCCGCCCATGCCAATCGCCGGATGAAAGATGTTGATTCCGGAATCGAGGAATGGCTGGAGATCCGCGGCAGTGAAACTTTCAGGATCCTTGAACCACTTGTTTTGTTTGTTGAAGTCGAGGGTTAAGACGCTGAGCATGTCGATAACGGTCGCACGACCGATCAGATCGATTGCTTGCCGGGAGTACTCTGTAGACGAGTTCGCAAAAAGCCGGAAGCGCCCGCGATTGATCATGGGCGCTGCCACAACCGCAGCGGTTGCTAATCCGGTGCGCTTGAGCAGGTCGCGCCGGCTGATAGAATTTTTATCATTCATAGGTTAGACATGATTTCAGGATTTTCAGGATTGACAAGATAAATCCTGTTCGTCATGCAAATCTCGTAAATCCTGCCTCAACTCACTTCACCAACTCGACTGGCAGCGCGATGTAGGACGCGTGCTTGCCCGAACGAAAGAGTTTTTGCGTTGCCGGCTGAAAGTCTGATTCCTTTGCCAGAAATATGTTAGGCACAAATTTTTGCGGGTTGCGATCGATCACCGGAAACCAGGTGCTCTGCACCTGCACCATAATACGGTGGCCTTTCTTAAAAGTATGATCGTTCGCGGGAAAACCAATCTGGTAGTGATAAATCACATTTGCAGTAAGCGGCTCCGGCTTGTCGAAGCTTCTTAGATAGCGGCCACGAAAGACGTCGCCGGCGATCATTAGCTGGTAACCGCTCATGCTCGGGTCCGACTCATATTTGTCCGGGTAAACGTCGATCAGCTTGACGATCCAGTCGCTGTCCGTGCCTGACGTTGAGGCAAAGATATTCGCGAAGATCTTTCCCGAGACGGTAATGTCGTCAGTCAGTGTCTCACTTGTAAAGCTGAGCACATCAGGCCGGCCATCTACGAAACGCTGATCTTCGACTAACCAAACCGGCCAGCCTGAGCGCACCTGGATCGGACGAGGCCGATACGGAACCGGGCTCGCCGGATCCGAAACATAATTATCGAATGACTCCGGACCCGACGGCGCTTCGAAAGATAACTTTCTATTGCCCTGGAAATAGAGTCTGCGCTCAGTAACGTTTTGTTTTGGCGGCCACTCGTTATGTTCGACCCACTGATTGACACCCGTCCGGAACGTCAACGCCTCCGGCCGCTCGCTACTGCCTTTTCCCTTTAAATAATGAGCGAAGAACGGAGCGAGGATGTGGCTCCGGTAGTAAGCGGCGGTCGGGCTGCCAAAATCGATGCGGCCAAGCTTGGTTCCCTCGCCTCTCGACCAGCCGCCATGATTCCACGGGCCAACGACGAGAAAGTTCTGTTTCGCCGTATCATAACGCTCGAGTAGCTCATAGATCTTGATCGGACCGTAGAAGTCTTCCTGGTCCCACCAACCGGCGACGTTCAAAGTCGGCACCGTGACGCGCTTCAGCCACGGGGCGAAACCCTGGCGTTTCCAGAAAGCACTGTAATCAGGCTCGTTAACAAAGTTGGTCCACGTCGGAATCTTGCCTTTGAAGTACTTTTGATCGGCGTTCGAGAGTGCGCCGAGATTCAGGTACCACTCGTAAGCATCGAGCTTATCGACGATGGCTGTAACGTCTGCGATCTCTTTCGAAGATTCCATCATGTAGGCGTATTCAAAGCCGTAACTCAAACGAAACGCGCCGTTGTGATGGAAGTCGTCGCCCAGCCACATGTCAGCCGGAGAAGCCTGCTGGACAACTGCTTTCAAAGCGGGATGCGGATCGAGCATTCCCATCACTGAAAGCCAGGCGCCGTAGCTTGTGCCGGCCATGCCGACTCGCCCGTTGTTATTAGGAACTTTGTTCAGCAGCCATGCGATCGTATCGTAAGTGTCTGTGCTTTCGTCGATTGCGTTCTTGTCTTTCGGGTCGCGCGGCTGACGCAGCATGACAAACTCGCCTTCCGACTTGAAGCGCCCACGAATGTCCTGTCGCACAAAGATGTAACCGTCAGTGGAGAGTTCAGTGAGCGCGGTCGCTACTTGTTCCGCGGTCGTCGTGCCGAGACCGTACGGCGTGCGCAGCACTAAGATCGGAAGCGGCTCGGTTATGTGTGCAGGAGCGTCGACCTGAGTGTACAGACGAACGCCGTCACGCATCGGGATCATTGCTTCGGTGCGCGTGTAGTCTGAGGGCTTGTATTGGGCGTGACTGACTGCGGGAGAGATCAGGAATACGAGAACTACTCCAAACGCAAAGCCGAGAGACTTCCTCATTGTGTCAGATTTACCTCAAGAATTTGATCCGACGAATCACTCGGTTTCAATGACCTTTCGAGACGCGGTCGATTGGTGCGGGACGCGGCACGCGTTTCACTGGATTCTGCTCGAGCAATCGCAGCGCTTCCTGCACTGCTCTCTCCAACTGCGGATCGCGCCCTTTAATCACTTCAGCGGGTGTATATTCAACTTCAATATCAGGCGCCACGCCAATGTTTTCGACGTCCCACTCGCCTTTCAGGTTATAGAACGCAAGGTTCGGCGCGGTGATGCCGCCGCCGTCAATCGTCGGCGGGAAACCGAGCGTCCCAACCAGTCCGCCCCACGTCCGCGTCCCGATCAGTGGGCCAACCTTGCGCAAACGGAAGTAGTACGGCAGCGCGTCTCCGCCTGAACCGGCGGATTCGTTGATGAGCATTACTTTTGGACCGTAGATACCGGCAAACGGCGACGTGCTGGGAGTACCGTCGCGCAAGGCAAAGTATCCCATCAGCTTTCGATCGAGTTCGTTGACAATGTAATCGGCAACCATACCGCCGTGGTTGTAACGCTCGTCGATGATCGCGCCCTCTTTGTCCTGCTGCGCGTAGTAATAACGGGTGAAGTAGGTGTAACCGGGATTCGCAGTGTTAGGCAGCCAAACGTATGCGAGTTTCCCGTTAGAAAGTTTGTCCACGAGGCGCCGGTTGTTCTCAATCCATGCTCTGGTGCGGAGCGTGTCTTCACTGGCTACGGGAACGACAGTAATAAGACGCGAGCCTTCCGCGGTTGGAGTTTTATTTACTCGGATGAGGGTCTGGCGATTCGCAGTTCCTTCGAACAGGCTGTAAAGGTTGGTTGGCGGCGCGAGTGGCCGGCCGTTTACCTCGAGTAAGTAGTCGCCTTCTGCGACCTGAATGCCTGGAGCACTCAGCGGTGCTCGCAGATCCGGATTCCAGTTCTCTCCGGTGTAGATGCGCTTGATTCGATAGTGTCCATTCTCGATCGCGAAGTCAGCGCCCAACAAACCGACTGACACTGGATCTTCAGCCGGAATATCGCCGGTACCGATCAGGTACGAATGACCCACCGTGAGCTCGCCGCCGATCATCGCGATCACATAACCGAGATCCGCACGATGGCCCACGTATGCGAGCAGCGGCTTGTATTTGTCGTAGATCGCCTGCCAGTCTGCCCCATGCATGCGAGCGTCATAGAAGTACTCACGCTGAATTCGCCACGTCTCGCGATATATCTGGGCCCACTCAGCTCTCGGA
>Ga0126376_10001874_pt1 | contig 11629 bp, 11 predicted proteins | sample PanSoiMetPlot_15_FD_92760 | JGI IMG/M metagenome (GOLD analysis project Ga0126376, IMG submission 92760) | Tropical forest soil microbial communities from Panama - MetaG Plot_15 | ecosystem: Environmental > Terrestrial > Soil > Tropical forest > Bulk soil | place: Panama | collected 2016-02-17
ACGTTCCGTCGTTGAGTATTCAGGTGACGCAGGAGTTACCAAGTTTTGGGTTGCCAGTGCGTGCTGAAGCGATTCTGGACGCGCGCAACCTATTGGACGTGCAAACAAGCGGTGAAAACGGAGAGATCCTTACTTTTATAGGAAACAGTCGACGGTCTGTTCGTGGTGGTATCTCGGTTAGGTTTTAGCGGGCGCGAGATGAGGAGAGCAGTCCGCTAAATTCCCTCTCATCAAGCCGTTCTGCTCACTTCGCCTCCCCACAAGATCTTCCAAATTCTCGGAAATTCCGAAAAGTTGGATAGATCCCTCTGTGCAATCTCTATGTTCTCTGTGCCTCTGTGGTGTTTTCAGGCCAAGTTAACCACAGAGACACAGCGGAGACAGAGGCTGCACAGAGAAGCAGCACCGGAACATACCTTGCTTAAAAGAATCGGATCTGCCCATGCGAAGGTATTGGGCTCGTCGTTGAGGTAGCAGTGAAGGGATCGATACTTACAACCAGGACCTGGTTTCTGCTGATTGGCGCAGCGCTATTGATCAGCGCGGGCCTCCTCAACTTTCGCCAGCGCGCGCGACAGGAAACACCAGCGTGGGATGGCGTCGAATGGGTCGATACCAAAGATGGAATCATAGCCAGGAGCATCGAACGAGGTTCCGCGGCCGAGCGAGCCTGGTTGTTGCCGGGTGACCAGTTAATCGCCATCAGTCTCGATGGCAAACAGAAGGATCAGATCAAAGCTGCTCGTGACGTGCAGATCTATCTCGAGCAGGCAGGGGTCGATGGGCAACTGCACTACCTGACGAAGCGTCCGTCATATCCTTCGGACGTCGGTGTCTACTGGGCCGACCTGGATCATCTCGGCTCGTTTCACAAATGGACACCCAGAGTTATCTATATCAATCTCCTCGGCGTCATCTTTCTGTTTGTGGGGTTCTTCGTGCTCTTCAAACAGGGCGGGCGCGCGCCGTTTGTGCTCCACTTTGCGACGTTATCGCTGGCGGCCTTTGTCTTTCTGTTCTACACGCCGGTCGGCAGTTATCGTGACCTGGACCTGGCGATTGCTGTTCTCGACGACTCGGCCTTAATTCTCTTTCCAGCGCTATTTCTGCACTTCTGTGCGCTCTACCCGACAAGGCAACAGCTTTTTGCAACTCGTCGCTGGAGAGCCGTGTTGTTGTACGTTCCAGCGTTGTTGCTGCTCGCCTGTTCAACTGTCGTGCTGCTGAGAGACGAAATAGCGAAGGCCATTCCGGTCTTCGCAAAAATTCCTGTCTCAGAGCCACTGCTTGGATTGCTCTACAAGCTCTACATCCTGCATTTCGCTGTTGGCCTCGTCGCCAGCATAGCGCTCGTTGTACTAACATTTATCAAATCGAAAAGCACCATTGTTCGCCAGCAGTTGAAGTGGGTTGTATGGGGTATAGTGCTCGGCGTTACGCCTTTCATATTGCTTTACGCAACCTTCTACCTGTTCGGCGCGCCGACCGATCGCTGGCTCACTGACGTCGCGATCCTGCCGCTGGCAATTATTCCGTTTGCCTTCGGCTATTCCGTCCTGCGTTATCGCCTGATGGACGTCGAGCTCGTGGTGCGACGCGTGTTTGTCTACGCGCTTACAACCCTGGCGATCGCATTGTTGATTGGGATTGTGGCCTATCTCGGCGTTCTCTATGCGATAGGGCCGGACCAGGGATTCTCGTCCGGTGAGATCACGCTACGCGTCGTGGTCGCCGTTCTCGCAATGGCAGCGATCGTGATGGCCGCAGCTCCGGTTAAGAATTTCCTACAGGAGCAGGTCGATCGAGTGTTCTATGGTGAGCGTTACGATCTGCGAAACAGTCTGCTCGATTTTGGCAGGACGCTTTCGGCGACGACTGCGCTCGATCCGTTACTCGATTCATTAGTCAGGCGGCTTCAGGAAGTGATGAATGTCGAGCGCATCGCGATCTTCGTCGAGGCGAGGAATTCCACCACCGGATACGTGGTCGCACGCTCCGCAGGTCTGCCGTCACCGGTTACTGTGCCTCCCGATTTTCGCGACATGATACGCGTGAGCTCTGCCGAGACAGGCGTAGTGCGGGTGGACGAACTCGATCTTAATGCTGAATCAAACGGCTCAGTGCGCCGCGCGCTGCACTACTTTGTTCCGTGTGTGGTTCGGGGGCGCATGGTGGCAGTGATCGGACTCGGGCGGTCTCTCGACGGCGGCCTGCTTTCGTCCGAAGACGTCGAGATCCTGCGCACAGTTTCCGGGTACGTTGCAGTCGCGATTGAGAACAGTCTCCTTTATAAGGATCAGCAGGAGCGCGCCAGCGAGTTGAAACTCCTGAAAGAGTTCAATGAATCGATTATTGAATCGATCAACGTCGGACTGCTCGCCGTGGATCTTGAAGGCCGCGTAACGCGTTTGAATTCAGCACTCGAACATATGCTCGATCTGCGCCGCGATGCAGCAATCGGCCGGCGCGTTGAAGAACTGTTCTCTGAAGATTTCGCCGACACACTAAAGCAGGTGCTGGGCAAGGACGGCTGGCGCCTCAAAGAGATCCGAAACATCTATAAACTGCACACGGCGACGCGTACCAACCGCGCGCTTGTTTTGAATATCGCGCTCGCGCCGTTACAGGACATGCAGGAACAGACCGGGGCACTCGTTGTGCTGGAGGATGTCACGGCGCGCATTACTCTCGAAGAGCAGTTGCAGCAGCGCGAGAAGCTTTCGTCGATTGGCTTGCTTGCGGCAGGCGTTGCCCACGAAGTGAACACGCCCTTGACCGGTGTCTCGTCTTACACTCAGATGCTGCTCGGCATGCTGAACGAAACCGATCCCAAGCATGCGTTGTTGCAGAAGGTGCGTACACAGGCGGAGCGGGCGACGAACATCGTTAACAACCTGCTGAACTTTTCACGTACCGGCAGCGCCACTGAGTTTGCGGAAGTCGATGTCGCTCGAGTGCTCGACGATACGTTGCAACTACTCGAGCCACAACTGCGACGCAGCCGGATTGAGATTGTTCGTAAGTATGCCCCGGATGCACCCGAGGCTTACGCGAATGCCGGTAAGCTTCAACAGGTCTTCACCAACCTTATCCTCAATGCGCGTGATGCGATTCCCGATGGCGGCAAGATCATGGTCTCGACCGGCACCGCCGAAGACGGATCGTTCGTCGCCGAGATCACTGATACAGGCATCGGTATCGCTCCTGAAAATGTGGCCAAGATTTACGATCCGTTCTACACCACGAAGGGCGTGGGCCAGGGAACCGGCCTCGGCCTGGCGGTGTCGTATGGGATCGTTCAGGAACACGCCGGCAGAATCACTGTCGATAGCACCCCTGGTCGCGGCACCACCTTCCGCATCATCTTGCCGACCGCTCGCGTCCGCGCTCGCCTCCAGGCCGTCGGCGACTAAAGCCACAAAAAGGCACAAAAAGCACAAAAGTTTTCTGCAGAATTGTTTTGTGCTTTTTGTGCCTTTTTGTGGCAATGCTACACTTGTCGTTCTTTGTGATGAGACCAGAAAAACGTACCGCTAAAAAGGGATCAGTCCTCGTCGTTGACGACGAAGAAATCATGCGGGAGGTGCTCGAGACGCTCCTCACCGCCGAAGGTTATCGCGTCGACCTCGCGAAGACCGGCGAAGAAGGACTCGAAGCATATGGCCGCCGTGCGTTCGACGTTGTGTTGCTCGACGTATCGATGCCTGGCATCGGTGGACTGCGCGCGCTCGAAGAGTTTTTGAAGATGGATTCTGACGCAGTGATCGTTATGATCACCGCGTACGCGACCTTTGATACCGCCATTGCCGCCTGGGAGCGCGGCGCTTTCGGCTGCATCAGAAAGCCATTTCAAAACGAACAGATCACTGCGACGATTACGGCCGGTATCAAACGCCGTCGCAAAGAAGAAGAACGACGCACGCTGCGCCGCGCGATGAGCAAGGCAGTCGACCGGGGCGAGATCGTCGGGCGCTCTGACCTCATGCAGGAGGTCTTTCGTTTAGTCGAACAAGTCGCGCCAGCGCGCTCGACGGTTTTGATAACCGGGGAAAGCGGTACTGGCAAGGAGTTGATCGCGAAAGCGATTCACGAAGCGAGCCCGCGTGCCGGCCGTCCATTCGTCACCGTCAATAGCTCCAACATTCCTTCAGAGCTGCTCGAATCGGAATTGTTTGGCCACACGCGTGGCGCTTTCACGGGCGCGGTAGCGGCGAAGAAAGGCTTGTTTGAAGTCGCTGATGGAGGCTCGATCTTTCTCGACGAGATCGGCGACATCCCACCGGAAACGCAGGTACGTCTGTTGCGCGTGATCCAGGAGCGCGAGTTCACGCCGCTCGGTGACACGGCGCCGCGTCGAGTTGACGTTCGCATCATCGCCGCGACTAATATCGATCTGAAGGAAGCCGTGCGACAGGGCAGCTTCCGCGAAGATCTTTACTATCGTCTCGCGGTGGTGCCGATTGAGTTGCCGCCACTGCGAGATCGACTTGAAGACATTCTACCGTTGGCCCAGCACTTCATTCAGAAGTACAACGAAGAGAACGGACGCAACGTTTCCGATCAACTGGCGCCTGAGGTGCTGGCTTTGCTCGAGTCGTATTCCTGGCCCGGCAACGTGCGCGAGCTCGAGAACACGATTGAACGCGCGGTCGTGATTGCTCCAGGCGAGGAGATCACGAAAGAGTGCCTGCGCGCAGAGATCAGCGATCCGAAGTCAGTGGTTTCCGGACATCACGACGGCGCGAGCAATGCGGCCGTTAGCGATATTGGCCGCGGCATAAATTTCTACGAAGAAGTGCGACGGTTTGAGATCGATCTTATTCGACGGGCACTGGAACAGACTGGTGGCCATCAATCGCGCGCGGCGCGCCTGCTCGGCATGAACGCCACCACGCTCAATTCCAAAATCAAAACCTACAACATCAATTTGAGACCGTAGTCATACGATGAAGCGACGCGAACTCGATGGCTGTCCAATCACTGGAGCATTGCAGATGCTTGGTGACAAGTGGACGATGCTGATCGTCAGGGAGTTGCTGGCTGGTCCAAAGCGAACGATGGAATTGCTGAACAGTCTTTTCCCGATCAGCAGTCGCACACTCGTGCAGCGCCTGCGCGACATGGAGAAGGACCGCCTGGTGGAACGAACAGATTTCGGCGGCAATCCTCCGCACATCGAGTATGCGTTGACTGAACGGGGGATGTTATTGTTGCCGCTGCTTGAAGCTTTACGGCAGCTTGGGCTCGCATTGAAGTGTAACGACTGTGAGGATCGACGAAGGCGTGTTGGCACTTACTGCGAACCTTGTCCGCACAACGAGAACCCTATCGACATCCCTCCCACGCCACGCCGCCAAAAAGACGACTCAATAGTGCTCCTCTAGCCATAAAAAGTTTAGCCACAAAAAGGCACAAAAATCACAAATGATGATGGAATGGGCGCCAACTCAGTTATCTCATTTGTGATTTTGTGCTTTTTTGTGGCTACTCTTCTGCTATTGCGGCAGCGTTGGGGATCAGGTGCCCGTCAGGCGTGATGATCGCCTTGTGATCGGGCGTGATGTGCTCGCCTTCGATCGTGATCTCTTCGCCCGTCGGCATCGCAACCGGCAGATGGTCAAGGAAGCGCTCGGCGTCGATGGCGGACATGCAACCAGTGCCTGCCGCCGTCACCGCCTGCCTGTAAACCGAATCCTGAACGTCACCACAAGCAAACACTCCGGGAACGTTGGTCGCAGTTGAATGGCCTGACGTCTTCAGGTAACCAATCTCGTCCATCTCCAACTGCCCTTTGAACAAGTCTGTATTCGGCTTGTGACCGATTGCGACGAACACTCCCGAACATTCGAAGATGCCCTTTTCGCCTGTTTGCAGATTGCGAAGACGAACACTTGTGACCCCGTGTTCCGGCGTACCGAGAATCTCCTCGACAGTCGTGTTCCAGATAAACTCAATCTTCTCGTTTCTGAACGCCTTCTCCTGCATGATCTTCGACGCCCGTAGTTTGTCGCGACGATGCACCACGTACACTTTTGCGGCGTAGCGCGTCAAGAAAGTCGCTTCTTCCATCGCCGTGTCGCCGCCACCCACCACGATCAAGGTCTTGTTCCGAAATGCAGGCAGAGGGCCATCGCAGGTTGCACATGCCGAAACGCCGTTACCGCCGAAACCATCGGGCACCTTTGCTTCACCGGGAATGCCGAGCCATTTTGCCGAAGCGCCGGTAGCAATGATCAGCGTCTCAGTCGAGATCGTCTCTGACTGCGTGTAGATCTGAAATGGACGCTCGGAGAGGTCAACTTCAGTGATCCAGGTCTCAAGAAACTCTGTTCCAAACCGTGCCGCCTGATTGCGAAACTCCGCCATCATTTCGGGACCCTGGATTCCCTCGGCGAAGCCCGGGTAATTCTCGACGTCAGTGGTAATCATCAATTGCCCGCCAGGCGTCGTCTGTTTTTCCGAATCGGCTGGAGCATCGATCAACAAAGGTTTCAGGCTTGCGCGCGCGGTGTAAATTGCGGCCGTGAGACCTGCCGGGCCTGAGCCGATGATGACTACGTCTCTTTTAATCGTTTGGTTATCCATTACTTGGGGCTTGTTCCTCCGGGAGAGTTCAGCACGAGAGTATAGCCTTTCGGTTGAGCGTATAGTATAACTACGGATATTGGGGTAGTCGAACCGTCTGGCTTTTGGTGTCGTGAAGCGCTTTTGGCCGGGTTCTCCGCAAGATGAGCAGCCCAGGAACCGGTTCGGAACAGATTGAAACCATTGCCGTGATCGGCGCGGGCACAATGGGCCATGGCATTGCCCAGGTGGCCGCGGCAGCGGGATTTAAGGTCTTACTCAGCGACGTAGATCGTGAGTCGCTTGCGCGCGGAGTTGCTGCGATTGAACGTAATCTTGCCAAGGGCATTCAAATTGGCAAGTTAACTGAAGATGATCGCGACCGCACTTTGCAGCAGATTCACGGAACCACGAACCTGAAAGAGTGTGCGGCAGGAGATCTGATCATTGAGGCCACGCCGGAGCGGTTGGATCTAAAGAAAGACGTGCTCCGGCAGCTCGAAATTGCATCTGACCACCCTTTCATTTTTGCCAGCAATACGTCGTCGCTGTCCATCACGGAGATCGCCAGCTCTTCGAAACGCCCCGAAGCCGTTATCGGTATGCACTTTTTCAATCCGGTGCACATCATGCGGCTGGTTGAAATAGTAGTTGGAAAAAAGACCAGCACTGAGACGGTCGAGACGGTCACGAGTGTTGGCCGGAAGATGCGCAAAGAGCCGATCGTCGTGAAGGACGTTCCGGGTTTTGCTTCGAGCCGGTTGGGTGTTGCACTCGGTCTCGAAGCGATGAGGATGTTTGAGCAGGGAGTAGCGAGCGCCCAGGACATCGATACCGCAATGGAGCTCGGTTACAACCATCCGATGGGCCCGCTGAAGCTGACTGATCTGATTGGCCTAGATGTGCGGTTGAGTATTGCCGAGTATCTGCATCGCGAGCTTGGCTCTGAAACGTTTAGACCACCTGAAGTCTTGCGACGAATGGTTAGCGAAGGAAAGTTGGGGAAGAAGACGGGTCAGGGTTTTTACGATTGGAGCAAAGAAGAAGCGCGCCGCGCTCAGTCGTCATAGGTTCCAGCGAGTTTGTTGCTTAACAATGACTACGCCCTACAACAACGAAGAGAGACGGTTTGCCTTACGAATGTCGCTGCGGCTGCCGATCGTGATTTCCGGTCGTGCGGAGGATGGCTCTGCATGGAGTGAGCCCACGGAAACTGACGACATCTCCACTTCAGGCGCGCTCTTTCACCTGAACCAGAGGGTGAATCGCGGCGAACGATTGTACATCCGCGCACACCGGCCCGATGGCTCGCCGATCGAGGCGACCGCGACAGTAGTGCGAGTTGCGCCGGCGATTTACGGAACAGCGCGAGTCGGAGTGCAGATAGCCGAACCCACCGAAAACTGGCTCCGGCTCTTCGTGTCGTGGGTAGCCGATGAGCAACCCGTGACTACAGATCCTGAAGGTCCTGCCTCCGAACAAGCTTAATTCAAAACAGACACTGGAGTTGTCAATGCCGGAAACTTACGAGACTTTGCTGCTCGAAAAACGCGGGCGCGTCGCGATCATCACTATCAATCGTCCTGAGAAAAGAAACGCTCTCAACATCAAGACACGCGAAGAAGGCGCAGCACTTTTAGAAGAACTACGCGCGGACAATTCCGTCGGCGTAGTCGTGTTTACCGGCGCAGGCGACAAGGCTTTCATCGCCGGTGCTGACATTGCTGAGTTTGCCGGACGTACTTCGATCACGCAGCGCGACGTGATGATGCAGCGTTCGTTGTTTACAGCCATCGATACTTTTCCCAAGCCAGTCATCGCGATGATTAACGGCTACTGTCTTGGTGGTGGTTGTGAGCTGGCACTGGCGTGTGATATTCGCATCGCAAGCGAAACTGCTTCGTTTGGTCAGCCTGAGATTAACCTCGGAATCATTCCGGGTGGCGGTGGTACGCAACGACTGACGCGCCTGGTGGGTGAAGGAAAAGCGATGGAGATGATTCTTACTGGAGAGATCATCGATGCCGGCACTGCGTTTTCGATCGGACTCGTGAATCAGGTGGTGCCGGCCGCACAACTCGAACCGAAGACGATGGAGATCGCAAATCGAATCGCCGACAAGAGTCCGATTGCATTGCAGCTTGCGAAGGAGGCCGTGAAGCTTGCGTCTCGCTCAAACCTTGATGAAGGGCTGCGTCGTGAAGTAGATCTCTTTGCGCTCTGCTTCTCAACTGAAGACAAGGACGAAGGCGTCAGCGCTTTCCTCGAGAAGCGTAAGCCCGCGTTTAAGGGTAAATGAAAGCTCTCGTGCTCATTGTCGGCATTTTGGTTGCTACTGTCGGTGGCGTGATCACTTACCGCGCGCTGTACGTCGAACCAAAGTCAGGCGTCGTCATTACTGAGACGGGCATTCGCCAGATTCCCAACCAGGCACGCGTGGTAGGTGGCGCACTGTTATTCGTCGGTGGCGCTGCCCTCGCCCTCTTAGCCGCCACAAAAAGGCTACGTAAGTAGCCACAAAAAGGCACAAAAAACACGAAACATATTTCTTGAGATTCGCGGGGCCTTAATTCAGATTCAGTTGTGACTTTTGTGCTTCTTTGTGGCTAATCTTGTCGACCAGTGCGCGAGTTTCGGTGGCGAAGGCGCCGTTGGGTTCGAGGCGCAGGTATTCGCGGAATTCCACCAGTGCGTCAGTGGTGCGCGAGACGCGCAGCAGGAGATTAGCTTTTAGTAAGTGTGCGCCGGCGATAGCGGGGTTCAGCGCCAGGGCACGCTTCACCTCTTCGTACGACTTCTCGAGTGCGGGCTTCGCTTGCGCGAGATCTTTGATCGCGCGCGCTTTCTCCCAGTAGACGCGGGCAAGGTTCAGGTGACCCAGATACGATTGATCCTGAATCGCCAATCCTTTAATCAAAACTTGCTCCGCCTCAGCAATCTTGTACTGCTGCAAATAAACTTCACTCAATGCAAAGAAGGCATTGAAGGCTTTCGGGTCCACTTCAACCGTCGCCAGTAACGCCTTCTCAGCCTCGTCCCACTGCTCGAGATCCATGTATGCCGTTCCGAGCTTCAACCTCGCATCTACGAATTTCGGATAAATCGAAATTGCTTTCTCAAAGCAATGCACCGCGAACGTCGTCTTGTCTTTTCCGCCCGCAGCCAGGGCTGCGACGCCCTTGTCAAACTCTTTTTGCGCCGCCGCCGGAACGTTAGCGTCAATGCTACCAGTCACGGATGTCGTCGTTGACGCCGAATTATCACGGACAAGCTGGAGCATTACTAACCCACTCGTCGTCGTAGTCATGTCGATTGCTTGCTGTGCATCGTGATACCCAGGTTGGTGCACGCGAACTGAATACTGAGCGGGCTGAAGTGCGGTAAAACTGAATTTTCCGAGGCGATCAGTGAAAGCTTCACTGATTGAACCACCGCCACCGGGTTTAATCCGTAGTGCTTCATCTTGGCGTTGAGGGTGGTTGATTTCATTCGTAACAGCCTGGCGGCCTGTGTTTGATTGCCGTCGCACTGGTTGAGAGCGCTTCTGATCAATTCGATTTCGTAGCGTTTGATTTCATTATAGAAATCGATGCCGTCCTTTTCGAAATCGATCGGTTTGCGATGATGGTGGTCGGTTGAGATTTCAACCTGGAGCGTTTCGATCTCATTGGCCAAAGCCTTCGCCAGCATGACGAGCTGCTCGACGCGATTCTCAAGCTCGGAACCATGCTCGGCGTTTGTAACAGATGGGTACTGCAAAATCTTCACCGTACTTCTCCTCAGCGAGGGAATCTAACGTAACTTCGATGATCTAGCTCGGTACGATGAAAGACGAAGTTTTGCTTAGTGCGTGGATAACGTGTTGAAGAATTGTTGCGGCAGAATTGACGACCACAGTCAGTCACAAAGAAGCACAAATAGCCGCAAACAGATGATAGAAGTTTTTGTAGGGGCGGCACTCCGTGGCCGCCCCTTGTTCGATGGATCGCGTACGGTCGCTTTGGCAGAAGGGGCGGCCACGGAGTGCCGCCCCTACGATTGCCAGAGCGTTGTTAGTTGATCTTGACTGCCGTTGAATTTGTCTCGATCGCAGTTGCCAATACCCGCGACTTCGTGCGGCTCGGGACCGACTGCCCCATCTGTGTACTGCCACATGGTCCAGGTCGTCCAGTTGGCTGGCACGACTGCGGTGGGGCCATATTGCGCAAGCCAGAACCAGCACTGAGCCAGCACTGGATCCTTATTGCTGCCGAGCAGCTCCTTGATATAAGAGCCGGAATAGAACCCGGGAAATCGTCCAGTCACCTGGTTGATGTGAGTGACGAACGCTCTTGCGTCTTCCAGCGACATACTCGAGCCACTCGGATTCTGCTCGAAGTCGAGAACAAGCAGAGTGTTGTTAACCGATCCGACTACGTCGAGAAGGTGCTGCGCCTGCTCGACGCCGTCACCACCGGTGGCGAAGTGATAAGCACCCCACAATAGTCCGGCATCTGTTGCTTTGGCTTTGTTGGTTTGATACATCGGATCAAGACCCGTTAGTCCCTGGGTAGCTTTATGAATAACGCCGATGATTCCATCGCCTTTAGCTTGTTGGAGATCTACGTTTCCGTTGTGATGAGAGAGGTCAACGACTGCGTTCAGGGGATCAGGCATTTGGTTTCTCCTTTAGTGAGTCTTGTAAATCCTGCAAAATCTTGTAAATCCTGTCTAAACTTAGATCATTGATCTAGTCCTGTAAATGGTTTGCTACTAGAATCACTCTCATGCGCCTTCCCCCGATTCGCGCCGCCGTCAGTTGCGGCCTCCTTTTGCTACTCGTTACCAGCTTCGCCTTTGGCCAGCGACGCCAACCCGCTCTCGTTTGCAAACGATCAGTGCTCGCCGCTTTGAAGCCCGCGCCCGAGCTTAGTTACCCGTGTGACGATCAGGCAAATGACTGGGACGAGAAGATTCTGAAACTCCCGGCGCGAGTCGCGGCTATCAAAACTCTGATGTCCGAGCTCTCGTCATTCTCAGACGCAGCCTGGTGGGCGGCAGATCCGGTAGACCTCGACGTTTGTGA
>Ga0126376_10001875_pt1 | contig 11626 bp, 13 predicted proteins | sample PanSoiMetPlot_15_FD_92760 | JGI IMG/M metagenome (GOLD analysis project Ga0126376, IMG submission 92760) | Tropical forest soil microbial communities from Panama - MetaG Plot_15 | ecosystem: Environmental > Terrestrial > Soil > Tropical forest > Bulk soil | place: Panama | collected 2016-02-17
CACGTGCACCGGGGACTTGGCTCGCAACTCCCGAAGGAGCTGAAGGCCATCGAGCCCAGGCATCATGATGTCGAGCAAGATGACGTCATATTTCGCTGAGAGGGCGGCAGAAAGTCCGCCGACGGCATCTGTGCACTTCGCGACGTCATAACCTTCCTTTGCGAGCAGGCGCACCACCATGTCGCAAAGTTCCTGGTCGTCGTCGACGATAAGGACGGAGGGAATAAAGGCCAAGTGTACCAATGCGGTGCTACGATGCTGTCAGGGAATGTAAGAGTTTGTCAGTCCTGGAGGCCAGCGGCCGCTGATAACCGGCTGCATCCTGACAATCGTCGACAATAACCGTGATTCACACCCTCTCAAACGCCTCGATACTCCCCTCGGAGCCACTTGCTCCGAGGAGAAAAAGAAATGAAAAAGTGCATTGTCTTGTTGATGGTGTTCCTGTTCGGAATCACGAAGGCATCGGCGCAAGACCGGGCCGACATAAGCCTGAACGGGAGCGTCCTGGCCATGAATTCTGCGACAAACAGCGGCATCACACGAGGAAGCTCCACAACGGGCGGAGCTTTGGCATCGTTCCGTTTTTGGCTCACCCCTCGAAACGGATTTGAATTCAATTATGGACATGCCCGCGATACCCAGACAGTGACAACAACTGCTGGGAAAACCTCACTCGATTCCGGTGTGCACGAGGTTAGCGGCGCTTACGTGTTTCGGCTAACGAATGCCTCGTACCTTCAACCTTTCTTCGGAGCCGGTGTGGCGCTGCTGCAGTTTAATCCGGCGAAGAATTCCACATTGAGCCCGCTTCCCCAGTCTCAAAATAAGCCAGGGTTGCTTTCCTTGGCCGGGTTCGATTATGTGTTCAACCGACATATCAGCGCGCGAGTTCAGTTCCGAGGCCTTGTCTTCGCCGCCCCGAGCTTCATGAACGAGACTTTCCGCTCCAACACCATGCATCTAATGTCGGAACCGACGTTCGGATTTGTGTACCGGTTCTGAGCGCCGTCAAACCGTCTGTGCGGCTCCGAATTCCGGAGCCGCGCCCGCGGTTCCACACAAGCCGTTGCGGCAATCGAGCTTCAACCAGGATGCCGACGAATTAGCCCACGGCACCAAGCGGTGGCGACAATAGTCAGCCCAAGCGCGATCAACCAGAAGTTATGGATCCACGCTCCCCAACCCATCGGAGCAAGGCTCAGCAGTCGGATGGTCTCGATCGTCGGCGTCATGTACCTGGACACATAGTTGCCCAAGGAAGAATTCTTGAGCCTTTCCAGATCCGGCGGCCAGATGATCATCGCGGCGGAGACGAGTACCGGAGGTACGAAGCCGACGACTAGTGCACGTGCAAGGTGGTGATGCCAAAGAAAGAAAAGGAAAATTGGCGTTACGCCAATGTCCGTGGCCAGCTTGAGGGGATGGATCTGGTGATAAAGTTTCTTTTCTCGGAAATTCATGGTTTCAAGGCGTCAACCGAGCTGTCGGCATGAAATGCGCATGCCGCACGGTCATGCGGCAACTCGTGATTCCGCTGCCGACAACGACGCGCTGCGAATCACGAGCGCAATACCGGCGGCCAACCACCAGAGCCCTTGGACCGCGGCAAATGCCGTGACCCACGCTGGCAATTCCAGCCTCAGCACAAAAGCAGCCCCAAGAGCCGCAAAGGCTGCTGCCAAGATTAGGGCCAGATATCCAAAGATTCTTGGTAGGATCGGGGACCCAACGAGAATAATCCCTAGGGGCAAAAACACAGCGGGGGCGGCAACGATGAAGTAGAGGTGCTGTACCGCAGAGATGACTCTAAGGCTGATTGACGTCATCACATCTGGGTCGGGAAACAAAGCGCTGATGTAGTACGTGATCTCGATAAGACTGACCGTCATGAGAATAGTGGCGCCAAAGAGCGTCATCCAACCGGCAAGCCGCTGCGTGGCTCCGGCCAAGTGCACAATAGAGAAGGCGAAAAGCATGATGAAGACTGGGCCGACTGCCTGCAACCAGGCTCCCCAAAGCACGCCCGCGTAGTGCTGTTGTCCGAAGTGGATCAACTCGGCTCTGGTCGCGCCAGCGGGAGGAGGAACGGCAATGCCAAATGAAGCGATGAGCAGCACAACTCCGATTACGCCGCTCAGCCCGCTCAGGATGCAGAATAACCGCTTGGAAATGAAGCTGTTGCCCATCTGGCCTCCTATAGGTAGTTGATCGTGATCTTCAGTTCTAGTCGGCCGCCCGAAAAAGAAAAAGCGGCCGCCTCGAATTTGGGCGGTCCGAAATGGCCTTTTGCCCCGTTCGATGCCCCTACGCCTTCACGCGGAATCCCCATCAACTTCGTGTCCAGCTTGCCGTTGGAATTCTCGTCGTGGAACACCGATACGGCGTAAGTGCCTGACGCGATTCCCGAGAATTCGCAGACCGCCTGCTTTTGAGCAATTGCAGAACTAACGCGCGCCAGGGCTTTGTCGTTCTGCTTTGGAAAGCCTTCACGGGACGAGTACAGGGCGCAAATGGCCTGGCCTTTGTCGCTGTGCAGTCCAACGACCTCGACGTGGATTATGTTTGGCTGAGGAACCTGAGTTTGCGCCAGCGCGTGTTCAGCGGACGCCAGAACAGCCGTGAAAAGAAACAACGCCTTCGTAACACTTCGCCTCAAAAGTCACCTCGCCCGGCGTTTAGCGCGACGCTGCCGGTCTCCCGTCAGCATTGTTGCCAGCTTCTGCCTCATAAAAATGTGCGCGGCAATCAGCCACTTCTGTTGATTTTTCGTCACGACAAACGTATGCACTTCGGAGTGAGGCATGATGAGCTCACCTCCTTGCAATCTGATTCCATTCGGGTACATCACCTTCAGTTGCACAACCGCCGCGCCTGGGCTCAGCAATTGGATATGTTGAAGAGCGTACTGCGGATGGAACTCCTTGGGCTCTAGTATTTCGAATCCTTCCGCCCAGAAATGTTCCCTATCGTCCGGAGAGGAAGGAAAATGCAAGTCACCAAAGCTGTCTACGACTTCAGCACCTTCGGCTTCCAAAGATGTCATTTGTTTCGAGTCCAGCTGAGAATATGCGGAGCACCACGCCCCGATTAGCCCGCGCACGCGTTCTTCTTCAGGGATTTCGGAAGAATTCGGCTTGGATGCCTCCTCACGCAAGACCGCAGCATGCTCGCTTTCCCGAGTACTGAACGTGTTGCTCATTCCTTGATTCCAGATCCAAATCTGGACAACAAAAATGAGAACGCGCAACACGGCCAGCAGTAAACAAGAGGGAATATTCATTATTCCTCCGAAATCCTTGGCGCTTGTGCCGCCTTTCGTGCGAGGTGCATCTTGCAGAGAGGCATGCGACGCATGGACATAGGCGGCATAACGACAAGACCCGCATGCCGACTCCACTCCTGGACATTTGCGATGGTCCACAATCCGACGCCGCTGGCAGCGCCAAAATAGAGATCTAAGAGGCCTTCCAGTTGGCCTGTTTTTTCTACCGAGGAGCAACGAAAGGTGTCGATTACGACGGCTATCCCGCCGGGACGCAGGGCCGTAGCGACACGTTGCATGAGTCCGCGGTTAGTTAATTCATCGAAATGGTGCATGACATTAGCGAGCAGGATTACGTCGGTTGAACAGCGTTGAAGGGGAGCGATTCGGATATCTCCCACTTCGAATTTCACTCGATCGCTGGCGCCGTCCGACGCCTGCTTCGCTCCCAGTTCTCCGACGGCGATCCTAAGGTCCAGCACTCGGGCGCGGAGATGGCGATAGCGTCTGCAAAACGCAACCGAGTACAATCCGTGACCGCCGCCCAGGTCGCGCAAGTCCCTCGCATCTGGTGGCAGCGGAATTCTGTCAATCACCTCGTTAATCATCTGTGCCGCGTGGTCTGCCTGACCCTGGTGGTAGACCTGCCACTCCTCCGGACTCAAACCCGAGTGAAAGTCCTGACACTTCCCGTCCCTGACGTATTCTTCAAAATTCATAAAGCGCAGGTCCAAATTGCGGTGCAGGATGGCCGAATGCAAAGAACGGGGAGAGTCGCTCGATAACCAGCGACGTGTCACAGGGGCCAGCGTGAAACGATTCTCCCTGTATTTGAGATACTTGCAAGCGAACAAGGCCCGGACCAGTTTCTCGGTTGCTTGTGGGTTGCTTCCACAGCGTTTTGCAATCTCATCTGCTGTGAGTGGTTCTCCTTCCAACATCCGAAAGATTCCCACAGCGGTAGCTGCGATGACCGTTTTGGCAAGCAAAAGCGCCGCGAGCGTGTCCATCAAAGGTGTTGGCACGAGTCCAGTCGCAAGTGCGATTGATTCTTTGAGATTTTGCGGTATTGAACCCAGACGCATATCGGTCCTTTCTCTTTGGTGCGTTGGCGCTGCTCGGTTCGCGATGCTGGCGCGAATGAGGAGCTTCGCCTAAACGTGCTCGCAAACTGCATTAAGTAAGTGAGCGCTCACTATGTTACTATCGATGTGTTGCGCTCGTCAAATGGTTGCTTGAAGGCAATCGAATTCTGGCTGTGCGACACTAGCCAGACCCCAATGATTTGTGGCTAGGAGGTCATGCTACGTGGCGAAGAAACGGTCGCGGAAAACGAATCGTCGCTCTGAAATACTCATGGCCGCGCAGAAGCTTATGGTTTCAAAGGGGCTTACGGGTGTAACGACCCGGGAGATCTCAAAAGAGGTGGGCTGCTCAGAAGGCGCGCTATACGTCCACTTCAAGGGGCGGTTGGACCTGCTCCTGGCCATGCTTGAGGAAAATCTTCCGGACATGCTTGGACCGCTCCAAACGCTGAGAGAATCCATCGGCCGCGGTTCCGCACAACAGAATCTCATGCAAGCCCTGTGCGGCATCTTCAGGTTTCACCAGGGAGTGGTGCCACGGTCTGCCGGACTGTTTGCCGAACCAGAACTTCTCGCTGCTTATCGGAACTCTCTTAGGCGCCAGGGAAAAGGGCCGCATCTATCAATGAAGGTCCTCGAAGAATACATCCGCTCCGAGCAACAGTTGGGCCGTATTGCTTCACACGTAGACGCAAAGGTCGCTGCCTCTCTGATGATGTCGTCGTCCTTTTTTCGAGCTTTCGTTGACAGTTTCTTTGGGAAAACAATGCAGCCTGCGTGGAGCGAATTCGCAAAACAGCTGGTGGCAACGATAGCGCCGAAACCCTGACAAACAAGAGAGGTTGTTGCAGGCAATATTCCCCTTGCGAATCGATCCACCGGGCGGGTGTTCTTGCAGTGCTCGTGGGCCTATCCTGCTCAGTAGATCACCGGAAGCCCCGAAAAATCCGCGCGTAATTCATCGGTGACTCGAAGGACGATAAGGCTGCGATCGTCATTCTGTACGGGTGTCTCGTGGCTGAATTCGTCCGTTAAGCCTAGGATAGCGGAAGAAATATCCTTCGCAGGAGTATCCTGAGGCAATGACGTAAGGAGGGCGGCAAGACGGCCTGCGCCGAAGGCTTCCTGCTCCCTGTTTTGGCATTCCAGGATACCATCTGACGCAAACACAACCACGTTACCGACCCGCAGATTGAGCGACACGGCATCGTATCGAGTGCCTTCCATAAGGCCGAGGGGAATCCCCGCCACAGCGATTGCCTCAACTCTTCCGCCCCTCAGCAGAAGAGGATACGGGTTACCAGCATTGGCAAGTGTCAGTTGCCGGGTGCCTTGGTCGAGCACCGCAAAGAGCATCACAACGAATCGTGCATCGAGACCGACCGCATGAATCCGATCATTAAGGGCGGCAAGCACCTCCGGCGGGGAGCTGGCACCGTCGACGGTATGGGCGCGGAAAATTCCCATCGCCAGCGCGCCCAAGAGTGCGGCGGCGGTGCCTTTTCCTGAGACATCGCCTAGAGCTAGCCCCAGGCGCCCGCTGGCGTAGGGTACAAAATCGTAGAAATCGCCGCCTAGCTCGCGCGCAGGAACGCACCCAGCCGCGAGGTCAACGCCCGGGACGTCTTGGACTTCGCGCTGCAACAACTGCTGCTGAACTTCACGCGCCATGCAGAGATCGCTTATGAGGCGCAGTTCGTTCTCACGGAAGTCGTGGCGCAAGCTCGGGTGTTCACGCCTGGGTGATTCAATTGCTTCGTGGAAGCGAATGGTCTTGCTTTTCAGATTCACGGCATCGGTCTCCTCTCGACTCTCCTTCTGAGCTACCTCCTGAATTCTTGAAGGAGCGAGCAAGCGAAGCTTCCCATTACGCAAGTTCTCGTGCGGTCTGGGTTGGTCAAGGGTCTTTCAAGAACTGTCAACGACTACTTGACATTTCTAGACAGAGGAGCGCGGGCGGTTGGTCTAGAATTGGTTTTCGTGCGAGCTCTAGGGCCCGGGAGTAGAACATTAATAGCGTCATGAATCAGAGCGTTGAATCAATAGCCGGGCACATCTTGGTCATCGATGACGACGCTGAGCTATGCAAGCTAGTCGGTCGGTTTCTCAGTGCCGAGGGTTTTCGAGTTGAGACGGTTCGAACCAGCGGACAGGGAGTCGAGCGCGCGCTCGCCGGCGAGCATGATCTGATCGTTCTCGATGTGATGCTGCCGGGGATGGACGGATTTGAGGTTCTTCGCAGAATTCGGGCAGAGTCGCGCACTCCTGTCTTGATGTTAACCGCGCGCGGTGACGACCTTGATCGGATTTTGGGCTTGGAGATCGGTGCGGACGACTATCTACCGAAGCCGTTCAATCCACGAGAGCTTGCCGCCCGAATCCGCGCCATCCTGCGCCGAGTCAAAGCTAGCTCCTCCACCCAGAGCGATTCCACACCTATTATCGTGGGAGATCTCGAACTCAACGTGGGTTCCAGGCTTGTTCGTCTTGGAACCGAGGTGCTGAATTTGACCACAGTCGAATTTGATCTGCTCGAGAAGTTCGTGAAATCGGTCGGTCGCGTTGTCAGCCGAGAGGAACTCGTAAGGGAAGTCCTCGGACGCGAATTTTCTCCCTTTGATCGCAGTATCGACACGCACGTTTGTAACTTGCGAAAGAAAGTAGGGCCGTACAGTGATGGAACAGAACGCATCAAAGGGGTTCGCGGGGTCGGCTACCTGTTTGCCCTGTCAAATGAGACTAAGAGCGAGTAGGTCCAATGCGTAGCCTCTTCCTCAAGATATTCCTCTGGTTTTGGTTGAGCGTTGTTCTGGTTAGCTTGACAATGGCGATCATCGCGGGAGTCACGCAATTCAATTCGGAGAACACTGACTGGCAGAACCAGGCCATCGTTGCGGGCTGGGCTGCTCGCTCCGTAAATATTTACGAGCGCGAAGGCGCCGAGGCCTTGAAGAGATATTTCGAGGATCTTCCAAAGAGGCCCATGTATACATACCTTCTTGATGAGCACGGTACGGAAGTGCTGGGGCAGAAACTACCGGAGCAGGCACTCCGACTCGTGAACAAGGGATTTGACGATAAGTCGCTTCCTGCTCTCCTATTTGGACCCGGCGCGAAAGGTGACGAGAGGGATAACCCGCTTCGTTACGCTCCTGTCCCACCTAAAGGAGCACCTGGACAACCTCTTAGAGTCGCTCCTGTCCCTGAACATCCGAAAGATGCAAGGAGCACTGGACCCATTGTCGCGCTTGAAGATATTCGTCATGTTCTGGTAGCGGCAGACCAGGTGGTTGGACCCAGCGGCCGACGGTACACATTTCTTATCGCTATTCCCCCTTTGTCCATTAAGACGGTGCTCGCTTCACTCCGCATCAGCGTAGTAACCCGCTTGGCAGCCGGCTTGTTCTTAGTCGGTATCTTCTGCTTTTGGCTTGCGCGTCACATTACGGCACCGGTGGTCCAATTGCGCGAAGCGGCAGGCCAAATCGCGGATGGCCACCTAAGTGCGAGAGTGCCTCCAGCACTGCATAAACGTCGAGACGAAATCGGCTTGCTAGGCCAGCACTTTGACCGGATGGCCGAACGAATCGAGTCGCTGGTCGCCGGCCAACAGAGGCTTCTCAGCACGGTGTCTCATGAACTGCGTTCCCCTTTGACTCGGCTGTCGCTTGCCGCTGGTCTACTGCGACAGTGCTCCCCGGAAGAGACGGAAGACTATTTGGATAGGATTGAACTTGAGACGGAGCAACTCGACAAACTGATCTCCCAGCTGCTCACTCTGTCGCGGATTGAGAGTGGCGCCGATACAGGCCCAAGAAAAGAAGACATTGATCTCGCCAATCTGGTGCAGGAGATTGCGGTTGACGGAAACTTCGAAGCCCAGGCTCGATCTTGCATGGTCTGTGTCGGTCCGCTGGACTCATGTGTCACAACGGGCGCGCCTGACCAGATCCGCAGAGCCATCGAGAACGTCGTCCGTAACGCGATCCGTTACACGAAGGTGCATTCGCAGGTCGAAATTACCGTTCGCCATCAGGGGGAGTCGCCGTTTGCAACTGCCCTCATCCGGGTGCGCGACTACGGTCCCGGTGTGCCAGACTCCGACCTGGCTAAGATTTTCCTGCCGTTCTATCGAGTTACCTCAACCGATGGGTCTTCGACCAATGGAACCGGTCTTGGATTGGCGATCACGGAGCGAATTGTTCGCATGCATGGAGGTACCGTTCGAGCTGTCAACGCACGGGATGGCGGTTTGCTCGTCGAATTGACGCTCCCCCTGAAGGCATAGAAATCTCGTTTTCCATCTGCGATGCCCTGATTCTTACGCCCGCGTCCCCACTCTCGTAGCTGAATCCCCATACTCCACAGAATTCGTGTCACCAACAGATTCGCTCCCCTTCACACAATTCGTCACTTCCTTGACAGATCTGGACACCCGGGCGGCCGCGCTTTCCGTATTTTCCATTGTGAAAGACAAAGACAGGATGCAGCGACGAGTCATGGCTGTGTCGTGTCTAGCATTCACTTATTTTTTCAAAAAGAGCGACTAATGAGAAAGCGAATCTTGAACTTGACCGCGATCAGCCTATTACTGCTCGGGGCTGTGCTTGCCCCAAATGTTCTGGCTGACGAGTGGAATAAGAAAACCATCTTCACGTTCAGTGAACCGGTTCAGGTACCCGGTGCAGTGCTTCCGGCTGGAACGTACGTGTTCAAGTTGGCCGATATTGTGGGTAACCGCAACATCGTCCAGATATTCAATGAGGAAGAGAATCGTTTACTTGCCACGATCTTGACAATCCCAGATTATCGTGCGGAAGCGTCAGACAAGACCATCGTTACGTTCGACGAGAGGCCCTCGAACCAGCCGCAAGCCCTCCGGAGCTGGTTCTATCCCGGCGATAATTACGGACAAGAGTTTGTCTACCCGAAGCAAAAGGCAGTGGAGTTAGCTCAAGCGAATGGGCAGTCCGTTCCCTCTATCCCGGACGACGTGACAGAACCAACTGGCATGAACACTGCGCCGGTCACACCAGTAACCGATGCGCCGTCTGAGGCGATCGACACGCCTGCAGTTCCCGACTCCTCAGACGAGCCATGGCTGATAGCAACAGTCGTCGAGTTTGAGGAACTGCCGCAAACAGCCAGCCCGCTGGCATCCGTTGCGCTCTTGGGCGTTCTGTGCCTCGCGGGAGCGGCTACGTTCCGCAGGTTTTCTATAACCGGCGCGTTGAAGGCGCCCAGCTAAGGGCTCGAATGCTCAGATCGTAGAGAAGGAAGGAGCACTGAGATGCTATTCAAAGTCGTTGACGAGATCGAGGAAGTACAACCAGAAGCCCAACCACAGGTTGTGTCCCTCGATCATCGGACAGCAATGGACGGGGCGCTTGTCATCGCGGCCAAAAGCGGAGATGGCCAAGCGTTTGAAGTTCTGGTCCGCCGTCATCGGACGAAGATGCTGCGCGCCGCTGTGCGATTCACTCGCAATGAGGCGGACGCGGAAGACGTCGTGCAGGAAAGTTTTCAAAAGGCGTTCCTGCACCTGGAGCAGTTCGAAGGACATTCTTCTTTTTCCACGTGGTTGACGCGCATCGCGATAAACGAAGCGCTTATGTGGTTACGGCGCCGGGGCTCCGCAGTCGAGATACCGATTGAGCCGTCAAGTCCGGAGAACGGAGCCACTCAGTCGCTGGACTTTCCTGATTCGGGCCTCAACCCGGAAGACAGCTGCGTACAGCAAGAACAGAAGGAAATCCTGTCCGCGGCGTTAAATGAATTGACGCCAGGGCGACGAAGGGCCATCGAGTTGCGGGAACTCGGCGAGCTGTCCACAAAAGAGACTGCTCGCGTAATGGGCCTCTCGGTCACGGCAGTAAAAGCGCGCGCGTTCCACGGCCGAAGAAAATTGCAGGAGGTATTGAGGCGGTGGATGTCGCGAAACACCGGCTTGCGATGGAGCCGTGACCAGCGAGTCAAATGGCGGTTGTTCTAGCGTTGTTGGCATTCCTGTGCCTCGCCGGTCCAGGCGACAGCAACAGGCCAAGGCACGGTCATTGAGCTGAGTTCCGAAGAGGGTGCACTCGGTACTCGAAGAAAGGCTTCAAGGGGGGCAAAGAACATGGAATTGCAATTCGCCGGTTTTAGTGCAGAAAGCAGACGGCGGTCACGTCATCCAGACGATCATTTGGAAAGACGCTGTTAACGCACCGGGTGGTGGCTTGCTCGTCGAATTGACATTCCGTCTGAAGGCATAGAGATTTCGTTTGGATTTGAGACGCGCCGATTCTTACACCGCGTCCTCGCCCTCTTAGCCGAGTCTCCAGACTCCAGCGAATTCGTGTGACCAACAGACTCGTCGCCTTCACACAATTCCTCACTTCCTTGACAGACCTGGACAGCTGGGCCACCGCCCTTTTCGTATCTTCCATTGTGATGAGTTTGGAGATGACGATGGATCAGGCTGTCCAATTCCTTGTGCGCCACGGCGACGCAGTGCTCTTCGCCTGGATCTTCGCCGAGCAAGCGGGTCTACCGATTCCAACCATCCCCCTTTTGTTAGCGGCGGGAGCATTGGCGAGTACTGGACCATTTCATTTCGCTTGGTCCCTCGTCTTGGCGTTGTCCGCTTGCCTAATGGCTGACAGTCTTTGGTATCAGATGGGGCGTCGGCACGGCGCAACAGTTTTGCGGCTGCTCTGCCGGATCTCACCGGCGCCCGACTCGTGCATCAGCCATATCAAAGCTGCTTTTGGCCGGCATGGAGCGAGCGCACTGCTCTTCGCCAAGTTCGTACCTGGTCTCAATTTCGCTGCGCCGCCTCTAGCCGGGACTTCTGGGGTAAGCCCATTACGTTTTCTACTCTTCGACGGTCTGGCCTCAGTCCTCTGGGCAGGTGGTTACATGATGCTGGGCTATACGTTCAGCGGACAATTCGAGCGCGTAGCGGCGTATGCCGCAGAACTCCCCCCAGTTGCGGGCATGGTCTTAATTTCGGCGGCCGCTGCCTTCATTGGCTTCAGGCTCTTGCGCAATCAGTGGTCGCTGTTTTCACTTCGAGCGGCGAAGCGATCGCGTCCCGTGCAATTGAAGGCCGGAGCCCAGACAGCTCGCACGATAGGGGCTTAACGATGACAACCCTACTTCCTCCTGCCATTCAGACCTGGGAACTCACGAAGAGGTTCGGACATATTGTTGCGGTTCGTCGCCTCAATCTAAGCGTTCCGCTCGGATCGATCAGCGGTTTTCTTGGCCAAAATGGGGCAGGCAAGAGCACTAC
>Ga0126376_10001876_pt1 | contig 11624 bp, 8 predicted proteins | sample PanSoiMetPlot_15_FD_92760 | JGI IMG/M metagenome (GOLD analysis project Ga0126376, IMG submission 92760) | Tropical forest soil microbial communities from Panama - MetaG Plot_15 | ecosystem: Environmental > Terrestrial > Soil > Tropical forest > Bulk soil | place: Panama | collected 2016-02-17
CGGGTAAACGACTTTCTGGCCGACTTTGAAGCCCACCATGCACCTCCATCGATTTTGAAATATCAGACTGCGCCGCACGCGCGGGTCTATGGGGAATTTCCGAGGACGCAGTTCGCGTCGAAGCCCTGTTTGGTAAGTAGCTTGAGTCTAGCAAGCTCTCTTGCGACTGGTCAAGGTTCAAGAAGAATAGGTCAAATAAGACTGATGAGACCTATTGTTTTAACTGATAATCAGCAACATTCTGGCAGGGCTTTAACTCGATCTCTGTCTTCCTGGTTTCTGCAGTGCGGCGCAGTTTAGTTCGCGCTGCCGAAGCCTCGGATTCGCGCAGCTTTGCGACTGTGGCGATCTGCGCTTCGACGTTTGTTTGCGTGAGGGCCAGATATTTTCCGGGTGGTAGATTGCTGAGCGTGAACGTACCGTCGGACGCAATCCCAGTAACAAAGAATCGCAAGACGTCAGTCGCTTTGTCCGGCTCGGCGGGAATGAGATACAGATTCGTTCCGGATTGCACAACTGCGCCTTCAGCGACTGCGAGACGACCGCGAATCGATGCTGCTCCTTCGGCGAGCGTAATGATGATGTTGGTCAGTTGATCGCCTGACTTCACCGTGGTCCAGGTAGCGGCCGCATCGCTCTTCGACGGTTTTGCATTCCTCAGGGCGCCCCTCGTGTTCATCGTGATCGACTGGAGATACCAGTAGCGCGCAAAGAAGCGAGGCTCGAAGCGATACTTGCCCGATCTCACGTTACGCCACGCGAATGCGCCATTCGCATCGGGAGAAGCGATTCCCCCAAGTAGGCCGACATAAATGCCGTCCTCGTCTTCTGCGTCCTTCTCAGGTCGTTGCAGTTGCACCATCATTTCTGCAAACAGCGGCGCGCGTTTGCCGCGGCAGTCCGGAACCTTCGAAGCCTCGAGCACGACACGGCCGCTGATTGATGCGAGTGGGGTCGGGATCAGTTCGAGACCCGTAACGCTCCCGCCTTTGATCGTGACTCGTTTTGTTACCGATGTACCAAGTCCCGGCGTGGTCGACTGAGCCGAAGCAATCTCCTGCGCCCTCACGGTGTACTCACCATTCGCCAAACCATTAAACGCAAAACCGCGTGCTCCCGGCTGCTGAAAAGTGGCGGCCAAAGGCGCTGGATTACCTACCAATCTCAGTGTCAGTGTTGTCCCACTTGTGCCCGCAACCTTGACCGTACCGCTGATGCTGTAACCCTGTTCGCCGCGATAACGAATGTCGGCAGTGGCTTCTTCGCCTGACTTCACGCTGATCTCTGACGCGTTGTCGCGTGTCGATGATGGAGCGTAAGTCGGGACGTCGTTGTCGTAAGGATTGAACACAGACGGAAAGCCGCCGCCACCGGCGTTGACGAGATATGTTCCGGGAAGCAAGCCGTAGATTCGGTAGACGCCACGATCGTCAGTCGACTGTTCACGAGATCCGAATGAAGGCGTCCGAAGTATTTGTCCATTCGCGTCGCGAATTCTGACTGCGCGCACGCGCACGCCGATGACCGGCTCGTTGGCGCTAGTCATTACGGTTCCGGTAATGACTCCGCCGCGAACCAGTTCCAAACGAACCGAATCGCCGATGCGGTAATAAGTTGGGTTTGCATTGTCGGTGGCGTATGCGGGTGCGGTCGCGGTGATGGTGTAGAGTGCAGGCTCGAGACCGTTGAGAAGAAAGTTCCCCTCAGCGTCCGTTGTGATGTTGCGAGGCGCGCTGACGGAATTCATTGGTCTGACGAACAACGAAGCGTCGCCGAGTGGCTGGCCACTATCGTTTACGACTTGCCCGCTAATCGTTCCGGTAGTGTCAGACGTAACCTTCGCCGGCGGCGACTGGACCTGCGCCCGCACACCAACGGCCGCCATCACAATCACACAGAAAATGAAGAAATGACGAATCATTTGCCCGCAACGGTCAGGGTTTCGTCGTCGGCTCACTTGAATCGACGTTGATGGTCACGTCCATCCTCTGGCCATCCTGCAGAGTGACTTGGCGTTTGATGTTCCGAGGCGGTTGCCCGGGTAGATATACAACCGTCTGAAGCTCGTAAGTTCCCGGTGGAACTCCCTCCATCAGAAAACGGCCGCGCTCGTCAACGATCGCCGGGCGCAAATTAGAAGACCTTTCGCCAGGTTTCGTGAGCCGCGCAGAGATTCTTCCTCTCGGCGGCAACAATCCATTATCGACCGTCACGACGCCGCTCAGAGTCGCAGCTCCATAAGAAACAAAGACGCGCACGCCCATCACTTGTTCGTTATTTTTAACTTCCAGGCCGCTGCGGAGGGAAACAACCCCATCGCGCTCAATGCGTGTGATGTTGAATCCCTTCGGCGGCAGCGGCATGCCGGGGGCCCTGAATAACATGTTTATCGTTCCATTCGGCAAACCTGCCAAACGAAAACTTCCGTCAGGACCAATCGGCGACGATGCGGATGAAGCGAAGTTAACTCCGTTTTCCATTTTGATGGTTCCATACGCGCTCAACTGTAACTGCAAGAGTTGCGCGAATATCGCCTGATCATCGTTTTCGAGCACGACAATGCCCGTGATGCTTACGCCTCGGGTGAGTTTCACGATCAGACCGGTGAGGTCGTGATCGACGACGTCAAATGTGAAAGGCTCGGCGCGCAGATCGTTGTTCTGATTAGGGAACAGGAACACGTTATATCGACCCGGAACCAGCTGCTCGACCTCAAACTCGCCGCGACTGTTAGACATCGCGGAGTTGTTGTTCATGTACTCGATTCTTTGTCCGAGCTGGCGTTGCAGTCCGAAGCGGAGATTGGGCACCGGCTGGCTGCTTTCGTCTATGAGTTGTCCGCTGACGCTGAACGTCTGCACAGTACGACCGACCGTGATGTCGACGTTGTTAGCTTCACTGCCTTCACTGACTTCAATTATGGTCGCCTTCGCTTGATCGCTCACGTCCGGATGAAAGACCTGCTTGTAATAGACGTTGCGCGGCTGGCCGTACGTAACGTTCCGCTCGTCATCGCTTCTGCCCACCGCAACTTTGTAACGACCGGGAGTCAGGCCAAACACGCGATAAATTCCGCGATCATCCGTTTGAGCTGAGCCGGCGGCATAGACCGGTCGCGGTGTTCGCTGCTGCTGCTCATACATTGCAGCCGGATAAACGTTAACTTGTTGCTCGATGACCGCACGGCCATCTGCGTCAGTCACGCGGCCCGTGATGACGCCGCCACGCACAAGTCCGAAGTTGATTTCTTCAACATTCTCGCCTTCTCCAACCAGTACATTTTTTTGGTTGCCGGTGTATCGCGGGTCAGAAACGAAAGCAGGCGCCGCTGCAATGATGGTGTAACTTCCGGGTGCGACGTTTGAGATGCGATAGAAGCCGTCCAGGTCCGTAGTGGTTCGTTGGTAACCTTCGCCCGGTATATAGACGTCGCCCTTGCGCAATCCAATGGCGATGCCAGGCGCAGGCTTGTCTTTGATCGTTACGTGTCCGGAGATTGAGCCAGGCGGAACCTTCGCCGACTCTTTGGTCGTAGACTGAGCACACAGCGAGCCTGGGAGACTCAAGATCATAAGCAGGACTGCGGACAAACAAGGAGCGGAGAAACTCATACCGGTCTACTCCTTCTGGTCTGCTGAGGTATGCAGGCCGCATCATAACGGAAGCGTGTTTTATGTGGAAGACCGTAGTTCAGCATAGAGGACGCTACTGTTGTCAGCTTCAAGACTCTACTGTTAGGATCGGCCCCCATGGCTCATCTAAAAATCACCGACGCAAGTGGTCGGCAATGGGAGTTTAGTTTTCTGCCGCAGGTCACTTGCACGATTGGTCGTGCGCCCGACAATACGGTGGTCCTGGATGATCCGCGCGCTTCGCGTTATCACGCGCATATCAACCAAACTGAGAACGGCAATTTCACTATCGTCGATGGCGCCGTGATCAATGGCCAACTACGGCGCAGCGCCAACAAGGTTTTCATTAACGGCGAGCCGCGCTTCGAGTACCAGCTCAAAAACGGCGACCGCGTCACGATTGGCGCCAGCACCTTAAAGTTTGAGCAGCCGATCGAAGAACGGACCACTGACGTTCGTTACGACGACAAGCCCTTGGGCCACACCCAGTTGCTGATCTCTGCGAACGACGTGATGTCGACCGTGCTTCGTTCCAAAGACGAAATCACTACCGCACCGCAACGCGACAAAGTTCTCGAAACGCTGCAACGCAAGGCGAACATCCTCTCCGCGCTCTACGAAATGAGCAAAACGCTCGGTTCGGTCTTTGATTTAAACGCCATCTTTGAAAAAGCGACCGATATTATTTTTCGCTCGACTCCGGCGGACCGCGTTGTGGCGCTGCTGGCCGAGACTGACGGTGCCGAAGACGCGAACCTCACGCCTATCGCGATGCGCGCCAGGGATAACAAGCTCGAGGCTCATGCGCGCAAGCTTTCGATTGGTCGGACTATCACACGAAAAGTGATGAAGGATCGCGTCGCGCTGCTTTCGCAGGACGCTGCGTCTGATGAACAGTTTGCGGGTGTGGATTCGATCGTGTCGCAGGGTGTGCGTTCGACGATTTGCGCCCCGCTCGTGGCTGAGACACGCGTTCACGGTGCGTTGTATGCGGACCGTCTCGACCCATTTGCGGCGTTTAAGCCGGACGACCTGGAGTTAATCAGTGCTGTAGCGGCGCAGACCGCGATCGCGGTTGAGAATGCGCGTGCGCACGAACGTCTGGCGCGCGAGGAAGTAGCCCGCGCGAATTATGGCCGGTTCTTGCCTGAGTACGTCGTGAAGCAGATGCTGGAGAATCCGGAGTCGTTCAAGCTGGGTGGCGTGAGTCAGACCATCACGGTTTTATTCGCGGACATTCGCGGTTTCACACGGATTTCCGAACATGCGGCGCCGGAAAAGATTGTCAACCTGCTGAATCGGTACTTTTCAGCCATGACTGACATAATCTTTGCGCATGGCGGAACGCTCGATAAGTACCTAGGCGACGGTTTGATGGCCCTTTTTGGGGCGCCTACCGCGACGCCCGATGATGCATCCAACGCATTGAACGCAGCGGTGGCCATGCAACGCCGCATGCTGGGTATCAATCGCGAGCTGCGGGATGAGGGATTTCCGGAAATCGGTGTCGGGATGGGCCTGCACACCGGCGAGGTGATTGTCGGTTACGTCGGTTCGGAGCGGCGCTCGGAATACACGGCTATCGGCGATACGGTCAACACGTCGTCGCGACTCGAATCCAACGCCCGCGGCGGCGAGATCTTAATCAGTGATGCCACAGCACAGGCGGCGCACAGCCGCTATAAACTGAAAACGCGCGAACCGATCATGGTTAAAAACCGCCAGCAACCCGTGAAGCTTTGGGAAGTTGACTGGCAAAGAGCAAGCGGATCTTTTTAGTCATAGTTTCTTAATAAAAATAGGTTCTCATAGGTCGTACGGGACCTATTCTTTATGTCGTTCATAGGTAAAACCAAAACCTTCCTCGGCCTCAACGCTCTCAGGAACCTTGTCTCCGATTCGATGGCAATCGATATGGGCTCGGCGAGCACGATCATTGCCGTTCGTGGTCGCGGCGTCGTTGTTGATGAGCCGTCAGTCGTGGCTATTAACAAAGTTACGGGTGAAGTCATCGCGGTCGGCAACGAAGCGCACAAGATGCAGGGACGCGAGGCCCGCGACGTCACGGTGATCGCGCCGCTCGTCGATGGCGTCGTGGCCGATTTCGAACGCACGCAGACGATGCTGGACCACTTCGTGCGCTCGGCCCGAAGCGGTTTGTCGCATTTCAGCCGCCGCGCGATCATGAGTGTGCTTTCGGAAGTGACTCAGGTTGAACAACGCGCGCTTCTGGCGGCAGCCGAAGAAGCGCGCATCAGCCGCGTCTACATGATCGAAGAGGGCCAGGCAGCCGCGATCGGCGCGGGCGTTCCGATCAATGACGAACACGCCTCGGCCGTTGTCGACATCGGCGGCGGCACAACCAACCTGGCCGCGATCATCAGTGGCTCGATCATCGCTTCGCGCGCCGAACGCATCGGCAGTTCCGATATCGACGTCGCGATCATGGACCGTTTGCGACGCCATCGCGGACTGACGATCGGCGTGCAAACTGCCGAACGCCTCAAGCTCGAGCTCAGCTCTGCCACTGAACCTGAAGATCCGTACAAGAAAATTCACGTTCGCGGTCGAGACGTGCAGACGGGCAGTCCGGGAGCGGTCGACATCACGGCGGGTGAGGTTTATACGATTACACAACCAGTCATCCGGCGCATCGCAGAGGGAGTGCGCTCGCTACTCGGAGATCTTTCGCCTGAAGTTGCCGGTGACATTTTCGAGCGTGGCCTGATCCTTACCGGCGGCGGCGCTTCGTTGGAAGGACTGCCGACGTACCTCACAAAGGAATTGGAGTTGAGCGTGCGAGTTGCAGACGATCCGCGATTCGCGATTGTTCGCGGTTTATCGCAACTCTACGAAGAGCCTCTGTTGCTTCGACGCGTCGCGCGTACCGATGCCCATCCGTTGCTGGACACTGAAGCCACCGCCTTTGAAACCTGAGCATGAACGTAGTCGATCTCTACAAACGACAGATCACAGTTGCTCACATCTTCGGCATTCCGGTGCGTTTCGACTATCGCTGGTTCATAGTTTTTTTTCTCAGCGTCTGGTTGATCGCGATGAATCTCGCGCGCGGCGGGATGTGGGTGAGTCAGGTCCAACTGATGCCCGTCAGCACGACCGCCGCGTGGATTCTGGGAGTAGTGACCACTCTGGGTCTGTTTCTTTCCGTTCTGGGCCACGAGCTCTCACACGCGTTGATGGGCCGCGCGGAAGGAATCGAGATCGAAGAGATCGTGCTGCACCCGTTTGGCGGACTGGCGCGGCTGCGCAATGAGCCTGACAGCCCGCGCGCAGAGTTTAGAATCGCGATTGCCGGACCAGCCGCGAGTTTTCTGTTTGGAGCGATCAGTTTCGTCTTGATGCTGCCGGCGATGATGTCGAACTATCCGGTCATCGGTGGTGTGCTGTTCCTGCTTGGCGCCGGCAACCTGCTGCTCGCGATCTTCAATCTCTTTCCCGGATATCCGCTCGATGGTGGCCGCGTGTTGCGTGCGATCCTTTGGCGCCGCACGGGCGACATCAAGGAAGCGACCCGCCTCGCCGGAATTTGCGGCATGTTGATCGCCGCGATTCTAATCATCTTCGGTGTCTACATGGCGATTGCGCCGACCTTCCGCGCCTACTTCATGGGCTTCTGGTCAGTGCTGGTCGGGCTTTTCCTTTTCGACGCCGCTTACAGCGTCGTAAAACACGTTCGCGGTCGACTTCGTAACATCGTCAGTGAAGCGATGTCGGCTCCTTTTGCGATCGAGCCTGACACGCTTATCAGTCACCTGATCGACTCCATCTTGCCGTTACATCGCCAGGTCGCGTTTCCGGTTGCGCAAAATCATCGACTGCACGGAATGCTGTCGTTGGAAGATTTGAAGTCATTGCCGCGTGAGCGCTGGCATCTCACGCACGCCCGCGACGTGATGCGTCCCATCGCGCCTCGATTTTTCGTCGAACCAAACGCCACGCTCGATTACGCGCAGGAATTGATGAAGCGCAACGGCATCGGTTCGGTCGCGGTGGTGGGCAAAACCGGCGAGCTCGTCGGCTTTCTTCAGGCCGGTAAATTTAAACGCAAAAAGCGGTCAAGAACCTCACGATAGGTCCTATAAGTCCTATAGGACATATACACAAATACGTGAATTGCCAGCGCCGACTTTTTCCGCGATAATCAAACTGAACTGTCAATTCTCGTTAATTGAAGGACTCGTCGCATGCTGGCCGTAATCGGCGCGCTCTTTGCCAACGGACTGATCACGGTACTGAAGCTGGTCGCAGCGATTATTACCGGCTCGTCCGGCATGATGGCCGAGGCGCTCCACTCAGTTGCGGATACGACCAACCAGATTTTTCTCTTGTTGGGTCTGCGATTTTATAAGCGCCCCGCTTCAAGCAAGCACCCGTTCGGTTACGGGAAGGAACGGTTTTTCTGGTCTTTCATAGCTGCGATTTTTATCTTCGGTGTTGGTGCGACGTACGCGATCTACGAAGGCATTGAAAAACTCGCGCATCCGCATCCACCAACGAACCTCGCATGGGCCTACGCCGTGCTCGCCATCTCCTTTGTACTGGAGGGCTGCTCGATTGCACTGGCGATTTACCAGGAAGTGAAAGAGGCGCATCACGAGGGGCTGAGCTTTGCCGGATACCTGCGTGAGTCGAAAGACCCGACAGCCAAGACAGTGCTCTTTGAAGACTCAGCCGCGCTGATAGGTATCGTAATCGCCGCGGCCGGACTGATCATGACCGACTATCAGGTCGGCGGCAGTGCCGGCGCGTACTGGGATGGCGTGGCGTCAATACTAATTGGCCTGGTGCTTGCAGTGGTTGCTTTCGTACTGGCGCGTTCGTCGCGCGGTCTGCTGTTAGGTGAAGCAGCGACCCCGAAGGTGCTTGCAGCCATCAAGCAGGCGATTGAAAGTCATCCAAACGTTGAACACGTGGTTGAGTTATTGACAATGCACCTGGCGCCGAAACAGATCCTGATCAATGCGCACGTGAAGCTACGACAGGGTCTGGTTACCGGTGATGTCGTGAAATCGATCGAAGAGATCGAAGAACGCATCAAACGTGCGGACCCGAAAGTCGAGATGATCTTTCTGGAGGTCGCACGGGGAAGACAGGCTGACGAACATCAGGCGGTTGCAGAACACATTGGTTGAAGAGTCGTTTTAGACGGGTTTTCACGAATGAATACCGATCAGAACAAATGTTGCTTTTACTGCCATACACCGAGTACTTAAGACGAATGATTGAACCGCGCAATGTCGCGGACATCATTTTTGTCTTTTTGCTGGTGTATGCAGTTTTGAAACTCCTTCGCGGCACGCGCGCCGCTCCGATGGCCGCCGGAATCGCCGCCATCGTTCTCCTTTACTGGCTATCCGTCAAACAAGATTTGTCTACGCTTCAGTTCGTTCTGAGCAACGGGCTGCTGTACATCGGTATCGCGATCATCGTGCTGTTTCAGTCAGAGATTCGCCAGGCGTTGATTAGCTTTGGCAATCGATTTCGCGTGCCTTTTTCGCGGCATCGCGGACAGTTTGGCGAGGGCGTGTATGACGAGGTCATCCTGGCCGCGAGTACACTCGCCTCGACGAAGACCGGCGCACTTATCGTGATCGAGCGAAATGTCGGTTTGAAGAACGTGACTGATGGCGGTGTGCAGCTCGATGCCGAGCTCAGCTACGACCTGCTGATCAGTATCTTCAATACCGCGAGTCCGCTGCATGATGGCGCGGTTGTTGTACGCCGGCATCGCATCGCAGCCGCCTCCTGCTTTCTCCCGTTGACGCTGAATCCACGACTCTCGCGAGATCTCGGCACACGCCATCGCGCTGCAATCGGTGTCACTGAAGATACTGACGCCGTGGCCGTGGTGGTGTCGGAAGAAACGGGACTGATTTCGTTTGTGCAGCGAGGCGAGATCAAGCGCGGGCTCGATGCTACGAAACTGCGGGGCGCGATCTTCGACGCACTCGAAGCGGGACCGCGCAAAGACAAAGAACAGAAGCACTCCGAAACCGAGAGTGAGGAGGAGATTGCTCCTGTTTGAAACAATAGGTCCTATATGTCCTATAGGACCTATAACAACCGAGCGCTATCATGCCTTTTCAGGACGTTGATGAAATCGCCACTCCCGAGCCGCGGCCGGCGTCGCCCACGCGCGTCGAGAAGCTGCTGCGACGAATCTTCATCGAAGACTGGAGCCTCAAGCTCCTTTCACTCGCGATCGCAATCGTCCTCTGGTTACTCGTCACCGGCCAGAATCAACCCGTAACCGCTCACCTGAACGTGCAACTGAATTTCATCAGACCGCAGTCACTGGAGATCAGTAACGATCCGCCGCGCACAGTCGACGTGATGCTTACCGGTAGCCGCAACAAGTTGGACGATCTGACTTCTCTCGATCTGGTGGCGACTGTCGATATCAGCGACCAGCAAGCCGGCGAGCGAGTTGTACGATTGGCTGATAGAGCACAGATAACTTTGCCGCAGGGTATCAAGGTTGACGGCTATCAGCCGAGCGCAATTCCGATTCGTCTCGAGGAGATCGTGGACCGGCAGCTCCCGGTTGAACCGAAGCTCGAGGGCAAGCCGGCGGATGGATTCGAGGTTTACAGCGTTTCCCCGAACAAAGGCAGCGTCGCTATCCGGGGGCCGGCGAGCCACGTGAATTCGCTTCAGAAAGTTCAGACTGAAAGCATCTGGCTGGCTGGACACAAAGAGAGTTTTACTGCAGGAGGCGTCGCGATCGACGTGCCGGATCCGAAAATCGATCTGCTCGATCCGGTGGTGAACGTGAATGTCGAGATTGGCGAACGTCGTATCGAGAAAACCTTTTCCGGCGTGAGCGTCACTACCGCCGAAGGTGACAAGGTTCAACCCGCGACGACTTCAGTAACGTTGCTGGGCGTCGCCAGTCTGATCAATTCATTAAAGCCTGAAGAAGTAAAGATCGTTTTGGACACTGTTGGGCAGAACCTGGAACCACGACTCGAACTGCCGGACGAATTAAAGGGGAAGGTAACGTTGAAATCTGTGCAAACCGCGAAGTTTGTACCGCTGAGATAGCCACAGATTCCAAAGATTCTGCAGATGAAAGCTCTTTTTGGTACCGATGGGATTCGCGGTGAAGCAGGACAATTTCCGCTGGACCCAGTCACTGTAACCGCGATCGGTTTTTCGTTGGCCTCGCACCTTGCCGCTTCAGGCGCCGAACCTAAAATAATCACCGGACGAGACACGCGTGAATCGGGCGCATCGATCGAGAAAGCGCTCATCGACGGTGCTAGTCGAGCCGGAGCCGAATGTCTTTCGGCGGGCGTGATTACAACTCCGGGCGTCGCTTTCGTTACGCGCAAAGAGCAAGCTTCCGCGGGAGTGGTGATCAGCGCTTCGCACAATCCGTATCACGACAACGGCATCAAGATCTTCGCACCTTCGGGGCGGAAGATGGACGACTTGGTAGAGCGTCAAATCGAAGCTGACATTTTCAGCAACATCGAAGTCCCGGCTCGCGAGTCAACTGATCGGAACCATGCTTCAGAAGTCGAAGAACAACTCCACGAAGAATACCTCGCATTCCTGGCAGACGAGATTGGAAACTGCCTTGACCTTAACGGTCTGAGGATCGTGGTGGACTGTGCCAACGGCGCCAGTTCAGCGCTCGCACCTTCGCTCTTCGAGCGCCTCTGCGCAAACGTAATCGCAATTAACGCGACTCCCGATGGCCGCAACATCAACCGCGACTGTGGCTCGCTGCACATCGACGGGCTGCGCGCCAGAGTCGTCAAAGAGCAAGCTGATCTTGGTGTCGCTTTTGACGGAGACGCCGACCGCTCGCTGTTTGTCGATAGTGAAGGAAACTTTGTTGATGGCGACGCGACGTTGTTGGCCCTCGGCAACTATCTCAAGGTTCATGGACGACTGAAAGGCGACGTCGTCGTCGCGACGGTCATGAGCAATATCGGTCTCGAAATCGCGCTGCGTTCCGAAGGC
>Ga0126376_10001877_pt1 | contig 11623 bp, 9 predicted proteins | sample PanSoiMetPlot_15_FD_92760 | JGI IMG/M metagenome (GOLD analysis project Ga0126376, IMG submission 92760) | Tropical forest soil microbial communities from Panama - MetaG Plot_15 | ecosystem: Environmental > Terrestrial > Soil > Tropical forest > Bulk soil | place: Panama | collected 2016-02-17
CAGGGCTGAACGGCCAGTAAGTGTGATACTTTTGGCACGCCGGGCTGCCGTAACTGTCGGCAGCTAGACAACTGCAGCCAGCGACAAGACTCGAGACCAAAGCCAGCGTTCCCAACAATGCTACAGCACCGCGCATAATCTTCACTTAGTCCCCTTTGCATAAAAGATCTTCTTTGCAAGCACCACGCCACGAAGAATCTACACTGGCTCAACTACCTTCTCCCCCTGGCATATTCGTCCCGATATATTTCTTCCTCTCGTTCAATGGCCATCCCGACCCTCTCTCCGCCAGCAACAAGTTGAGGCCAGTCGATCTTGCCACTGGAGATCATGGCGAGATTGCTTTTTATGTCGTCCCGGATTGCCCCACTCACGTCCCAGTCCTTCCCATACTCATAACGAAAGTTCGTGTTAATGTAGTTGAGCCAGTTAGAAATCCCACTCATACCACGTTGGATATTCGTTAATGCCGCCTTTTGATCTCCAAGCCGGTACTGCGTCAAACCCAGATATAGCCGCGCGATATTGTCGCTCTTATGCCGAGAAAGCGCTCTTTCCAAAGTTTCGCGCGCTTGCGTATAGTTGCCTGTTAGGTATTGGGTCCTGCCCAGAAAGCTCGATACTCCCTCCCTTAGCTCAGTACCGTATAAATACTTGGGGTCTACCTTCTCGGCATCCTGGAATAAGCCGAGGGCGCGTTGATAATTGCCCTCCAGCAATGCTTGTCTACCTTGATCGACATCGCTACTACCTTCGATCGTCGCGCAGCCGGCGATCAAAATAGTCAACAAAGCTGCCGGAAAATGTATCGTCTTCATAGTTATCTCCTTTTTAGTTTTGCCGTCTGCGATCTCCATTTCCCGTAAAAATTTGTTTGGGCGTCGCGTTGGGATGACAGTCCGCCGCGTGAGAGCGTTCCTCAAGCCCTTTATAGTAACTCCTCCCTGTTGGTAGCGCTTGATCCATTTATCAGCGGCGGGACGGCTGATCCCGTAGGCCACGCACAGTTCAACCTTAGAATAATCATTACTCAGCCAATAGGCGATAAACTTAACTCGTTGATCCATGGCACTGGTTGTTCCAAGGCATTAGCAAGTTCCTCCTTGCTAGTCGCCTTCATCGTGTAAACCATGTGCCCAGTTTTTTTGTAAACTATGCTACCGGTTTACACCCCCCCTCGCGAATTCCTGCCGAAAGATCTCTTCCTCATTTTCAATGCCTATCCCAAGCCTCTCTCCGTCAGCAACAAGTTGCGGCCAGTCGATTTTGCCACTGGAGATCATGGCAAGATCGCTTTTTATGCCGCCCGGATTGTCCCGGCGTCATCCCAGTCTTTCCCAAACTCATAACGAAAGTTGGTATTCATGTAGTTGAGCCAGTTAGAAATCCCACTCATACCACGTTGGATATTCGTTAATGCCGCCTTTTGGTCTCCAAGCCGGTACTGCGTTAGACCCAGGTACAGCCGCGCGACATTGTCGCTCCTGTGCTGAGAAAGCGCTTTTTCCAAAGTTTGGCGCGCTTGCGTATAGTCACCCGTTAGGTACTGGGTTCTGCCGAGATAGCTCAAGACTCCGCCCTTTAGCTCAGTGCCATATACGTACTTGGGGTCTACGTTCTCGGCAGCCTGAAATAAGCCGAGGGCACGTTTATAGTTTCCCTCCAGCAATGCTTGTCTTCCTTGATCGACATCGCCACTACCTTCGATCGTAGCGCATCCAGCGAGCAAAATAGTCAACGAAGCGCCTGCCAGAAAATATATCGCCTTCATAGTTATCTCCTTTTTAGTTTTGCCGTCTGCGGTCTCCATTTCCCGTAAAAAACTGACCGTGATGGTGAGCTAAGCGCAACTTGCCTTTTCAAAACGTAGGCAAAAGACCTACCAAAATTGATTTAAGCCGAGATCGCGAGAATAAAAGAAAAGTCTAAACTGAGCCGTGGGCGCAGGTGGCCACCGCACCGGGGATGACCGCACTTCACGTTGTCCGACTTGTATTATCGTTGCGGCTAAGACGATGAGCGCGGCGACAATCAGATCTCCCAAAGTCGTCGTGATAACTTTTCCTTTTCCCTGCCGCACGTTTTTCTCCTCGGCCTAACAGTCCGTATGTGTCTATCTTCGCTTCAACCTAGATTGATAACGACATTGATCCTTTCGGATTCGTCAGGTTGTGAGGTCGAAGGGGCAAGCTTGGTGCCGGACGGACCGGAGTATGGATACGAAAACTATCGGGCGTATCCGATACTCCGAACCGCGCCTCTTCCCTACAGATCAGTTATTCTTCAGCTCGGCGGTGGAGGCAGTTTTAGTCAACGTAGAAGCAAGCCCAATGCAACCTTTGCCTAGCGCACGCTGAGCGCTTCTATATTGCCCGCCGGACTGACTGGCAATTCTCTACTAATCAATTCCCAACGCTCGGAGTGTCTGGTCGTCCAGGGCTCCTTTGTCGGCTGTTACTTCGAGTTTATTCTTTTGCTGAAACGCCCGGACCGCGTCCCGTGTCGCTGTTCCATACTTCCCATCGATCGGCCCGGAATAGACCCCCTTATCCTTCAAAGCTTGTTGTACCTTCTTTACGAAATTGGGATCTGCGGTTCCAGGATTCAATGGACTTCCGACTGGTGCACCCTGTCGAAGTCGCGAGTCGCCTTGGCTCCAAGCCGGCCCGACCGCGAAGCAGGTTCCTGCCAACAGCGTAGCGCCCAGCAATAACTGTTTGCTCGTCTTCATAATTTTGCTCCTTTCTAGGTTAGAGATTTTCTACCAAGGGGTCAGCAAGCTGGAAAATTCCCTCCCGAACATCGGGAGTCCGCTTTTCGAATCGGCTTTCGATAATTGTACAGTTACGCCGCTGGTTTCGATTCACGGAGCATCCATTCAACGATGTAAGGAGAAGCGTTCGCGATTTCCGTCCCCTCGTTCTTGCAGGCGTTAAGAAAACGGACTGCCTCCACGTTCACTAGCTCCACCTCCGCGAGATCTAATACAACTTTAGGGCCGCTATGCTCGATCTGTTGCTTTAATTCCTCAAGGGAATCAGACTTTAATCTCCCAATGAGCCGAAGTGTTGTGACTTGGCCGCTGCGAGTTCTTTCAATCTTAAAGGTCATGCTGAGTGATCGATAGCGCAAGATACATACTGCAAGCTTAGGACCGACGGGAACTCCTGTATTCATTACACTTAGACAAATTGCTCGCGCCGTCTTTTCAGCTTTAGCCGAATTTTCAGCACCACGTAGGCGAACGTATTCGTCACGCCGTTGGAATATAGCTAAAGCAGTTTCGTTCATCCCGAAGCAGCGCCCCAATCGCCTCATTCCAGCATGGAGCGCTGGAATCCCGGCGGACATGGATGTCTCCGAAAGCGTCCTTGCGACCCGGAAGCCGGGGATCATGCCGGCATGACGAACTCTAAGTTTTTATCTTCGTAGGCGAGCATAACCTCATGAATCACTTCTCGGAGAAGCGGATTACTAGCTTCGATAATCTTGCTCGAACTGAAAAGCCCGGGCGACGGTGAGGCTCAGCAAGGCAGGCTGTTACAGTGCTTTGAAACGGAATTTGTTAATCCCTAGCGTTTTGATTTTTGACTCAAGGGTTTGACGGGGAATGCCAAGCTTCACGGCCGCTCCTTTAGACCCACCCACCTGGCCATGGGCGTCGGCCAGCGCCGTTTCAATGGCTTCTCGTTCGCGCTCCTCCAGAGCCGTGCCGAGCGGTACGCTAGGGCCGCAAGGCTGCCGACTTTCCCGCTTGAGCCAGGTTTCGTCCACACTGAAGGTTTCGCGATCGCATAAAATAACGGCTCGCTCGACTACATTCTGCAGCTCGCGAATGTTGCCCGGCCAGTCGTAGTTTTGGAACAGGTCAAGTGTCCTCCGGGTGATACTTCTGATCTTCTTCCCGGCTTGCTTCGCGTAGCGCTCGACGAAGTACCCAACCAGCAAGGGAATGTCATCGGCTCGTTCACGGAGCGGTGGAATCTGCATAGGAAATATGTTCAGCCTGTAGAAGAGGTCCCTACGAAACGTCCCTGACGCTACGGCGTCCTCCAGGTCGCGATTGGTCGCGGCTATCACCCGCACATCAACACGTATCGGCTTGACGCTACCAACGCGCTCAATTTCCCGTTCTTGGAGGACCCGGAGAAGTGCAATTTGGGTTTCGGCGGGGAGATCGCCGACCTCGTCGAGAAAAATCGTTCCTCCATCAGCCGCCTCAAAACGTCCCATGCGCTGCTGGATGGCTCCAGTGAAAGAGCCTTTTTCATGCCCGAATAATTCGGAGGCAATCAGCGACGGCGGAATCGCTGCACAGTTCACTCGAATGAAGGCGTGGCGGGCGCGTTTAGATAGGTTATGAATGGCGCGAGCAATCAATTCTTTACCCGTTCCCGTTTCACCGAGGATTAGGACCGTAGAATCAGTGGGCGCTACCATTGGAACTTGTCCCAGTATTTTGCGAAGCACCTGGGATGAACCGACGATCTCCTCGAACATGGAAGAACGCACAATGTCTTCACGCAATGCGACGGTTTCGTTTTTTAGTCGGTCTTCTGCTTGCCTCCGATCATCGATGTCCGTCCCCGTTGCATACCAGCGAAGGATACGTCCGTTTTGGTCCCGTAGCGGCTTGTAATGCACGAGGAACCAATGGTACAAACCGTCTTTGCCGCGCGCCCGAATTTCCAGCTCAAACGGTTGTCCGCGCTCCAGACCGTGCCGGCATTCGCCCCCCAACCGCTCGAGGTCATCGGGATGAAAAAACCTTGAACGAAAGTCGTCCGCGGTTACATCTTCGACGCTGAGACCGCTGTATTCGAGCACCGACTCATTAGCGTATAGGACTTTCCCCTCGGGACTTAGCGCATAGATGAGCTGTGGAATAGTATCGATGATCTGTCGGAGTTCAGCTTCATTGCGGCGAATCTTCTCTTCGGCTCTCTTTGTTGGGGTAATATCAGTCACCGCGCCAACAAACTCGATTTTGTCCAGTTCGTCTCTTATCCCACGAGCCACAACATGAAGATATTTGAGTGATCCACGCGGCATTAATAATCGACATTCGAGATCAAAATCTTTTCCCTGTTGGCGGGCGTGATCAATTGTCCGCTGAACGAGAGGAATGTCTTCTGGATGAACTCGCTGGAGTACCAAATCCGGCGTCGGCTTACAGGTCGCTCGATCATATTCAAAGATTCGAAAGGTTTCATCTGACCAAAAGATTTCTCCGCTGGATACACTCCAACCGAAACTACCGGTCTGACTGAGCCTCTGGGCTTCCGCCAGGTACGCTTCCTTGCGCCGCAGCTCCTGAGCCATACGTTCTTGCTCCGTAATATCCATGAGTGTGCCGATGAAACGTGTCACGACTCCGTTCTCTCTAACCGGCGTACCCACGCAACGTATAACTCGAAGCTCGCCGTCAGGCCGGATGATGCGCTTTTTGACGTCGCAGCCTATGCCCTCCGTTACCATTTGATTGATTGTTCTCTCGACGAAGTCGCGGTCTTCAGGATGCACTATATTCAGATACTCGGCGATCGTTGGGATTCCCTTTGCCGGGTCGAAACCAAGAATCTGGTACAACTCCTGAGACAGGTAATCGCAAATTCCAGCTCGGGCGAATGACCAACTTCCAGAGTGAGAGAGCCGCTGCCCCTCGGTGAAGTAGAAGGCACTTCGCCACTGTTTTTGGCTTATCTGTTCCTGCACTCGTTGTGCTACCCGGTGGATTTCCTCCAGTGCGACGGCTGCTTGGTTCGTCGCCACTTGCAGCAGGAGGCATTCGGTCTCGGTCGGAAACTCCGATCGCCGTGAGCCAGCGACGAATACGCCGGCTCTGTCCTGGACCCCAAGCTGGAATACTGCGATTGACGCCGTGCCTTCCGCTAAAGGATTGGCGATGTGAAAATTCGCTGTGGGCAACTCGGCAGCCAGATATGGTTCCAGCGCGCGACCGACCTCATTTGCTTTCGTGTCATGATCGATGCTGTCTGCGGACCGTATCCACTCGCGAGGCGATTCGCTCGCAGGATCGGCGAAGCGCGCATACGCAAAATCGAGGTCGAGCATCCCAATCAGCCCACCAAACAGCGCGCTTATCACTCGCGAACGATCTTGTCCGATCCATATCGCCGGCAACGCCCGAAGGCTGGCAAGGTCGTTAATGCCACGCCGGAGACGGCTGATCTCTTGCGTTGTATGTTCCGTTTCCATATTGACCTCTACGATGACCTTATGATCCTTGACCGAGAATGCGACTTAACCGGATCCGCGTCGTTCCCGCAGCAGTTCTTCCCAAATGTCTGTTACCCTTTGCAAGTCTTCTGGATGAGTTGCGGCTCTCCAACTCCACGCCTGTGCCTGCTTTGGAAAGACGCCGACGTACCCAAGCCAGCGCTCATTGACAAACTAGGTCGCTCCGTCGGGCAAGTTGGACCACGCCAGCGTTAAGATCGTGTCGACGACCTTTCGGAGCCGCACCTCCGACTCTCTCGATCGTTGTAGCGCTCGCTCCAAGTCCTGCCGGGATCTGCTCATAATGCCGAGAGGCGACTGCGCCAGCCTGAGTTGTACTCTCGTGTCTATCGGAGATCGTCATTTCCGTTTCATCATTCGGAAGTGCCCATACTTTCCGCTGAAGCCCTCAACCCGACGGTTCGCACGTTGATCCGGCATCGACATAGATTCCCGTCGCCGACAATCCAGGAGGTATCTCTAAGATACAACAAGGCCGCGGTTTGTCCATGCGTTTTCTCAATTTGAACTCGACGGAGGTCTGCTTTGGAACCAGGCGGACGCCAGGCGTTAGTTCGCCGATCTCCGAAGAAGCCAGCAGGTCATTTAACCCCCAGCCGTGTCGATGGAGCCTGGGCTTACCGCGCCTTTTTCTGAATCTCACCCACGGACCGATTTCGTGAATGCTTCGTGTTCAAAAACTAAAAACACACAACTTTCCGGCAGTGCACAGCCGGCGAGACGACATCTCACTCCCGAGAACGACTGAGTCTGAATGGTCGTCATCACTTCTTAGGACCGCCCGCGATTAAGTCGAGGTCGGCGATCGTTTCGGGAGAAAGTTGCAGCGTCGCAGCCGCGCGATTCTCGTGGAGATGTTTGACCGAAGATGTGCCGGGAATCAGCAGGATGTTTGGCGCGCGCTGAAGTAGCCAGGCAAGCGCGACCTGCATTGGAGTAGCCTGTATTGATGCCGCTACCCGATCGAGCGCCGCCGACTGCAACGGACTAAATCCTCCCAACGGGAAGAATGGCACGTAGGCTATGCCTTGCCGCGCGAGTTCGTCAATGAAACCGTCATCATCCCGGTGCGCAACGTTGTAGAGGTTCTGCACGCAAACGATCTCTGATATTTTCTGCGCCTCCGCCAGTTGCCGCGGAGTGACGTTACTCAGACCGAGATGACGGATTAGTCCTCGCTGCTGGAGTTCGGCGAGCACGGCCAGCGGCTCCTCGATCGATCCCTCTGAGGGTTTATCGACATCCCCCACTCGCAAGTTGACAACATCGAGCTTATCCAGGCCGAGATTTCGCAGGTTATCATGAACCGCATCGATGAGTTCCTGGCGCGAAAGAGCGGGAATCCAGGACTTGTCCGCTCCCCGGCGGGCCCCCACCTTGGTGACAATCACCAGGTCCTTCGCGTATGGATGGAGCGCCTGCTTGATGATCTGATTCGTCACATGCGGACCATAGTAGTCGCTCGTATCGATATGGTTCACACCAGCTTCAATGGCCTCTCGCAGAACCCTGACGGCGCCGTCAAGATCGCGCGGTGGTCCCCAGACTTGTGGACCCGCCAATTGCATCGCGCCATAACCCATGCGCTTTAGGGTCATTAATGTGCCGGGCAGCGTGAAGCTGCCAGCGAGATCAGTCTGTTGAATCATTTCGTTCCTCCTATCTCTCCATGATTGTAGTGACTCATGGCGTTGTGACTCGATGAATAAAGCTAAAAAGACTCTCCCACGAGTTCTTCACTTTTCTTCCAGAGTGCCTCAGCATTTTTGGGATCGAGCGCGTATCCGCGTACTCCTTCGCTTACGGCGTTAATGGTGACGTGGTCCGGCACGATATGGCCGACGTGGCAGTTCTCGCAATACCGGCCGCCGATCTCGTCAGCCGGAGCAACCACAGCGGCCCACACTGAAGTTGCGGCTCCTTGGGGAATGGTCTTCCACTGGAACGGCCCCTGATCCTCTTCCGCGAGTTGCTGATTTATTCCTTCGATAATCTGTTGCATCTGGCTAGAATCCAGGTGTCGACCCAACTCAGTCTGAATGCCTCCCGGATGCACAGCCGCAGCGCGCACGCCACGGCCACGGTGCCGTTTGTCGAAGGCAACGGCGAAGAGAATATTCGCCGTCTTAGATCGCCCATAGGCAATGAAGGGCTCATAGGGCGTCCGTTCAAAGTTGGGATCTTCGAGGTCGACGTTGGAGAACCGGTGACCCGCGGAAGACAGGTTGATCAATCGACCACCTGCACGGATAAGCCGCGCAATTCGATTGACCAGGACGAAGTGGCCCAGGTGATTGGTGCCGAACTGCATTTCGAAACCATCCGCAGTATGGCCAAATGGTGTGGCCATCACTCCAGCATTGGCGATCACCACGTCGAAGGGTTCGTCTTGCGCCAGCAGTCGACCGGCGCAGGCGCGCACGCTCTTCAGGTTGGCAAGATCAAGCTCGACTAACTCAAAGCCGCCGCCGTTCACCGCGGCGTCCTTTCGCACCTGCGCGGTTGTAGCTTCTGCCTTCGATAGATCCCGTGCTGCACCCACGACCTGTGCCCCATGGGCTGCCAGAGCCCGCGCAGTTTCAACTCCGAGCCCGGCCGAAACGCCGGTTACAAGAATCCGCTTACCGCGCAGATCGATTCCGGACAAAACATCTTCTGTTGTTGAAGTTGCGCCGAGTTGTACTGTCGAAGTTGCTGCTAAATTGTTTGCCATACTGTTCACTCCTTCCTGATATTAACGAGCCGTCAATAGTTCGAATAATTGGAGAGTAACTTCGAATGAAGAGATATAGGAGAATGTCTCCGGCAATTATTTTTCAAGCTTCGAAATAGCTGGGCCGGTCAATATCGGGAATCAGTCTAAGCTGCTTCGGTTGCCATCCTAGCAGTTCCCGAGTTCGCTGACTCGAAGCCGGGTTGTCGAGGGCTGCGAAATGCGCGAGCCAGCCAAAGTGCTCGGCACCTTCCTCGGGGGCCTTGCTGACAACTGGCACGTTCAGGCGGCGGCCGATCACGCCAGCGATGTCTCGGAACGCCACGCCCTCTTCGGCGACTCCGTGATACCGCGCTCCCGCGGAACCCTTCTCAAGCACGAGCCTGAAGAGATGGGAGGAATCAAGCCGGTGCACCGCGGGCCAGCGGTTGAGTCCGTCGCCAACATAGGCCGAAACGCCCTTCTCGCGCGCAATGCCGATAAGGATCGGAACGAAGCCATGATCACCATCGCCATGGACCGATGGCGGAAGGCGCACCACCAATGCGCGCAAACCACGCGATGCCATCGAAAGGGCGGTCTGTTCCGAAACACGGGGAATTGCGGCGGAATCGGAAGACGGCGCAGTTTCTTCGGTCACGAGGCGGCCTGGCGTAAGGAGTCCCGTGCCCGAGGTGACGATCAACGGGCGATCAGAGCCAACGAGCCCAGAGCCGAGAGCCTCGATAGCGCGCCTGTCTATCTCGCAGTTTTCCTTGAATTTCGAGAAGTCATGGATAAAAGCGGTGTGAATCACGCCATCGGCAGCGGCCGCTCCGCTGCGCAAGCTTTCCAGGTCTTCAAGAGCACCTCGATGCACTTGGGCACCAGCGGCGATAAGAGAGTTGGCGCCCGCTTCTGAGCGAGCGAGGCCAAGCACCTGATGGCCCGCATTGATGAGTTCCTGGACGATGGCAGAGCCAATGAAGCCTGTGGCGCCGGTGACGAAAACACGCATAACAATTTCTCCTTTACCTCATTTCATAACCGTGACCGGATTCACAGTCCCGGTTAACAAATGGGATTGAGAAGGGAGTCCCTTAGTCCTTGGCACTTCTCGTTCCGCAGCCTGGAACGCGCCCGCCGCGGAAAATTCAACGAGAGCCAGGGTGCCCCGCGTCCGCTCCCGGATTCCTTTACCGTCATGCGCAGCGGTCCAACCTCGATAACCCGGCCTTCTCCGGGTAGCACTATATTGGCCTGAGGAGTCGCCAGCCCCCGGGGTGTTGTAGGCGAATCGCGCTGAGCCATTTTTGTCGTGAGGGCAATTTCATTCAACGCAAGCGAATTCCTTGTTGTTTGGCTGGATTTGAATCACAGAAACTGCAACGAGAAGACCAAGCGTAACGCGCTGAAGTCGTTGCGCTCGCGGTGACGAGGGATGCCGAAATTTCGACGTTTGCCGAACTATCGTCAAATCCCGAAAACCGTTCGATGGTTTTACTTGCGAATGGCAGGCAGGTCGGGTCTATCTGACTCGACTGAACTTTCGATCCCAGCCTTACGTCTTCTCTCCCGGCCCAGCGTCCACGATGGCGGATCACTCGCGGGGAAACTTTCCGCCAGGGTTTCGTCGATCATCTCTTCCGAAAGTTCTTTGTCATCCGAATAGTCGTTATCCACCGTTGACGGTCCCCGGTTCTAATGGCGAAACTGGTCTATTGCTTTAGCAACCCGAGAACTATGCGGCTAAACGCCGTTGAGTCTTTTTACGCGGTTGTTCTCCAGCAATTGGGATCACGGGAATCAAAGCTGTCCCCGTCGATGAGGGGCCAGTGAGGGATTGAAATCTCCACTCCTCATTGTCTCTATATTGCGAACTACGGAAAACCTTCTTATACCGCACGCCCCATTGAACTTTGAAAAACCTTGTGCCACACGAGTGACATCGAAAAGGATATACGTACGCGAGGCTCAGGATTCGTTCGAAGGTATTCTTTCGGCAGCTGCGCCGTGTCGTGTGCTTTCGACAAGATGGGCACTGGATGTGGTCGGCATTCGAGAAATCCACCGGTATCGTCGATTTCGTTTCAATTTCCATTTCTTTTACCTGCCTTTGTGCGCTCTAAGAATCAGTTCGGGCAAAGCTCGTCCCAATACAGATCACCTCGAGGAGCGGCACCCACTACTCACTGTCGGTAAAAACTTCGTGCGTTGTTCGACCAGGCTAAAGTCGAGATTTCGATCTGTGTCGATTAGCCAGTCGCAGGTTGTTAGGAACTCGCATCTCCCACCTATGAGCAAATCAGGTTTAAGGTTTTGGTCAGGATCTGGTTAATCTCTGTGTCTCGTTTTATCTTTACAGCCCAACATCCTTCCTTACGGCTTCTCGTATAGATTCGCCTGCAACAATTCACTTCTTTCCGTATTTTCTCTTGAAACGCTCGATACGACCTCCAATATCGCGAACTTGCTGTTTTCCAGTGAAGAATGGATGTGAGGCAGATGATATTTCCAACTTTATCAGCGGATAGTTCTTGCCGTCTTCCCACTTGATGGTCTCTTTTGAATCCATGGTCGACGTTCCAAGAAACGAAAAATCAGTAGAGGTGTCTTTAAAAACAACTTGACGGACCTTCGGATGAATATTTTTTTTCATTTTAGTGGATC
>Ga0126376_10001879_pt1 | contig 11619 bp, 8 predicted proteins | sample PanSoiMetPlot_15_FD_92760 | JGI IMG/M metagenome (GOLD analysis project Ga0126376, IMG submission 92760) | Tropical forest soil microbial communities from Panama - MetaG Plot_15 | ecosystem: Environmental > Terrestrial > Soil > Tropical forest > Bulk soil | place: Panama | collected 2016-02-17
CTGCAGGTCGCGCGCGAGCGCGCGCATGACCATGCGATCCAGCTCCTTCGGGACGCGCCGGTTGAACTTGCTGGGCGGCGACGCCTCGGCCTTGCGCACGCGCTCCATCAGCGCAAACTCGGTGTCGCCGCGGAACAGCTTCTCGGTGGTGAGCATCTCGTGCAGGATGATCCCGGCCGAGAAGATGTCAGTGCGCGCATCGACCGGCATGCCGCGGATTTGCTCGGGGCTCATGTACGAGAACTTTCCCTTGAGCACCCCGATCTCGCTCGTGAACTTGAGCATTGCCTGCGCGATGCCGAAGTCGAGCAGCTTGACCTGCCCGTCGTAGCTGACCCGAATGTTCGATGGGGATACGTCGCGGTTGACGATGTTGAGCGGCCGCCGGTCGGCCTCCACGCGCGTGTGCGCATAGTGCAGCCCCTCCAGCATCCAGGCTGCGATGTAGCAGGCGTGCGGGACCGGGATGCGCTGGTTGGTCTCCTGGCAGCGCCGCAGAACCTGCGTCAGATCCTTGCCGCCGATGTACTCCATGGCGATAAAGTAGCGGCCCTCGATCTTTCCGATCTCGAAGGTCTTGACGATGGCGTCGTGGTCCAGGATCACCGCCAGCTTGCCCTCGCGGATGAACATCTCGACGAAGCGCGACTCGCGCGCGAGCGACGGGCGCATGCACTTGATGGCGAGCAGCGTGCCGTCGGGTGCGCTGTTCTTGGTGCGCGCCCGATACACCTCGGCCATTCCGCCGCGCGCGATCAGCCCCAGCAGCATGTACTTTCCGAACGGGACCGGATTTTGCGGCGATCCGCTGGGGAGGCGGTCCGACATCGCTTCGCTTACCTTATCATGCTTTTCGCGCTCGAGACGGTCACCACTTGTCGACCTTGATGGTCTTGCCCGCGATCACATCGATGTCGACTTCCTTTTCCTTGGAGCCGTCGTGGGCCCGGAACTCGAAGTGGTGCTTGCCCTCGGGGAGTGCGATCTCGTCCCACAGCCCCTGATCCTTGCCGTCGACGCGCACGCGTGCCCACGGCGACAGCTCGGATCGAATGAGGCCGAAGCGGAACAGCTTGGTGGTGTCCTTTCCCGCCGCCACGTCGGCGCGCGCGTGCCGCTCCAGATGGTACGGCTCCGCGCAATCGAAGGTCACGTAATAGCGTCCGGCCGGCAGCTCGAGGCCCTTGAGCGGAGTGCGCTTGCCGATGGCGCGCCCGTTGATCTCGACCCCGCACGGAAAGGTCGATTCCAGATTGAGCCGGCCCAGCGGCGCCCCGCTTGCGCGCAGATCCTTGCGCACCAGGTCCGAAATTGGTCCGTCTGGTTTGATCTGCAGATACTTGGTCAGGAATTCGACCTTCTTCTTGGGCTGCCCGATCTTTCCGTACAAGCCGCCCAGGACCCGGTACGGGCCCGGCAGATCCGGATCCAGAAACGCGCTGGTCTCGAACAGCAGGATGGCCTCGGGCAGCTTCTTCTGCTTGAGCAGCTTCTGGCCGTCTGCGAACGCGCGCTTGGCCTCGTCGGTGGCGGGAGCGGGCTTGAACACCGAGTCGACAAATGGATTGAGCTGCGCGGCCGCCACCTTCTTGAGCCGGGTGAGCTCCGACTGCGCCTTGGCTCGCCGCGCGTCGCTCTCGGCTGCGCGCTCGAGGAACTGTCCGTAGGCTTCGATCGCCTCGTCGAGCTGGCCGGCCAGCTCGTAGGTGTCGGCCAGCGCGAACAGCACGTCCGGGTGCTGGCCCGAGAGCGCGGTCGCGCCGCGCAGAAGGCTGACCGCGCGCCCGTAGTTGTGCTCTTGTTTGGCTTTGAGCGCGGCTTCGCCGAGCCAATCCCAGGGGTGCGGCTCGGCGTGCGCGAAGGTCGCCCAGAAAAGCGCTCCGGCCGTCGCCAACCGACCAATTTTCCTCATGTTCTCCCTGTTCCCGCGTCGACGACAGCCTGGGACATCCTGGATTTATTCAACTATATCACAAAAATCATTTCCTCTCCAAGAAAGCCCATGATACGATTTTTTAAAGCAGAGTGCTGACCGACGCGAACGCCGGGAGCGCTGCGCTCCCTTTGCACCCATGGTCAAGGGCCAGGCTGTCGTTCTCGAGCGCAACCGGTTGGTAAATCGGCGATTGGTTCGCCTGCTTTCGTGCGCGGGCCTGGAGGTGGTGGCGCTCGAGGAGCCCGAGAAGGTGGCAGCGGAGGTGAAGGAAGACACGGCGCTTCTGTGCTGCGACGGCTTCGATGTGGACCTGGCCCTCCAGATCCTCAAGACGCGGCCCCGTGTGCGGGCCTGGCTGTGGACTGCCGAGCCGATCGATCGGCTGCTCGAGTACTCGCTCGAGGAGCCGCGCATCTCGAATTTGTTCGGGCGACCCAGCTTCGACGCCACGCCGCGTGAGTGGGAGCTCTTGTGGGCCGCCCGACGCCTGTTTTCGGGCGATCCGCCCCCGCTTGCGGTGCACCTGAACTGGGGCTTTACCGGGTTTCAGGAGCAGCCGCGCACCAGCGAGGCGCGCGATCGGACCGTGCACGTGGTGCAGGAGTTCGTCGAGCGCATCGGCTGCCCCAAACGCGTGGTCGACACCTTCGGCGAGCTGGCGCACGAGCTCTTGATGAACGCGATGTACGACGCGCCCGTCGGTCCCGACGGCAAGCCCAAATTCGCCCACGACCGCAAGTCCCGGATCGAGCTTGCACCCGAGGAAGCGCCCACGCTGCGCCTGGCCTCCGACGGCGTCACCCTGGCCATCCAGGTGGTCGACCCGTTCGGGCGCCTGGCGCGCCGGCACGTGTTCGGGGGCCTGCTCAGGGGGCTCAAAGGCGGCGAGATGGACCTGGGCGGCGGGGGCGCCGGCCTGGGGATGCTCAAGATCTACCAGTCGACCTGTGTGATGCTGTTCGACGTCACGCCGGGCCGGCGGACCGAAGTGACCGGGCTGTTCAACCTGGACCTCAACCTCCGCGAGTTCCGGACGCTCGCCAAGAGCGTGCACTTCTTCCAAAATAACATGACCATCGCCGCACGAGGCGGCGCGAGGACGTGATGGACCAGGCGCAGGCTCATTCCACGGGCACGGGCGGCGGGGGCTCCGAGCCGAAGCTCAAGATCGACAAGGTGACCGACGGCAACATCACGGCGCTCAAGTTCACCGGGATCATCGACGAGCAGTTCCACGGCAAGACGGTCGCGCAGACGGTCAAGGGCGGCACGCTGATCCTGGATCTGGCCGACATCCAGCGCATCTCGTCGTTCGGCATCCGCGAGTGGGTCGACTTCGTGAGCGAGGTCGGCCAGAAGTGCGCGAGCATCCTGTTTATCGAGCTGGCGCCCAAGGTGGTCGACCAGTTCAACATGGTTCAGAACTTCGGGGGCGCCGGCAAGATTTTGTCGTTCTACGCGCCGTATCGCTGCGATTACTGCGACGATGACCGCAAGAAGCTCTTGCAGTTCGACCGCGACTACGAGGCCATCCAGGCCCTGAAGCCGCCCGAGGAGGCGTGCGCGAGCTGCGGCAATCCCGAGTACTTCGACGAGGACGCGGCTTCTTTCTTCTCGTTCTTGAGCGCGCAGCAGCGCTTCGACATCGATCCGCAGGTGGCCACTTTCCTGGCCTCCAAGATGAATTACTCGCTGGCCGAGGGCGCGCGCAAGATCCGCGCCGACAAGACGGTCGAGGGCCGGATGACGTATGTGCATCTGGCCGGCGACCTCGACGGCAGCTTCCCGCGCGACAAGCTCGCCGAGGGGCTCGAGGGCGACGTCATCTTCGACCTCTCGGGCATCGGCAAGATCGATCCGGCGGGCGCGGCCGAGTGGCGGCAGATGATGCGCGACATCGCGGCCCCGACCGATCGGATTTTCCTGGTCGGCTGCCCGCCCGTGTTCGTGGAGCGGCTGACGCGCGAAGAGGATCTGGGCGGCAAGGCACAGGTGCTGACGTTTGCAATGCCCTACACGTGTGCGCGCTGCGCCACCACGGCCTCCCAGGCCGTCGACGTCGAGCAGCACTTCGATGTGCTCAAATTCGCCACCCCGCCCGAGATGAAGTGCGCCGACTGCGGCGGCGACACCGTGTGCGCGGCCTCGGACGTGCTGCTGGCCCACCTGGCCGCGCTGCCCCGCCCGGTCTCGGATACGGTCATCAAGAAATTCATCACGGAGGTGCACGAGCGCCAGACCCGTCCTGTCGCCGGCGCGCTCCCCGGTGCGAGCGCAGCCGCGGTCGCGACCGCGACCATGGCGCAAGCGCGCGCGCAGAACACGATGTCGGTCCTGCTCGGGGCCGCTATCGTGATCGTTCTGGTTCTGGGCGCGGCCTTTCTGTGGAAGGTGCGCTCGGGCGCCAGCCTGCGCGAGGACGAGGGGCAGCTCATCGAGGCGTCCGAGGGCAAGCCGCCCCCCTGGATCAACCAGGAATTTTACCGCGACAACGACAACATCTACTTCACCGGCAACTCGGCCTTCATGCCTTCCAAAGACGACGCCATCTACGAAGCCAGCGCGGCCGCGGTCGAGCGCGCGGTCAATCAGCTCGGCGTCATGGTGCGTAATGGCAAGTGGATCGACATCCTGCTCAATCAGTTCCAGTCGCAGCGCGCACGGGCCCTGTCCGAGCTCGAAAAGGCGACCGTGCAGGGCGACCTGTCCAAGATCGCGGCCGCTCGCAAGACGGTGGCGGAGGCGCGCCTGCGCGTGGCCAAGCTGCTCAAGCTGACCGCCGGCAACCTGGCGCCGGCCGAGAACAGCGGCTTTTACTGGGAGAAGTTCCAGACTGGCGGCGGCCTGCGCTATCGCGCCTTCGCGCGCTACACCATTCCCAAGCCCAACTTCGAGAAGCTGGTCGAGCGCTACACGCAGGAGCACGAAGCGCTGGGCATTCGCGCGGTCACGCTGTTCCCGGGGCTGGCCTGGAGCTACCCGGAGCTCGAGGACGTCAAGGGGGGCGCGGTCATCATGTCGGTCAGCGACAAATCGCCGTTTGCGATGGTGGGCTTCTCGGAGGGCGATCTGGTGCTCGAGATCAACGACCGCTCGCTGCGCGACAGCGACAAGTTCGCGGACGCCTTTCAGCAGGAGTACGACTCCGGCTGCTCCAAAGGCGGCAAGCTCCACTTCCGCATCAAGCACGGCGCCCGCTCGATCGAGGACTACAACCTGAACCTGCCGCGCGGCTGCGGCAACGCGGTCGGGGCGGCTGAACGCCACGCGGCCGCGCGCCGGCAAGCCTCCGGCTCCGGGCGCCCGGCCTCGAGCAAGAGCGGCAAGCCCCGCAACATCTGGGACGAGATTTTGAACGACAATCCGGAAGAGTAGGAGCGCGAGATGAGCCTCCTTCTCGCTCTGCTCCTGCTGCAGGCGACGCCCGAGCAGAAGGAGGTCGCGCGCCGCCTGTTTGCGGAAGGCGAAATCGCGTACAACCGGGGCGAGTACCCGCTGGCCGAAGCCAAATTTCGCGCAGCCGCACAGGCCGATCCGGATCTGCCGGGACCGGCGCGCATGCTGGGCCTGACCCTGCGCGCCGAGAAGAGCTGCAAGGAGGCCATCGCCTGGTTCCAAAAGTACCTCAAGCTGCAGCCGCAGGGAAAATGGTCACCCGCGGTCAAGCAGCAGGTCGAGCTGTGCCGCAAAGAGCTCGGGCTGCCGGCGCTGGGCAACCTGCAACCGCAGCAGGGTACCGGGATTCTGGTGGTGGTCACCAACCTCGACGGAGCGATCATCAAGGTGGACGACCTGCAGCGCGGCGTGACGCCGGTCGAGCCGCTCCAGGTGGCGCCGGGCCGACACGCGGTGTTGATCTACAAACAGTGCTACGTGCCCCGCACCGAGAGCGTCGACATCTACGAGGGCCAGGTCGCCGACATCAAGGTGGAGCTGCTGCACGATCCCAGTGCGCCCGCCGATTGCGAGGCGCCGCATGGGCCGCGCATCGCGGGCGATCGGGGCCGCGTGCGCCTGCTCACCGACGCGCCCGGCCTGACCGTGGCGGTCGACGGCAAGGCCACGCCGATGGGTCCGGATACGAGCTTCGAGGCCGCGCCCGGCATCCACATGGTCAGCGCGAGCGCGCCCGGGTTCGAGGTCTGGGAGCGGCGTGTGGTTGTGATGCGGGGTCAGGAGCGCTCGCTCGAGGTCCGGCTGCGCACACAGAACGAGCTCAAATCGCTGCGGCGCTGGGCCTGGACTGCGCTCGGGGTGGCGGCCGCGGCCGGGGCTGTGGGCATCATCTACGGCATCCAGGAGAGCCACGACTACGCGGACGCGCGGCGGCTGGCCGATGACGAGCGCAACCGGACCGGCGCCGACCCCCCGGTCGTCACCCGCGCCCAGCTCGACGATTTGCAAGCGAGCGCGCACAACAAGGCCGTGGTGGCCGATCTCGCGCTCGGCGTGGCCGCGGCCGCTCTGGGCGCCAGTGTGGTGCTGTTTGTGCTCGAGCGTGGCGACGTGCCGGATCGCGAGGGGGCGCCGACCCCACCCGGGGTTCAGCTGGCGCCGGCGGCGCTGCCGAGTGGCGCCATCCTGACTGCCCGCGGGAGCTTCTGATGCCGCCCCGGCGCCGGCTTTTTCGCGTCCTCGGGCTGGCCCTGCTGACCTGCCTGGGCTGCCCGCTCTCGCATGGCGACTATCCCGACCGCTCGTGCTCGAAGAACGAGGACTGCTTCCGCAGCCAGGGCGAGCATTGCAACCTGATGACACGCGAGTGCGAGGGCGCTGCCATCGATGCCGCGGTCGACCGGACGCCCGATGCAAACCCGGGCGCCGACGGAGGCCTCTGATGCGCGCACCCACGCGCCCGACCCGCTCGACACGCTCGACACGCCCGACGCGCTCGACGCGCTCGCGCCCGACGCGTGCGGTCGGTCTGGCTGCGCTGATGCTTCTCGCGCCTGGCCTCGCCCGCGCAGGCGCATTCGGTCGACCCAACCAGATCGACGCGCGCGCGGTTGGTGTCGGGGGCGCCTTCACCGGGCTGGCCGATGATCCGACCGCGGTCTGGTTCAACCCGGCCGGGCTGGCCCAGATCCGCGAAACCACCCTCCTGGCGGGCCTCGAGCTGGTGTCGGTCGGCTTCCATTACACGCCCTCGACCTGCTCGCCCGGCGGCATGACCTCCACCTCCTGCCCCGAGATCAACATGTCGGAGCTGCTCCCGCTGCCCACGCTTGGCTTCTCGACCCGGTTCGCGAGCCGGGGCGGCCACGACGCCTCGCGGCTCGCGCTCGGCTTTGGCAGCTTCGTCACCATGGGCGGCGTGGTCGACTTCGATCAGGCTGCGCTCGTAAATGCCGGCGAGCAGCGCGGCATCATCCACGCCCAGGTCGCGCTCTACGAAATGGTGCCGTCGCTGGCCTACAAGGTCAACGACGCGCTCGCGGTGGGCTTAAGCCTGCGCGCGGGCGTGATGGGTCTGGGGCTGACCAACTTCGAGCTCCGGCAGCTGGCCCATCCGGTCGATGCCGAGCTGTCGGGGTCGGGGGCCGGGTTTGGCTTCGGGCTGGGCGTGCTGGTGCGCCCGCTGTCCTGGCTGCAAGTGGGCGCCAACTACCGCTCGCGCCTGAGCGTCACGGTCACCGGGGACGGCACCATCCCGCTCACCCAGGGTGCGACCCCGCAGCGGGTCGGCTTTACGCTGACCGTCCCCTGGCCGCAGGCGTTCTCGGTGGGTGCGGCGGCGACCTTGGCGCCCGGGCTGCGCCTGCTGAGCTCGGTCGACTGGACCGACTGGAGCTCGTTCGACGCGCTGGCGCCGCAGTTTTCGGATCCCAATCTGAATGCCAACGGCCGGCTTTTGCTCGACTACCGGGACAGCTATACGGTCCATGCGGGCGCCGAGTACGCGCTCGGCGAGGCCGGGGCGGTGCGGGCCGGGTACGCGTTTGACTCGGCTGCCATTCCCGACCGGACCCTGGACCGCCAGCTGCAGGACGGCCCGCGTCACACCGTGGGCGGGGGCGGCGGCCTGCGCCTGGGTGGGCGGATCTGGATCGACCTGGCCGGGGAGCTTTTCTTCGGGTCGACGCGGGTCGTGCTCGATAACTCGATGAGCGTTCCCCGCTACCAGGCCAACACCGCCCCCGGCAGATACTCGGCCACCCTGATTTCAGTCGAGCTGACCGGGCGCTATCAGTTCTAATGCGGATAGGGAGGCAAAGTAGACAAGGTTCTTGAGGAAATGCTAAGATGCGCTCGCTCGAGTGTGGCGGTTCTGAGCAGCGGTCCACGTTCTGGGTAAGGTACCGCTGGAGGTAGCATGGGTCCTCGCTCGGTCCGGTTCCTGGCCTTGCTGGCATCCGTAACCGCCAGTTGTGTGGAGCCCAGCCACGGCTCGCGCATCGTGGCCAATTTCACCAACCTGCGGCCGGCCGCGCTGGTCCAGGGCACCGGGCGGACTTTCCTGGCCCCGCACTTTGAGACCTGGGCGACCATTCGCGACAGCGCGGTGGTGCGGCTGCTGCCGTTCGCAGTGGTCCCGGTGGTGGAGCCGGCCTCGCCCTGCCTGATCTACGGCGACGACGCCGCGCAGGCCTCGGGCGGCGCGGTCAAGGCCGGCGAGCTCGTCATGGCGCCCATTCCGATGAGCGATCCGGTCCACGTGCAAAAAGACAAGTTGTGGCTGCAGGGACGGGTGATGCTCCTGTCTACCAACGTATTCGCGGTTACCAGCGCCTCTGACGGCTTCGTGGGCCGCACCGACCTCGACCTGTCCAAGTGTCAGGACAACTTCTGCTGGCTCGATCACGCCGCGATCAGCGCGGGCTCGTTCCAGCTCGAGCGCGGCGGATCGGCCATGACCGAGGATGCTTGCGCGAGCCCGATGGCCCTGCCCGCGACCGGCAAGTACTGCCTCGATTACGCAGCGGGCCGGCTGACCCTGAACGCGACCGACCGCACGGGCGCCATGAGCGCGAGCTATCGCGCCCATCTGGTCTCGCCCCGTCCGCAGACCGATCCAATGGCCTGGAGCAATGCTGAGCGCCTCACCACCTGTGCGCGCCCGGGCCAGGCCAAGCTCGCGAGCGGCGCCTCCAACCCGGCCTACGATCCGAGCTTCTACATCGGCAACGCGATCCAGCTCAGCGCGCCCCGCAACGGCAGCCTGTACGGCCTGGTCGACGCGCTCGATCCAAATGCGGGCTTGCAGATCGGCGGTATCAATGTCGTGGTGCCATACCAGCTCGATCAGATGAGCGAGCTGTTTCTGACGGTCGAGGACCACAACGTCGGCTCACCCGACCCGGGTATCGCGAACCGGACCGATCCTGCAAATCGCGGCCCGCTGGTTTTGTATGGCCGCGCGATCTTGGGCACGCCCGACGCGGGGCGCGGTCTCATCAACGTCAATCTGGTTGCGCCGGTCACCATCACTGTGGCCGGCCTGGCGCCCGGCGGTCATGCCTCGGTGTATGTGGACCTCGACGACGACACGGTCCAGTTCTGAGGGAGAAGGAGCGCAGGCCATGAAGCGGGTTGCTTGGATGCTGGCGGTCGCGCTGGTGGGCGGGAGCGGGTGTGGCAAGCAGCTCGACTGCGGCGCCGGCACCGTCGAGCAGAACGGACACTGCGTGCCCGCGACGCCGGTCAGCGGGTGCGGCGACGGCGGCGTGGTGATCGGCGGCGTGTGCTACCCGGGCGACCTGTCGCCCGTGTGCGGCGCCAACACCGTCTACGATCCGGTCATGCACAAGTGCGTCGGGACCGGTACCGCCGCGGCCTGCTCGAGCAGCTGCGAAGCGCCCAGCTCGCAGACGGTTTGCATCACCGGAACCGCCAAGTTCTTCATTGACGGCACCCTGGTCGGGCGGACAGAAACCTCCCAGGCCATGGTTCGGGTCTACGACCCCATCGCATTCGCCACCGGCGGCACCACGCCGATTGGGATGGCCAACATCGAGGACCAGGGCTGCTACATCGCGCATGGCGTCCCGCGCCCGCTGTCGAACCTGATCGCGGTTGCGATCGATGACGTCGATCAGGCTGCCGACGCGACCTACGCCACCATGGGGGCGGGCGCTCCGCTCGAGGCCAACAACAACGTCAACGGGCTGACCGCCTATGCGCTCAAGAAGACCGAAGCCATGATGTGGCAGACGAACGCGGCGCCACCGGCCGGGTGCACCTCGCTTCTGGGCTGCGGCATGTGGCTGGGCCATTACCTGGACCAGAGCCGGATGCCGGTCGGCAACGTCAAGCCCACGCGCGGACCGGGCGACGATCCGGCCCCGGCCAATGTGTACTGCTTCCGGGGCGACCGCGCGAACCTGACCACCATGGATGTGACCGACACTGCGACCGGCCTGTGCGCGGTCGTGCCCGACGTGGTCGAGCCCCATGCCGGCTCGTGTGCAGGCGGAGCCGGCACCTGCATGTGCGGCGCGACCTCGTGCAGCCTGACCTGGGACTTCGTCACTGCGGGCACCGCCGCGGGCGTGGCCTTCTATCAGCCCATGTTGGGCCATTAGCCATGCCGACCATGACAACCCGACGACTGGCAGCTGTGGCCGCCCTGAGCGCGGGGCTGCTCTCGCTCCCGGCGCTTGCCCACGCGCAGCGCGGCATCGACGACCAAGTGTTCAAGCCCGCTCTCGACAGCTACGGCATCCTCGGCACCGAGAGAGCGCGCACCTCCCGACAGTGGGACTTCGGCTTCCGGTTCTACTTCAACTACGTGCAGAACCCACTTCACCTCAAGCTGAACCTCAGCCCGTCGGGGGGCCCGCGCGACACCACGGTGGTCGATTCCACCGCGACTTTTCATCTGGGCGCGCACCTCGGTCTCACCGATCGGCTCGAGCTGGCATTCGACATTCCGATCACCCAGCAGAGCCTGAACAAGACCGGTTTTGGCGAGCCCTACGCGTCCAACGGCGCCCCGACCGGCTTCTACAAGACCGACCCGGCCACCAACATCACGCCCACCGGACCCCTCGGATCGTCGAACGTCGCGCCCGGCGACATGCGTTGGGGCGCCAAGCTCAGGGCCTGGCAGGGCGGGCCGCTGGGGTTGGCGGCGGCCGTGATCGCCACCCTGCCGTTCGGCGACGAGACCGAGTTCCTGGGCACGCACTCGTTTACGGTCGAGCCGCGCGCGATCCTGGATTTCGACCTGGGCCGGGTCGCCATCGCGCTCAACGGGGGCTACAGGTGGCACGACGGCAAAGACGTCGTGCACGATCCCAACCTCATGCCCATGAACGCGCCGGTCGTGATCGCCGACGGCGACGAGGTCGTCGGCTCGGCCGGGGTCATCTTTCACGCCACCCCGTTCGTATCGCTGGCCGCTGAGCTCGTCCACCTCGAGCCGGTCAACCTGCCCGACGCGGCCAAGAACGCGCCCAAGCTGCCGGTGACCGATGTGCTGGCAGGCCTGCACGTGCATGCGCTGTCCGACCTGACCATCACCGTCGGCGGCGGCGTGGGCGTTCAGGACGCCAGCCGGCAGGAGGATTTCACGGTCCTGGCCGGCCTGTCGTGGGCGCCCGAGGGCGAGGCCAGCGGCACCGTGCTGGGCGGCGACCGCGACCACGACGGCATCCCGGACGCGCAGGATCTGTGCCCCGATGAGCCCGAGGATCGGGACGGGTTCGAGGACGCGGACGGATGCCCCGATCCCGACAACGATC
>Ga0126376_10001881_pt1 | contig 11617 bp, 11 predicted proteins | sample PanSoiMetPlot_15_FD_92760 | JGI IMG/M metagenome (GOLD analysis project Ga0126376, IMG submission 92760) | Tropical forest soil microbial communities from Panama - MetaG Plot_15 | ecosystem: Environmental > Terrestrial > Soil > Tropical forest > Bulk soil | place: Panama | collected 2016-02-17
GCCTGAAGAACACGTAAGTATCTTTCCACTTCTGCGCTTTGATCCGTTTGTTCCACGCCTTGAGATCCGAATCCGAATATTTTACACGCCGTAAACGCACGTAGCCCCAATCCGCAGTCTTATCGATGTGGTCCAAGGGCATCTCATCGCGATCAGAAACGCAGAGCACACGCTTGTACCTGCGCAACAGGGCCAGGACTTCATCGTCGAACCAGCTCTCGTGCCGAAACTCAAATACTGCTGGCGTTTTCGCGGGTAGGCCTTTCAGGAATGTCTCCAATCGCCCGAGGTCTTTCTTGAAGTCTTCCGGCAGTCGAAACAGCACTGCACCTAAACGATCCTCAAACTCCGCAACTCTCTCGAGCATTAAGCGAGTGACGCCGGTCGCATCTTTGAGTCGCCTGAAGTGCGTGATTCCCTGCGAAGCCTTCATCGTGAAACGAAAGTCGGGCGGCACCTGTGACTTCCAACTCTCAACCATTTCCGGTTTCGGCAAACGATAGAAAGTGTTATTCAACTCGACCGCTTTGAAACGTTCCGCGTAGTAGGAAAGCATCTCTTTAGGCGGGAGTTTTTCGGGATAAAATCTTCCCTTCCATTCCTTGTAACTGTAGCCACTGGTGCCAACGTAGATCATTGTCGATTTCTGATTGCCAATTGCCGATTTGTGAAACGATACCGCAAACACAGAAAAACCAGAAAATCGGCAATCGGCAATTGGAAATCGGCAATATCTATGGTACACAGGCACGCATGTCCACTGTCACTCCGAATATCGAATCAGTACTCCAGGAAGAGCGTGTGTTTCCGCCTCCGGAAGGGTTTGCGCAGCAGGCCCATATCAAGTCGATGGCTGAGCTCGAACAACTGCGTGCAGAGGCAAATGCGGACCCGGAAGCGTTCTGGGCACGAATGGCTGAAGAGCTTCACTGGTTTAAGTCGTGGGACACGGTGCTGAAGTGGGATCCGCCTCACGCGGAGTGGTTTGGCGGCGGCAAGATCAACGTTTCTTACAACTGCCTCGATCGTCACCTGCACACCTGGCGACGCAACAAAGCCGCCCTGATTTGGGAAGGTGAACCGGGCGAGAACCGCACGTTTACTTATCAACAACTGCACACCGAGGTTTGCAAGTTCGCAAACGTACTCAAGCACGCCAACATTCAACGTGGCGATCGTGTCGCGCTCTACATGCCGCTGATCCCTGAGCTCGCGATCGCGATGCTCGCCTGCGCGCGTATTGGCGCAACGCACTCGGTTGTCTTTGGAGGCTTTTCGAGCTCAGCGCTGATCGATCGAATCAACGACGCGAGTTGCAAGCTCGTGGTGACTGCCGACGGTGGCTGGCGACGAGGCAAGGAAGTCAAACTGAAACCCGCGGTCGATGAGGCCTTGAAGTCAACGAAGTCTGTGAATGCCTGCATCGTGGTCCAACGCACCGGATCGCCGCAAGAGATGCAAGAGGGCCGCGACTTCTGGTGGCACGAGTTGATGGAGACTGTCGACGCTGAGTGTCCTGCAGAAGAATTGGACAGCGAGCATCCGCTTTACATCTTGTACACCTCCGGAACAACCGGCAAACCCAAAGGCATTCTGCACACGACCGCGGGTTACCTGCTGCAAGCGCACCTGACGACGAAGTGGGTCTTCGATCTCAAAGATGAAGATCTTTACTGGTGTACTGCCGACATCGGTTGGGTCACCGGTCACAGTTACGTGGTCTATGGACCACTCTCAAACGGCGCCACCGCTTTGATGTATGAAGGTGCTCCGAACTTTCCCGAGCCCGATCGCTTCTGGTCCATGATCGAGCGCCATCGCGTAAATGTTTTCTATACTGCTCCGACTGCTATCAGGGCGTTCATCAAGTGGGGTGAGCACTGGCCCAGGAAGCACGACCTCTCGAGCCTGCGATTGCTCGGCACAGTCGGTGAACCGATCAATCCCGAGGCGTGGATGTGGTATCGCGAGATCATCGGCAAGGATAAATGTCCGATCGTAGATACGTGGTGGCAAACCGAGACCGGCTCGATCATGATCACTCCGATTCCAGGCGCCACTCCGACCAAGCCCGGCTCCGCAACCAAACCCTTCCCCGGTGTCGACGCCGACGTCCTGACCCGCGATGGCAAGCCAGTAGGCGCAAACGAGGGCGGTTACCTGGTTATAAAGCGGCCCTGGCCGTCGATGCTCAGGACCATCTGGGGCGACGACGAGCGTTACAAACAGCAATATTGGTCGCAAATTGACGGGATTTACTTCGCGGGTGACGGCGCCCGGCGCGACGAGCAGGGCTATTTCTGGATAATGGGCCGCATCGACGATGTTATTAATGTAAGCGGCCACAGACTGGGAACAGCGGAAATCGAGAGCGCACTCGTGTCGCACAGTGCGGTTGCCGAGGCCGCCGTAGTGGCGCGTCCGGACGACCTCAAAGGATCTGCAATCGTGGCTTTTGTGACGCTCGAAGGCTCACAGAAGCCATCAAATGAATTGAATCAGGAGCTACGCGCGCACGTAGCAAAAGAGATTGGCGCCCTCGCGCGGCCCGACGATCTTAGATTTACGGACGCTTTGCCAAAGACGCGATCCGGCAAGATTATGCGCCGCCTTTTGCGCGAGATTGCCACCAGCGGCTCGGTTGCCGGAGACGTTACGACACTTGAAGATTTTTCGGTGCTGGAGAAACTGCGAGCTGAAGAAGAATAGGAGGAACGTGCAATGCCCCGAATCGAAACAGACAATCGCTCTGGACCACGTTACCTCGCCAGTCTCGAGGTAAAAGCCGAGTGGGATGAACCCAGCGGTACTCACATCATCGCTGAAGGAACCACCGAAAACGTCGGGCCCGAAGGCACACTTGTTCACTTGCCGCGGCAACTGCCTGACGTCGGCAGTCGAGTGGTTTTGGAAGTGCTCGGTGAGTCGGGCGGGAAACTACAGGTGATCGCCGAAGTGTTGCGCATCGAGCGTCATCCCGGTCACCCGCTCGCTGCGCTACAGCTACTCGGCGAAACCGACGAATGGAAAGGTCTGATTTGGGAACCGGCCGCTCCCCGCATCACTCCGCCACTACCGGCGGAAGGTGAGGGTGAAGAAGCAATTGAAGAAGACGACGACGAAGTAGCTCACTGAGGAGAGTTCACGATGGCATTCTCCGACAACAACGGAACACCATCATACGATCGCAGGCGATTCCCACGTTACTACGTCACCTCGCGATTGACTCTCGCAATCGAAGACGAGAGTTTGAAAGAGTCGATCGGCATCGGCGAACCTCAGGACATCAGCCTTGGCGGTGTGCGAGTGGCGAACCTTCCCTCGTGTCCCAACGTTAAAGTTGGAGATCAACTCGGACTGCTGCTACTCGATGGCGACGATGCGTTATCGTTAAATGGAGAGGTAGTTCACCACTCCACGCCCGACACGTTCGGAGTTGAATTTCGCGAGCTGAGCAATCGGGATCAAAAAGCGGTTGGCGACTTGATCGGCCGGCTGCACGCGCGGCTTTAATTGTGCATCAACAACCAAGTAAAGAGACCGTATCAGTCGCAGTGGTCGAATCCTCCGGCCCTTCGAACCGCACCATACTCCGAGTCGTCCTGATTACTGTGATCGTTCTCCTCGCAGTGCTCGGCGTGCTTTGGGTAATCTCAAAAATATCCGGACTAATCCTGCTGCTGGTACTTTCGATCTTTTTTGCGTATCTGGTGTCGCCATTGGTTGAGTTTTTGCGTCGCTCCAGACGAATTGCCAATCGCACCATCGTTTTGCCCAAAGTTGTGGCAATCGCGCTCTCTTACCTCCTTATCACGGCTGTAATTTTGTTTGCAGTCCTCGTGGTGGTACCAAGGCTCAGCAATCAATATCCGGCATTTGCTGCACAAGCTAAAGATTACTGGCAATCAATCGGCCAAAGAACTCAACGAGTGCTTGAATACACCCGGTCAAGTCGAATACCGCAACCGCTTATCAACGCTGCGACGGAAGCACAAGAAACTGTCTTGAGCACAGTCGGCGGGCTGTTCAGCGCCTCTTTGGTTTATGTCGCTTACCTACCGTGGTTAATACTCATTCCGATACTTGCTTTTTTTCTGCTCAAAGACGCAGAGGGCTTTCGCCGCTCGGCGCTGTTAATGCTTCCACGGGGACGTTGGCGCTGGCGTGGCGATGAGTTCTTCCAGGACGTCAACACCACGTTAGCAGCCTACATTCGTGCGCAGTTGACAGCATGCTTGTTCGTCGGCGTGGTTTGTGCACTCGGCTTTACCGTGTTGGGATTGCCGGGCGGATTGGTTATGGGCGTTCTCGCCGGACTCTTCGAATTTGTTCCGCTTGTTGGCCCAGTTGCCATCGCGATCATGGCCGCGGCTCTTGCCACGTTTCAAACGGGCCTATTCAACGCTTTCCTCGTGCTGCTGTTTTTAGGAGTCTTGCGAATTGTTGAGGATTATGTCATCTACCCGCGACTAATCGGCCATGGCATTCATCTTCACCCGCTGGCAGTGATCTTTGCGATTCTAGCCGGCGAGAAACTTGCTGGTGTGCCTGGTATATTTCTGGCTATTCCGCTGGTTGCGATTTTGACCGTCAGTTATAAACACTGGCTGGAACATCGCGGTAGTGAGGGTATCGCGGACTTACTGAAGCCAACTCCCCACGATCTTAATCGAGTAGCGGCAATCACGGCGGAAAATGACGACGAGCTCGACGCCAACTCTACGCCTGAAGAAATGGCGCGAGCGCGTCCCGATCTGACGACGGGCGAATTGAAGATGCCGGAGAATTAAGCCTTCGCTTCGGTAGCCATCGCTTCTTCCATCAATCCCACGAATCTCTGAAAGTGATGTTCCGCGTCGTGTGGTCCAGGCGCCGCCTCGGGATGGTATTGCACCGAGATCACGGGCAAAGTGCGATGTCGCATCCCTTCCACACACTGGTCGTTGAGATTGATGTGAGTGATCTCAACTTCCGGCGGCAGGCTCTCGGCACTCACCGCGAAACCGTGGTTGTGTGAAGTGATCTCAACCTTCGGATGGGCCAACTCTTTGACCGGCTGGTTCCCGCCGCGATGTCCGAAGACGAGTTTGAACGTCTTCGCTCCAAACGCGCGGCCGAGTAGCTGGTGACCGAAACAGATTCCAAACATCGGCACTCTCGACTTTAACAGCTCGCGAATCTCTGCGACTTCGTTGTTCATCGAGGCTGGATCGCCTGGTCCATTCGATAGGAAAATACCGTCTGGGTGAAGCGCGAGCACTTCGGCGGCCGGCGTTGAAGCAGGCACGACAGTTGTGCGCACGCCGAGTTGCGCCAGTTCGCGCAAAGAATTTCGTTTGACGCCGAAGTCGTAACAGACGATGTGAAAACGTTCTTCGCCGTTGGCGGGAAACTCGTAAGGCTTGCGCGTTGTCACTTTGCTCGCGAGCTCACGATTCTCCATCGACGGCGATTGGCGCGCTCTTTCGACCAGGCTCGTTTCATCGAGATCGATGGTTGAAAGACAGGCGCGCATCGCGCCTTTGTCGCGAATGTGACGCACGAGAGCGCGCGTGTCGATGCCCTCGATGGCGACGATGTTCCAGCGCTTCAGGTACGACTCGAGACTCTCTTCAGCGCGCCAGCTCGAAGTAATCCGGCTCGCTTCACGGACGACGAATCCTTCGACCCACGGGCGCGTCGATTCAGCATCGCTCTCGTTCACCCCGTAATTGCCGATGAGCGGATAAGTCATGCAGACGATCTGGCCGGCGTAGGAAGGATCGGTGAGTACCTCCTGATAACCGGTCATCGAAGTGTTGAAGACCATCTCGCCGCACACTTCACCCTCGGCCGCCCACGACCGACCGCGAAACGTGCGACCATCCTCGAGTGCTAAAAGTGCTGGGGTTCTCATGGTTTGTATAGGTCCAATAGGTCCTATAGGACCTATTGACTGCTCTTAATAAACTGCTGCGCTTCATTGAGCCATCGTTTGCTCGAACGATACTTGTACGCCGGCGCTGTCTTCACGGCCTCGATACACGCTTGCATCAGACTCGTCGCTTCTCGCTTGTGACCAAGACCCGCATGCGCGCGGCCCATCAAATAAAGCCCCTCCGGATCTGACGGCCGGTGCTCGAGAAATTGGTCCAACGCGGTTCGCGCATCTTCAAACTGGCCGGCCGCAATGTACGTCGCCGCCACTTCACGCCAGACTTCGTGCTGCGAATGTGCCGGGTTTCGCGTCACCACGTGCTCGAAGTGCTGAACCGCATCGCCGTATCGCTTCTGCTGCCGCGCGATGCGTCCGAGCTGGTACGCCGCATCAATCTCTTCCGGATCGATTTCGAGCGCGCGCTCAAAACGTGCTTTCGCTTCGTCGAGCTCGCCACGACTCTGGTGAATCAAGCCAAGGTTGTAATGCGCTGAAGCATCCGCCGGATTCAGCGTCGCTGACTCCATATTCTGTTTGAACGCAGCCTTCGCGCGATGGCTGCCCATGATATCCACGAAGTAACCGCGCAACAGGAAGAACAACAGAATCAGCAGAAACGGCGACCCAAAAACTCCCGAGAACAGATGTAACGCAATGGGAAGAAGAAAGAGCGAGGCAAGACAACCAACGATGGTCACTGCAAAAGCGCGAATTGCCGACATCCGAAACGTGTCCTTCACGCCTGCGATCGCGCCGATGCCAAACAGCAGACGCTGAAAGAACGTGAAGAGACCGTACGACACCATTACCGGATTTGTGAGTTGCTCGTCATACTGATCACCCGGCGGCAACATCGAGCGCATTTGATCCGCATTTTGAATGGCGAAGGCAACGTACTGCGCGTGTATTCCGGTGTAGTGAAGAAACGTCGCGATCAGTATCGCGAAGATGTTGGCTGCCGTCAGCACATAAAACAACGTCGCCGCCAACGGCGCATACTCCTGCGTGATCACGACTCGAAAACTGCCGCGGCGATCAAAAGTATTAGCGATAAGAGTAAGAATCGGAACGAGGACGATCGCGATAATCGCCACAATCTTTCCCGCGCGGAAGAAGTCAGAGAACAGGCCGCTGCCAACACCTGTCACGCCAAACTTCTCCATCACGACGTGGAAGGCCGCCTGACTGAGAAACGCCATCAACGCCACGGGCGCAAGCGAGCCGCGATCGCGCATGCCGCGCATCCCTCGCACCGGCGCGTAGAAAACCATCAGCAGGAAGCGCAGCCAATCGATCATAGGAATCAGGGTTGTGGAGATGATTCACCGGGAATATAAGGCTGCGGTGTCGCTTCTCCGTCCGGAGTCGGCTGAAAGGCCGGCATAAATCCCGGCGGCGACTGCGGGCCAGCCGGGTTGATGTCTTCGTGATGTATGACGCTGGCTGCCGCCAACGGCCAGTAGCGAAAGAGAGCTTTGCCGTAAATGTATTTTTTCGGCACCAGTCCCCAGATTCTGGAATCGCTCGAATTGTCGCGGTTGTCCCCCATCACAAAATAGTAGTTTGGCCGCACGTAGACTTCCGCGAGGCTGCGATGGGATAAGTTCAAACGCGGATCGAGGTAAGTCTCATCGAGATCGCGGCCGTTCACACGCACGATTCCCTCGTGTACTTCGATTCGGTCACCGGGCAAGCCGATGACGCGCTTGATGTAACTCTTCGACGGATCGTCAGGGAACCAGAAAACGACGATATCGCCGCGATCGATCTTGGGCGCCCAACGATAGTCGTCGTAGTAGATCAACTTGTTGACGAAGATCCGTTCGCCGTCGTGCAAACGGGGCAACATCGAGGTACCTTCAACCTTCACGGGTTGCACGATGAAGACCACGACGAGCGCAGCGATCATCAGTGCAAAAATCAGATCGCGAAACAGCAGACGCGCTTCAGACCAGAGGTCGTTGCGCGACGCATCTTCGGGTTTGTGTACCTGGATGTCTTTGTCGTCGTCGACATGAACGCCACCAAATGGAGGTGGCCGGCGTTTTCGAATTCCGAACATAAGTCAAACACTCTATGGCGGGTTTGAGGTTATCTTTCACCTCGCGCCTTGTCAAACTACCAGTAAAGCGATTCCTTGACAGGCTTTACCAACGCTTTCTATCATCCTCGCCTGCATTTTGCTGCTCCGGCGAGTGTCTCCCGGCGAAGCAGAAAAGAGGCCCCTAGTCGTGATTAAGTTGGATATCATCAATCGCGTTGCTGACAAAACCGGCGTGCCTAAGATGAAGGCCGAACAAGCCGTCGAGGCTCTTTTTCACTCAATGAAAGAGGCGTTGACCAGGGGTGAACGAATCGAGTTGCGCGGGTTTGGCGTATTCGTCGTGAAGCCTCGGAAGCGAGGCGTCGGAAGGAATCCACGGACCGGAGAAGAGGTGGCGATTCCGTCAGGCAAGACGATTCGCTTCAAACCGGGCAAAGACCTTCAGGCGCACGACGACGACACGGATATCGACGTCGACGATTCAGGCGACGACGACGATTTTTAGGATTACCAACAGAAGGGTTTATTCGAGGCTAGAGTTGGAACTGCGCGAGCATCCAGACTCTAGCCTTTCAGCTTCTTAAGCACTGGAAATGGCGGAATCGGTTAGAACAATACCACCGGGCTTCAACTTCGAACGTGCCGGGCCCACGATCTCTGCACGTGAGTGGCGACTGCACGGCAGTCTTCTGATTCTTACGATTATCACGACTATGCTGGCGGGCATCAGCCTGGTTGCGCCGCCGGATTTGCCGGTGCCCGAGCCACCGCTGGCGACGCCGCTCGACTACTTGCTTTACCTTCCGTTCTCGTATCTGTACTGGGCCGCCGAGTTGGTTAAGTACGCCATTCATAATCCGCATTTGATTGCGGAGGGAGCGACGTTCTCGGGTTCGTTGCTTGCGATTCTCTTCTCGCATGAGATGGGTCACTATCTCGCGTGTCGTTACTACAAAGTGGATGCGACCTTGCCGTACTTCATTCCGGCGCCGCCGATATTTCTGGCGGGAACGTTCGGAGCGTTTATTAAAATTCGTTCTGCGATTCCCACGCGGCGGGCGTTGTTCGATATTGGTCTGGCTGGTCCACTCGCCGGGTTTGTCGTGGCGCTGCCTGTGGCTGTGGCGGGAATTTTGACAGTTGGACCACCCGTCGACACTCACGCCACGGGCGGGCTGATCTTCTTTAACGATCCGCTGCTGTTTCGTTTGATCTCGAAACTGGCTGGAATTCCGTTGGATCCGGACGCGCCAATCAATCCTCTCTACATGGCGGCGTGGCTCGGTCTGCTGGTTACGAGTTTGAACCTGATGCCGGTGGGCCAACTCGACGGCGGTCACGGGACGTTTGCAGTCTTCGGCCGCCGCGCACACAGGATCATCGGCCGCATTGCTTTTGTGACTGTGATTGTTTTAGCGATTTTAGGCTTCTGGTGGCACAACAGTCCCAGCGGATTTCTCTACGCAGTTTTGTTGGGAATCATGATGAAGGTCCCACACCCCACTCCCGGCGCTATGGAACCTCTCGGAACGAAACGAACCCTGATCGCGTTCCTCACCCTGCTCGTCTTCGCCCTCTGCTTCTGGCCGTTCCCGATTTCGATTAGGTAAATTTTAGCCGCAGATTTCCGCGGATGAACACGGATTCTTAAATAGCTGCCGCGGGTAATAGCCCCTTAATCTCTCGCACGACGCGTGCGACTTCTTCCTGGTTCGCCAGGGCGATCATGAAGAATTTGTAACCCTGATGGAAGCAGATTACGCCGTTGCCGAATAACCACACACCGTCGAGGAATGGATTGCCGCCGAGCAGCCAACTGATCGGGGCACCCGTGATTGCACCGGGCTGGAAGATTTGGGCCCACATGGCGGCGCCCGCTGCGCAGCTAAACGCGCCCAGCAACGGCGCTCCGACATACTTCGCGATCTTGCGTTCAAACTCCGCGCGCTGTTGTGCCGCTTCATCGAGCTCGCCACGCGCGATCAGCTCTTCCTGGTTCTTCAGATAGTTATCAAACTTCTCGCTCGCCTTGTGCAGTCCCCAAACCGGCAACGCCGAATGCGTCAACCAGTGTGGATGCGAACCCAGCAACACTGCGTCCAAACCCGGAAACGCAGCACCGGCCCTGATGCCCAACACCAGCGAGACAGAAACAACTGCGGCTTTACCCGGATTTGCTTTAATCCAATCGCGAGCTTTGAGCGCGCCGGCAGTTGCGGCGGTTGAAGCGCGCGTGAAGCGTGCGCCGGTGTCGTAAATCTGCGAGGCTCGATCGTAGTAAGTCCGAGCGTCGTCAAAAACTTTTTTGCCAGTGTCGCCCGCAACGTCACGCACGGCCTGACCCGCTTTCTTCACCTGGCTGGCTGCGCGACGCGCAGTCTCGCTGACTTCGTCATCGTCGGTCAGTCGCTCAGCCTCAGCTCGCAGCCGTTCAGCTCCATTCGCGACAGTTTCCGCGCCACGCTTCGCGGCCTCACCAACCATGTCAGAAATCGAATACTTCTCGTCGAGCTCGCGAGCCTTACGGCGCGCCGCCTCCTGCCACTCTTCCAGTCGTTCTCTGTAATCAGCCATCCTATCCTCGCGATGTAAGTCCCAGAGTCCCATCGCCTTGTACGTCGCCCGCCGCCATTGAGTTCGACCGCAGCGGCGCTAACGCGACCACCTGATCGCGGCCGTTTCTCTTGGCTTCGTACAACGCAACATCCGCGCCCTTCAGGATATCGGCAGCAGTTTGCGCGTCGCTCGGGCATTCTGCAACCCCAAAACTGGCAGTGATACTCCCGGCCTGGGGAATTTCCAGCGATTTGATGGAGGTCCGCAAGCGTTCGGCAACTTCAAAACCACCGTCTTTACTGGTCTCAACCAGCAGTACAGCAAACTCCTCGCCGCCGATTCTCGCTGCAAGATCGATGCCGCGCGTGCCCGCGCGCAAGACTTTGCTGAGCCGTCGTATCGCTTCGTCGCCAGTATCGTGACCAAAGTTGTCGTTGAGGTTCTTAAAATAGTCGATATCGAGCATCAGGAGGGTGAACGGACGTTCAAACCTTTCCACACGACCGACTTCCCTTTCCAACTGACGTTCAAAACGTCTGCGGTTCGCCAGACCTGTCAGGTGGTCCGTAAACGCTGCCTCTTCGCAAACGTCCAGATAAGCTTTGAACTCGAGCAGCGTTCTGGTGCGGGCCAACAGCAGATCGAGATCAGTCGGATCCGTGATGTAACCAAGCGCGCCGACTTCGTTGGCCCTACGCAGGTCCTCGGCTCGTCGTCCTGCCGCAGTCTGCATGATGACTGGAATAAATTTTGTAACCGGATTGGCCCTGATCCGCTGGGCCAACTCGTAACCATTCATGCGCGGCATCATCACGTCCGTTATCACCAGATCCGGTTGATACGACTCGATGGCCGCCAGCGCCTCAACACCGTCTGAAGCCGTGGTTACCTGGTAACCGGCGAGGCTGAGTGCCGCTTGAATAAGTTGCAATTTATCGGGGTTATCGTCGACTACGAGAATATTGGATTTTGACTGCATAAACGAGAATGTTGGGCCTTTATTATTCTTGCGCGCTTTGGGGGTTCATGCTACAGTTCGGGCCTCGGTTAGGCTTTCGTGCCTGTACTCGCCCTAGCATTGCGTCAAAAGATTCAATCGA
>Ga0126376_10001883_pt1 | contig 11613 bp, 8 predicted proteins | sample PanSoiMetPlot_15_FD_92760 | JGI IMG/M metagenome (GOLD analysis project Ga0126376, IMG submission 92760) | Tropical forest soil microbial communities from Panama - MetaG Plot_15 | ecosystem: Environmental > Terrestrial > Soil > Tropical forest > Bulk soil | place: Panama | collected 2016-02-17
GCCCAGGCTCGGTACAGGTCCGCGTCGTGCGCGAGCCCGGTCATGCGCACCATGTTGGCTCCCGGCGGGCGGGCCGCAATCTCGCCGATGGCCAGCGAGCCGTCTTCGCGGCGAAACCATTCCATGTGCGTAAAGCCGGTTCCCAGGCCCAGCGCCTGCACCGCGCGCACTCCCAGCGCGCGCGCCTCCGCGTACTCGGGCCCCGAAACCTCACGCGGCAGGAGGCACACCCACTGGATCCACGGGTTTTCCATCACCTCGAGCGGGCCCGGGTAGTAGCGCGAGATGGAGTCGAAGCGCACCTTCCCCCCCACCGTGATGGTCTCGAAGCTGTGCTCGCGGCCGCGCAGAAACTCCTCGGCCAGCGTGGGGTCGTTCGGGCTTGGCCGCAGCGCGGTCACGGCCTGCTCGAGCTCGCCCAGCGAGCGGATGCGAAAGGTGGCCTTGCAGCCCAGACCGGCCGGCGGCTTGAGCACGATGGGCAGCCCGACCTCGCGCACGAAAGCCTGGGCGTCGGCAAAGTTGGCGATGAGCTTGTGGCGCGCGCACGGCAGCCCGGCCGCGCGCAGATCGTCCTTCATGCGCGCCTTGTCGCGGAAACGCTCGGCGGTGTCGGGGCCCATGCCCGGGATGCCAAGATGTGCGCGCACCTGCGCGAGCTGCACCTGCAGCGGTTCCAAAATGCCCAGGAGGCGGTGGACCTCGCCATAGCGCGCGCGCACCCGACCGACCGCGTTGGCGAGCTGGCCCGCATCGAGAGCGTCCTCGACCCGAGCCAGGTCGGTATACAGGCGCGCGTCGTCGCCGTCCGGCGGCTCCTGCACCACTCCCAGCAGGCGGACGTCTTCGAGCCCGGCGGCCGCGCGCACGAAACGCATGGTGGTCTCGAGCGGAAACGGCGCGACGAATACGATATTGCGCAGCATCCCGTGTATCCTAGGCGCATGAAGGTCGTCTTCCTAGCACCTTCCTATCCGCCCGAGATGCGGCAGTACACGCGCGGCCTTTCCGAAGTGGGGGCCCAGGTCTACGGCGTCGGCGACGCGCCCGCGGCCACCTTTCCACCCGACTTCAAGCGGTATTTCTCCGACTACCTGCAGGTTCCCCGCATCATGGACGAGGACGACGTGATCGCGCGCGTCACCGATTGGCTGCGCGGTCGCGAGGTCGATCGGGTGGTAGCCAACTGGGAGCCGCTGGTGGTGCTGGCCGCGCGGCTGCGCGAGCGGTTCGGCCTGCCCGGCATGTCGGTCGACACCGTGCTCGGCTTCCGCGACAAGCAGCTCATGAAGCAGCGGGTGGCGGCGGCCGGCCTGCGCGTGCCGCGGGCGGCCCGCGTGCGCACGGTGTCCGAGGCCCGTGCGGCCGCCGAGCGCATCGGTTACCCGCTCATCTTGAAGCCCATCGCGGGCGCCGGCAGCGCGGATACGCACAAGGTCGAGTCGGCGGCCCAGCTGGAACAGGCCCTGCGCCAGATGCTGCACATCGGCGAGGCCAGCTGCGAGGAGTTCATCGAGGGCGACGAGTTCACCTTCGACACCGTCTCCATCGACGGGCAGCCCGCCTTCATGAACGTGGCCAGCTATCTGCCCAAGCCGCTTGTCGCGCGCACCAACGAGTGGGTGAGCCCCGTCGTGATCACGGTGCGCGACATGGCGCAGCCGGCTCTCCAGGCCGGCATCGAGCTGGGCAGAAAGGTCCTTTATGCGCTCGGCATGGGCGACGGGTTCACGCACATGGAGTGGTTCCGCAAGCCCGACGGCGAGGCTGTGTTCGGCGAGATCGGCTGCCGCCCCGGCGGCGCCCATCTGGTCGATCAGATGAACTACACGTGCGACATCGATCTGTTCCGCGAATGGGCGCGGGTTTCCTGCTGGAAGAGCTTCGAGTCCTCGGCCGAGCGCAAGTACAACGTCGCCATCGTGTTCAAACGTGCGCTCGGACAGGGCACGGTGACCCGCATCGAGGGGCTGGAGGAGTATCTGCGCCGGTTCGGCGCACACGTGGTCGAGGAGCGTCTGCTGCGTCCCGGTACCCCGCGCCGCAACTGGAAGCAGACCCTGGTCTCGGACGGCTACATCCTGGTGCGCCACCCGGAATGGGAAGCCGCCAAGCAGATGGCCTTCGCCGCCGCCACCGACGTCAGGCTGATCGCGGCGTAGCGCGTCGCGCGATCGAGAGGCGGGGCCCGGCCGGCCGCACGATCCGGTAGCCGAACAGGCGGAACAGATCGGACGGATAAAACGCCGCCGCCCGTGGCGTCACATCGAGCTCATCGGGCCCCACCGGGCGGACTCCGGGCAGAAGCCCAAGCAGCCGGTCCAGCCGTGCCCATCGGACCAGCGCGGAGGCGCGCCGCGAAAGCGGCCCCACCGCGCGCCCGACGAAAAATCCATCTTCGCCCTGTGCCTGGTAGAGCGGGAGGAAGATGAAGCCGCCTCGGTGCGCGCGGATATCGCCCGACCGATCGCGCGCCAGCAGCTGGCGCGCCGAAACCCGGGCAATGTTGGCAAACCCAGGCTCCATGCGAAAGCCGTCGTCGGGCTGAACCGGGTGGCGCGACAGCACCTCCATGAGCCGCGGCAGCCCGGCGCGCGCCCGGTCGAGCTGCGCATAGGCCTGCCGGCACGCGGGCAGCGCCGGCACGAGGCCGACCTTCTCCAGCGCCAGCCACAGCACCGATTCCAGATTCTGCGCCGCTGCCTGGCTCTGGTGCTGCCCGCCTTCGACCACCAGGGTGACGCAGCCGCGCGCCGACATGAACTCGGCCAGCACGCCGTCGACCTGCTCCTCCAGGCCCAGAATCACGGGCAAGGGGAAGCGCGCGGCAAAGTCGCGGTTGGGCAGCGTATCCCCGACCAGCGCGAACGGGATGCCCTCCGCGCTGGTGGTGTGGAGCTCGAGAAAGAACACGGGGCCGCGCGCGCTCGCGAGCGCCTCGGCGAGCGCGGCCGAAAGCTCGCGTTGCTCGAGCGCCTCCGGATCCGAGCCGGCCGGAGGCGCCGCCGCCATCCTCTCGGGCGACCACTGCCGGTTGAGGTCGCGCGCCAAAAAGCGGCGGTTCTGCGCGAGCGCGCGCACGTTGCCGGCCAGCACCACGAAATCGCCCCGCATCGCGAGTGGGTCGAGCCGGGGCAGCACCTTCTGGGCCGCATGCAGCCCGGCCGGCTCGTTGCCATGGATCCCGCCCACGACCAGGAGCAGCGGGCCCGGCGCGGCCCCGCGCACGCGCCCCACTACGCGCGGGAACGGGGCCGGTTCAACCATTGATCTTCTGCTCGAGCAGCTCGGCCGCGATGTTCATGAAATTCTCCTCGGTCAAGATGCCGACCAGCCGGCCATCCTGCAGCACCGGCAGGCAGCCGATGCGATACCGGCGCATGAGCGCGATGGCATCGAGCGTCGAGGTGTGCGGGGTGACCGTCATGACGTCGGTTTTCATGATCTCGGACACCGCGGCATCCTTGGTGGTCTTGCCGTCGGTCAGAAGGCGCAGCACCTGCCGGTACGAGACCAGGCCCACCAGACGGTGATCTTTGTCCTCGACCGGGACGTGCCGGATGCGCTCCCAGGCCATGAGGTTCGCCGCCAGATCAACCGCGTCGTCGGGATGCACGGTGAAAAGGTCGGTCGTCATGTATTGATCGGCGCGCAGGTAGTTGTGCTTGGAGCTGGTCGCCTCGTCGAGCCGCGCGCGCTCCCACTCCGTCACCGGCCGCCCGGTAGCCTGCCGCTGTACGGTCGCCGCCACCAGCGCATTGGCCCGCTCGGCGGGCGTGCCCTTGCCCTTCATGGCCGCCCACGACGAGAGCAGCCAGCGCGAGCCGTTGCGGCCGGTGTCCACGCGCACGTCGATCACGCCCAGGTAGCGCCGGATATCCTCGTCCACGATGTCGTGTCGCCGGAGCCCCGCCTCGGCCAGCGGCAGCAGTTTTTCGCGCAGAAGCTGCGGGGCCAGGATCTCCTTGCCGTCGAGCCAGGAGAAGTGAGCGCCCAGCCCATCGCGCGCGGCCGCGTAAAAGTTGCGCTGCGCGTCGTCGAACTCGATGTGCCGGGTCACGTCCTCGATCTGCGCGCCCATCTCTGCCATCAGTCCGAACCAGAAGGCGCCGTTGGCGATCTCGTCGAGCACGCTGGGCCCGGCCGGCAGCACCCGATTTTCGATGCGCAGATGGGGTTTGCCGTCCATGACCCCGTAGCAGGCGCGGTTCCAGCGGTAGATGGTGCCGTTGTGCAGGCGCAGCGCCTTCAGCTGCGGCGCTTCCTTGCGGCTCAGCTTCTCGAACGGATCCTCGTCCAGGTCGGTGCCGACCAGGGTCCGGAAGCGCGCGATGTCCTCCTTGTAGATCTCGAGCACTGATTTCTTGACGAAGCGGTTGCCAAAATTCACGCGTGCGCTCGACTCGCGCAGATGGTGGGTGGTGGAGCGCGTGTCCACCGCCTGCTGGAACAGAGCGATGCGGGTCTCGGCCCACAGCCGCCGCCCGAACAAGAGAGGCGAGTTGGCGGCCAGGGCGACCATGGGCCCGGCCAGAACCTGGGCCAGGTTGTACAGCCGCGCGAACTCGTCGGCGCCCACCTGCAGGTGCACCTGGAAGCTGGCGTTGCAGGCCTCCACCATGACGCTGTCGTGCTTGAGCAGAAGCTCGTCGGTGCCCTTGATCGAGAATTCGAAGGCGCCCCCGCGCAGCTCGTTCATGGCCTTGTTGAGCGCGCGGTAGCGCGGGCTCGGCACCATCATGTCCAGGCCCAGATCGGACTTGCGGATCGTGGGTAAGATGCCGATCAGAACCGCCTGCAGGTCGAGCTCGGTGGCGGCCTTCTGCGCGCTTGCGACCAGCTCTGAAAGCTGCTTCTCCATGCGCGAGAGGCCGTCGCCCGAAAACATCTGCGGGTCGGCGTTGGCCTCCAGGTTGAACAGGCCGAGCTCGGTCGTGAAGTGGGGATCGGAAAGGCGCTCCAGCATCTTGAGCGCACCGGGCGCGGGCGCCCACGCCTTGTCGATGAGGAACATCTCCTGCTCGGCGCCGATGCGCCGCACCCCGCTCTCGATCCACCCGCCCTCGAGCATGTTCTCGAGCGCACGCAGATCCTGCAGGATGGCGCGCATGAAGTCCCGGCGGCTCTTGCCCTCGTGCGAGCTTTCGACTTCTTTGTGGGGACGCGTGGTGGCCATCAGCTCCCCTCCTTGGTCCACTCCTCCAGATACTGCGGCAGCATCTTGCGCCAGGTCATCCAATCGTGATGCCACTCGGTGCCCCAGGGATCGACCCGGTTGGGCACGCCCTTGTCGCCCAGCACACGTGCCATCGCCCACGACTCCGAGATGTCCTCGGCCCGGCCCTCGCCCGAGGCCAAAAGAACGAAGCGCGTGCGCAGCGAGTCCAGGTGCGGGCCCGCCAGCGTGGGCAGAAAGTGAAGCGGCGAGGACACCCAGAAGTCGTCGGTGAAGTGATCAGCCTTGAGGAACCGGCGCAGATCGTAGGTGCCCGACATGCCGAGGGCGCGCCGGAACACGTCGGGGAAGCGGCACAGGACCGCAACCGCGTGAAACGCGCCAATCGACGAGCCGGCCGAGATGACCTCGACCTCGGGAGCGCGGCAGTCGCTGCGGATGGCGGGGACGACCTCGTGGCGGATATATTGGTGGAACTGGTTCTGGAGCCACATCCTGCGCTCGGGCGGGCCATCCTGATGCACCATCGCGCGCCCGGCCACGCTGTCGCACGAGTAGATCTTGATGCGCCCGGCATCGAGCAGGGGCGCGAGCACCTGGATCATCAAGAAACGCTCGATCTCTTCGGCGTCGCCACCGGCGGTGGGAAACAGGAGCACGGGCGCGCCGAAGTGGCCCCAGCGCACCAGGGCGACCTCCTGCTCGACCCGCTCCGAATGCCAGCGGCCGATGATTTTCATCACTGCTGAGCCCTCCAGGCCTGGATGCGCCGCCAGAACAGCTCGGTGAACGAGTCGACCTCGTGGGCCGGGAACAGCGCCGCCACCTTCTTGCGCACGGCGTCGCGCGCGACCTCGGTGCCGAAGAACTCCCAGGCCACCTCGTCCAGGTGGTTAAGGTGCTGGGCGCAGAACTCCTCGAACCGCGCGGCCTCGAGGCGCTCGGCGGCCAGGGCGCCATAGGCGCGCAGCTTGTCGCGGTAGGGCGCCTCGCGGGCGGCGATTTCATAAAAAGGCTCCCAATCGAGCGTCCGCCGCATCTTGCGCTTCGTGGTGGCGCAGAAGATCGACCAGCGCAGGTTGGCCTTGACCAGCCACGGAAAATGGTAGTGCAAGGACGTCACCTGCGAATCCGGGCACGGGTTGGCGAAGTCAATCGGGTACCACATGCCGTCCTTGCGCAGAGCCTCACACGAGTTGAAGTCCCAGCCGAAAAACGCATTGATGGTGAGCGTGGTGTCGCGCAGGTAGGCGCGTTCCTGGTCGGAGACGAAGTCCCGGTCCATGGTGTAGCGGTCGTGGAGCGGCGCCTGCGGGTCGTAGCGGATGAGCAGCGTCTGCGGGCCTAGCCCGATCACGCGCACGAAGCGGTCGAACTGGTCGACCGCGTTCTGCAGATGCATGACCAGCTTGCCGCTTTGATCGTAGGCCGCACGCAGCGCATTCTCGTCGGCGATCCGGCTGACCGCCTTCCAGCCGCCGCCGTCGTAAGGCTTCATGAACAGCGGGTAACCCACGCGGCGTCCGAGCACGGCCAGGTCGAACAGCTTGGCGTAGCTCTCGAGCGTGTGCTTGAGGTCGGGCAGCTCCTCGTACGCCTTGGGCGGCACCATCCAGGTGTTCGGGATGGGCATGCCCAGGCGCATCATCGCGCAGTAGCTGGAGTGCTTCTCCATCGCCTGCACCGACCAGGGGTTGTTGAACACGTAGAGGTCGTCCATGAGGACGGCTTTTTTGATCCACTCGCGGCTGACGTGATACCAGTGCGTCAGCCGATCGACGACCAGGTCGTACTTGCAAGGCTGGCGCAGATCGAAGGGCTCGATGGTCACCCGCTCGACCTGGAAGCTCACGGAATCGCCGCGCCACGGGATCGCGAGCTGCAAGCGCTCGAGGATCTGCTCGTAGCAGATGGGCCAGCAGATGTCAGCGCCCAGCGAAAGCCCGATTCTGCGCGTCACGTTCGCCATGGGCTCATTCATACACCAGGAGCAAGGGCCCCGGGAACAGCCAGGACAGGCCATCGCGCAGCCGATCGCGCCAGTTTTCCCAGTTGTGCCCGTCCCGGGCCTCGACGTACTTGACCTCCATGCCGGTGGCCTGCAAGAGCGGCACCAGGGACCGGTTCTCGTAAATCAGAGACTCGTAGATCCCGCAGCTTACGAACAGGCGCTCGGCCACGGCCAGCGGACGGCTGCGGAACCGGTTGACGAACGCCACCACGGGCTCGAATACAGGCCCGCGGTGGTTGCCCGGGCCGATGTCGGTAAACGCGAACGAGCCCGATTGCAGGAGCAGCCGGCCGTAGAAACCCGGGCTGCGGAAGGCTGCCGACAGGGCCGCGACGGCCCCGAAGCTGGCGCCCATCAGGCAGCGCCCGGCGGGCCGGCCCGCCAAAGGCAGCGTGCGCTCGAGATGGGGCAAAAGCTCTTCGGTCAGGAAGCGGGCGTGGCGCGGGTCGTCGGCGTACTCGCGCAGCCGGTCGTCGGACTGGGTGAAAGCAACAATCAAGTCGGGGATCTCGAGCCGATGAATCAGGTTGTCGAGAATGACCTGCAGGCCGGCATACTGCAGGTAGTCGCGGCCGTCGTGGACCACCAAGAGCGGGTAGCGCCGGGTGGCGCGGAAGCGGGCCGGTAGATAGAGCCCCACGCTACGTCGGGCGCCCAGGGCTGTGCTTTCGATCACGGTTTCTTCGATGCGGCCGGTGCGCGCGTCCGGATCCGCCAGCACCCAGTCGGGAACGTTGTAGCCGGTCGAGTGCACGACCGAGTTGGCGCCAAACGGATCGCGCGCGCGGTTGGGATTGAGCGGATCCTCGATCCATTCGCTGTTTTGTGCGCGCACGATCTCGAGCTTGTACTCGACCCGAGACTTCTCGGGCAGCTCGATGGTCAGATACCAGAGATCGGTCGCGCCCAGGCGCGTAAGCGGTTGCGAGGACGGCAGCCCGTACACCCAGTGCTTGAGGTTCACCGCGTCGGCCTCGCCGCGCCAGACGAAGGTGACGTTGGGGCCCTCGACCAGAGGAAAACTGCGCTCGGCCAGAAGGGCGTCAACGGCTTCGCGACTGGCTTGGCCGCGGACCAGGGTTTGAATGAGAGGCTCGCTGGTCATGAGGCGGCACACCACCCCGCATCGGCCGCGCCCGACTCGGTCAGGCACACGATGCCGCTCGCACGCGACCACCCCGCGCCGTCCCAGGATACTTGCGCGCCCGCGTTCATGGCGATGCAGGCCGCGGGCGCGAAGCGTCGGGCAAACCGGGCCACGTGATCGCGGTCGGTGAGGAGCAGCCGCTTGTTGGCGTGCGGCAGCGGGACGATTGCGGGTGCCAGCCCGAGCCCGTGATCGAGCACCTCGGCCACCGGCGCGCCCTGCGGCGGATCGTCGTGGAACAGGACCACGCGCTCGGCCAGCGCCATCGCCCCGGCCGACCAGGCACAGATGGGCCGGTCGCCCATGAGCGCGCCCAGCCCGAACAGCCGCATCCGATTGAGCAGCACGGCGACGTGCCCGCCCGCGATGGCGACGGCGCCGCAGACCCGCAAGAGTTTTGCAATGTCCTGCCGCTGGTGCGCTACCGAGTCGCGCTCGCTGGGATGCAGGCGGGCCTCGAACTCCTCGTGTACGGTCTGGCAGCGGGCAAGGTGCTGCGCATCGAGCGCGCGCAGCCCGGCCAGCGAGACCTGCCACTCCTGGGCCAGGAGCGCGGCGTCGGTGGTCAGGCGCGCCACCTGGCGGGCCGCTTCCTGGGCATGGTCCAGGCGCACCCGGTAGGACTGCTGCATGTGCTGAAGCCGCTCTTGCCGCTCCCGATAGGCCATCGCCAGCTCGAAGTCGCCGCGGAAGACCTCTTCGGCGCGCCAGTGCAGCTGCAGGTTGACCACGTGCCGGCCCAGCTGCTCGCGCAGCTCGGCGTCGTCGGCTTCACGCTCCTGCCAGCCGGCCGTGATAAGGGCGATGGGCCCTTGCGGGGCCATCGCGTCCAGCGCCTGCCGCAGCGTGGGCTGCGGACCCTGCGGGCCCAGGAGGGTGAGCTTCATGGTTGCACCGGCCCCGGGGCTCGCCTTGCATCATGCCCATCATGCGGCTCCGCTCTCGCTACGCCGCCGAGATAGCAAATCCAGACTCGGCTCGCCCCACGCACCAGTCCGGCCGGACCAGGACCGGGGTTGTCAGTTGCGCGGGGCCCCTCGCCTCGTCTCATCGGGCTCGTACTTTGACCGTGCGCCCGACCGTATCGAGCATGCGGCGCAGCTCGTCGTAGTCGGGATGTTTGAGCCGGATCCACGCGTTGGCCATGTAGCCGGCCGAGACCGGCTGCGTGGGCGCGCCCTCGGGCGGCAGGTGCGAATCGATGATCCATTGTCCGAACGCTTGCTGGATGGCGTCCAGGCCCTCGTAGCCCGCGATGGTCCCATCCCGATCGGGCCGCAGCGTGACGATGCCGGCGGCGAAGCGGCGCGACAGCTTTTGCGCGGCCCGGCCGTGCACGATCGCCATGGCCCACTCCTTGTAGATATCGATATCGTTCGAAACCGCGTACAGGTCCCACGCGCGCACGCCCGGCGGCCGGCAGCCGATTTCCGAAAACTTCAGCCCCTTGGGCCCGAAGAACCATTCCATGTGGGTGGCCGAGGTGCCGATGCCGAGCAGCTGGATCACCCGTTGCCCGAGCTTCTTGAGCTCGCCATAGGCGGGCGCGGAGTCGAGCCGATTGGTGGCCACGAACTGGGGCGAGATCCAGCGCGTGCGCATGGCCTCGAGCACGTTCGGGTAGTAGTGGCACACGAACTCGTGCTCGACCCTTCCGTCGATGGTGATGGTGTCGTAAAAGCCCTCGTGGCCTTCGATGAACTCTTCGACCGCAATCGGGAAGCGGGCCTCGGCGAGCGCCTGCTCGAGCTCTCGCGTGTTGTCCACCCGCACGGTGCCCGAGGCTCCAGCGGCGTCGCGCGGTTTCAAGATGAGCGGAAATCCCACCTCGGCCGCGAATGCGCGTGCCTCGGCGGCCGAGCCGGCGCCGGTGGACTGGGCGCACGGGATGCCGCCCTCGCGCAAGGCCTCCTTCATGGCCGGCTTGTCGCGGCACAGAAAGGCGGTTTTCACCGAGGTGCCGGCAATGCCGCAGGCGGCGCGCACGTGGGCGGCCGTCATGATGTGCGCCTCCACCGTGGCCTCGAGCCGATCGACACGCGCGCGGCTCTGGATGAAGCGCACCGCGTGCAGCATCTGCTCCTGGTCGCAGACGTTCGAGACCGGCTCGTAGTGCAGGAGCCAGCGTCGAAGCTCCTCATCGAGCGACTCTTTCGACCCCTCGCCAATCGCGGTCACCTGGGCGCCCACCTCGGCCAACGCGCGCACGAACTGTTTCTGATTGCCTGGAAACCTCGGCTCCACGAACACCACATGCATGGTCATCTCCTCGTCCCGTACACCTGTCCGGACACCTGTCCGCGGACAGTCCCTCTTGACGCTCGACGTTTCATAGCCGGGCGTACACCTCTTCGTACAGCGGCCCGCGGACGTCCCATGAGAAATCGCGGGCCATCCCGTTTCTCATCAGGCGCTGCCAGGCTGCGCGTTCGTGGTAGGCGGCCAGCGCGACCTCGAGCGCCCAGCGCAGCCCGGCCGCGTCGTAACGCTCGAAATAGAAGCCTGTGCCCTCGCCCGTGTGCGGGTTCCACAGCTCGACCGTGTCGGCCAGCCCGCCGGTTTTATGCACGATCGGGACCGTGCCATAGCGCAGGCTGTACATCTGGTTGAGGCCGCAGGGCTCGAAGCGCGAGGGCATGAGAAACAGGTCGCTGCCGGCCTCGATCCAGTGCGCGAGCTGGTTGGAGAAGCCGGCCACGAAGGCGACCCGGCGCGGAAAGCCGCGCGCTAGGGCGAAAAACATGTCCTCGAACCGCGGCTCGCCGCTGCCCAGCACGACCAGCTGGAAGTCATGGGTGCGCAGAAGCTCGGGCAGCACGTGCGGCAACAGGTCAAACCCTTTCTGCGACGCCAATCGCGAAACGATGCCGACCAGCGGCACGCCGCGCTGGTAGCCCAGCCCGACTCGATCGGCGAGCGCCTGCTTGTTGCGTTCCTTGAGATGGAGGTCGCGGACCGAGTAGCGGAACGGGATCAGGCGGTCGTTCTCGGGGCTCCATTCGTCGTAATCGACGCCGTTCAGGATCCCGACCACCGTCGAGCTGCGCGCGCGCAAAAAGGCGTCCAGCCCGGCGCCATGCTCGGGAGTCTGGATTTCCTGGGCATAGGTCGGGCTCACGGTCGTGATGCCGTCGGCGTACAGGATGCCGGTGAGCAGAAAGTTGACCCGCCCGGCCTTGAGCTGCTCCTGGTGGAACAGGTGCGCCGATCCGGCCAGGCCGGTATCCGCCAGCACCTCGGCCCGGAACACGCCCTGGTAGCTCAAATTATGGATGGTGA
>Ga0126376_10001884_pt1 | contig 11610 bp, 5 predicted proteins | sample PanSoiMetPlot_15_FD_92760 | JGI IMG/M metagenome (GOLD analysis project Ga0126376, IMG submission 92760) | Tropical forest soil microbial communities from Panama - MetaG Plot_15 | ecosystem: Environmental > Terrestrial > Soil > Tropical forest > Bulk soil | place: Panama | collected 2016-02-17
ATAACGATTATGCCCTGGAAATGGTGGCGCGCGGCCTGCGGCGCCTGTCCAAATCGCCAGCATTGCGCTTCGAGCAGGGCATCCTTTTGGCGCTGAAGGGCGACCGCAGCCAGGCCGACAAGACCTTCCAGGAAGCGAGCCGGCTCAAGCCTGAATGGAGCCTCCCGCGGCTTGCGCTGGGAATCTCTCGGCTGGAGTCCGGTGATGCGGCGCAAGCGGCGGCTCAGTTTGAAGAGGCGCGCGCTGCGAATCCGCGCGACTCGCGCGCTTATTACCTCTATGCGCTCGCGCTGTCCCGGGAAGCGGAGGTGATCTCGGCCGAGACTCGGGCGAAGGCCGTGGAAGCTTTGCGCAAGGCCATTGAAATCGATCCGAAAGAGGCGCGCTCGCACACCTTGCTCGGGCAGCTCAATCTCGCGGCCGGCAAGCCGGACGCGGCCGCGCTGGAATGGCAGGCAGCGCTGAAGATCGAGCCCCAAAACACCACAGCCCTCTATCAGCTTGGCTTGCTATGCCGGAGACAAGGTAAAAAGGCGGAAGCCGAGCGACTGATGAAAATCTTGCGGAGCGTCAAGACAAAGACACCGGAGGAAGAGAAAAGCCTGGTGCAAATCCTCAGAACAGTACCCGAAAAAAGGCCTTAGCGGCCCACCGATCCGAGGGATTCGAGAACTCGTTCGCTATAATGCGTGTCGCCCTTCAGAGAGCGAAACCGGTCGATCTCCTTTTTGGCGGCGGCTGTGTTGCCCGCGCGCTGGTACGCGAGGCCCAGGCGGTAGTGCGCGGCGGCAAGCCGCGGATCGAGGCTGATCGCCTTCTCGAGGGCGGCAATGCCCTGCTCTACTTTGTCTTGAGCCAGCGCAATTAGCCCGAGTTCGAGTTGTGCCTCGGCGAAATTGGCGTTCAGTCGCAGCGCTTCGTTCAAATTAGCCACGGCTGCCCGGTAATCGCCGTTTCCGACTGTTTGCGCGCGTCCAAACAGGATGGCGGCGTAGTGGTAATAGGCCCAGGGGTCACGTGGAGCGGTGTTCAGATAATTCTTGATCGCGGTCTCGATCGCCGGTTGCAGATGTTCTGCGGAATCGTAGGCCTCGCCCATCAGAAAATAAGCCGAAGCGGAATCCGGCTTAAGTCTGACAGCCTCGAGTAGCCCCGCGGCAGCCGTCTCGTAATCACCCAAGAGATAGGAGGCTGTTCCTAAACCGATCCGCAGTTTCCAGGATTTTGGCAGATCGCTAACAGCAGCGCGGAAGACCCCGACGGCCAGATCCGGCTTTCCATGCTGCACGAGGGAATTGCCGTAGTTGAACCGGTAATCCTCGTTCGATGCCTCGCGGCGCGCCGCCTCGGCGAATGCGCGCTCGGCATTGTCCGGTTGTGCGCGTTTTTCCTCGACCGTCCCCAGGAGATCGAAAGCCTCCGCTTTACCTTGCGATCCGGTGAGCGTCTGCAAAACTGCGGCTGCGCGGTTGTATTGGCCGGTTTGGAGACAGGCCAGCGCCAGGTTGTAGCCGGCATCGTAGGATTCCGGAAATGCACGCCGCACCCGCTCGAGCAAGGGGATGGCGGCAGCGGACCGGCCGTGTTGCGCCAGCAGCGTCGCCACCTGGAACAAGCGGGGGTCGCGGTCGTCCAAGAGGGCCTCGAGTCGCTGCGTCGTCTGCTGGGCACCTTCGGCCTTGCGCAACATGAGCTGGCTTGCGAGGGTGCCAATAAGGGCCGGCACATCGGAGTGGTTCGCGCGCGTCACCCACTCGAAACGATGCAGGGCATCGGACGGTAAGTCTTGCGCCAGGGCAATCAAGCCCAGATTGTAGTTCGCCGTCACATTGCCCGGGTTGAGTTCCAGCACCTTCCGGAACGCGGCAGCCGCCTCGGAGAGCCGTTTCTCCTGCAAGTATGTGGATCCCATATACGCGTGCGCCTGGTAGTTCCGGGGCTCAAGCGATACGGCGCGCGCAAAATGTTTTTCAGCCTGGTCGAACTGCGACCGCGCCGACGCGATCAAGCCCATCAAGATTTCCGCGTTGCCCATTTGGGGATCGGCCGCCAGGGCCTTCACGGCAGCCGATTGTGCCTCGTCCCACCGGTGCTGCTCGAACAACTGGCGCGCGTGTTCGAAGTAACGGCGCGCTTCGGAAATCTGGAAAGCCAAGGCGGACATTGAAAAAACAACAGCGAACCACATCCCCCCGCGAGACCTCATCAGTCCGAATGTATCACGCGCCATCGACCCGCCCGCCTCCCCGCCCGGACCCCGCCAGTGCCAGTGTCTGCACCCGACATCGCATCGCATGCTATAGAGCTCTGCTAAACTCGCTGTTGCCGAATGCCACACAGAAAAACCGATGAAGCCGGCCTGACCAAGAGGGACTTTCTGCAGGTCATGGGTGCTTCACTGCCCGCCTTGAAGCTGGCGTTGGGCGCACAGCCGCAAGCCACGTCAGCGTCTTCCGTCAAGGACATCAAATTCACGCCTCTCGATTGTGCCGCCCACTTTAATGCCTCGCCCGTGGATGTGAGGCCAGCAGAACCGATGCTGACTCCAACAGGAGCGCGCCGTTTTCGAGGAATTCCGTTCACTCTTAGTACTGGCGGCGATTCATCTCTTAAGACCTGGATTGCCTTGGCCCGGAGCAAGTGCCCATGGGTGACAAGCCGACTGGAGATTCCCCTGGAGCGGAAAGCAAACTACATATGCCTGGCCCAGTTTTGCGATTGGGACCCCAACGAACAGCCTGGTCCGGGCGCAACGGCCTTTGAAAAAGTCGGGCAGGAACTGGCGCGACTCACCCTGACCTACCACGACGGCACGGAACACATGCAGCCCATCCGGCGGCGCTTCGAAGTCAATTCATTGACGATGCCATGGGGACACCTGTGCTTTTCTGCGGTACCGCACCGCCCGGATGTACCCCGCCGGCTGACAGATCCTCTGCGCAACGCCTTGGACTGGGGTGATCTACAAATGGCCGCGTGGAGCGGCGACTACCCCGCCGCAAGCGACGATCAAACCACACTCTGGATCGCCGCTACCGAGAACCCGGCGCCAGAGCGTGTTATCCAGGCGCTCCGATTCGAAGCCAGCTCGGAGGAGGCCCTGTTCCTCTGCGGCGTCACCCTCTTTCACGGCCAAGACCATCCCCTCCGCTATGAACGCCTAGCGTCCCTGCGCATTGGACTGCCGCAAGAAACAGTGTACGAGGAGAACCGCTGGACGGCCGATGTGGATCTCGGCATGGTTGCGCGCATCTATCCAGAGCGCGACTTTCAAGCCAATCTCTGGCTCGCTTCTCCGGTGCGCGGCGTCGGCGAAGCGACGTCTCCAGGTTCTCCTCGATCCCTCGTGATCGATGTGGTGGCCAGCCGAGACGCGACTCTCACGGTGGAGGACAAGAAGACCGGCCATCGCTATGAGTTCCCCATGCGTCCCATATACGAAAACTCCGAGGCAGCGTCAAAGGGCCGCGCAACCGGCATTCAGTTTCTGGAGCCGCGGAAGACCTGGCTGCATGGAAGGGTCATGGATCGCGAAACCGGCCGGCCGACACCGATCCGCATCGCATTCCGATCATCCGACGGGCGGTATATTCCGCCCTATGGCCACCGCACGGAAATCAACTCGGGTTGGTTTCAGGACTACGGGGCCGACATCAAGATGGCGGACAATTCCTTCGCCTATGTGGATGGCACGTTTCAAATCGAATTGCCGGTAGGTGACGTCTTTGTAGAAATCAGTAAAGGCTTCGAATACCAGCCGCTCCGTCGAAAACTGTCGATCGAACCTGGCCAGCGTGAGCTGACGCTCGATATCGCGCGCTTCATCAATTTGCGCGCCAAGAACTGGGTCAGCGCGGACACGCATGTTCATTTTCTGTCGCCTTCGACGGCGCTGCTCGAAGGCCAGGCCGAGGATTTGAATCTGATCAACCTGCTGGCGGCGCAGTGGGGCGATCTATTCACGAATGTAGGTGACCTGGCACACGGCTACCTCAGCTCGAAGGATGGCGAAACTCTCATCTGTCCCGGCACGGAAAATCGCCAGCATATTCTCGGGCACCTTGGACTGCTCGGCACGCATGCCAACCCGGTTTTTCCGATGTCGGCGAGCGGCCCTGAAGAAGGCTACCTCGGAAATCCGCTTTGGAGCGGCCTGTGCGACTGGGCGGACGCCTGCCGGGAGCGCGAGGGTTTGGCCGTCGCGGTTCACTTCCCATATCCCACTGGTGAACTGGCGGCGGCCATCGCGCTGGATAAGATCGACGCCGTCGAATTGTGGCCCGAACAGATGAGCGAGCAGTTCGAAAACCTCCGTTTCCAGGAGTGGTACCGTTACCTCAATTGCGGATACCGTCTGCCGGCAGTGGCCGGTACCGACAAGATGGGAGCCTGGGTTCCCGCAGGTGCCTATCGGGCCTATGCGCACCTGGGAACCGATGAATTCACATTCAAGAGTTGGGCCAAGGCCGTACGGGCAGGCAAAACGTTCATGAGCTCGGGGCCTTTACTTCTTTTTGAGGCCGATGGCCGCGCGCCGGGCAGCGAAATCCAGATGGGATCCGGCGGATCGATCGAGGTTCGCGCCCAAGCCAGGAGCGCTGTTCCCATCCACCGTCTGGAAATCATCCTGAACGGCCGGGTCGTGGCCAGCCGGCGCGAAGATGGCGGCGTGACCGAAATCAAGCTCCACGACGCCATTCGAACCGAAGGAGCCGGTTGGATCGCGGCACGATGCGCATCGCGTCTGGCCACGCCAGGGTACCGCATCGCGGCTCACACCTCGCCGGTTTATCTCACGGCACAGGGAACCGAGTTGTTTTCGGCGCCCGTAGCCGCTTACATGATGACCTTGATCGACGGCGCTGAAGCATGGGCTTCGCAAATGGCAACCCGGCCCGATCCGATGCAGTTCCAGCGCATTCTGCAGGTTTTCAAAGATGCCCGCGCACACGTTCACGCCAGGATGCACCGGCACGGCGTTGCTCATGGTCACGCTTGAATGATTGGGGGCACGAGGCCGCGCAAGAACCGGCGCGGGGAATGGGCCACCCGAATCTGCCAGACGAGATTCTCAAAGAAAGGCCCGGTGGAAGGATTTCCTGTGCCACGATAAGAAAGCAACCATTTATGCGAAATAAATTCAGCAGGCTGGCCCCTGTGGTGTTCCTGCTTTGCGCGGGCGCGCAGGCCGGTGTACGGGCCTGGGCGGTGGGCGACTCCTTCAGGATCGACCCTACGAACGGCAAAGCGTTCGAGGCGAATACGCTTGTATTTCCCGATGCCCCTCGCGGCAACTACCGGGAATCGAATTTGCTGTGGGATGGCGCGCGAAAAAGGATTTCGCTCAAGGCCGCCCGCAACGAGATCGTTTCATTCCAGTTGATCGTCGAGCGCACCACCGACGCGCCGCTCACCGGCGTAGATGTCGAGGTCAGCGATCTAATCGGCCCTGTAACGCTGCCGAAAGACAGCGTCGAGCTTTTTAAAGAATGGTACTTAAATGTCACCAGAAGATCCGCGCAGGACTATTCGCTCGGCACCGGCTGGTATCCCGACGCTCTGATCCCTTGCACGCGCTGGACCGGCAAGTTGTTCCCGAAATCCTACATCTTCCCTTTCGCTGTGCCCGATTTGCTGAACAATATCGGTCCCGATCAGCGGAACCAGGCTGTTTGGGTGGATCTCTACGTTCCCAGAGATCGCAAGCAGGCGCCCCCCGGAAGCTATGAATCGACAATCACGGTGTGTTCCGACGCGGGTGATCGCGTGGAACTGCCCCTGAGCCTCAATGTCTGGGATTTCGCCCTGCCGGATGAAACGCACCTAGCAGGCAACATCCATACCGATACCGAAATCCACAATCTTGCGCCGGAGCTGGAAGTCAAGTACTACCAGATGATCCGGCGCCACCGGCTGGCGATGGGAGTGTTGGGCTACGCCCCGGATACCACGGTCCAGGGATCCGACATTCAGTTCGATTGGACCAGCTACGATGCGCGCCTCGGCAAATACCTGGACGGCAGCGCCTTCACGGAGAAGTATGGTTATTCAGGCCCGGGCTACGGAGTTCCGACGGAACTGCTGATTCTTCCGTTCGACGCTTACCCAACCAATGACTATTACAATTCACGCCACGTAGGCTGGCCGTATGGCAAAGAGTGGAAGTTCTACCGGCCATGGCCGGTGGACGTGCCCAAGGGCGGCGTCACTTCTGAGTACGGCGCAGTGTGGAAGAAGGCGTTCCGTGCTTTCCAAGAGCATTTCGACCAGCATCCGGCCTGGAACCGCACCAAGCCGATCGTTTTTCTGCTGAGTCTCGACGAATCATATGACGATCCCTCGATCGAGAAAATGCTCTACTATGGCCGCCTGCTCAAGGAGTCGGGTGCCAAGCGGCTCAAATTTCGAATCGACGGCTCCTACCCCATGGATACGATGGACCGGCTGGCGGATGTGGTGGATATCTCGATCCTCGGCGTGCGCAGCTACGTCCCGGAGCGCGTGCAGCAGTTGCGCAAGAAGGGCGTGGAAGACTGGTTCTACACCGGCATGGGCAAGACCGACGGCGATCCGCTGGGCTGCCGCGCGCTGGGATGGGTTTCCTGGAAATATCAGGCGCGCTCGTGGACCATCTGGGAATTCGATTTCAACTCGCTTCGCGCATGGATGTACCCCGAGACTTACGTGGAACACAATGGCGATGTGCAGAACGGCGAGGGGTTCCTGATTTACCGGGGAGAGACGATGGGCCTCGAGGAGCCGGTGGCTAGCATCCGCCTGAAGTTATTGCGGCGCGGTAGCCAGGACTACGAGTATTTCTGGATGCTGGCGCACAAGAAGGACGGACGGGGGGTGGCGGACCAGGTGGCGAACTCCATGATCCACGAACCTCTAGGCACCAACGGAGCCTGGGGCGCTGCCGGCATGTGGAGCCACAACGCCGAAGAATGGGAGCGCGCCCGTTTCAAAATGGGCGATCTTATCGAAAAACTTCCCGACGCGGCGAACCGTTAAAACGCGGGCGCGTTGATGTCTGCCGCCCGCGATTCGGTCAACGGTCTACCAAAGAAACTTCAACGCAAACTGGATCACGCGGCCAGGTTGAGCGCCCGTGATCACGCCGAAAGTCCCATCGGTGACCTGCGTATCCGGGTTGTTGAAATTGACCTGGTTGAACACGTTGAACATCTCCGCGCGGAACTGAACCTTCATCGGCTCGCGGATCATGAAATCCTTGAGCACACTGAAATCAGAACTATTGAAGGCGGGTCCGCTGATCAGGCCGCGCCCCGCATTACCGTAAATGCCCAAGGGCACATTGTTTACCGGCACAAATGCGGCCGTGTTAAAGAATAAGTTGACGAAGGCGTTGCGATTGGCATGACTGAGCGAGATATTTGACGTGGTTATATTCGGCTCAAGTTGAGCGTGCTGGCCGCCACCGTTTCCCGTGCCATCCAATGCCACATCCTGCCCCATAGTGAATGTCAACGGCGTTCCACTCTGGATGGTGTGGATGGCGGTAAGAGTCCAACCGCCGAGGAGGGTATTTTCCACGTGATTATTGAATTTGAACGGCAGCGCCCACAGCCATGAAGCTACGAAGGCGTGTCGCCGGTCCCAATCCGAGCGGCCGCGCTCGCTCTTCAAATTGAAGGGATCCGAAACGGTCGCACCGAGGTTGTCGGTAGAGCTGCTATCGATCGATTTTGCCAGCGTGTAGGAGCCCACGACACTCAGGCCCTTCGAGAATCGTTTGGTGACCTGCGTTTGGAAGCTGTGATACCAGCTCCGGAAGTCGTTGCCGAGCAGGTAGCCTTGCGGGCCTAGGATACCGGGCTCGAAGAGCACTCGATTATTCGCGTTCTGCAACGAAGCCGGCGCGCCGGTGATGGGATCGGGCTCGAATTTCGCCGGGTTGTAGGTGCGCAAGGCTTCGATTTTGATGCCGATCTTCCCAGCGTAAGCGGTCTCCAACAGCAGTGTTGGGGTCAACTGGTGCTGAATTGAGACGCTGAAGGACTGAACATAGGGCGTGCGCAGCGAAGGATCTGTAAACACACCGCCCACCGGCAATGGAAACTGCGGGCAGTTATAGCCGGGGTATGTGGTGATCTTGACGCAACCGAACTTCCCAGTGGTTACTGCCGGGGGAGCAACCTGGCCGGTCGAACCGAATGGATCCGCAATGTTGCCGTTGAAAGCGGAGCCAAAACCGGCAAACGGTGGATTTTCTTGCGCGAGGGAGTCTGCGTTCACGCTTTCGTAGTACATTCCGTAGCCCGCACGGACCGAGGTCTTTCCGGTGCCGAACACGTCCCATGCGAGGCCAATGCGCGGCGCAAAATTATTCAAGTCGGCAGGCGCGAGTCCCCGCGGACCATCTCCCGGGAAAATCACGCCCACAGGCGCGTCCGGAACAGTGGTGGACTGCTTGCCAGGAACGACTGTGTTGATCCGGTCGTTCTTTTCGACCCATGGCAGGAACGGTTCATAGCGCACCCCAAGAGTCAGGGTCAGCCGGGGAGTGACTTTGAACTCGTCCTGGAAGAACGCCGACATGGCATTGGTGAGGGTGTTAGTATCGCGTACTCCGAAATCCAGCGAGAGCGAGCTGAACGCACCCAGCATGAAGTCGGCGACGGGATCTCCGCTCCGCGTTCCATTAAAGCTGAAACCCGGAGATCCGATGAAGATCTGCTCGAACTGCAGACGCAGCATCTCGTAGCCGAATTTGAAGTTGTGCCGACCTTTGATCCAGTTCATGGAGTCCCGGAACTGATAGTTGTGGCTGAAGAATCGGGTGGTATATCCGGAGCCCAAGTCAAATTCACCGCCAACATTGACGTCAATCGCGCCCTGCGGTACGTACTGCGGCATGTTAATGCCGAAGGTAGACGGGGGAACGTTTTTGCCCTGGAGCTGATTCGATCCCGAGTTGAGGAATGAGAATGTAAATTCGTTTATGAGCGTGGGCTTGAACGTGTAGATGTCATTCACTACGACACTACGCGTGTTCGTGACAAAGCTCTCAGACATGTATCCGGGAAGGGTCCCGCCGCTGGCCAGCAGCGGACTATCTTTCGAATTATTGGCGTAATAAAAACTACCGAATACCCTATGCTTTTCGCTATGGTTCCAGTCCCCACGGGTCATGAAGAGATCGCCGGACCGGGGCTGCGAGGCCAGCGTAACCAACGTGTTGCTGGGGGTCTGGGGAATGAAACCGAGCAGGCTGGTGGCCACCGGGCTAATGCAGCCGGGGGCAATCTTGTTGTTCGAGACGCACACGTTGCCGGAGGAATCGGTCAGGGGCTTGTTGGTGAGGGGATCGACGGGATTGGTCAAGGTCGTGCCGAGCCCCGTGAAATCTCCGGTGCGTTCGGCCGCAGTCGGCAGGAAGGACTCGACGGTCTGCGCCTGGCGGTGATCGCGAAGTCCCTCGTAAGTACCGAAGACAAAAAGCTTATCTTTAATGATGCGCGTGCCGGCAGCGGCGCCGAACTGGTTCTGCTTGAGCGACGGTACCGAGGGTGAGAAGAAGTTCCGGGCGTTCAAAGCATCGTTTCGCAAGAACTCCCATGCCGCGCCATGGAACTCATTGGTTCCGGTCTTGGACACCACGTTGACCTGCGACCCTGGATTACGGCCGTATTCGGCAGAGAAATTATGGGTCTGGATGCGAACTTCCTGAATGGCGTCTGGGGGCGGGAAATTGATGCCGGTGTTGCGCGACGGGTTATTGAAATAGCCGCCGTTGAAGGTGAAGAGGTTCATATTAGGCCGGCCGCCGTTGACATCCATTTCCGGCCCACCGCGAGCGTCTCCCATCGATTGCGGGGCGTTAACGTTAAGGACACCGGGAAGAATACGGGCCAAAGCGATGACGTTCCGGCCGTTGAGAGGGAGATCCTGCACGCGCTGATCATCGATCAATCCGGTGATGGTGGCGGAAGTCGTGTCGACCAGGGGCGCCTGAGAGTCGACAGTAACCTGTGTCTCTACAGAACCCAACTGCAGGGCGGAATCGACGCGCAAATTCTGACCGACCGTAAGCTCCAATCCTGTCTGGGATTGTTTCTGAAAGCCTTTCACCTCAAACGTCAGCTCATACTTCCCCGGCGGCAGCGACAACAGATTGTAGAATCCCTCGGCGTTTGTCCGCGTGGTCCGAGTAGCCTGTTGCTCGACCATTTTCGCCGTTACGGTGACGTCAGGAATTGCGGCCCCGGTAGCGTCCTTGACGTATCCCACGATATTGCCTGTGGCCACCTGGGCCCCGGCCGGAACAACTGCCAGAGCCATGGTCAAAAGGGCGAGGAGCGTCAAGACCCAAAGCGGGGACTCTCTAGGTGCAGATCGTCCATGAGTTCGGTTTGTACGCGGCTCCATATACTTCCACCTCCACGTTAATTTCGTTTACGTTTCCAACCACAAGTGCGCATAGACCTCATTCGCCTAACTCCAACGCCGTCAACGGCGAAAGGGGGGCGACACTGCCATTAGTTGCGCGCAGCAAGAAAGCCTGAAAACCTTCCTCTAACAGATTTAGACTAGGCTACCGAGAATCGAGAAAGCTGTCAAGCATTGCTTAGTGGCCGTCGTTGGCCTGGAAGTGCCCACGAAGGTGAGCCCGGCCAAGTGGTTGACATCCTGGCGATGGTACGCGATCGCAGCGTCGGTCTCATTTTGATTCCCGCGGCCATCGCTCTGTTTTTCATGGGACCGGGGACGTCCTTATCGAAGCACGCGCCAACTTTGTATACGCCGATCGGCTAGCCTGCGACCGCCTGCAGCAAGTCCGGGTGGATGACCTCACGGTCCAGGATCTGTACGAGAATGATATTCAGCTCGACTGCAGGCGACAGGTGAACCGCAGGCAGCGGTGCATATTCGAGAGTCTATGTATCTTTTCGTTGCGATCGCGATCTTCGGCCCTGGCATGGCGATGTGCGCAGCCGACGGTTTTGTTTCACTGATGCCTCGCCACGACGTGGGGGAGTTGTGCACTATCGAGGGTACGCCGCACTCGGCCTGACCTGTCGAAAACGAAGAGATCTTTTGTAAGGGCACGCCCAACGGATTTCTGAGGAGCAAGAACACGCACAGGAACCACATCCTGCGGGCGGAATAGCGCCAAGCAGCAGGGATGGGCCGAAACTCGAGGATGAGGGGTGGCCGAATGCCGGGTTGTTTATTCATGCCGAACCAACGGTGGATGGGTGGCCAAAATCGCTAGAAGTACAGGGCAATTTTGGTGAAGCGGGCAGCCTCTTCAGGGTCAGAGGGGGTAAAATCGCAGGCGCGCGCCGCGACCCATCGTTTAAGGACCGCATCCCGCTCGGCGATTGGGATCATTATGAAATCACCAGCGATGGCGGAACGGTGACCGTAACGTTGAATCGCAAACTCGTCAAGGAAGGTTTCGACACCAATCCGGCGCAAGGTAACATCTGCCTGCAGTCGGAAGGCTGGGAAGTTTACCGAAATGTCGAGGTCAAGGAACTGCCTCAATGACCAAATCTCGCCTTGTCCGCCGCGATGTTCTGAGAATGCTTGCGGCCGCAGCCGCATCCCCATTGGCCCAATCGTCGGGCGCCGGAGCGCCAA
>Ga0126376_10001885_pt1 | contig 11610 bp, 9 predicted proteins | sample PanSoiMetPlot_15_FD_92760 | JGI IMG/M metagenome (GOLD analysis project Ga0126376, IMG submission 92760) | Tropical forest soil microbial communities from Panama - MetaG Plot_15 | ecosystem: Environmental > Terrestrial > Soil > Tropical forest > Bulk soil | place: Panama | collected 2016-02-17
AGGCGGGCCAAATTCGCCGATCCCCGGGTACGTCGCGCGTTTAACTATGCGCTCGACTTCGAGGAGATGAACAAGCAGTTGTTCTTCGGCCAGTACCACCGGGTCGCGAGCTATTTCGAAGGCCTTGAGCTGGCGTGTTCAGGGCTTCCGTCCGGACTCGAGCTCGAAATCCTTGAAACCGTGCGTGACCAGGTGCCGCCTGAAGTCTTTACGACCGAATACAAGAACCCGGTCAACGGCAATCCTGAGGCGGTGCGGGCCAATATGCGCGAGGCCACCCGCCTGCTGCGGGAAGCCGGTTTCGAGATACGTAATCAAAGGCTCGTCAACGCCAAGACCGGCGCGCCGTTTACGGTCGAGCTTCTCAACATCAGCGGCGATGTCAACTTCGAACGCCTGGCCCTGTTTTACAAGCCCTCCCTGGAGCGGCTCGGCATCACGGTGACGGTTCGTAATGCCGACGAAGCGCAATATCTGAGCCGCGAGCGCAACTGGGACTACGACATCGTGACGACGACTTGGGGCGAATCGCTGTCGCCCGGCAACGAGCAGCGTGAACGCTGGGGATCGAAAGCAGCCGACGAGGTGGGCTCGCGTAACCTTGTCGGCATCAAGAATCCCGCCGTCGACAAGCTCATCGATCGCGTGATCTTCGCCAAGAGCCGGGAGGAGCTGGTCGCCGCCACTAAGGCGCTCGATCGCGTTCTACTGTGGAACCACTACGTGGTTCCGCAGTGGACCTACGGCAAACTCCGCACGGCGCGCTGGGATCGTTTCAGCCACCCGGAGGTGTTGCCGAAATACGGCGTGGGGGCATTTCCGACCATATGGTGGTGGGACGCTGCCAAGGCAGCCAAGACCGGGGGGCGGCAGTGAGCTACGGTCATAAGCTGTCGCGGCGCCGCGCGCTCATTCTCTCCGTGGGCGCACTGGCGGCACCCGCATTTTTGCGTGGGCCTGGTGGGACCCTCCTTGCGGGGGAGGAAATCGAGACCCACGGCATTTCGGCTTTCGGGGACCTTAAGTATCCGGCCGACTTTCCGCATTTCGCCTATGTAGACCCCAACGCCCCCAAGGGCGGCACGTTTTCCCAGATCGGGCCAAGCCGACAATTCAATCAGAATTTTCTCACATTCAATTCCCTCAACAGTTACATCCTCAAGGGCGACGGCGCACAAGGCATGGAGTGGACCTTCGCGAGCCTGATGGCGCGCGCCGAGGATGAGCCGGACGCCATCTATGGCCTTGCGGCCGACAAGGTGCGCATATCGGCGGACGGCCTTGTCTATCGTTTTCATATTCGGCCGGAAGCGCGGTTCCACGACGGTTCCAAGCTCACCGCCCGGGATGTCGCGTTTACGCTTACCATCCTCAAGGACCAGGGCCATCCGATCATCACGCAGCTCCTGCGCGACATGCTGAGCGCGCAGGCCGACGATGATGCGATGGTGACGGTGCGCTTTGCCGAAAAACGTGCCCGCGACGTTCCGTTATTTGTTGCCGGCCTGCCGATCTTTTCACGTGCCTACTACACGGCACATCCATTCGACCAATCGACGCTCGAAATTCCGCTCGGTTCCGGCCCTTATCGGGTCGGCCGCTTTGAAGCCGGCCGCTACATCGAATATCAGCGGGTCGGCGATTGGTGGGGGACCAAGCTTCCGGTCAGCATCGGGCACAACAACTTCGACACACTGCGCTACGAATTCTATCGCGACCGCGAGGTTGGCTTCGAAGGATTCAAGGCAAAAAGTTATCTGTTCCGCGAGGAATTCACCTCTCGCACCTGGGCCACCGGTTACGATTTTCCCGCCATCCGCGACGGCCGCGTGAAGCGCGGCGAAATTCCGGACGATACGCCGTCGGGTGGGCAAGGCTGGATGTTCAATACCCGGCGTGCCAAGTTTGCCAATCCACGGCTGCGCGAAGCTTTGAACTATGCCTTCGATTTCGAGTGGACCAACACGAACATCATGTATGGTGCCTACATGCGCACCCATTCGGTGTTCCAGAATTCCGATATGATGGCCGTGGGGCCGCCGAGTGCGGAAGAGCTCAAATTGCTGGAGCCGTGGCGTGGCAAGTTGCCGGACCAGGTGTTCGGCCCACCCTTCGTGCCACCGGTGTCCGATGGCTCGGGCCATGACCGTGCCCTGTTGCGCAAGGCCGCGCAAATGCTGCAGGACGCCGGTTTCCCGATCAAGAACGGCAAGCGCGTGCACCCCAATGGCGAGCCTGTCACGTTTGAGTTCCTGATCGACGAGCCGACGTTCCAGCCGCATCATATGCCGCTGATCAAGAATCTCGGTACACTCGGCATCGATGCGACGCTGCGGATGGTGGACCCGGTGCAGTACAAGGCGCGCACCGACGATTTCGATTTCGACGTCACGGTAACGCGCATGGGTTTCTCGACCACGCCGGGCGATTCCCTGCGAACCTATTTCTCGTCCAAGGCGGCGGAAACCAGGGGATCGCAGAATCTGGCGGGCATTGCGGATCCGGCGGTCGATGCTCTCATCGAGAAGATCATCGACGCCAATACCCGCAACGAGCTAGTTATCGCGGCTCGCGCGCTCGACCGCGTGCTGCGGTCGGGACATTATTGGATTCCCCATTGGTATAAGGCGTCGCACCGGATCGCCTATTGGGACGTGTTCGGACGCCCGGAGGGCAAGCCTCGCTATGCGCGCGGCGTTCCGGAAACCTGGTGGTATGATCGCGACAAGGCAGCCAAGATCGAGAAATCAGGCTAGATGAGCGCCTATATCATTCGTCGCATTCTGTTCATGTTTCCGACGCTGTTCGGAATCATGCTGGTGGCATTCGCGGTGGTGCAGTTCGCGCCGGGCGGCCCGGTCGAGCGGGTGATCGCCCAGCTCTCCGGCGCCGACACTGGCGCCACATCGCGCATCTCCGGGTCTGCGGGCGGGGATTTCGGCGCGCGCGGCCAGGCCCAGGGAGCCTCACAGCTCGATGCCACCACGTCGAAATATCGCGGCGCCCGTGGTCTCGATCCCGAATTCATCAAACGCCTCGAGAAACAGTTTGGCTTCGACAAGCCGGCCTATGAGCGTTTCTTCATCATGCTGTGGAATTACGCCCGATTCGACTTCGGCAGGAGCTATTTCCGCGACATCAATGTGCTCGACCTCATCAAAGAAAAGCTGCCAGTCTCCATATCGCTCGGCGTCTGGATGATGTTGCTGTCCTATCTGATCTCCATACCGCTCGGCATCAAAAAGGCGATCAACGACGGATCGCACTTCGACATCTGGACTTCGGGCGTCATCATCTTCGGCAACGCGATCCCGGGCTTCCTGTTCGCGGTGCTGCTCATTGTGTTATTCGCCGGTGGGTCGTTTTTTGACTGGTTTCCGCTGCGCGGGCTGCATTCCGATAACACCGCCACGATGTCGTGGGGCCGGTTTATTCTCGACTATTTCTGGCACCTGACGCTGCCGCTGATCGCGCTGGCCGTCGGGGCATTTGCAACCTTGACGATCTTCACCAAGAATTGCTTTCTCGACGAAATTCGCAAGCAATACGTGCTCACCGCGCGCGCCAAGGGCTGCAAAGACCGGCAAGTCCTGTATGGTCACGTATTCCGCAATGCCATGCTGCTGATCATTGCGGGCTTTCCCAGTACCTTCGTGCATGCCTTTTTCGCCGGATCGGTGTTGATCGAGACGATCTTTTCGCTCGATGGTTTAGGCCTGCTCGGCTTTGAGAGCGTCCTCAACCGGGACTATCCGGTGGTTTTCGCAACGCTCTATATCTTCTCGCTGGTCGGCTTGGTGCTGAACCTCATTTCCGATCTCACCTATACCTGGGTCGATCCGCGCATCGACTTCGAGACCCGGGAGGTGTGAAATGGATGCCCGAACCCTCCCGCCGCTTCCACCGGTCATTGACGCAAGCCCGGTCGGCCCCGATGTGCCGGTACCGCGCCGGTTGTTTGCTCTGACGCCGATAAACCTCCGGCGCTGGGAGAACTTCAAGGCAAACCGGCGTGGCTACTGGTCGCTGTGGATTTTTCTCGCCCTGTTCATCGTCTCGCTGTTTGCTGAGTTCATCACCAACGATAAGCCCTACTTTGTGAGCTTCGAAGGCAAATACTTTTTTCCGGCGCTGGTCGACTATCCGGAGACCGCATTCGGTGGCGATTTCGAGACCTCCGCCGACTTCCGCGATCCGTTTCTGCAGAAGCTCATCGCTGACAAAGGCGGCTACATGTTGTGGCCACCGATCCGCTTTTCGTACGATACCCATAATCTCGATCTGCCGACGCCGGCACCCTCGAAGCCGACCTGGCTGCTCACCGAACAGGAGTGCAAGCAAGTCGTCGAGAAAAAGCAGCTCACCGGCTGCCGTGACCTCGAGTACAACTGGCTCGGCACCGACGACCAAGGCCGCGACCTCGTCGCCCGCATGCTCTACGGCTTCCGCATTTCGGTGCTGTTTGGCCTGGTGCTGACCATCGTGTCGTCGGTGATCGGCGTCGCGGCCGGCGCCGTCCAGGGCTATTTTGGCGGCTGGACCGATCTGTTGTTCCAACGCTTTATCGAGATATGGACTTCGATCAACGAGCTCTATTTGCTCCTCATCATTTCGTCGATGTTCACGCCTGGATTTTTCATCCTCGTCGGCATCCTGTTGCTGTTCTCCTGGGTTTCGCTGGTCGGCTTGGTGCGCGCCGAGTTCCTGCGTGGCCGCAATTTCGAATATATCCAGGCCGCCCGCGCGCTCGGCGTCTCCAATACGGTGATCATGTTCCGCCATTTGTTGCCGAACGCCATGGTGGCCACTATGACGTTTCTGCCCTTCATCCTGTCGGGGTCCGTCATGACGCTTACGGCGCTCGACTTCCTTGGCTTCGGCCTGCCGCCGGGCTCGCCTTCGCTCGGCGAGATGCTGTCGCAGGGCAAGGCCAATATTCAGGCGCCGTGGCTGGGGCTCACGGGCTTTTTCACTGTCGCCCTCATGCTGTCGCTGTTGATCTTCATCGGCGAGGCGGTGCGCGATGCGTTCGATCCGCGGAAGACCTTCAGGTAAAAAATGCGCATTGCATAGGCTTGCAATGCTGTGATGCAAAATGTATGTTACATCATGCAAAATGTATCTGACATATTCGCGGCCTGGCCATCCGACGCCGAATTGGGACGCGATATCGGGGTTCCGTATCCAACGATATCCGCGTGGAAGCAACGAGCATCAATCCCCGCAGCTTATTGGTTGCACATCATCAGAGCTGCCGTGCAACGTGGACATCCGGAAATTACTGCAGACCTGCTGGTGCGGCTCCATGCTCGCAAAGCGAACACTGGTCTCGCATCCGGCTTTGCAGAAGAAGAGGGGCATTCAACAATCGCAGATCCTCGGGCAGCATCCAAGATCGAAGACCGGCCAAACGGCAGCGCGGCCGCCGGCCATTTCTCCCGCTGGAAACACCTGCGCCGGGCAGATTTCCGCTCGCCTGGAGAGATCGTGGCGCATATCAACGCGCTACGAGAAGAATGGGATCGGCGATGACCGGTGCACAGCCCCGCGTCTATCTGGATGCAAATGTGTTCGTGGCAGCGTTCGAGCACATGGGCGCACATTCCGACCACGCGTGGTGGATAATCCACGCCATAGAGAGCGGTGAGATCGCGGCTGGAACGAGCGAGATCACCCTTGCTGAGGTGCTCGTCAAGCCGTTCGAGGTCGGGGCGACAGATTTGGCCGATGGATACGAGAGGATGATGGTGTCGAGTTCTAATTTCGAGGTTCTCCCGGTACGGCGCGACATCCTCGTCGATGCGGCTGCGCTTCGTGCACGCCGCACTTCAATCCGGCTTCCGGATGCGGTTCACATTGCAACCGCGCAAGCATTGTCTTGCGGGTTCTTCATCAGTGACGATCGCAGACTCCCGATGCCTGACGGCATTCGTATGCTGGCGGTCAATCCCTTTACACTCGACGACATATTCGAAAGCAAGCCACGGTGACAGCTCCCCTCCTCTCCGTCCGCGATCTTTCTGTCGCCTTCGGCCGCGGCGAACGCGAGGTGTTGGCCGTCGATCGCGTTTCTTTCGATATCCGCAAGGGCGAAACCCTGGCGCTGGTCGGTGAATCCGGCTCTGGAAAATCCGTGACGGCGCTGTCGATCATGCGGCTCCTGCCTTATCCGCCGGCATGGCACCCGTCCGGCATCATAATGTTCAAGGGACAGGATTTGATGCGCGTTCGCGACAACAAGATTCGGCAGGTGCGCGGGGACGACATCACCATCGTGTTCCAGGAACCGATGACCTCCCTCAATCCGCTCCACACTATAGAGAAGCAGATCGGCGAAATCTTGCTGCTGCATCGCGGTCTGGTCGGCGACAAGGCGCGGTCCCGGACCGTTGAGCTTCTCACCCAGGTCGGCATCCGCGACCCGGAGAGCCGCCTGCACAGCTTTCCGCACCAGCTCTCGGGCGGCCAGCGGCAACGCGTGATGATCGCCATGGCGCTCGCCAACGAGCCCGATCTGCTCATTGCGGACGAGCCGACAACCGCGCTCGATGTCACCGTGCAGGCTCAGATTCTCAGGCTCCTCAAGGACCTGCAGTCCCGCCTCCACATGGCAATATTGTTCATCACCCACGATCTCGGCGTCGTTCGCAAAGTCGCCGATCGGGTTTGCGTGATGAAGCAGGGCAAGATCGTCGAGCAAGGCGCGGTCGAAACGATATTCTCGGCGCCGCAGCATCCCTACACGCGAGAGCTTATCGCCGCCGAGCCCAAGTGCAATCCGGCGCCGCTCAATCCGCAGGGCGACGTCATGATTCGCACCGACGATCTCAAGGTATGGTTTCCGGTCAAGCGCGGGGTGCTCCGCAAGGTGGTGGGCCACATCAAGGCGGTGGACGGGGTATCGATCGAGGTCCGGCGCGGCGAAACGCTCGGCATCGTCGGCGAATCCGGCTCCGGCAAGACCACGCTTGGCCTCGCATTACTGCGCCTGATCTCCTCCGACGGCCCGATCGTTTTCATGGGCAACAAGCTGCAGAGATTGAAATTCAAGGAAATGCGGCCGTTCCGGCGCAACATGCAGATCGTGTTCCAGGACCCCTATGGCTCGCTCAGCCCGCGCATGTCGGTCGCCGACATTATCGAGGAAGGCCTCCCGATCCACCAGCCGCATCTGAGCCGGGCGGAGCGCGAGGAGCGCGCGGTGCGCGCGCTCATCGAGGTTGGTCTTGATCCGCAGACCAGGTTCCGCTACCCGCACGAGTTCTCCGGTGGCCAGCGCCAACGCATCGCGGTGGCTCGCGCTGTCGTACTGGAGCCGACCTTTGTCGTACTCGATGAGCCGACCAGCGCACTCGACATGCTAATCCAGACGCAGATCGTCGACTTGCTGCGCGACCTGCAGCAGCGCAAGCATCTCACCTACCTGTTCATCTCCCACGATCTCAAGGTGGTGGCGGCGCTCGCCAGCAAGCTGATCGTGATGCGCAACGGCAAGGTGGTCGAGGAAGGTCCCTCGGCCGAGATCTTTGCGCGCCCGCAATCGCCCTACACCAAGGCGCTGTTTTCCGCCGCCTTCAACCTCGAAACCGCGCCCGAAAATGTGGTGGCCCAGTAAGCTCGCCTCCTCCCCAGCATGCGGCGGAGGGTTAGGGAGGGGGTTACGCCGGCGACCCGCGGTATTTCTCGATCGCGACGGCACGCTTAACCACGATACCGGCTATGTCCATCGCATCGCGGATTTTCGCTGGCTTCCCGGCGCCGTGAATGCGGTCCGCCGGCTCAATGACGCCGGCTACTATGTCTTTGTCGTGACCAACCAGTCAGGCGTGGCGCGCGGCCTCTATGACGAGGCCGCAGTCAACGATCTGCACCGCTGGATGAACGAGGAATTGCGCGCCACCGGCGCTCACATCGACGATATGCGCTACTGCCCGCATCACCCCGAGGCGAGCATCGCGGCCTATCGTGCCACATGCTCGTGCCGCAAGCCCGCAGCGGGCATGTTGCTCGATTTGATGAATTGCTGGCCGGTCATCGGGGAAACGAGCATCATGATCGGCGACGAGGCAAGCGATGGCGCGGCGGGACGTGCGGCCGGCATTGCTGCGGCGGTCGTTCCGGCCGGCGGGCTTGAAAGTTATGTGGAGCGATTGCTGGGACGGCGCGAGACGGCTTGGCCGTTACCGTAGGGCGGGCGAAGCGAAGCGTACCCACCCGAGGTAAGCATGGCGCTACACGCCTTTGCCAACCTGGCTAAGCGACGGCAGCTCAACCATCTTCCTCATGCAGCAGAACCAGAAACCCGGACAATCCGCCCGCCACAATCGGCAGCCACGCAGCCAGCAACGGATAAAGCAATTCCGCCTTGCTCAAATCCTCCGTCACCTTGGACAGAACGTAGATCGAAAATCCGGCCGCGACGCCAAGCAGGATTCGCTGCGGCACCCCGCCGAACCTGAACGCCCGCAAGCTGACCGACGACGCCAACAAAATCATTGCAGCAAGCAAAAATGGCCGTGCGATTAGAATTTGGTATTGCAGGCGATAGCCCGCGGCCGCAAGGCCGGAGTCCTCCACAAATCGGATATAGGTCGGCAGATGCCAAAATCCGACGGTGTCCGGCGCCGCAAAACTCTCGGCCACCTGCTCGCGTGTAAGCTTGGTCGGCAACAAATAAGAATCGAATTCGTAGGGCGGCGTATTGAGCGCGAAAATTCTCGCGTGGGTCAATTGCCATGCGCCGGGCTGCAATTCGGCCTCCTGGGCTTCGATGCGCTCCTTGAATTCACCGGCCGAATTGAACGTGAATATCGTGATGGTAGAGAGCTTGAGCCCCTGCTCGCGGCTCTGACGGGCGTTGAGCACCGATTCGCCGTCGGCGCCGCGTTGGCGAACCCAGTAACCGCTGTCATAGCCTTCCAGCGCTGTTGGGGTCTGGCCGAAAATTTTCGATTCGATGCGCTTGGAAGCTTCACGAAGGGATGCCGAGAACGGATTGTAAATCATGGTGCCAATCGCCCCGAGCACTATGGCGACCAGCATCGCCGGCGCAATAATCTGCCAAACCGACATTCCGGCGCCGCGCGCCACCACCAGCTCCATGCGCCGGGACAGGCCGAAGAAGCACGTCATCGCGCCGACCAGCACGCTGAACGGCAGCAGCCGTTCCATGGTCTGCGGTACCCGATAGAGAGACATCAACATCAGCTCGGAGGCCGGCGCATCCGGAACATCGCTGGCCCTGCGCATCGCGTCGATATAATCGACGAACGCGACCAGTACGAACACGCCGGCAAACACCCCGGCCACAGCGACGAAAAAGCGCCAGGCAAAATAACGCGACAGCGTCATCGAGCTCATGTCGGGTCCTTCATCCGCGACCTCACCTTACCACCGCAGCCAGCAGCGGCGATCTGATACGCGGTCGGCCGCATGGCGGGCAGCGTGACCGCCTTTCACCGTGTTCCATAGGCCCGGTCGCCCGCATCGCCAAGACCCGGAATGATGAAAGCGTTGTCGTCGAGGTGATCGTCGATGGCCGCGGTCCAGACGGGCACGTCGGGATGAATGCCACGCAGGCGTTCGAGGGCGGTCGGTACTGTAATGAGACAAACATAGCGGATGTCGCGGGCGCCGCGCTCCTTGAGCCGGTCCACCGCCGCGACCGCCGTATTCGCGGTCGCATTGACCGGCGCAATGACGATGACCAGCCGATCCGCCACATCGATCGGCGCCTTAAAAAAATATTCAACCGCCACCAGAGTATCGGGATCGCGATAAAGCCCGATATGGGCGACGCGCGCGGACGGGACCAGGTCCAGCATGCCTTCCGCGAGTGCCATACCGGCGCGCAGAATGGGCACGAATACCAGCTTCTTGCCGGCTATCGTCGGGGCCATCATGCGCGCCATGGGCGTGTCGATTTCCACCAGATCGAGCGGCAGGTCGCGGGTCACTTCGTAGCACATCAGCATGCCGAGTTCGCGGCACAACTCGCGAAACGACTTGGTCGAGCGGCTATTTTCGCGCAGCAGCGTCAACTTGTGTTGTACCAGCGGATGCCGAACGACCGTTACGCCTTCCATTATGGCTCCCCCTGCGGCGTGATTCCGAAAAGGTGCAGGCTTTTCGGAAAAGATCATACCCACTCACAATTCTACGGCGCTATCATAGCGTGCGGCGCTATCATAGCGGGCAAACATAGGCTAGAACACCGTTCCGTCGCTGATCACTTGCAATGGCGGCGAGCCGTCGGTCCGTAGCCGCCGTGCGATGGCGCGACCCGCCGCCCAGGTGCCCCCCTGCAGAATCTTGGGCAACCGTAGCCGGCAGTCATCGCGATCCAGGCGTTGCCGCACAAGATCAGCCAGCCGGTCGAGCAACGCCACCGTGAGGGCACGCCATTCGACCACGAGCGTCGACCCCACCTCATGTGGGCGCTTGCCATGATCGGGATCGCGCAAGGCGAGCACCCCGGTGTCGATGAAGAGGCCGCCATTGCGATACTCGGCAAGGCCGGTCAACCCGTCGATGTCGGTAACCGCAATGCCGGCGCGCTCCATTGGCTCGATGAGCGAGTAGGTGAGCCATTGCGACAGCTTGTGGAGCGGCACCAGTTGATCGGTCGCATCGCCCATCTTGATGGCCGGGTGACGCCAGCAGTCCCCCAGCGGGATGCCGTCGAGCACGATCCGCGCCGGCCAAATCGGTCCAAGATGCGTGAGCACTTCCGTCAGGATGGTGGTGGCGGCAATTTGTCCGCCAGATGCCAGATTTGCCAGATGATCGAAAAGGCCGCCGGGTCGGGGTTCATCATTACATGCAAAAACCGGTGGTGCCTCCATCGCGGCACGGCCGAGCCGACGGAGGAGGGCGGCGCGTTCCTTGATGCCGATGAGCGCGTTGCAGGGACCGGCCTGGAAACCGTTGATGAGCGAGGCGCTCGTGATCTCCCTGAGCTTTGCCGCATCGACCCGCAGCCGATCACGGGTATTCGCGGAAAACAGCCCGTCGCCGAACATCGCCAGGCTCGCGATCGCGAGTCCCTCCGAACGGCCGATGTCGCGACCGGTCGGGATGTCGCGATAGCGCCAGACCGCACCGGCCCCGGCATCGAGCAGCACGCTGACGATGGCGAGGTCGAATTCCGCCCGTGCTCGCGTGGCAGCGGCCGGCCAATGCGCTGTTCCGGCAAGCGCCGTCCAACGATCGTCGCCGTCGACAACGAAGTGGCGCCAACGGGAATGGAAGGGAATTTCAAGCGACGGATAGGCTTCTCGCGTCACCGCAACGGTCAGGTCCGCAGCTTGCTCCAGGCGATGCAAGTCGACACGAAAATATTCAAGCCGATCAGCGAGACCGGCCTTCAGGATCACGTGCGCGCGCTGGCGCACCGCAGCTGCGGTCAATAGCGACAACGCTGCAGGGGTGTCGGAACGCACGGCTGCCGATCAATAATTCTCAAGCGGCCGGCCAACCGGGTCGGTAAAATCCGGGAGCGGCTCCGGCGAGTAATAGCCGGCAGCGCGCTTGGCGTTGATCTCCACATGGGCATCAGGCGGCACCAATTCTTGTGGAATTGGAACCCGTTCCACGATCTCGATGCCTTGG
>Ga0126376_10001887_pt1 | contig 11604 bp, 11 predicted proteins | sample PanSoiMetPlot_15_FD_92760 | JGI IMG/M metagenome (GOLD analysis project Ga0126376, IMG submission 92760) | Tropical forest soil microbial communities from Panama - MetaG Plot_15 | ecosystem: Environmental > Terrestrial > Soil > Tropical forest > Bulk soil | place: Panama | collected 2016-02-17
GGCGGATGGCTTCGAGGAACGGCAGCGATTCGATGTCGCCGACTGTGCCGCCGATTTCGACGATGACGACGTCGGCCTCACCGTTCACCGTGACTGCGCGAACGGCATCCTTAATTTCGTTCGTCACGTGCGGAATAACCTGGATCGTCTTGCCGAGGTAATCACCGCGCCGCTCTTTCTCGATCACCTCGCGGTAGATGCGACCCGAGGTCCAGTTGTTGGCCTGGGACAAGTGGGCATGCGTGAATCGCTCGTAGTGGCCAAGATCGAGATCCGTCTCGGCGCCATCATCCGTGACGAAAACTTCGCCGTGTTGAAACGGCGACATCGTTCCGGGATCGACGTTCAGGTAAGGGTCGAGCTTGATCAGCGTCACGCGCAACCCGCGTGCTTCGAGTAACGCCCCAATCGAAGAGGCCGCCAAACCTTTGCCCAGACTCGAAACGACGCCGCCTGTCACGAAGATGTATTTAGGCATTTGATCTCTCCATCTATGCGCACGCGTCTCGCGTGCTTATTGACCCTTACTACTGCACGCCTGAGGCATGCATACCGAGCAATCAAAGTCGTTTTCGCGCTCTCTCGTCGGCCTCGGCTCCCGCTTCCGGCGGATCGTCCGCTTCTTCCTTGTCGTCGTAAACGCCACGACGTAAGTCCTCCTGAACTTCTGCTGCCTTCTTTGCCGAAGGATCGAGCATCTGTTGCAAACCCTTTAGACCGGCTACCATCATTCCGGCGCTTTGTTTCCGGCGCCGCTCAAACTCTTCTTCGTCCTTGACGTCATAGGGCTTTGTGATGTGATTCAGCAAAATCAAACCGCCCACGATCACCAGAACTATAACTCCAATGCCGATCCAGTCACTTGCACTCATTCGGTACGCATGCCTCCGTCGTGCTTCAAATCAAGCAGGCACGCCAGAGGCGTGTGTACCGGCAACAATCTCACGAACGCGCTCGAGATCTTCCATCGTATCGACGCCAATCGATGTCGAGGCCGCTTCGACTACTTTGATTTTCACCCCACGATCAAGTGCGCGCAACTGCTCGAGCGACGCAGCTTTTTCCGACTCTGATTGCGGCCAGGAAGCAAACTCGAGTAAGAACTCGCGCCGGTAGGCGTACAGCCCAGTATGTTTTCTGAAAGAAGAAAGCAGTCCGGACTCGTCTGGATTCCGCAGTGCTGCTTCAATCGAGCCATGTTTCTCTACGGCCTGATTGGGAAATGGAATCGGACTACGTGAAAAATTTGTCGCGTAGCAGTTCACATCCATCGTCACTTTGACGACAGATTGATTCAAGACTTCAGACGCATCAGAAATTCGTTCGCAGGTCGTTGCCATTTGAGCTGACGGATCATCCACGAGCGCATTCACGGCGCGATCGATTGTCTCCGGATCGATCAAGGGCTCATCCCCCTGCAGGTTGACGATGATTCCAGCTCGCAAGTTGTGCGCCACTTCGGCTACGCGATCCGTGCCGCTGACGTGATCCGCCCGGGTAATAGCTGCGTCAAACCCTGCTTTGTTTGCGACCTCACAAATTCGCGGGTCGTCAGTGGCCACAATCGTCCTGGAAATGCTTTTCGCGGCGGCAGCCCGCTCAGCAACGCGCACAATCAGCGGTTTTCCGCCGATCATCAGCAACGGCTTACCGGGAAGCCGCACTGAATCGTAGCGAGCAGGAATTACGGCAACAGCTTTTTTCTGGGGATTTGAGCCCGTTGGAATCACGGGATTACACGATAGCGTGGTCAGCCAACCATGTCAATCAATACTGTGAAAGGAGAAAAACCTTGCGCGTCTGGCGCGCGATTAGGTAAATTAAAATGGGCCGGTTGGCCCCGAAAATTTGTTCCCCATCTCTTTTAGTCCCATCGTCATTTTCCCTTCCCTACGATAATGAGTCCCTTCATCAAGTCACGTCGAATTGAGATCATGTTGAGCGCACTACTGTGCCTCATAGTTTTCGAGTTTCACGGCAAGAGCGGGGCCACGTCTTTCGATGGTGCTACTCTCCGCCGCAAGCATACCTTGACAGGCAATATTCAGATACACCCAGACTTTCAATCCAGATTTCTTCCTTTTGCTCGAGACATCAGCGTTTATCTGCCGCCGGGATATGACAAGGACCAGACCCGCAAATATCCGGTTCTTTACATGCAGGATGGCCAAAACATCTTCGACGAAGCCACATCATTCTTTGCTGGGAAAGAAGGTCATTGGGATGAATTGGCTGAGACACTAATTACTCAACACGAAATTGAGCCACTGATCATTGTGGGCGTCGAGAGCAGTGGTCTCGCCCGCCTAAATGAATTCACTCCGCCGACCGGCGGTCCCAGACAGGGAGGCCAGGCCGATCTGTATGGCCGGATGCTGGTTGAAGAGGTTAAGCCTTTCATCGACTCTCATTACCGAACGATGACCCAGTCGTCGCGGACTTCTTTGGGAGGAGTGTCGTTGGGTGGTCTGGTGACACTCTATTTGGGACTGAAGTACCAGGACGTTTTCGGACAGCTCGCGATCACATCGCCGGCGGCGTTCTGGGACGATGACATTATTTTGCGATGCGTACAATCCCTCCCGCGAAAAACGAATCAGCGCATTTATCTTTCTGTGGGAACGGCAGAGCTCCCCGAATTTTTGAACAGCACGCGCAATCTGCGGCAGGCCTTAGCCAGTAAGGGTTGGAAGGAAGGCTCTGACTTTGAATACGTGGAAGTTGAAGGCGCAAAACACGAGCCGAATACCCGCGCAATACGAGTGGATCGTGCCCTTCGGTTTCTTTCGCCCGTATTGAATAAACGATCAGCAAAAGCGGGTGGCGCCTGATACGCGCCAACTAGAGCTTCCTGCCGATAACAAAGGTGGGAACCATCCCGCCGCCCGCCGTTACGTTGGCCAGCTCATTCGACGACAGTCGCGTGAATGCGGCTCCTACCTTTCCATTGAAGAGCAGTGGATCAAGATCCACCAGTTGTTCCGCAAACTTGATGCTGCCGTCAGCCGCTACCGCGGGAAAGACTTCCCGGGCCGTGGGTACCCGCTCCTGAACCAGGTAATCGCCGTTCCCGAGCGCGTTATGGATCGCTTCATCCCAGCCAATTTCATCTGTATTCCAGCCGATGTAAATTCCGTGGCCGCCGTAGTCATCGTTAGGCTTTAGCACCAAACGATCGCGCCGCTCGCTGATAAATTCCAGCAAATCGATCTCATCTTCGTAATAATTGCTCTTGCCCGGTCGCACGCGGCGCGTCCAGGGAACATGACCCGTGATAGACGCGCGTTCATCCGAGGTGAACAACGACGCATATGTCGCGTTGGTCAGCACGGCAAACAAAGCTTTCTTGTGAATCAGTTTTGAGCGAAAACTGTTGACCATGCAGATCGCGCGAGCCCGATAGGCATCGAGCAGCGCCGGATGCTCGCGCATGATCGGCAGGTACCCATTCACCAGGAGTCGTTTGTAAATGATATCGATCTCAAAGCCGCCAACCCGTAATCTGCCGTCTCGAAATTCCAACTCATCCGGTGAAGCGATTATCGAAGGGCAACCTTCGGCTTCGAAGTACTCGCGGAATAACTCGAATTCTTTCTGAGTCGGCATTCCTTTAAGATCCACAATCGCGATCTGAGGCGCGCGATCGGGTTTGCGTCCGAGAAACTCCCGGTGGCAATCGAGAAGCACTTTCAGCATCAATGGCCGGCCTTCAAATCGTCGCAGCCGGTACTTTTCTGCGAATCTCTTCATGACCGGTAGCTGCTCAAAGATCTCGAACGCGGCATCGGCATACGCTATGCCGGCCGGACTTTCACCGTTTAATTCGACGAAGCTGTAGGTCTCGTCAGTCAGGAATGAATCGAGACGCGCGGTTGGAGACACGGCGCGATAACCAGGATCGATTTGAGCCAGTTCGCGCTCGATAGGTGTTAGTCCCAACTCGTCGAGTATCGACTTATCGGCAACCGCGGCGTCTTTCACCTTTTCGATTGCGCTCCAGACCGTTTCGCACACCCGCACGGCGTTGGCAAAATCGTCTTCGCTCACAAAATGTGGCCGCAGGTAAGGAGATAGCCGGCGTCCACCGAAAATAAGTTTTGCGCGTTCCAACCCATGGTCGAGCAGCGCGAGCGAACTCCGCGCCAAATCATCGCGCTTCAACAGCTCGTGATAATGATCGACGGCTTCGGTCAGCATCTTTATATTCGCGACATGGCTCTCTCCGTCGATGAAATTCAAGAGCCCGGGTGCGAGATCTTATTTCTTACGCGGAACCTTCGATGAGAGTTTGATGACGACGCCATCCCGAATCAAATCATCGGCCTTCCCGGGATAGTTGATACCGAAGTCTTTGCGGTCGATCGAGAACTCGGCATTCATCGAAACACTGTCGGGCGCAATTTGAATATTTGCCGGAAAGCTAATCGATTTTTTTACGCCGTGAAGATCGAAATTGCCCGTCACCGTGTGGGTTGCGCCATTGGCAGTGTTTGGTTCGATCCTGGTGGAAGCGAAAGTTGCCTTTGGATACTTCGCAACGTCAAAGAAGTCCGCCGTCTTAAGATGCCCGGTCAGTTGCTCTTCATCAGTCGTTACAGATCCCGTGTCGATATTGACTGAGACCACGCTTTGTTCGGCGCTATTGTTTATGAGATCGATCGTGCCATCGAATTGTTTGAATGATCCATTGTGACTGCGCGTAACTTTTGACGCCACGAAATCCACTTGTGAATTCTCAGGTGAGATGGTCAGAGTCTCGCCGCCAGTCTTGCGGGCACCTGATTCGGCGGCGTTGCCGACGGACGCTTTAGGTTTGTCCGCGGCCGGATCCGAGCATCCCACCAACAGCGTTAGCCACAAAAACAGACCTGGCTTTACGTAATTTCTCATTTCGAATCTTCTCCAGTTTTAGCCGAAACAGTTTATGCGATTACAAGTAGGATAACCACCAGTCACCGCGGCGAGCTTTGACACCGGCGAACCACTTACATAACGGATAAAGCAGCAACACTCCGGTTATCCAGCTTAGATAAACAACGATCAGGCTGAAACCATTGCCTGTTGGCGGATTCGTAAACCAATCGATCGGAGTTTGAAAGAGCCAGCGAACGGGCTTTCCGAAGGCGGCGTGAAGCACGACAGAAATCAGGTGAGCAGTGATCCACTGCAAAATGTAAAAGAAAAGCGGCACCCGCCCGAAGGTAACAAAGAAAGTCCGCAACCCTGAGCCAATCGAGCCCAAAATACTCCACTCCGATTCAAAAAACGCGAGCGCCAGGATCGCCGGACCAATCGTCATCAAAAGATAATCGAGCGACGGCGGATACTTAGTCGTGTTGATAAAGGACAGAATCGTAAACAGAAGATTCTTCTGCTGCGACCAGTGGAACGACTCGCCGTACTTGTCGATGGCCCTGAGCAAGATGAACAGCGCCGTGGCTACCGCGCCGATGATTAAGAGCCAACTCCGGCGAAGCTTCACATCCTTCGTGTATAGCGCGCCGAAAGCGTACCCAACGGCCATCACTCCGATCCACGGAATCAGAGGATAGAGGACAAACACGAGCGGGCTGGGAAATCGTGGCCCAAGAGGAAATACACCCGGTTGATGCAACAGCATCCAAAACTTGGCGCCCCAGCTCGGCACTGGCGTCTGCGGTCCCTGCCACGGTGTCACTGGAAAACGATCGAAATAGTTGTGAACCGCGATCATCACCAGACCAAACGCAGCCACCGCCTTCAGCGGCAGGTGTATCAAACCGGCGAGCACAATCATGGAAACGCCGATTACAAATATCACTTGCAGGAAGAACAGAAACCGCGGGTCCAAATTGAAAAACGCGGCCGCTCGCACCACAGTTACCTCGAGCACGATTAGCCAGAGTCCTCGAGTTACAAGAAAGCGCGAGAGCTCGCGTTTGCTCTTACCACGTGCGAACTGCAGATAAGCGCCAGTGCCGGCCAGAAAAACGAATACGGGAGCACAGAAGTGAGTTATCCAGCGCGTTAAGAAAAGTGCCCACGTCGTCCTTTTTAGATCCAAAGGATCAAACAGCAATGCTCCTGAATGAATAAAATCGCGCGTGTGATCCAGCATCATGATGACCATGACGATGCCACGCAACAGATCGACTGAATCAATCCTCCGCCGTTGCGCTTTCCCTGGCTCAGGATCCACCGGCCCGGCGCCTTGCGGGACAGCATCTTCGTGCGTCGTATTGTTTGACGATCGCTCGGTCATTGGTTGGTTAGGGTTTCGAAAAACCGCGCGAGTTTATCGTAGTAAACGGCGAAATTCGAGAGCCGGTTTGTAAAATTTTGGGCAGGTTCAGGCGGGCCAATCAGAGGTCGATTTGCCGGGCGGAAATGACTGGCGGAAAGCCGCGAATGTCGCTGAGCGTTTGTTCATCCAGGGGCGCGTCGACTTCAATGACCGCCATCGCCTCTCCACCGCGCGTCTGCCGGCCAAGATGAAAGGCACTGATGTTGATTCCCCGGTCCCCCAGGATTGTTCCAATTCGCCCAATCACGCCTGGGACGTCTCTGTTGTGCATCACTAACATGTGGCCACGCGGAATTGCTTCGATACGAAAGTTATTGATCTCGGTGACGCGTCCCTCTCGATTTCCTCCGGTTGCCGTGAAGACTGTACCCGAAACCACCTGCTCGCCGGATTCGGAAAGAACGCGCGTGCGAATGGCCGGGGGCGCATCGGCGGCGCGCACATATGAGGTCGTCACCGCAATTCGCCTCTCCTCGGCAATCACAAAAGCATTCACCACGTTCACACGCGCACTGACGTCTCGCAACAACCCGGCCAGAAATGTTCGGGTAACCGGCGCCGCGTCCACATCAACGAGTTCACCAGCAAATTCGATCCGAACCTCGCGCACAGCGCTGTCGACCAGTTGCGCCTGAATCCGCCCCAGACTTTGGCTTAGCGACAGATAAGGTTGGAGGATGGCCAGCTCCTTTGCACCCAGCGCCGGCACGTTCACAGCCCCACGCAAGGCTCCGCTCAGAAGGTAATCTCGCATCTGTTCAGCCACTGTGAACGCCACACCTTCCTGAGCTTCCGTAGTGGATGCGCCGAGATGCGGCGTGACGATGACTTCATCAAGAGTAAGTAATGGATGATCGGACGGCGGCGGCTCCTGCTCGAAAACGTCGAGCGCTGCGCCGGCAATCTTTCCGGAGGAGATCGCTTCATACAACGCCGCTTCGTCGATCAGTCCTCCGCGCGCACAATTAATCACGCGGGAGCCGGCTTTCATTTTGGCAAATGCCTCTCGTCCCACAATCCCGCGAGTTTCATTCGTCAAAGGCGTGTGGACTGTAAGAAAGTCGGCGCGCGAAAACACTTCGTCCAGCGAAGCGGGTTCGATCTCCAACTCGCGCGCTTGCTCAACAGCCAGAAACGGATCGTGCGCAACGATCTTCATTCCAAATGCCCGGGCCCGAATCGCCACCGCGCGACCAATTCTTCCCAGACCTACAATTCCCAGAGTCTTTCCTTGCAGCTCAGCTCCGATGAATCGCTTGCGTTCCCACTTCGAGGCTTTCACGCTGGTGTTTGCCTGTGGCACGTTGCGCGCAAGCGCGACCAGCAGAGCAATCGTGTGCTCGGCGGTCGTGATCGTATTGCCATCCGGCGCGTTCATCACCACAATACCGCGCGCAGTCGCCGCGGGTACATCAATGTTGTCAACGCCAACTCCGGCCCGGCCGACGACGCGAAGCTTTTTGGCTGCGTCCATAACGCCGGCATTGACCTTCGTCTCGCTGCGCACGATCAAGCCTTCGCAATCGGCCACCGCCGCGAGCAACTCCTCGGGCGACAGCTTGATACGCTTGTCCAGCATGATCCCCGCGTCCCGCAACGGCTGAAGACCGCTCTCGCTCACATCGTCCGCGACAAGTATCCTGTCTGTCATAGAGAAAAGGTTTGTTGAATTGGCTTGCCTGCAAAAAATCGATATGGTAACAGTCTGGCGAATCCCAAGTCGAGTTTGACCCGGAGCGCGTGGTGTCTTTCTTGGCGTACCTTCGCGCCTTGGGGGCTTAGCGTGAACCCTGACTCGCTGCTTTCACGCCAACTGCAAAGTCACGCAAACGCGCCAAAACAAGACACCACGCTGCAGTTATCAGCGTCGTGCAGCTGATCCCCGAAACTCTGGTAAGGAGAATAAATGGAAATTTTCGTCTATCGTGAAGGATCTCAAAAAGTCGCTTCAGGCTTTACGGTCGAGCAGCTTCCGGAACTGCTAAAAGAAGAGCAATCGGTGATTTGGGTCGACATGGAGAAGCCGACAGAAGCCGATGAGCAAGTATTGCTGAATATCTTTCGCTTTCATCCACTGACTGTGGAAGATTGCCGGGAAAATAGGCATTACCCAAAAATTGAAGAGTTTCCCGATTATCTCTACTTCATCGTCCATGGCGTTTACGGCAGACACGAGCCCGGATCGCTTTAACACGATCGAGCTCGATGGGTTTCTCGGGCCGAACTACGTGATTACTTATCACCATGAAATGTTCCGGAGCATCAATAACGTCAAGAAACAGTTGTCCACCAGCCCGATAGCCTGCCAGCGCGGGCCTGCGTTTCTGCTGCATCAAATTCTCGATCAGATTGTCGATTATTATTCACCAGTCCTCGACGACTTCGACGAGCGAATCGATCAGTTGGAAGAGAGTATCTTTACGCTCAAACGCCCGAACAATTCCATCCTCGAGGAAATCATGGAGTTGAAACGGAGCGTCCTGCGTCTGCGGCGAATCTCAGCCAAACAAATGGATATCTTTTACCGCATGAGCCGCGGCGAAGTGCACCTGATTCCGCAGGCAATGCTGCCGTTCTACCGAGACATTTACGACCACCTGATTCGGGTAACCGATTTGGCAGAGAACTATCGTGATCTGATCAGTGGCGCGCTGGAAGCTTATCTTTCGGTCGTCTCTAATCGCATGAATGAGATCATGAAGGTGTTGACTATTTTCTCGGCGGTGATGCTGCCTTTAACTTTTCTCGCCGGCGTGTACGGCATGAATTTCGACAACATTCCGGAACTGCACACAAAGTATGGTTACTTTGCAATTTGGGCAGTTATGCTGCTCGTGGCCGTAGTAATGTTGTCACTGTTTTGGCGCGCGGGATGGATTGGTTCAGCTGAAAAGAAGACCGCCAGACAGCACAAAAGCTCAAGCTGATCTTGTCTAATGCGTCGTCCAGAAAAGGACGACTGAAATGAAGACTGAATTGACAATGAGAGCATACGCACCGGCCAGCACATCGTCAGCCATTATCCCCAACCCCGATTCGAGCGCCTCGAGCCGCCGAATCGGATAAGGCTTCCAAATGTCGAACAACCGAAATAGCAGAAAGCCCGAAAGCAGGCTCCACCACGTGTGCAACCACAGCGGACCTGAAAGAAGCGCGATCATCTGACCCGCGACTTCGTCAATTACCACGATTGAAGGATCTTTTTTCCGACTTAGTTTTTCTGAACGCGAGGCTGCCCAGATTCCTATCAGCGTGACGAGAAAAACAGCAACGAGTAACAACGTCATCTCGAACATCCAAAGCTGCGCTCCTCCTATCGTGCTCCGATCGGCACGGGCGAACAGCAATTGATGCCCGAAGTTGGATATCAGGAGATACAGCAAAACGCCCACCATTGCGCCGAGCGTTCCAGGCGCGATAGGAAAATAACCAACGCCACATGTTGCTACTGCGAGGGCGAGGTAGTCCGTCGCCGAACGTCGCTTTGGAGGCGCGACCTCATCAGCAGGTATTGCCACCGATGGATTTAATTCGTCGCTGGATTCTTTGATGGTAGTCAGTTGTTTGTTGTCAGTTGTCAGTTGTTTGGCGCTCCTTCCTGAAGTGAATCATAAGTTCTACGAACAACTGACAACTGACCATTGACGTATTCAGACTATCCTTCCGACCAGATCATATTCCTGCGCTTCCTCGATCAGCACGTTTACCATTTCGCCGGGCGCAGGCAAAAAATGGTCGGGCGCATCATTTATCAAAATACATCCATCGATATCCGGCGCCTGCGTTTCCATTCTTCCCTGCCAGAGTAAGTCGCTCTCGCTCGACTCGCCTTCGAACATCACGCTGACTGTCTTGCCGATCATAGCGTTATGTTTCCGCTTCGCGATCTTCGCCTGCTCTTTCATCAAGCGTTCGCGACGCTGCCTCGCGATCTTCGGATCGACTTTATTCGGCAAATCGTAAGCCGGAGTGCCCTCTTCATCTGAATAGGTAAAGACGCCAACACGATCAAATTCCACATTGCGAACGAAAGCCAGCAGGTCCTTAAAATCCTCTTCCGTCTCGCCGGGAAAGCCGGTAATAAACGTCGTTCGCACTGCTATGCCCGGTACGCGTTTACGCACACGCCCGATTAATCGTTCCAGACTCGCCCTGTTTCCACCTCGCTTCATTAGCTTTAAGACATTTTGTGAAGCATGCTGCAAAGGGATGTCGAGATACTTCACGGCCTTGGGCTCTTCCGCCAGCACATCGAGGAATGCGTCGCTAATGTGAGTCGGATACGTATACATGACGCGTACCCATTCGATTCCATCTGTCCGACAAAGCTCGCGCAACAAATGCGCCAGCGCGTCCTGTTTACCCAGGTCCTCGCCGTAGCGTGAAGAGTCCTGAGCAACCAGAATCAATTCTTTCACGCCCTCTTCAGCTAACTGATGAGCCTCGGCCACGATCGACCCAAAACGCCGGCTGCGAAAATGGCCACGCATTTGCGGAATGAAGCAGAAAGCGCACGGGCGGTCGCAACCTTCCGCAATCTTAATGAACGCGTAATGACTCGGTGTTGCCAGCACGCGTGGCGTCGATTCGTCATAGAGATAGGTTGCGCTCTGATTCCCCAGCGGAATTACCGGCAACGATCGCGTGTTCGTTTTGGGATCGCAGACTTGCAGAATATCGTTGATTTGACTGGTGCCGATGAAGGCGTCAACCTCAGGCATCTCAGCTTTCAATTGATCGCGATATCGCTCAACCAAACAACCGGCAACCACCAATCGACTCGCCTTTCCTTCTGTTTTCAAGCGCGCTGCTTCGAGAATAGCTTCAATCGATTCCTGCTTGGCAGACTCGATAAAACCACATGTGTTAACCACAACGGTATCGGCCTGCTCGGCGTCCGCCGTGATTTCATAACCTTTTTGCTGCAGCTGTCCCATCATCACCTCGCTGTCCACCAGATTCTTGGGACAACCCAGACTAATAAATCCAACCTTCTTCATAAATCACTTTCTTAAAATTCTTACTTTGATCAACGCGTTCGCGATGAAAAACCGAAATTGAGCTCATTGAGAAACCCCGTCCCGAATTCGGGCCAAAGCCTCTTCGAGCTGTCGGTTCTCTGACTGGGAAAGGTGGCCTTCACCGAAGCGCACGCGGTTGTAAATGGCCGTCACAAAGGCGGCCTCAGAGATTCCGACCACCGCGGCAAACTCAAGCGGAGTCTGATACTGCTCTCGTTTCAGGCCGCGTCTTTCGAGCAGTCTGATGAAGCGCTCATAGAAGTCAACGCGGGAGGTTTCCCTGTCCGGCATAGGTTGCCA